>JGI12053J15887_10000020_pt1 | contig 40768 bp, 31 predicted proteins | sample MedBloCAOM1_O3_FD_15887 | JGI IMG/M metagenome (IMG submission 15887)
TTCCGCACGGTGATTGGCGGGGTATGGTATGAGGCCTCCAGGTATAGGCGGGGCGAAGTATCTCGCTAAGAGAGTTGGCCAGCCAGCAAAATATTATCTTGAACATATTTTGTCACGGTGCTCCCATGCGGGCGCTAAAGGAATCAAGAGTGGCAAAAAATCCGGAGGAAAAATGAGCGACCTCAAGAATGTGACACAGCCCGATGGAATCAATAGAAGAAAGGCAATTTTTGGAGCCGTTGCAGCATTCAGCACACTGGGGATATCGCCCAAGACCTTGGCGCGCCCCACCGAAGAAATCTCTCGTTCCGAGGAAGCGATTCATCAAGAGCTCGTTCTTAAAGCTAGCCGTGAGCATGTTTACCAAGCCCTGGTCGATGCCAAGCAGTTCGATAAAGTGACGCAGCTTAGTGACGAAATGCGCTCCGGCAAGGGGTTTGGACCGAAACCGACGGAAATAGGTCGCCAAGTGGGTGAGGCGTTCGCTATTTTCGGCGGACATATCGTGGGGCGAAATGTGGAACTAGTGCCTGATGAGCGAATCGTGCAAGCGTGGCGCGTGGTCGACTGGGATCCAGGCCATTATTCGATAGCAAAGTTCGAGCTAGTGGAAGATGGCGCCGCAACCAAGGTGGTCTTCGATCACACCGGCTTTCCTAAAGGACAGGCGGAACATTTAGCTGCCGGATGGAAAGCCCACTATTGGGACACGCTCGAGAGATTTCTGGCTTGAAGAGCGGCAGCGCTATCGGCTGACAACGTGGGTAAAAATGGCGCAGGCTCCCGCTTTTACAGTGCACACGACGGGACATCCTTGAAGCGATCTATGAATACTATTTTGATGAGGTGAACAGGACTACGTCGCTTAGGTTGTTGCCGCGAGCCATGGCGACCGATTTGCCATCGCGAGTGTAATGGAAGGCCCAGATTTGACCGGAAGTGAAATGAGTGAGTTGCCGCCCGGGGCCTTTGCCGAGCACGGGCAGGGACCAGATGTTTGGTGTGCCGGAGCGAATGTCTGACAGGGACATAGAACGGTTATCGGGAGCCCAGTCGGCGGAATGAGCGGTTTGATCGAGTGTCGGAGGAATGGTTGGCTCGGCTTCGAGTGTCCCGTTGTCGGCAGAGACAACCGCTAGCACCACCTTGCCGTCTTTTCCGGGAGTGGCGAAAGCTACGTGACGGCCGTCCATGGAGGGAAATGGGGGACTAAGCGCGGTGCGATCAGAGAGCCGGGCGGGTGGGCCGCCAGAAAGAGGCAGTTTGAGGATAAAGCTCGAGCCGTTGCCTTGTTCCAGGTAGAAAATCTGGTTGCCGGTGGCGCACATCGGAAAACTTTCACTGGGGCCGTCGGTTAATGCGGTGGAAACTCCAGTCTGCACATCGATCTTCCAGACTCGATCGCCATTGGCAGAATTGCTGCTAAATATGACGGTGCGACCGTCTTCGCATGCGCTGGGCGAAGAGTGATAACGATTATCGAAACTCAGCTGGCGCGCGTTACCGCCGTCAAAATCGGAGATAAATAAATCCCAGTTGCCGGAATGGTTGGCGGTGTAAACGAGATGAGTGTCCGGCATGATGGTGAAGTCATTGACGCCTTCGGTCCGACCAAAAGTAACCTGACGGGCGGCGTCGGGATTACTGGCAGGGGCGGTCCAAATGTCACTGGTCAGGTTTCTCTGCACGGCGGCGATGGTGCCAGCGTCAGCGGAGAGAGCGACCGACAAATAATCACTTATGTCGTTGGAAATTCGGCGCACAACTCCGCCGGGATAGGAGAGGGTCCAGATTTGCGCAGGAACAGCGGTCTTGTCTTGCGCGGCGAGGACCAGACCACTCTCGTCCGGGAGCCAAACGAAGTCGTGGAGCAAGCGCCAGTGCCTGCCAGGCATGGGTTGCAGGCTTCCGGTCGAGACGTCGACCTTTACCAGCGTGCCTGACAAACCGTTCGGCTCGTTGGGTTCGGTGACGTGCGCAACGATGAATTTCCCACCAGGCGACCAACGCAGAATGTTAAAGAACCCGTATTGGAAGGTGGCTTTGTGAGTGGCCAGTTTACGGGCGCCGCTGCCATCTACTNTGGAGACCATCAAAGCAATTTCATTGGNGGGCACGTCCAGAGAGCTGTAAGCCATGCTGGAGCCGTCGGGAGAGAAGGTAATAGCGCCGTTCGAGGAATTCAACAAGCGGCGGGGGCTTCCGCCAAGAACCGGGACTTGATACAACCTACCGGTTGTCTCGCCCATGGCATTGACGATGTAGTNNACATAATTGCCGTCAGGAGTGAAGGCAAGATCACTGATTATGCCGATCCCCGGCGGGATAATCTGAACTGCACTGTTAATGGCGATCTGACGAACCCACAGACTGAATTGGCCACGTTGATTGGAAACATAGGCAAGGTAGCGAGCGTCGGGCGAGATGCGAGCCTGGATGACGTCGCCGGAGGAGGTCAGGCTGGAGATGGAAGGATTTTGAAATGCGGTGGCGGCCTTTCCGGAATGGAAGGCACCTCGCCAGTACAACACTGCCAGCAGAGCCCCAACCAGGACGATAGCAGCGATGAGTGGGAGTAAAAATTTTCGTGTTGCAGAGCGCTCGGTCCGGGGTTCAACAGACGCGACGCGGCCGGAGCTGGCCTCTCTGGCGGCGGTCGACTCGAAAGCTGGGATGGGGGGGCGGCCGGAACTGGTGTCGCGCTTGAGGCGTTCAAGATCGGCGCGCATTTCCGCGGCGCTCTGGCAACGCAGGTTGGGTTCTTTTTCGAGAGCTTTGTTGATGAGCTCTTCGAGCTTGGCGGGCAAATCAGGATTTAACCTGACGGGCGACGCGGGGGCGCGATTCAAGATGGCGTCAAAAATTACGCCGGAGGTGTCGCCACGAAACGGGAGCACTCCGGTAGACATTTCGTAAAGGACGACGCCAAAGGAAAAGAGATCGGTGCGCGCGTCAAGTTCTTTGCCGCGGACTTGCTCTGGCGACATATAGGCGACGGTGCCAACCGTGCTTCCCGGACTGGTCAGGTCATTCGGGTCCATGGTGGCCATTTGTTCGGTGGCCAAAGTGGTGGAGGAACTGGCAGGCGATTTTACTTTTGCCAAACCGAAATCGAGAATTTTGGCGTGGCCACGTTTGGTGATGAAAATATTAGCGGGCTTGATGTCGCGGTGGACGATTCCCTGCCCGTGCGCGGCGTCAAGTGCGTCGGCGATTTCTATGGCGATGGGGACAAGTTTTTCGGTATGCAGCGGGCGGCCGTCGATTTGGTGCTTGAGAGTTACGCCATCGAGATATTCCATGGCGATGAAGCTTTGCTCGCCATCTTTGCCAACTTCATAGATGGTGCAGATGTTGGGATGGTTCAACGCAGAGGCGGCGCGAGCTTCGCGGCGAAAGCGCTCGAGGGCTTGCGGATCGTGTGAAACGTCGTCAGGGAGAAATTTGAGAGCGACGAAGCGGCCGAGCTCGGTGTCTTCGGCTTTGTAGACCACGCCCATGCCGCCGCCACCGAGTTTTTCAACGATTCGATAGTGGGAAATAGTCTGGCCAATCATTTTGGAGGGATGCGAGCAGTCATGTTACGGGGGGAGAGCGGTATTCGTCAACGCGGGTTCGAAATTGCCGGTTTTTAGACTTAGGAGGGCCGCATTGCTTTCAGGGAACTTACGGGGGAAACGTTTCGTATCCTAATGTGGCAAGACCATATGGGGAATAAAGCATGGGCGCCCGCGGCGTGAGCGGCAACCTGGTCACGGAGGATTAGAAAAATGGTGCGACTTTCCAGTGGAGTATCCAAGCTGGGTTATCGGGCGGCAGCGGCCAAGCTGGCGATGGCTGGTGCGACGCTGCTGGCTATAGCTGCGGCTACGCCCAGTGCCCGGGCCGAAGATGTCACCAAGTCCTTTACGGTGAACGGGCGCGCGATTGTGCATGTGGATACCAATGATGGCAGCGTGCGGGTGACCAGTGGCGACAACAAAGAGGTGCAATTCCGGGTTGAATATCAGGGGTATGAGCTGAACAAGAATCTGCGCGTGGATTCCCGTCAGGACGGGGACAAGGTCGAACTGGTAGCGCGCGTTAGCGGGCATTGGGGGGCATTTTCCTGGGGCGGCCACAATAGAAACCTGCACATTGAAGTGCGCATGCCTAAATCCGGCGATTTGCAAGTTTCGACTGGCGATGGCGCGGTAGAGGCTTCTGGAGTGGACGGAAACATCGACATCTCGACGGGCGACGGCTCTCTGAAGGCCCACGAGCTGATCGGTACGATTGATCTGCACACCGGCGACGGGAGCATCACCGTGGACAAACTCAAGGGCGATATCAAGTTGCGAACTGGGGATGGCAGCATTGAAGCTCACGGACTTGATGGCAAAGTGACTGCCGACACCGGGGACGGGCACGTCAAGCTTGAGGGGCGGTTCGACAGCCTAAATATCAAAACCGGGGATGGCAGTGTCGAGGCACTAGTGGACAACGGCTCACGGATGAACTCGGCGTGGAATATTCGTACTGGGGACGGTAGTGTGGATATGACGCTGCCTGGCGACCTGCAGGCCAATATTGATGCCAGTACGGGCGATGGGCATATCAGCATGGGAATGCCTGTGACGGTGGAAGGCAGCTTTAGTAATTCGCAGATACACGGAAAAATGAATGGCGGGGGGCAGCCGCTGGTCATTCACACTTCCGACGGGTCGATTCGGCTCAGCAAGACTTAAACGAGTGTCGCGTCGAGTCAAAAAGTACCGGTACTGTAATGCAGCTCTGTCGCTCCGGCAAGTAAGCAAAAACCGGTATTAACTCAGGTTAAGGCCGCGATTAGCATCGAATTGCATGGGTTATCCAGCCCATGCAGGGGGATTCGATGGTCGTATTCCTAATTACTACTTCCATTCTGGCCTTGGTAGCCGTTACGTTTATCAGCGGATTTAACTCCAGTCAGGGCCGCCGCGCATAGAATTCCTGCAAAAAAGTTGTGTCACATTACTCAAATGTTTGCGCACTTGTGCAACATGCGGGTAACGTTGCGTTGATAGCACTAGCCTTAGGATGGAACCTCGCATGCAGTATTGATAAGCGAGGCCCTTTCGACCAATGATTGTCATCATTCTTCTGTTCGCCGTGGGCGGTTTGCTGGCGGTTAGCTTTGTCGGCGATTTGAACCAAAGTAAGCGTTAGTCCCCTGCGGTAAGTCCTAGTCATACCTTGGCTTCTCTTCAAATAACTGGGCGTGTTGCGTTTCCTAGGTCTGCTGGGATATTACTAGCCGCATGAAAATTTCAAAATTCTTGGCGAACGCTTTTTTATACTTTGGGTGTGTCTGGGCGCTGGTCGTAACGCGCCCGCAGCAGGCAGCGGCGCAGACCAGTGGCGCTGGGTTGCGCGATTCGGGATGGCCGAGCTACGGGCACGATGCCGGCGGGACTCGGTACTCCCCAGCGAAGCAGATTAACCTGGATAATGTGGCGCAGTTGAAGCTGGCCTGGACGTATCGCACGGGCGCGTTGGATCACATTGAGGGCGATTTGAAGGAACATGCCGCTTTCGAGGCTACCCCGATACTGGTAGACGGCAAACTTTATCTCTCGACTCCATTGGATCAGGTGATCGCGTTGGAGCCGGCCACTGGAAAGAAAATTTGGGAGTATGACCCTAAGCTGGATGCTCGCCATGGGTTTTCGGAGGTTACGTCGCGAGGAGTTTCCGCCTGGAAGGACTCGGCAGCAAAGACGGGACAGCCATGCGGGCTGCGGATATTCATTGGGACTCTGGATGCGAGATTAATCGCCCTGGATGGCGGGACGGGTAAACCTTGCGAGGATTTCGGTGCCAACGGGCAGGTCGACTTATCAAAGGATGTGAATTTGCGAGATGCCGGGCAATACCAGGTGACTTCCGCTCCTGCTATCGCCAAGGACTTGGTGATCACCGGATCGTCGATTGGGGATAACCGGGCGGTGGAGTTGGAGCGCGGGATCGTGCGCGCGTTCGATGTGCGAAGCGGGAAACAGCGCTGGTCGTGGGATCCAATTCCGTGGGCGTCGAAGAGTTCGCCGCGGACTGGCGCGGGGAATGCGTGGTCCACGCTTTCCGTGGATGCGGAGCGCGACCTGGTTTTTATTCCGACGGGAAGCGCCAGCCCCGATTATTTTGGTGGATTGCGACGCGGCGATAACAAGTGGGCGAACTCCGTGGTGGCGTTGCACGCATCCAGCGGGGTATTTGTGTGGGGCTTTCAGGTGGTGCACCACGATTTGTGGGATTACGACGTAGCTTCGCAGCCGACTTTGTTTACCTGGCGGGATGGGACGCCGGCGGTTGCGATCACGACCAAGATGGGGCGTGTGTTCGTGCTGAACCGGCTGACTGGTGCGCCGCTGTTGCCAGTGGAAGAACGGCCAGCACCGAAAAGCGATATCCCTAGCGAAGATGCTTGGCCTACGCAACCAGCTTCCACGATATCAATGGTGCCGGAAAAAATAAGTCCCGAAGATGCCTGGGGTAAAACTCCTGAAGAGAAGCAGGCCTGCGCGGACAAGATACGAGGTGCGCGCTCGGAAGGGATTTTCACGCCGCCAAGCCTCAAGGGCTCGATTCAGTTCCCGGGAAGTGTGGGCGGGGTGAACTGGGGCAGTGCCGCTTACGACCCGCAGCGGCATTTGCTGGTGATGGACACCAACCGATTGGCTTTTTTTGTGCGGTTGATCCCGCGAGAAAAGTACGATGACGACATCCACGCGTCCACCAGCAATGACCGTGCTCACGGTGAATGGGGACGGCAGGCCGGAACGCCTTACGCTATGTTTCGAACGCCTTTGATCGGGCCGAGTGAGACTTTGACGCTGTGCAGCCCACCGCCTTGGGGAACGGTCGCTGCGGTCGATTTGTTTACCGGGAAGAAGGCGTGGGACGTGCCGCTGGGAACCTTTGTGCCCGGCATGAACACCGGCACGGTTACGTTGGGGGGACCGATTGTGACCGCCGGGGGCGTTGTGTTTTCGGCAGCGACGATGGACAACGCTATTCGCGCGTTTGATGCGGAGTCTGGCAAAGAAATTTGGAAATACGAGTTGCCGGCTGGCGGGCAAGCTACGCCTATGACCTACACCCTGAACGGCAAACAATATTTGGTCATTGCCGCCGGAGGACACGGGAAGCTGGGAACCAAGCAAGGCGATTATGTGCTGGCGTTCACGCTGCCGTAGTTTTTCCCGGGCGATCATTCCTGCCTGAAAATGGAAAAGTTCAGAGTGCGCGGCCCGCGGCTGCGCCGCTGGCCCAGGCCCATTGAAAGTTGAAGCCGCCTAGATGACCAGTTACGTCGACCACCTCGCCAATAAAAAATAGCCCGCGAATCTTGCGCGACTCCATGGTTTTACTGGAGAGCTCGTCAGTAGCTACGCCACCCAGGGTGACTTCAGCTTTGTCGAAGCCTTCCGTGCCTGCGGGAGTGATGGTCCATTGATGCAGCTCTGCTTCAAGGCGCGCAAGGTCTGCGTTGGTCCACCGCGTGGGGAGATGGGCATCAAGCCAACGTGTTGCAAATCGATTCGGCAGCGCGAGTTGAACTGCGGCGCGTGCGGCGCCGACGTTTCTTGTTGATGAGGAACGCAGCGATGCGAAGACCTCGCGATCCGGAGCGAGATCGATGCGCAATGGTTCGGCTTTGTTCCAGTAGGAGGAAACCTGCAGGATGGCGGGACCGCTTAGACCTTGGTGAGTGATGAGCATGGCTTCGCGAAACGCGTGATGATCGATTGAGGCGATCACATCGGTGGAAACACCGGCTAAATCGCAGTAGGTGGATCGGTCAGCGCTTTCCAATAGAAGTGGCGTGAGAGCCGGGCGCGTCTCGCGAATCTTTATTCCGAACTGACGCGCGATTTGATAGCCGAAATCCGTGGCACCCATTTTGGGGATGGTTAGTCCGCCGGTGGCGACGACGAGGACGGGGGCGGAAAATTCATTGTCGGTGGCGTGCACGATAAATTCCGTTGCGTGACGAACTTCCTGAATGGCGGTGTTGAGAAAGAGGTCGACCTTGGCGGCGCGACACTCCGCTTCGAGCATATCGGTGATATCGCGAGCTGCGCGGTCGCAGAAAAGCTGGCCCAGAGTTTTTTCGTGGTACGGAATGGCATGGCTTTCGACCAGCGCGATGAAATCGGCCGGTGTGTAGCGCGCCAGCGCGGATTTGGCAAAGTGCGCGTTCGCGGAGATAAAATTCTCGGAGCGGCAATGAAGATTCGTGAAATTGCAGCGTCCGCCGCCGGAGATAAGGATTTTTTTGCCGGCGCGCGCAGCGCGTTCGAGGACGGCAACCCGCTGTCCGCGCTTCCCTGCTTCAATGGCGCACATCAGGCCAGCGGCGCCAGCGCCGAGAATTAGGGCATCATAGTTGTGAGCCATTTTCGATTTGTGCGAGCCGCCCGCCAACGCTAATCGTGCGCTCGCACCGTAGCAGGGTAAACTAACTACCGGAGCAGACCCCAGGAATTTGCCACCGATTATCAGCGCACAGGGATTATCCAAGAAATACGGCAGCACGCCATTGTTTCGAGACATTTCGTTTACGGTTTCGAGTGGCGACTGCATTGGCGTGATCGGGCCGAACGGTTCGGGCAAGTCCACGTTGCTGGAGATTCTCGCCGGGCGCGTGACACCCGATACCGGAGATGTCGCGGTGCGCAAAGGAACGCGCCTGAGCTGCGTGTCGCAGATTTCTGATTTTGCTGCGGGGGACACGGTGCTAAGCGTGGTGGAACGGGCGCTGCAGAACGCGGCGGTACCGCAGTCCGAGCGAGCCGGGCGTATTGCTGAAACACTTGGTCGGGTCGGCTTTACGGATCGCGACGTTCCGGCCACGACCCTTTCCGGAGGATGGCGAAAACGTTTGGCGATCGCGGAATCGCTGGTGCAGCACCCGGATGTGCTGCTACTGGATGAACCAACTAACCATCTGGACCTCGCGGGAATTGCGTGGCTGGAGGGTTTGCTGCGCAACGCCGCGTTTGCATGCGTGGTGGTTAGCCACGACCGTTATTTTCTAGAGAATGTGTCCAGCGAAGTGGTGGAGTTGAATCGCCTGTACGCCGATGGTTTGCTGCGGGTGAAGGGAAACTACAGCACATTTTTGGAGGCCAAGGAACTATACCTCCACGCGCAACGCAAGGAGCAAGCAGCGCTCGCGAATCGCGTGCACACGGAAATCGAATGGCTGCGGCGCGGACCGAAAGCGCGGACGACAAAGTCGAAAGCGCGTATAGATAAGGCTCACGAACTGATCGGCGACCTCGCTGATTTAAATGCAAGAACTCGAAGCACCACCGCGCGCATCGATTTTTCCGCCACCAACCGTCAGACCAAGCAGCTCATTACGCTGGACTCAGTGACTTGCGAACTGGGCGGACGCACTTTGTTCAAGGACCTGAATTTCGCGGTGACCGCGGGTATGCGCGTGGGCCTGGTGGGCCCGAATGGCAGCGGGAAGACCACACTGTTGCGATTATTGCGTGGCGAAATGGCGCCCACGAGTGGCAGAATTCAACGCGCCGAGCCGTTGCGCATGGTGTATTTCGACCAGAGCAGACAGCTCGACCCCGATTTAACGCTGCGGCGCGCGCTGGCCCCGGACAGTGACGCGGTGATTTATCAAGGAAGCGTGATTCACGTAGCTGCGTGGGCGGCAAGATTTTTGTTCGACCCTGAAGATCTGAATCAACGTGTTGGTAAATTGTCCGGTGGGGAGCGGGCTCGCGTTTTGATCTCGCAGCTGATGCTGCAAGAGGCGGACGTGCTGCTGCTGGATGAACCGACCAACGACCTTGATATCCCCACGCTGGAGATATTGGAAGAAAGTTTGCTGGAGTTTACAGGAGCGTTGCTGCTGGTGACGCACGACCGGTACTTGCTGGATCGCGTGTCGACGATTGTGCTGGGGCTGGATGGACGTGGTGGCGCCGAGCGCTTCGCGGATTATTCACAGTGGGATGCGTGGCAGAAAAAACAAGCCTCGACGCGAGGCACATCGTTAAGCAAGGGGTCTAATAAAGCGCCAAGTCCAAGCGAAATACGCCCGGAGGGTTCGAACGGTCGCTCGAATGTTAATGCGCAACTCGCGCCAACGACCGCAAGCAAGCGAAAACTTTCTTACCAGGAAGCGCGGGAATTTGCCAACCTCGAAGATAGCCTGGTACAAGCGGAGTCGGAACTTTCTGCAACCCGCGCCGAGCTGGCCGATCCTCAGGTGGCGAGTGATGGGCCGCGACTGCTGGAAACCTGCAAGCGCATGGAAGAAGCTCAACACAAAGTGGAACGACTTTACGCGCGTTGGGCGGAATTGGCCGAGAAAGAGGAATGAGGCACGAAGCGAAGTCATAATCGCAATCGGATAAAACCATGTCTCAAGGTGAGCATCGTTCACGCGGCCTGCTGGTCATCGCGGCATTCAAACTTCTAAAAGGGCTGGCCCTGCTGGCAGTGGGCATCGGCGCGCACACGCTGATCGATAAAGATCTCGTAGCGGTGGTGGAACACTGGGTAAATGTTTTCCGCGTCGATCCCAACAACCACTATCTGCATGCGCTGCTCGAACGATTCACGGACTTGAGTCCCCAGCGGCTCAAGGCAGTGAGCTTTGGTACGTTCTTTTATGCGGTGCTGCTGCTCACAGAGGGTGTTGGCCTGGCGTGGGGCAAACGGTGGGCCGAATATTTCACGATTATCGCGACGTCGTCATTCATTCCACTGGAGATCTACGAGATTTTCCGCCACACCAACGTCACAAAAGTTGTAGTTTTGCTGATTAACGTGGCGGTTGTTTGGTACCTGGTACTCGAACTCCGGCGCCATAAAGAACCCGAACGGCAATTGGCTTTTTCAAAATGATACGATCCTGGTGATCTGCTGGACCTGGGACGCCCGAGTCGCGAGGTTAGTCACGGCAGGCACCTTCCCGTACCTTAGATTGAAAATACAGGGACATACCGATGTATTGAACAGTCTCCGCGCGGCGATGATAAGGGTAGCCCAGCGGAGAAAAGATGGCCCGGATTTTAATCGCCGATGATCACGCGATGCTGCGCAAAGGTTTGCGCACCGCGATCGAACCGCACCCGGGGTGGGAAGTTTGCGGCGAGGCGACCGACGGACAAGAGGCATTCGAACAGACCAAACTATTAAAACCTGACCTAGTGATTTTGGATGTTTCCATGCCCATTCTGAATGGGTTAGAAGTAGCCCATCGAATCTCTATGACCATGCCGGAGGTAAAAATACTTTTGTTTACCATGCATAATTCGCCGCAATTTGCGAAAGATGTGACCAAGACGGGTGCTCATGGTTACGTGTGCAAGGCCAGCGGAGAGGAGTTGTTGACCCAAGCGATGGAAACAGTGTTGGAAGGGGAAAACTTTTTTGATACTGAGGGGCTACGAGCGAGATCGCTGGCCAGTGGCACGTAGGGAGGCGGATCACAAATGCCGTCGTCCAAAGATGCCGAAAAAAACAGGACCACAAATCGGCTGAGCAGCGGAATAGTAGAGCTGGACCACATCCTGGGCGGCGGCTTTCCCGCCAAGCGTCTTTTTCTGATAGAAGGCGAGCCGGGCTCCGGCAAAACAACTCTGGCGCTGCAATTTCTCCGGGCCGGCGCGGAAAACTCCGAAAAAGGGTTGTATGTTACGTTCTCGGAATCTGAGGATGAGGTTCGCGCTGTAGCGGAGTCTCACGGTTGGACCCTCGACGGAATACACCTGCAAGAGCTGAGCACGCTAGGCGATCGACTGAAAAATGAAGAACAATACACGGTTTTTCAACCGGCGGATGTAGAGCTCAGCGAAACAGTACAACGCGTGGTTGACGATGTGCGTCGCCTGAAACCTCAACGGGTGGTAATCGATTCCCTTTCCGAAATCCGATTGGTGGCGCGTGATCCGCTGCGTTACCGCAGGCAGATTCTGGCGTTAAAGGAAATATTGTCGGAGTGCGACTGCACTGTTTTTTTTCTGGAAGACTATACCGTCGAAAACCCCGACTTATTGCTGCAAAGCATTGCGCATGGCGTGTTACTGCTGGAAAAAACGCAATCCGAGTACGGCTCGGTGAAACGCACGCTGCAAGTCACCAAATTGCGTGCTGGGCCGTCGCTGGAAGGCAGTCACGATTTCGCGATTCGCCGCGGCGGCCTGCAGGTTTTCAGAAGGCTGATCGCCAGCGATTCGCTGGATGGGGTGCGGCCGAGAGATGCAAGCGGCATCCTCAAAACAAATAATGAAGAACTTGATCGCTTGATCGGCGGTGGCGTGCGCTGGGGGACCGGACTAGTTCTTGTGGGCCCAGCCGGAACTGGGAAATCCACGGTCGGAATTCAGATTGTTTCGGCTGCCGCGCAGCAGGGTTTTAAAACTTGCGCATTCTTGTTTGACGAAGCCAAGGCGACGTACATAGAGCGGGCGAAAAATGTGGGGCTGGACCTCTCTGCACACATGCAGGAGGGGACCATTGAGGTGCACCAGGTCGATCCTAATGAGCAATCGCCAGGGGAATTTGCCTACCGGGTCCGCAGAAAAGTGGAAGACGACGGCGTTCGCGTGGTAGTGATCGATAGCCTAAACGGATATCTAACGGCCGTGACCAGCGAGCGCTTTCTGCTGGCGCAGCTCCATGAATTGCTGGCGTATTTGAACGCACATGGGGTGCTGACGATCATGACCACCGCGCAGCACGGAATGCTGAATACCACGGACACCACTTCCTTCGAACTCACCTACCTTGCCGATTTGGTGATTTATTTGCGGTATTTTGAAGCGGGCGGAAGCGTGCGCAAAGCCATTTCGGTAATAAAGAATCGCTTGTCAGCACACGAAACAAGCATTCGGGAATTTGAGATCACTGACAAAGGACTGGAAATCGGCCCGCCGTTACGACCATTCGAGGGCATCTTGACGGGTATTCCCAGATTCCTGGGAGAGAGTGAAGACCTCTTGAATAGCAAACCGAAGTCCGGCTCCAAAGGCGCCACTGCGGGATAGACGGACTGATGCAAACCGGAAACGTACTCATTTGCGCGCCTATCGGAAGAGATGGTTCGCTGTTGCAGCGTTACCTACTAAAAGATCAGATCCACAGTGCTTGCTATGCATCGATTGAGCGGCTGGCGGAAGCTCTTGATGACAGCGTGCAAGCGGTAATTATCGCCGAAGAAGCGCTGGTGCCTCGCGGCGTCGAACGATTATTCGCCTTTCTAAAAAATCAGCAACCGTGGTCCGATGTCACGGTGATTCTGTTGACCAATGGGAGTGAAGAAAGTTCACAGGTCAGCTCCGGCTTGGTTCATCTTTTCGGGGTTCACGGGAACGTAAATATGTTGGAGCGCCCTGTTCGCGTGCCCACGCTCATCAGCGCGGTGCGGTCGGCGCTACGCGCGCGGGGGCGCCAATATGAGGTGCGCGACTTACTTAGACAGCGGGAGCAAAACGAGCGGGTGTTGCAAGAGGCGCGCGAGGAACTGGAGCGCCGCGTATTGCAGCGCACCATGGAAATTACAAAAGTGAACTCGGATTTGCGACGCGAGGTGTCTGAGCGGTTAAACGCGGAAAATGCGCTTCGGCAACTGAGCCAGAGCATCGTGCGGTTGCAGGACGAAGAACGGCGCAGAATCGCGCGAGAGTTGCACGATAGCGCGGGGCAATACTTAAGCGCCGTGACTCTTACGCTGGGACAGCTGGCGCGGCGTTTGGCGCAGTCCGATGATAGGAATAAGGAGTTGGTGCAGGAATCGCTCGACCTGGTGGGCAATTGCATCCGAGAGGTGCGCACCATGTCGTACCTGCTGCACCCCCCGGTGCTGGATGATTTCGGATTAGTTTCGGCACTGCGCTGGTACGTGGACGGGTTTTCGCAACGCAGCGGAATTAATGTGCGGCTGGATTTGGCTGAGGAGTTTCCGCGTTTCAATCGCGAACTGGAGACGACCTTGTTTCGCATTGTGCAGGAGGGCCTGACCAACGTGCACCGGCATTCCGGCGGGCAAAAAGCTTGCGTGGAGCTGAAAATCCATGAGCGCCTGATTGATACCACGATCACGGACGACGGGCACGGCATGTCGCTGGAAGTGTTGCGCGACGTGGGTAAGGGGCAAGGCGGTGTCGGGCTCATGGGCATGTATGAGCGGGTGAAGAAGCTGGGCGGCACGATTCATATCGTTTCGGGGAAGTTAGGGACGACCATTAAAGCGCAACTACCATTCATGGAAGTTCGCGAGTCAAGCGCGGCGGTCGCACCGTCTTAGTGGGTGGCCAGGCAGATTTGTTCCATTTCCTGGAAGGGTAAAAGTCTATTTCCATAGAAAGCCCCCCGTTGTGCGTTATGCGAACCAAAGGTTTCGCAATTGCATAAATGCGCTGCTGCTAGAGCTAAAATCGGAGTATGCAACGCCGGGTCTTCTGGATTACGTTTTCCATCCTAGGAATAGTAGCGGACGTGGTGCTACCGCTGTGGTGGGCTTTGGGCGCGACAATTCCGATTGGTTGCCTATGCTGGTGGGTGGCGTACCGCAGCGACTGGTTTTAATCCTCAGCCTGCCGCGAGCAGGGCTCCGTTTCACTCTTATTAGTGACTGTGGGTCAGTTCCCGATTAGCACGTTATTTCAAGCTTGAGCTACTACTGCTGGGGAATCTATTCGCAACTATCAGCGATTAGACNCAGGTCACGAAGATTCAGCGTTGATTTGCGGCGTTCAACTTGATCTCCGCGATGTCACCCTTTATTTCCATGATGGTGCCGAAGGGTTTTGACGCGTCGGCCCAGCGCTGGAGGATATACCCCGCTCTTGCGCCTGTCACCGGCGAGGGCAAACCGCGGGTGTCGAGGAACAGGTTGTTGGCGTAGGCGTTGTGAATATCGGGCTCGCCCTCGCCAATGGGGTTCAAGACCACAGGCCGTAGTGAAATCGATTGCAGTTTGTTCCCCTGAAATTGGAGGTGCGCGACGGCGCTCTCCCAACTCATGGGTTCGTCGATGTATGTCAGCGTGGGCGGCAGATTGTAAATGAAGTTGCCCAGATCGTAGAAGATCGGCCGGCCGCGATAAATCTCCACCGCGTGTAGCAGAGGCGCACCATGCATCACTATGATGTCCGCACCGGCATCCACCTCGGCATGCGCCCACTTCTTGAGCCAGTGATTCGGGGCGAGCCGTTCCTGCATCCCTTCCGTGAAAATCGTGGAAAAAGAGTGATTCCCAAAGACGTGGTTGTGTTGGTAAACGATCACGAGGTCTGCGTGTTTGCGTGCATCACGAATGCTCTGTAAGACGCGTTGCGAATCCTCTTGATTCGGGGTGTTCTCGGGCGCGCCGGGCAGATCGCTTGTCGCCTCATTTTCTTGGTCGCCGGCTTCGACGCGGAGCTCATTTACCCCCGGCCGTTCTGCGGCGGCGCTTGCCCCTGGCCTGATCAGGCCAGACGCGCTGGCTATTAATGCGATCGTGCCGTTCGGTGTATGCAGATAGCTCGGCGCTGCAGCTTCGGCCAGATTGTTTCCAGTTCCGGCATGAACGATCCTCCGGGTGTCCGCCTCCCGAATTGTGTTTTGAATGCCCTTTGCGTTTAGATCGAATGCATGGTTACCGGATAGGGCCAACAAGTTAAAACCGAAAATTTTTAGAGCATCGAGTGCTTCAGGCGGAGTAAGAAATCCCCTGCCCTCCTGGACCGTCTCGCCTTGCTCGGCGACTGCGGATTCCAAGTTGGTGAACACCACATCGCCCTTCAGCAGCCCTTGGATCACCGGCACCGACGCCGGTGAAGTCGCGCGAATATCGGAGCGAATCATCGACTGCCCCGTCAAGGTGACCGTTATCGCAGTTGACTGCGGCCGCGGAGCAGCGCCCATCGCGCACGCGATTGCGAACAGAACCGTAAGGCACGCTGCTCTCGCCGTCAGCCGGCCAGTCGTGTGCACTATTGCCATTTGCGTTGCCCTCGCATTTTAGATGAGCGCTCGATGTGCTCTCGAGTTTGCGTATTTTTCTATCAAGCCAGCAGCCGTTCGGGGGTGTGCGGCGACCTGAGGATATAGCCCTCACAAAAAGCCATGTGAATAGTACGCCTGAAGTTTAAGCGACACGATGAGGACCTTGCTAGAGCTTTCTAACTGCTGATCAGTGGAATTTGCAAATCGTGGACGCTTCGCTCATCATTACTGGTTTGTTTGCGGCAGTGAAGCGCTTCTGCACCATTGTTTCAATTTATGACGTCAAATTATGGCGGTTTCGTGCGCGATGGCCTCGTAGCAATCGCGACTTTAAAAGGAGAGGCATGAAAAAGCCTGGAAAAATCGCTCCTGCCAAGGGGAAACTCGGAGTATTGCTACCGGGAATGGGCGCGGTGAGCACTACATTTATGGCGGGAGTGGAGTTGGTACGCAAAGGTGAATCGAACCCGGTGGGGTCGCTCACGCAGTTGGGGACCATTCGGCTCGGCAAGCGCACGGAAGGACGCACGCCATCGATCAAATCGTTTGTGCCGCTTAGTGAATTGAACGATCTGGTGTTTGCAGGATGGGATATTTTCAACGACAACGCCTACGAGTCTGCGGCGAACGCGGGCGTATTGAATGTACAGGACCTGGCGAAGGTGAAAACTTTTCTTTCCGCCATTAAGCCCATGAAGGCGGCCTTTGATCACAACTTCGTAAGGCTTATCGACGGGCCAAACATCAAAAAAGGCAAGAATAAGTACGAACTGGCGTTGCAGATCAAAGAGGACATTGAGAAATTCCGCAAAACGTCGGGGGTTTCGCGACTTGTGACGTGTTGGTGCGGATCCACGGAGTCATTTTTGAAGCCGGAAGAGGTTCATTCCACGCCGGAAAAATTTGAAGCTGGGATGAAGGCGAATCACCCGTCGATCGCACCATCCATGCTGTACGCCTGGGCGTCAGTGACGAGCGGTGTGCCTTACGCGAATGGTTCGCCCAACCTGAGCGTGGATATTCCAGCGATTCAGAAGCTGGCACAGAAAAATGATGTGGCCATCGCGGGAAAAGACTTCAAGACCGGTCAAACACTGATTAAAACTGTGCTCGCGCCAGCCTTTAAGGCCCGGATGCTGGGGCTTGACGGTTGGTTCTCTACCAACATTCTGGGAAATCGCGACGGAGAGGTGCTGGAGGATCCCGGCTCGTTTAAGACCAAGGAAGAATCCAAGCTGGGCGCGCTCGAGTACATCTTGCAGCCGGAACTTTACCCGCAACTTTACGGAAAGATGCATCACAAAGTGCGCATCAACTACTATCCTCCGCGCGGCGACAATAAAGAGGGCTGGGACAATATAGATATTTTCGGGTGGCTCGGCTACCCCATGCAGATCAAAGTGGACTTCCTGTGCCGCGATTCGATTCTGGCCGCCCCCATCGTTCTGGATTTGGTATTGTTTCTGGACTTGGCGCAGCGCTCCGGGATGCGCGGGATTCAGGAATGGCTGAGTTTTTACTTCAAGTCGCCCATGACCGCGCCGGGCCTATATCCGGAACATGATTTGTTTATTCAGTCGATGAAACTGAAGAATACTTTGCGCTGGATGATGGGCGAAGATTTGATAACACACCTGGGACAGGAGTACTACGATTGATGCCGGTCTACTTACATCAGGAACGAACGGTGATAATTACTTATTTCGATTTGATGATTCGGATTTTCCGTTTTGACGGTGGGTGCTATCGAGATTACCCTAGCGCCCAGGCAGGAACGCCGCCAACGTAAATAGCCACGGTAATTACCTACAATTCCCTTTTCAAGGAGCATCATGCCCAACGAACTGCGCAATTTTCTGACTCATTCCTATGACGAACTCGAGGAAATGAATCTGAAGGCCAAAGAGCAACGCAAGGCCCGTGTTGCTCCGCACAAAATCCAGGAAGAGCGCATCAAGTATCTGAACGATGAAAAGCGCATCAAGGCGGTAACCGTGCTGTTCAGCGACCTTGAAGGCCGCCTGCACATGCTGGACTACGACAAGAAATTTTTGATCAAAAGCTGGGACAACCTGACATTTGACGGCTCGTCGATCCGCGGATTCACTGCGCAGCGCGAGAGCGATTTGCGGCTGGCGATGGACTGGGGAGCTTTTTATTGGGGGCCGTCGGACATTTTTGGCGCCGGTAAGGTGCTGGTCTTCGGCGAGGTCATCGACAAAGACGGCTCGCCGTACAGCGCGGATATTCGCGGGGTGCTCAAGGGCTATGCGAATGAATTATACAAGACCGACGGCTACACCTTGAACGCCGCGAACGAAATTGAGGGATTTTTATTTAATGGCGCAGATGCCGAGGCGCGCTATCACGAAACGAGCAAATTCGACTACGTGAATACCGGCGGCTATTACCATTCGCTGCCGGGCGATCCACTGCGAACCTTTATCGACACCACGGCGGAAGTGCAACGCGCGATGGGATTCCAGAATGAGAAAGATCACCCGGAAGTGGCACCATCACAGTTTGAAATTAATTATAGCTACGGCGAAGTAGTCGCCGCGGCGGATCAGATTCAACTTTACAAACTGATTTGCCGTCAGGTAGCCACGGGCATGGGAATGACGGCTAGCTTTTTGCCAAAGCCGGTGGTGGGCGTCAATGGAAATGGCATGCACACCAACGTTTCCATCAGCAAGGGGAGCAAGAATCTCTTCTGGGATCCCAAGGGCGAAGAAAAACTCAGCAAGTTTGGATGGGAATTCGTGGATCGCATTTTGACCCATGGCAACGATATTTGTTTGCTGTTGAATGCCAGCGTGAACGCTTACCGGCGCCTGGATCCGCATTTTGAAGCGCCCAACCAGATCAAGGCTTCGCCGGTCGATCGCGGTTCTATGATTCGAATCCCGATTGGTAATGAGAAGAGCTCGCGCGTGGAAGTTCGTTCGGTGGCGCCCGACGCCAACCCTTATCTGGTGATGTATTCGATTTTCAGATCGGGGCTAGACGGCGAAACGGCAAAAATCAAGAATCTGCGGCAGGCGGAGCGCTATCTGCCCGACAATATCTATACCGCCATCGACCATTTCCGGAAATCAGATTGGGCCACGAAGTTATTGGGCGCCGATGTGAAGGGACGCTATGTGGATTTGAAGGAAGCCGCTGCCGACCGTTGCTCGCGGCAACTGGGCACCTTCGTAAAGGTTCCGGAAGTGCAGTATCACCATGAAGTGTATAACCAGTTTTTGTGGAATATGTTCTAGAAGCGAATACTTGAACAATTTATTGAGGCTTTCCATGAGGGGGCGGTGTTTTTGTGATGCTGCCCCTGATCTTTTCTGGCGCTCATCTTTGCGCGCGAATTATGCATAGGTTGTGATATCTTTTTCCATCCTGCACTGACGCAAAATAAAAAGAGAATAACGACTTAATTTCAATGACACCGCCGGAGGATTCCAGTTCATGAAGAGTTCGTACAACGGGCAGATGGTTCCTGCGGGTGGTCAAGCTATTGGCTATGTTGGAGGCGAGCTGCAGGTGCCGGACGTGCCGGTGATTCCATTTATTGAGGGCGATGGTACCGGACGGGACATCTGGAAGGCCTCACGGCGCGTTTTTGATGCGGCTGTGGAACGCGCCTATGGCGGGAAACGCCATGTGGCGTGGTTCGAAGTGTTCGCGGGAGAGAAGGCCTTCAACGCTTTCAAGGAGTGGCTGCCGAACGATACGGTGGATGCCATTCGCGATTTTCGCGTGGCCATCAAGGGCCCGCTGACGACGCCGGTGGGCGGCGGGATTCGTTCTTTGAATGTGGCGCTGCGGCAGATTCTGGATCTGTATTCGTGCGAACGGCCGGTACGTTACTACGCGGGGGTTCCCTCTCCTGTACGGCAGCCTGAGAAAATGGATATTGTCATATTTCGGGAAAACACAGAAGACGTGTACATCGGGATTGAGTGGAAGTCTGGCACCGCGGACGCAAAGAAGCTGCTGGAATTTTTGAATCACGACATGTTGAAAGATGGGAAAAAGCAGATTCGCTGGGATTCTGGCGTGGGTATCAAACCGATCTCGCCTACCGGCACGAAGCGCCTGGTGCGGCGCGCGATTAAATTTGCGCTGCTGAACAAGCGGCCCAGCGTGACTCTGGTGCACAAAGGCAATATTCAGAAATTTACCGAAGGCGCGTTTCGCGACTGGGGGTACGACCTGGCACGCGAAGAATTTCGGAGCCAGACGATCACCGAGCGTGAAAGCTGGATCATCGACAATCTCGATAAAAATGCGCAATTGAGCGTGGAAGAGAATGCCGCGCTGGTCGAACCGGGACTGGAGCAAGCCACCGACGATTTCAAGAAAACGATTTACGCCGAAGTGAAGCACACGATCGATACGATTTACGGCACGCACGGGAAAGGGCAATGGAAGAAAAAACTATTGATTAACGATCGCATTGCGGATTCCGTGTTTCAGCAAGTGCTGCTTCGCGCGGATGAATACAGCGTGCTGGCGACATCGAACCTGAATGGCGATTATCTTTCGGATGCGTGCGCAGCGCAGGTTGGCGGGCTGGGAATGGCCCCGGGTTCGAATATCGGCGATGGATTTGGCGTGTTCGAAGCGACCCATGGCACAGCACCGAAATACGCCGACAAAGATGTGATCAATCCGAGCTCGGTGATGTTGTCGGGCGCGATGATGTTTGATTTTCTGGGCTGGAGCGAGGCCGCGAAATTGATTGAAGACGGCATTGCCAAGACGATCCAGCAGAAACGCGTCACCTATGACCTGGAACGGCTGATGCCGGGCGCCACCAAGGTAGGTACTGCGGCTTTTGCGTCGGCAATTATCGAGAACATGAGCGGAGCGGCGGTCGTTTCATCGCGCACGTGACATTGCACGTAAATTCGCTTGCAACATCGCGCGAAAACATCGCCCCTGCCATGCAAATGAAATTAGGAGACTGTGGGAATGCGTAAGAAAGTTACCGTGGTAGGCAGCGGATTCGTGGGCTCGACGACAGCGCAAAGAATTGTGGATGCGGACCTCGCAGACGTAGTGATCACGGACATTCTGGATGGCGTGCCGGCGGGGAAAGCTTTGGACATGATGGAGTCGGGGCCGATCANGCGAACGGATTCGCACGCCACCGGCATTTCCACCAATACTGGCGACTACAGCGGCACCGCCGGCAGTGACATTGTGGTGATTACCGCGGGCTTTCCGCGCAAGCCGGGGATGAGCCGCGATGATTTGTTGAAGGCCAACTACGATGTCGTGAAGGCCGTCGTGGAACAGATCGTGAAGCATTCGCCGAACTGCATCATTATCGTGGTCACCAATCCGCTGGACGCCATGGCGCAGGCGGCGTTTAAGGTCAGCGGATTTCCAAAAAATCGAGTGATGGGAATGGCTGGTGTGCTGGATTCGGCGCGCATGAGCACGTTTGTGGCCATGGAATGCAAAGTGAGCGTCGAGAATGTGCACTCCTTTGTGCTGGGTGGACATGGCGATGACATGGTGCCTCTGCCCCGATACTCCACGGTGGCAGGGATTCCGCTTCCCGATTTATTGCCGAAAGAACGTATTGACGCGATTGTGGAGCGTACGCGCAAAGGTGGAGCGGAAATCGTTAATTTGTTGAAGACCGGTTCCGCGTATTACGCGCCTTCCGCGGCTGCGGTGGAGATGGTGGAGGCGATTCTGAAGGACAAGAAAAAAATCCTGCCCTGCGCGGTTTATCTTGAGGGCGAGTACGGGATCAAAGGCTTGTTTGTCGGCGTGCCGGTGAAGTTGGGCGCGAAGGGCGTCGAAGAAATTATCGAGATCAAGCTGACCGCAGAAGAAAATGCGGCGCTGCAAAAGTCTTCGGCTTCGGTCAAGGAATTAGTGACGGTGCTTGGTTTGTAGCCTGTATTAACCTATCCACTTTAGCTGCAAACTTGCGACGCAGCGCTCCTGTTTCAAAATCAGGGATACATCTCTGCACCGGCCGAGTTTTGGGTTCGGTCACCAGCCCCAGATTTTTTGAGCTCCGATTACCAATCCTAGAGTAAAGACGGCGATCACGACTTCGCCGATAGCACCTACTGCGAAGGGGCGTAAGCCCTGTTTGCGCATCTCGCGGAAATTGGTACGTAGGCCGACGCCTGCAAAGGTGAGCAAAAAGGCCCAGCGGGAAAGATTGCCGAGCGCGGTGACCTGGTCTTTTGAGAAGAAGTGATAGGTGGCGAGCACCGAAATCAGCAGAAACCCTAGAACAAATTTGGGAAATTTCTGCCAGAGAAATGCCGCTTTGTTCGTCACAGTCTTGGCCTGACCCTGGCTGGCCCAATAAATGGCGTAGGCCAAAACGACGAAACCGATCATGGCGTTGCGCGTGGTCTTGGCTAGAACGGCAAGTTTGCCTGCAGCGTCCGAATAGAGCGCGCCTGCGGCGGTAGCTTCCGCGGTGTTATCTACCGCGAGCCCGGCCCAGAGACCGTAGGCATGATCGCTCAAATGAAGTGCGTGGCCGATCAACGGAAAAGTGAAGAGTGCAAGCGCACCGAGCGCGAGGATGGCGGCGATGGCGAACGAAGAATCTTCCTCATCGGCGTCGATGGCGCCTTGAGTGGCGATGATGGCGCTCACGCCGCAGACTGCGGAGCCCACCGCCAGGAGTGTTGTGAGTTTGGGCTTGAGATGAAATATGCGGCCAAGGAAGGTCATGAACGCGATGGCGCCGGCTATTTCGATGGCTACCAGCGCGAGGCTGACACCGCCGAGTTTTAAGACATCGCCTAGCAGGAAACGCGCACCGAGCAGGACGATGCCAACTTTTAGCCAGAATTCATAGGTGGCCACGCCTGCGCGGAAAATCGCGGGGACACCAACCGTGTTGGAAATCGCCAAGCCTAGCAGAATGGCCCACAAAACATATTCAATGTTGGGAAAAATCCAGTGGTGGGATTTGGCGTACTTGCCCACGTTTTGCTCCAGCAATTTTCCGGCGTAGCCGATGGCGGCCAGCAGGAGAATGCCTGGAATAACGCGGAGGAATTGCAGGTTGGGCTGCGCTTGCTTTACTTGCACCTGTTTGGCCTGTGGAATTGCAAACGTCTCTGACATCAATGCGCTCCTTCTAGTTCGCGAATATTTTTTCTGGTCGTAGCTGCGGGCTCACCAGGGAATGTGTTTCACGACGCCGAAGCGGATTAAAAGCGCGGCTAGAAAAGCCGCCATTACCGCCCAGGTGTCCCATGAAAATCTTGTGGCTGAAGATCTCTCTGATTTTTTCTCAAGTGTGGCTTTAGATGTGGTCATTTCTTTTTCTCCAATATTCAGGCGATGGATTCCGGTTGCCGAGACGTCTCTAAGTCGCGCGGGGCCCAGAAAGATTTGCTGATTTCGTTGATTTCGTGCGACGCGACGCGGCCTACAATAAAAAGTGCCGGCGCGGGTAGTTTTTCTTCCGCGGCGAGGCTGCCGACGGTGGACCAGCGCACTTGCTGCCCGGCGTGAGTGGCCCGCGACACAATTACGCAAGGCAAATCGGTGGGCAGACCGCTGCTCTGCAAGCGCTCGGCAACTTCGGCGTAATCCGAGCCCGGCATGTAAAGCACTAGCGTGGTGTTGGCTGTCAACTGGCTCCATTCCAGATCGCCGCGCTCAGGGCTTCGCGAAAAGGTGCTGAAGAGCACTTGCGAGGCCACGCGGCGGTCGGTGAGCGAAATTCCGGCCGCCGCGGCAGCGCCCAGTGCGGCGCTGATGCCGGGAACAACTTGGTGCGGAATATTCGCGCGGCGGAGCGCTTCCAACTCTTCGCCGGCGCGACCGAACATAGACGGATCGCCGCCTTTGAGGCGCACCACTGTGGTTCTGCTTTCCGCGTAAGAGACCAGCAGCGCATTGATTTCGTCCTGGGTGAGCAACTTGCGGCCGGCGCGTTTGCCGACGTCGATGATTTCGGCGCGTGGGGAGATCATGGCTAGAATCTCTTGGCTGACGAGGGAGTCGTGCAGCACGATGTCGGCCGCGGCGAGCAGTCGCGTGGCTTTTACGGTGAGTAATTCCGGGTCGCCAGGGCCCGCTCCTACTAAATAAACCGTTCCGGGAGTGCGACGCCCTGATTTCGTGGGAGAGAATTCGCGCGCTTGCGAACGGACAAAACGAGAAAACATCTCCGGACTCGCGAGGCGATGAAGAATGGCTTTATTTCCTTCGAAGTTTTCTCTTGGATCCGAGGCGGAGCGTAGTTTCTCGCGAGCATCGCCCAGGGAACCCAGCCACGCGGCATATTCGGCGGGATATTGTTGCTCCAATTCCTTGCGCAAACGCTGCGCGAGTGCCGGGCTCTTCCCGTTCGTGGAGATGGCAATTTGCAAATCTCCCCGCTGGACGATAGAGCCATAGTAGAAATGGCAATTGGCGATGTCGTCGACAGCGTTGCAGAAAATGCCGCGGGCTTCCGCGGCCTGAAAGACAGCGGCGTTCACGGCTGGAATCGAAGTGGCGGCGATAACCAAAGAAGCGTCTTGCAGATCGGCAGGTTCGAATTCCTTTGCAGACCACTCGATTTCGGCGTTGTCTACCCAAGCTGAAACCTGTGAATTAACCTCCGGTGCTATGACCTTGACGCGTGCCTGAGCTTGTAAGAGGCCGGGGATCTTGCCGGCTGCGATGTTGCCGCCCCCGACGACCACGACGGGTCGACCCTGCAACTTCACGAATATGGGAAAGAGGCTCATGGTTTTCTCGGCCTCACCCCTCCACGCCGTGCGGCACGGGGCCAAGCGCAATATCGCGCTCGACGGCACCGACGAAGGTGCCGGCCAACAGTGCGCGCAGCTCCTCGTTGGTATGGCGGCCAAAAAACTGGCGAAGATTTTCGTTCCCTTCGCGACGCGTGTTGAAACCTTCGAGTAGCCTTTCAATGGCGTCGGGCACGGTATCCGCTGTGCAGCGGTAGCCTACGGGGCGCGCGACGGACGCGAACTGGCCCACGCTGCCGCCGACGCAGAAGTAGTAGGCGTCCACCATTTTGCCGCCCTGCTTGATTTTTTTGCCCTCGATGCCGATGTCGGCGATCCAGTGTTGGCCGCAACTATTGGGGCATCCGGTGATGTGCAACTTGAGTTGTTCTTCGAAGGCGGGCAAGCGCTCTTCTAACTCTTCGGTCAGCCAGCGGGCGAAGCTTTTGGTTTCCGTAAGCGCCAGCTTGCAGAATTCGGAGCCGGTGCAAGAAATAGTGCCGCGGGCGAAAACGGAAGCCTGAACCGGCAAGCCCGCTGCAGTAAGGGTGTCCGCGACGAGCGAGGCGCTCTCTTTGCGGACGTTTACGATCAGCAGGTTTTGCATCACGGTATTGCGAACGTGACCGTCGGCATAGCGGTCCGCGAGGTCAGCGGCGAGGTTTAATTGTTGGGGAGTGATGCGCCCGCGCAATACCGACGCACCTACGTACACGAGACCGGGCTGCTTTTGGTTATGCACGCCGACGTGGTCACGGTGGATGTCCGCTGGGATTTCTTCCCTTTCGCCGGGATCGAGNGAAAAGCCGATGCGTTGCTGCAATTCCGCCAAGAACGTGTCGGCAGTCCAGCCATGTTCAAGGAAGAGAAATTTGAGACGAGCCTTTTCCCTGCTCTGACGCAAAACTTCGCTGGCGCGGAAAATTTCCGCCACGCCGCGAACTACCTGGATGACTTGGTCGGGCTTGATGAAAGCGTCGAGTGCCACCGCGAGGTGCGGATTGGTGGAAAGACCGCCTCCGACGCGCAGTGTAAAACCTACCTCGGATTTTCCGTCACGGCGTCGAGTGGTGGCGGTGAGGCCGATGTCGTTGATTTCGGGATAGGAGCACCAGTGGCGGCAACCGGTAATGGAGATTTTGAATTTGCGGGGCAGATTGTAAAACTCGGAATTGCCACCGAGTTCGCGGTCGATTTGCAGCGCGAGCGGGGAGGCGTCGATAATCTCCTCGCCATCGAGGCCGGCGAGCGGGCATCCGGTGATGTTGCGGGCGACGTCTCCGCAGGCGCCCGTAGTGGTGAGGTCAACGTTCCAAAGGCTCTGCAGAACAATTGGTAGCGATTCTATCGTGACCCAGTGCAATTGAATGTTTTGACGTACGGTGATGTCTGCGACGCCGCGGCCGTATTTTTCTGCAAGATTCGCTATGGTGCGCACTTGTTCGCTGCGCATCAAACCGTTGGGAATGCGGATGCGCACCATGAAAAATGGCATGGCCTTGCCTTCGCCATTTTTGCCACCGATTACTCCGACTCCATCGCCCTGGGTGTAAACGCCCCAGGAACGAAAATAAGTGCCCAGCCATTCGGGCGGAATGGAATCGAATCCGGTGCGAGCGAACTGCTGGATCTCATCGAAATGGTCCCAGGCATTTTTGGAACGCTTGAGGCGCTCGACGCGCTGTGCTTTGGTTTCCGGCGGCTTAGCTTCGGGCGATTTATCTGGAATAACTTGAGACATGGACGACTCACCTGTGAATGCTTCCTATAAACGTTTCCCTGAGCGTTTTCCTGTAAATGTGCGCCTAAAAACAAAAAGCCCACGTTCACCAGTTCTCTGGCAACGTGGGCTTCGGAACTTTTTAGTATTTATGCGCTAAGTTCGGAAACTTGTTTGGCCAGAGCTGTGGTCGGTGCAACACGCAGCGTTGCATGCGCACGCACAACAGAGTATCTGGCAACAAGTACTCATCAAGAATTAGAGTACGACGGTTAGAGAAGAACTGTCAAATCACAGTATTGTCAAAGATTTGTTTATAAGTATTCAAATTGCTGATACTTGGAAACCGGGCGGACTGGATCCATCGATTGCCACAAATGCCGCTAGGGTTTGGGCACGGTCTTCTTGGCGGGTAAAGTCTTATGGGTTGCAGCGCCGGGAGCCGGTGTTAACGTGGTGGTCTTGATGTAGTCGAGCTTGGGGAAGTTCTTGTCCAGATAGGGTTTACCCTGCTTTTGAATTTCGTCCTGGTTGGGCCCGCTGCCGCCGGGGGCGCCTTCGCCGTAGTCGGCGTACAAGGTATCCACGACGTTCATTCCATCGGTGACTTGGCCGAACGGAGCAAAACCCATGGTGTCCAGGCGTGGGTTATCGGCTAGATTGATGAATAGCTGCGTAGTGCGCGTGTTGGGGCCGGCGGTGGCGAAGGTGAGGAAGTACTTTTTATTGCTTTCTGTCACCGGGTCGTCCTTGATGGTGGCTTTCTCCCACACCGCGTTCACAGGGGGATATGCGCTGATTCCAAATTGCGCCACGAAACCCTTGAGTACACGGAAAAAACTCTCGTTGTCAAAAAAATGGTGCTTGGCGAGATCGTAAAAGCGGTCGGCTCCCAGGGGGGCCCACGCGCGGGTGACGGAAACGGTAAAATCGCCTTTGCTGGTGTCAAATTTCACTTGGTAGGTTTCGGGTGCCTTATCCTTTAACAGGGCAGGGCGGAGCAAGGCGCGGTCGTAGGTCTTTGCGGCCGGCGACGGGGCGGTCTTCGNGGGGGTCGTTTTTNGGGCCGTGGAAGATTTCGGTTTAGCGGGAGCGGCGGTCCCAGTTTGCGCGGACGCTGGGATGGCCGCGGAAAAGATACCCGCTGCAATTAGGATTGCGAATTTTCTCATTTCCCTTCCCTCTTTATTTTACTTATAAAAATCAGATTAGTTTTTATTTCTTGCATTCAAATCGCGGCTCACGCGCTCCACTTCAGTCATAACTCTCAGGGTATTTTCGCCTAGAATTTTCTTTACGTCACTCTCGGAATAGCCTTTTTTGAGCAAAGCTTCGGTGATGAGCGGCAACTTCGTGGCGTCTTCCATGCCGTAGGGCATGTTGGCGCCATCGAAATCGGATCCCAGGCCGACATGGTCGGGGCCTGCAACTTTTACGGCGTGCTCGATGTGCTCGATGATTTTTTCGTAGCCGATTCGCGGCAATTCTCCCTGCTCGACGGCTTCGCGGGTGAGCTTGTCGCCTTCGAGCAGTTGGCACGCTTCGTTATCGCCACAGCGCTTGAGCACTTCCTGCTCAATGGCGGCGTTGATTTTCGGATCAGCCTTTTCCGCGTCGCGAAATTCCTGGCTTAGAAAACCGACGTGATAATTAATCTGGACTACTCCACCCTTGGCGGCGAGAGCCNTCATCATTTCGTCGGTNATGTTGCGAGGGGCGTCGCAAATCGCTCGGCAGGAGGAATGCGAGGCGATCATGGGCGCTTTGCTGTTGCCTAANGCGTCGGCAAAAGTTTTGTCACTCACATGGGAAATGTCCACCATCACGCCGAGACGATTCATTTCCCGAATAACGTCCTTGCCGAAATCGGTAAGACCATGGTGAACAGCTTTGTCGGTGGAGGAATCCGCCCACTCATCGTTTCCGCTGTGCGTAAGCGTCATGTAGCGAACGCCGAGGCCGGCAAATTTGCGCAGCACCTCGAGATCGCTGTTGATCATGTGGCCGCCTTCTACACCCATAAGCGCTGCGATCTGACCTTTCTTCTTCGCTTCGCGAATTTGCACGGCGGTGGTTGCCAATACGAGGTCATTAGGATGCTTGCGCACTTGTTCGCGCACTGCATCGATCTGCTGGAGAGCGCGCCGCACGGCTTCGGGGCCGGTAACTTTGCTGGGAATCCAGATGGAAAAGAAAATCGCGTTCAGGCCGCCTTCCTTCATGCGCGGAATATCGATGCTGCCCGTATTGGTGCGCTCGCCGACGTCGAACTTGCCATCCAGAAAGCGTTGCGTGGTGTCGTCGTGAGTGTCCACAACAATGGACGAAAAATGCAGTTTGCGGGCTTTGTCCGAAACGGAAACCGCAGAGAGAGCTAAAGCTGCGACGAGCAAAAGTGAGAGGGATGCAAAAGCCAACAGCAGAGCGCGGTTCATTTGTTCTCCAAAATTATGAGCGAACGCAGATTGTAAACGGAAATGGAGCCCGGCGGATGAAAAAGTGGGCGTGATGCGGCGTTAGAGCTCGGCTGCTGATCAGAAATTAACCAGCGAGCCAGCCGAATAACGCTTGTTTCCACGCTTCGCGATTTATTTCCGCCAATGATTCCGTCAGCGGGATGCCTTTGGGGCAGGCCACCACGCAATTCTGCGCGTTGGCACAATCCTCGATGCCACCGTTGCCCATCGCCGCTGCAATGCGTTCTTTGGCATGCATNTTTCCGGTGGGATGCATGTTGAAGAGCCGCACCTGGCTGAAGATCGCGGCGCCCATGAAGCNATTGTNGTCGTTCACTTGAGGACAAACTTCCAGACAATTCCCGCAGGTGATGCAACGGGAAAGCGGATAGCCCTTTTCCTGAATTTCGGGCGCCACGCGGGGGCCTTCGCCGAGCTCGTAGGTGCCATCGATGGGAATCCACGCTTTGACGCGCTTTAAACTTTCAAACATGAACTGGCGGTCGACGGATAGATCTCGCACCACGGGAAATTTCGACATGGGTTCGATGCGAATGGGCTGTTCGAGTTGATCGACCAGCGCGGAACAAGCCATGCGTGCTTTGCCGTTAATGAGCATGGCGCAGGAGCCGCAAACTTCTTCGAGGCAATTCGAATCGTAGGAAACCGGGGTGGTTGGCCGGCCATCGCTCGTAACGGGATTTTCGCTGATATCGCGCAAACAAATGATGACATTCATATACGGACGCCATTGAAGGCGAAATTCTTCCCAGTGCGGAGACTCTTGGGGAGAAGGCTGGCGCTTCACTTTGACGAGTACTTCTTTTTTGTTGTTTTTATTGGGCATCGGAACCTCTTGCTGCACCGGGAGCCTTCTGTATCCGCATGTCATTTGGCGGCGTCGTAACGTCTCGGACGCGGCGGAATCTGGGAAATGTCGACGGGCTCATAGGTCAGCTGGATTTCACCATCGCTAAACCTGGCACGAGTGGTTTTGAGCCAGTTGGCGTCATCGCGTTCAGGAAAATCGGGCTTGTAGTGAGCGCCGCGCGATTCGTTACGCTGCAGAGCGCCCAGGGTAACGACGCGAGCGAGAATCAGCATGTTTTCCAATTCGCGCGCGAAATTGAGCGTCTGGTTGGACCATTTTGTACGGTCGCTCAGATTAATTTTATGATAGCGAGCTTGCAGGTCGCGAATTTTGCTGTCCGCCAATTCGAGATTTTTATTGATGCGCGTCACGGTGACATGCTCGGTCATGATGTCGCCGAGTTCGCGCCATATGGTGACGGGATTTTCGGATCCTTGATTGGAAATGAGCGCCTGATTTTTCTCTTCCTGGCGCTTTTTCTCATTTTCAAAAACGCTAGACGAAACGGCGTCCGTTCCGGTCTGCAGGTTTGCGGAATATTTTACCGCCGCCGATCCCGCGAGGCCGCCGCCGAAAATACAAGAGACCAGTGAATTAGCGCCAAGGCGATTTGCGCCGTGATATTGATATTCGCATTCACCGGCCGCGTAAATTCCAGGCACATTGGTGGCCTGGTCCTGCCCATTCACCCACATGCCGCCCATGGTGTAGTGCATGGCGGGAAAAACCTGCATGGGCTCTACGTGCGGGTCGACGCCCAAAAACTTTTCGTAGATTTCCAGGATGCCTTCGAGCTTGCGATCCAGCGTTTCGCGCGGAATGTGAGTCACGTCGAGATACACGGCGGCCTTGCCCTGCAGTCCGAGGTGCTCCTGATAGACGATGCGATGAATGGCCCGAGTGGCGATGTCGCGGGGGACGAGATTGCCGTATTTCGGATACCACTCTTCGAGAAAATAAAAACGTTCGGCGTCGGGAATCGTTCGCGCTGCGCGCTGATCGTTGGGATTTCTAGGAACCCACACGCGGCCGCCCTCGCCTCGGGCCGATTCGCTCATCAGGCGGAGCTTATCTTCGCCAGGAATGGCGGTGGGATGAACCTGGATAAATTCGCCGTTCGCGTAGTCGACGCCTTGTTGAAAAAGAGCCGATTGTGCAGAGCCGGTACAGACGACGGAATTGGTGGAGCGTCCAAAAATAGCACCGATTCCGCCGGTAGCAAAAATTACGGCGTCGGCGGCGTGAGTCGTCACTTCCATGGAACGCAAATCCATGGCGCAGATACCCCGGCCCACGCCGGATTCATCGATTACCGCGGAAAGAAATGTCGCGCCTTCGTATTTTTTAACTTTGCCTTCAGATTCGTGCCTGCGGACTTGTTCATCGAGGGCATAAAGCAGTTGTTGCCCGGTAGTGGCGCCGGCGAAAGCGGTGCGGTGATATAAGGTGCCGCCAAAACGGCGATAGTCGAGCAGACCTTCGGGCGTGCGATTAAACATCACGCCCATGCGATCGAGAAGATCAATGATTCCGGGAGCGGCTTCGCACATGCGCTTAACCAGCGGCTGATTTGCCAGAAAGTCGCCGCCATAAATGGTGTCGTCGAAGTGCCTGGCAGTGCTGTCGCCTTCACCTTTTTGATTTTTTGCGGCATTGATACCGCCCTGCGCGCACACGGAATGCGAGCGCTTCACCGGCACGATAGAAAACAAATCGACCGGCACGCCTGCTTCGGCAACGCGAATGGTGGCCATCAATCCGGCGAGGCCGCCGCCAACCACGATAATTTTGGGCTGTTTCATTTGGCTAAGGCTGTGTCATTTGGGTAAGTACGAAGCGAATGGGTGCCAGTCCAGGCGAAAACTGAGAATTATCAAGACTCCGACGACGCTGAATACTACTCCGATCAAAACGCCCAATTGTCCCGCAGCACGTTGCGCGCGAGCAGTGGCGGCGAGTCCCCACTTGCAAAGAAAATTCCAGATGCCGACGCCAAGATGAAACGAGGAGGCCAGCACTCCAACGACGAAAAATGCGAGATACCAGGGATTTGCCAAATCATTCGCGACCGTTGCGTAGGTGGAACGCCCGTGGGTGATCCAGCGCTCGGTGTAAAGGTGCCAGCCGATATAAACGAAGGCCACGAGCCCGGTCCAACGCTGCAAAGTGTAAAGCCAGTTGCGCACCCACGGATATTGCGACACGTTGGACTGGCCGTGCAGCCAGATGTAAATGCCGTAACCGCCGTGAAACAGAATCGGCAAAAAAATAAAGATCCATTCCACGAAAACTCGATACGGAATGGTCTGCAAATCCTCGGAGGTTTGATTATATTTTTGCGCGCTGACCAAAGCCGCGCTGTTGGACCAGAAATGCTCGGCGAGAAATGCTCCGACAGGAACAATACCGGTTAAAGAATGAAGCTTGCGAAGAAGGTAACTTGAATTTGTCTCGGTGGCGGTCGCGGACATGCCCTCTCCGCCGGGAAAGTCCCTTGCGCAAACTGGAGGAAGCAAGGACGAAAGAATCGCGGCAAATTCAGTATAGGGAGTTGATGAAAGCGTTGCAAGTTAGTGCCGTAAAGCAAAAACCGTGTGTAATGCGAAAGTGTAGGGAATTTTTCACGTTCTGCAAGGTTAGCTCGCCTGTACACTTTAAGTTAACGGAGGAACGTGGGGTCTTGTATCTCAACAACACAGTTTTGCCCACAACTTCATGAATCCAAGTTTCAGTCTGGTCACCGAGTTGGAACGCCTGGCGAAAGCGTTGACCTCCGATGGAGGAGCAAGTACCAAACTTTCCCTTCAATCCGTGGCGGAGCGGATTGCGAAATTGTTGGGCGTGAAACCTGACGAAGTAGCGATTATGGGGTTGTCAACGCGTTGGAAGCACCTCTACTTTCTGGCACCTGAAGCTCTGCTTCAAGTCGGATATATCCCCCTATCGAGCAATTCGGCATTGGCGGCGCGCACAGCGAGAGAAAGCCGGCCAGAAATCAACAATAAATTTGCGGCGGTGCGACACGCCAGTGTTTTCGAAGGCGTGAAAGTCGGAAATGCAAGTGCTGAGGCGATCCAGAAAATTATCAGTGCCCCGATTTTGTCGGATGGAAGAGTCGTGGGGATTATTCAGGTCAGCCGCAAGGGCAATAGTCTCGCGAGCGCCGGTCCGGATTTTACGCCTTCTGACTTAGGACAGATTTTGGCACTCTGCAAACCACTGGGGAAACTTTTGCGGCACGTCGCGGACACGAAAGAGTAGCGGAGGATTAAAATATTTTTAAATTGGCTCCAAATGCGCTAGGACATCTGGAATTGCGTTGACACTGCAATACCTTCTTGTTACTTTTCCACAGCGGAAAATTTTTTTCGTTAACTCAAACACGGAGGCACGGCCACCCGGTACATGGCGTTTGTCGCTAAAAAGATTTTCCTCACCAAAGGCGTCGGTAAACATCGCGAAAGGCTTTCGAGTTTTGAGCTGGCCTTGCGTAACGCAGGAATCGCGGCATGCAACATCGTGCGGGTTTCCTCGATCTTCCCTCCCAACTGTAAATTAATCTCGCGCAGCGAAGGATTGAAACACATCAGGCCTGGACAAGTGGCCTTCACGGTCATCAGCGAGAATTCCACCAAGGAAGCACACCGGTTGATCGCCGCTAGTATTGGTTTGGCGTTGCCGAGCGATAAATCCATGTACGGGTATTTGTCCGAGCATCATTCTTTCGGCGAAACGGAAGAAGTCGCCGGTGAATATGCGGAAGAGCTGGCGGCGGAAATGCTCGCGACCACGCTGAACGTGGAATTCGATCCGGATTTGTCTTTCGACGAAAAAAAAGAGGTTTATCGAATTTCAAATAAAATCGTTCGTACCATGAATGTGACGCAGTCCGCGGTGGGCGACAAACGCGGTTTGTGGACTACCGTGCTGGGCGCGGCTATTTTAATTGGCGAAGACGATTAGAAGATAGCAGTTCAGAAAAACCTGTCGCGGATTTCCCTTCACAACATCTTCTCTGTTAGCAAATAATTTTCGATCTGCCGCACTTTTCGGTTATTTCCGTTTGAAATACCCGATGCGATCCAATACCGCTCCCACGATCAGCGGCAGAGCCACGGTGGCGTCTTCGAAAACTTCCGCCAACTGGCCGCCTTCCTCGCGCGGAACAAATTTTCCCCAGGAGACCGCTTCCGTATATGTGCTACCGCTCAGTCCGCCCCAGTGAACAGGTTCGGGACAAATGCGCACACCGTAGTTGTAGCGTTTCAGCGGAATTTCTTTGTACCCGCGACGCGCGAGAAGTTCCGCGTACACACCGAACTGCTGCGCCCAGTTTCGGGGCACTCCGCCACCAACGGTAAAAATCCCCATGCGTTTGGTAGCCAGCATGGTGTTGGCAAATTTCTCAAAATCTTCGAAGGGGTCGAAGCGCAGCAATGGCCGCTTGTCTCTGAGACGGAGTATTTTGTGGAGCGCAAAGTCGATGCCAAGCTCGGAATCCGTGAAGGCGGGAACAAAAACAGGAACGTTCTTCTCGTACGCGGACTTCAGAATTCCGCGCCCCGGCATGGTTTTATGCAAATATTCGCCAATGCGTTTATGCACCTTCCAGCTGCAAACCGTTTCTTCGGCGTCCCAATCGTTCAGGACGCGCTCCATCACTTTTTCAACGTGATCAAGATTTGATTCCGGCTCGAGCGAATCGTAGACGCGATTGTAGCCGGCTTGAAAAAGCTCGTTGTCGTCCATTTTCTTTTCGTCATAGCGAAAATGGGAGCGACCCGTAGCTTCGACAAGGCCGTGAGCCATCAATGCACCGGTAGAAATAACCGCTTTCACGATTCCGGACTCGATAAGGTCGCAGAAAATCAAACCCATTTTGCCGACGGTGAGCGCGCCGGAGAGGGTCATGGCCACAAAACAGTCTTTATCGCGCGCCATCGCTTCCAAAACGTCGGCGGCATCGCCAATCTGGCGGCCAGTGAAGGCCGTGTCGCCCATGGCCCGCACCAATTCATCGATGGTGCGGCATTTCGAAAGATCGAGCGGAAAAATTGGGCGCAACTTATCGCTGACGGGATCGTGAAGCACGCGGCCGGTTACTGTTTTCTTGGACTGCTTCGCCATTGAATCTCCTGGACATCAAATGCTACGACAATCGTTGCGAAGTGCGCACACATTTCACGGATCATGATTGGCGTTGCAACGCTGCACAGATTGATAGTACAAACTCGCCAAGAAAGGAAGAACAAAACAGCACGCAAGAGAGTTTTGAACGGACATGCTAAAATTATTTCATGGCAGATAAATTTACCATCGGCTTGGTGCAAATGAAGTGCACGACAGATGCGGAGGAAAATCTCACGCATGCGATCGAGAAAATCCGCGAGGCGGCGGCCCGCGGAGCGCAAATCATTTCGCTGCATGAATTATTTCGCAGTGAGTACTTTTGTAGAACTGAAGATGCGGAATTATTTAATCTGGCGGAACCGGTACCCGGCGCCACCACTGAGAAATTAGCGAAGATCGCAAAAGAGTGCAGCGCGGCGCTGGTGGTTTCGCTTTTTGAACGGCGCGCGGCGGGAATTTATCACAACACCTGCGCGGTGCTGGATGCGGACGGAACGTTTCTGGGTAAGTACCGCAAAATGCACATCCCAGACGATCCTTTGTACTATGAAAAATTTTATTTCACGCCTGGCGATCTTGGCTTTCCCAATTTTGATACTAAGTACGCCCGCATCGGTGTACAGATTTGTTGGGATCAGTGGTACCCGGAAGGTTCGCGACTTACGGCTTTGCGGGGCGCACAGGTTATTTTTTATCCCACCAGCATCGGTTGGCATCCGCACGAAAAGGAGCTGTTCGGACCGGCGCAGCTTGATGCCTGGAAGACCATTCAGCGTAGCCACGCGATTGCCAATGGAGTTTACGCGGCGGTGGTAAACCGCGTGGGATTTGAAGGCGGGCTGGTGAAAGGCGATGCGGGACTGGAGTTTTGGGGAAATTCTTTTGTGGCCGATCCTTTTGGCAAAGTAGTTTCGCAGGCCTCCGATGATCGCGAAGAAATCCTGGTGGTAGAGTGCGATCCGGCCATGAGCGAAGATACGCGGCGAAATTGGCCGTTTTTACGCGACCGGCGCATTGACGCATACCAGCCGATTCTTAATCGTTGGCTCGCGGAATAATGCCGCAGACCCGCGCGATCTCCAAAAACTCAATTCCAGCCGATCTTGGGTATGGCATGCCTGCGGAGTGGGAGCCGCACCAAGCTACATGGCTCGGCTGGCCGCATGAAGTGACGGACTGGCCGGGAAAATTCGCGACAATTCCGTGGGCCTTCGCGGAAATCGTGCGCTTGCTGTCAGAGGTGGAGCGTGTTTTTCTGCTGGTTGAAAATCGCACAGCTGAACTACGCGTGCGGTCCATCCTGAAGAAGGTGGGGGCAAATCTTAGCACCGTAGATTTTTTTTGCGTGCCCACCGATCGTGGCTGGATGCGGGATTCCGGGCCGATCGGCGTTCGAAACTCTGATGGCGACGTGGCTTACAATCACTTTTCATTCAACGGGTGGGCGAAATATCCGAACCACAAGAAGGATGCGCTGGTAGTTGAAAAGGCCAACCGCCAACTGAAACACCGGCTCTGGCAGCCGAATCATAGAGGCAGGCGGGTGGTGTTGGAAGGTGGAAGTATCGACGTGAACGGCCGCGGGACGCTACTGACCACGGAAGAATGTCTGCTAAGCAAAACGCAGGAACGCAATCCGGGATTCACGCGCGAGGATTACGCGGAAATATTTTGCAAATATCTGGGAGTTAAAAAGGTACTTTGGCTGAATCGCGGAATTGCCGGCGATGATACTCATGGGCATGTGGATGACCTGGCTCGTTTCGTAAACGCAACGACAGTGGTGACCGTTGTGGAACGAGACAAAGGCGACGAGAATTACGCGCCTTTGCAGGAGAATCTTGCAAGACTTCGAGAAATGACGGATCAGGACGGGAGCGCGCTGCGCGTGGAAACGCTGCCAATGCCTAAAGCTGTTTATTTCGACGGCCAGCGCCTTCCGGCGAGCTACGCAAATTTTTGTATCGCCAATGGACTGGTGCTGGTGCCGACGTTCAACGATGAAAACGATCGCATGGCGCTAAATAAGCTTGCCGAACTTTTTCCTGACAGAAAAGTTGTTGGGATAGCGTGCCGCGACCTCGTGCTGGGGCTAGGGACGATACATTGCATGACGCAACAGCAGCCTGTCGGAGATTTGCGCCATCGCTGAGCGAAGTTCCCTTAATCAACCCTCACACGTTAAGGCCGACGCGTAGCGCCACCTGATGCGATTTTTAGAAACTCGCTGAGTTTGCGGGAATGTTGCCGAAATGTTATAGGGCAACGCCTGACTTTGATAGACTAACCGCCAATATTAACGCCACAGAGACAGGCTTTGCGGAGGCACCATGATTGCGACTATGTTGGCGACAGTTTTGGAATCGCGGGTGGTGGTAGTGGAATACCAGCGCAGCATACTTGGCTGGATCGTGATTGGCTTGATCGCCGGATGGCTGGCGGGAAAGATTTCACGCGGCGAAGGATACGGCTGTATTACCGACATCGTGCTGGGACTGGTCGGATCGCTCCTCGGAGGATGGATATTTACGCGCCTTGGACTCTTTGGCGGCGGATTTATTTATTCGCTGGCTGCGGCAACTTTGGGCGCGGTGATTCTCGTTTCTATTGTGCATCTGATTGCCGGTGGCCCTCGCTAAACGCTAACTTCGGGCGCGTCCAAAAGGTGCCGGTACCACAGAAAGTACCTAAGCAGACGCTGCAGATGTGTTTTCATTCGTGTCCACCTGCTGTTTATGCATCGCGGCCGTCCATTGCTCGCCACTGCTCTATGATACGATTCAGCAACGCGGTTTGGAGATGACGCTTCATTGAATAACGCTTCGTTGAATAAGAGTTCGCAATCCCTCACGGTAATTCCCCTCGGCGGCCTAGGCGAATTCGGAATGAACATGATGGCCCTGCGGTTTGGCGAGGACATTATCGTCATCGACGCGGGCATGATGTTTCCGGAGTCGGAGCTGCTGGGCGTGGACCTGGTCATCCCCGACATTACGTATTTAAAGCAGAACCGCGCGCAGGTGCGCGCCATCGTGCTGACACATGGCCACGAAGATCACATCGGCGCGCTGCCATACATTCTGCGTGACCTGAACGTACCGGTGTACGGAACGCGCTTTACGCTCGCGCTGGTAAAAAAACGGCTCGAAGAAGCGGGGCTGCTGCAATCCACGACGCTGCGCGAGGTTTTACCGGGGCGAAGAGTAGAAATCGGGCCATACGAAGTTGAATTTATTTCCGTGACGCACAGCACGATCGATTGCGTCGCTCTCGCGATACGCACACCGGTCGGAGTGATTATCCACACTGGCGACTTCAAGATTGATCAGACTCCGGTAGGTGGCGTGCCCTTTGATCTTCACGCATTTGCGCGCTATGGAAACGAAGGCGTGCTGGCTCTTTTTAGCGATTCGACGAACGTCGAGCGCCCGGGCTTTACGCCGTCAGAGCGGGCCATCGTGCCACGCATCGAAGAGCTTTGCCGTTCGGCACCGCGGCGCGTGATTTTGTCGTGCTTCGCGTCTTCGATTCATCGGATACAGCAGGTCATCGACATCGCCTCGCGGGTGGGACGCAAAGTCGCGTTCGTGGGGCGCAGCATGGTCGACAACGTGGAAATCGCGCACTCCCTGGAGTGTTTGCGGATTCCGGACGGCATGGTGGTGCGGCCGCAGGACATTCGCGGCTTCGATCCCAAGCGCATTGTGATTCTGGCGAGCGGCAGCCAGGCGGAGCCGATGTCTTCACTGTCGCGCATCGCGGTGGACAATCACCGCTTCGTTTCGGTAGACGAGAACGACTCGGTGATACTTTCGGCGCGCATCATTCCGGGAAATGAAAAAGCAATTTTTCGCATGCTGGATCACATGTTCCGTAGGCGCGCGCTGGTTTACTACGACAATTCCGCAGGTACTATTCACGTTTCCGGTCATGCCAGCCAGGAAGAACAAAAGCTTTTGCTGCAACTAGTAAAGCCGAAATACTTCATCCCGGTGCATGGCGAGTATCGTCATCTTTTCAGGCACGCAGCACTGGCGCACCAGATTGGGTGCGTTTCGGGCGAGATTTTGGTGCTCGAAGACGGCAAGACTATCGAATTCACCGAAGATGGCGTGCACCGCCGCGATCCGGTGACCGCCGGACGGGTGTGCGTGGATTCCGGCTCGCTGGAAGAAATCGAAGAGGTGGTGATACGCGACCGCAAGCATCTTTCCGAGGATGGCGTGGTGGTTTCCATCATCGCCATCGACAAACACACCGGAAAAATGGAATCGCATCCGGAAATCGTGACTCGCGGGTTGATGAGCGACAACGGCCAGGAATTAATTGCCGGCGCGCGCGCGGTGATCATCAATACCGTGGAGCAATCCAACGCGGAAGAAAAATCCGATTGGGGCGTCATCAAGGAAAAAATTCGTGTGGACCTGAAGCGTTACATTAATAAACACACGTCCAAGCGGCCGCTCATTTTGCCGGTGATTCTGGAAGTCTAGCGCAGCATTATTCTTCTAATGGCTGATTCGATTCCATCCGCTCAAGAAAGTGATTCTGGTGAGATTGCGCCCGGTCCGGACTCGCCCGCTCCCGCTTCGCGCTTTGGCCAGGCTGCGTTTATTTTTATTTTTATCACCATTCTGTTGGATTTCCTGGCCCTGGGCATAATTGCTCCAGTCCTGCCCAACCTGATCATACAATTCAAAGGTGGCAACATTGCGAGTGCCGCCAGTATTACCGGATATTTCGGGTTCGCATGGGCGGCCATGCAGTTTATTTTCTCTCCGGTATTGGGCGCATGGTCGGATCGCTTTGGACGCCGCCCCATCATCCTGATCTCCTGCGCCGGGTTGGGCTTCGATTACATTTTGATGGCGATGGCGCCCACGCTGAGCTGGCTATTCGTGGGCAGGGTCATTTCCGGGATCACCACTTCTAATATTTCCACGGCGTTTGCCTACGTAACCGACGTAACTCCGCCCGAGCGTCGCGCCAAACAATTCGGACTTATCAGCGCTGCGTTTGGACTTGGATTCATTATTGGTCCCGCGGTGGGCGGACTATTGGGTAACGTGCATTTGCGACGTCCCTTCTGGATCGCCGCGGGGCTAAGCCTGACGAACGCGATTTATGGATTCTTTATTTTGCCGGAATCGCTGCCGCCGGAGCGCCGAGCGAAAAAAGCCTGGCACATGGCGAATCCCCTGGGGGCCCTGACGCTTTTGCGTTCGCACCCGGAACTTGGCGGTCTGGCTATCGTTACGGCGCTTTATTATTTGGCGCACCAGGTACTGCCCACGATTTTCGTGCTGTATGCGGATTATCGCTATGGATGGAGCGAACGCACCATCGGACTTTCGCTTGCAGCCGTCGGAATATGCGTAAGCCTCGCGTCCGGCTTGCTTGTCGGCCCCTTTGTGAAGCGTTTTGGAGAACGGTACAGCTTACTGTCCGGTTTAACATTTGGCTTTCTGGCTTTCATGGGATTTGCGCTGGCTTCGCGAGGATGGATGGCCTTCGCGGCGATTCCCTTAATCGCCTTGTGGGGCATTGCCGGGCCGGCTATGCAATCACTGATGTCCCAGCGGGTGGATCCCAGTTCTCAGGGAAAGCTGCAGGGCGCCGTCAACAGTCTGCGAGCTATGACTGGGATGATTGGCCCGTTGCTATTTACGCAGGTTTTCGCAATCGCAATTTCTCCGCATGTGAGCGTGCATGTGCCGGGCGCGCCGTATTACGTCGCTGCGTTATTGATGCTTGCCAGCGCTTGTGTGGCGTACATTGTGGCACGTCCAGCGGTGCCGGCGACCGCAGCGCAAACCGCAACCGAACACTCCTAAGAGTCGCGGGCTGATACTTTCTCGTTCAAATGGTCCGGCAG
>JGI12053J15887_10000021_pt1 | contig 40177 bp, 31 predicted proteins | sample MedBloCAOM1_O3_FD_15887 | JGI IMG/M metagenome (IMG submission 15887)
GTCTCGTATCCGCGGGTTACGAACCGCGGTCGACGCCACTCCCCGCTCCGCCGTCAGGATCGTCTCCGGAAGACGCCCCTCATGAGCGAGGATGCGAATCTATAGCACAGCTTCGATCTGTAGTCAATAGCTAACTACGAATCGTAGCGGAGACCTCGCGCGGCCCGACGGTCGCGGAGGTACCGTTCGATCCCGTCACCGGCATATCAAACGCGAGCTCAATCGGAGGGATGGCTGCGAGGCGCGACGCCGACGATGCCGGCCGTCATGCCCGTGACGGAGGGTGAGTAGAGCAAGCGCCACTCCTGACGCCCTTGCTGGGTGACGATCCGTGGCACACATTGCGCGCGGCGCAATTGTTGATAACACGGCCCTGTGCGCCGCGCTGGCCAGCGGACGCTTGTCGGGCGCGATCCTTGACGTCTTCCACCCTGAGCCGCTTCCACTCGATTCGCCCCTTTGGCACACGCCCAATGTCATCATCACGCCGCACTGCTCGTCGGACGATGCACAGGCCTATGTCCCCAAGATGCTTGATTTAGTTTGCGAGAATCTTCGCCGGCTGTTGGCAGGCGAAAACCTGATCGCGGCCATTGATCCACGTCTGGGTTACTGACGGAGCTGTTCGCCGTCGCCGTCGTGCGACCGGTCACGCCCCCCACGAAAGTCGCTGCGGCCCTGCTCGGCCGGCCAGACGGCGTCGTATTGTTGACGCAGCCGCTCTTGGACTTCGATCACACGGCGTTGACATTCCGGATGCATCCGGCGTCCGGCACGATCGTATCCAAGCACCCGCCAGTTGGTTCCGACCTGCTCGCTCTCGATCCGTACAATGAGGATGTCGTCAAGATCAAAGCGCAATTGCCGCAATTCGGCGACCATTATGACGGCAAGCTCGTTCGGAGTCAGCGTCGATTTCTTCATCTCATCACCTCGGTAAGTGCGGCACAAAATAGCGCATGTACGCCGCAGCCATATGACAACGTGTTTGCGTGACAGCACGTCGTCAGGGGCAAAGGATGGGCGCGCTACGTTACAGCGCGATGTCTGCTCGGGAAAATGGGTTACGGCGGTAACACGGTGACACGCTTGCGCCGGATGAGCCGCCGTCGCCGCGCCACAAATCGCAGTCAGGCGATGTGATCTTTGCCTATTTCGTCTTGAGCAATGCACTGAGATCGTAACTGACGAGATCGCCGATCCTGGCGAGCTCGATATCCGCGGGCGGATACTTGGCCACTTCCTCAGGGTCGAGCGCATAGTGACCCTGTTTGGGAAACACCGTCGTCACGCGGTCGCCCCAGATTTCCTTCACGGTAGACAGGATGCGCAATTTGTCGTCGATCAGGACGTATTGATCCGCGGGGTAGAGACGTGCGACGTCGTCGAGCTCCTCCTCCTTGTGGATGTAGATGAGGACGCGAGCATCGAACGCGCGCCAGAGGCCGGATCGTTCGACCTTGCGCGGCTGGAATACGGCGTCGCCGTCGGAGAGGATGACGGGAGTGCCCCACGGCTGGACGTGCTTCACCGCGTCCATCGCACCGGGATAAAGCCGGTCGGCGAACGGGTAATCGACCAGCCAGCTCGACATCCGCAGCACCTCCGGGCGATGCAGCGCCTCGACGCGGTAGCGCTCCAAGGCACCCAGGTAGTCGACGTATCCGAGTTCCCCCCGCAGCTCTTCAAGAATTTCCCAGTACCGGTCGCGCGTGGCGGCCCCGTAGGTCTGCGCCAGGTGCTCTTTGAGATGGGCCTGCACGCGGTCGTTGTCGATCAGCGTGTTGTCGACGTCGAACAGGAAGACAACGCTTGAAGTGTCGGTCATCGCATTCCCACTGCTGTTTGAACGGCTCGGCTTCCCTATAAGAAGATTGGGAATGCCGCCAGCATGACCCTCAACTCTTCTTGCCCTTGCCGAGAAGTTCTTTTGCAATCTCGGTCACGCGCTCAGGTTCGAAGCCGAATTTTCGTTGCAGCTCCTTGAGCGGGGCGGACGAGCCGAATGTCTTCATGCCAATGACGCGGCCGGACCTGCCGACATAGCGTTCCCAGCCCAGGGTCGAGGCCTGCTCCACCGCGACGCGCGCCGTGACGTCGGGCGGCAGCACGCTGTCCTGGTAGTCCTGGGTCTGGTGCTCGAAAATATCCCACGACGGCATCGAGACCACGCGCGAGCGGATGCCCTGCGCGAGCAGTTCCTCGTGGGCGTCGACACAGAGGCTGACCTCGCTGCCCGACCCGATCAGGATCACTTCGGGCTTGCGGCCCGGAGCGTCGGCGAGCACATAGGCGCCGCGCGCGACCCCCGCCGCCGAAGCGTATTTGCTGCGGTCCAAGGTCGGCAGCGGCTGACGCGACAGCGCCAGCACCGCCGGCTCGTGGCGCAACTGCATGATATAGCGATAGGCCTCGACGACCTCATTGGCGTCGCCGGGCCGCAGCACCACCAGGCCGGGCATGGCGCGGAAGGACGCAAGCTGTTCGACCGGTTGATGGGTGGGGCCGTCCTCGCCGTCGCCCATGGCATCATGGGTGAACACGAAGATCGTGGGCAGCTCCATCAGCGCCGACAGCCGGATTGCGGGCCGCGCATAGTCACTGAAGATGAAGAACGTAGCGCCGAAGGCCCGCAGCTTTGACAGCGAGAGTCCATTGACGGCGGCCGCCATCGCATGCTCGCGGATGCCGAAGTGCAGGTTCCTGCCGCCCGGAGTGCCGGGCTCGATGTCCCCGGCCCCCTTGAACGTCAAGGTGGTCTTGTTGGAAGAGCCGAGATCCGCCGACCCGCCGACCAGCCATGGGATGTTCTGCGCAAGCACATTGAGCACTTTGCCCGAGGCGTCCCGTCCGGCGATCCCTTTGGGGTCGGCCGGAAAGACGGGAAGCCCTGCATCCCATTTGGCCGGCAGCTCACGCCGCTGCATCAGGTCGATCTCGGTCGCGAGCTCGGGATATTTCGACCGGTAAGCCGTGAACAGCTCGGTCCAGCGGGCATGGACTTGCGCGCCGCGTGCGCCGATTCCGGCAGCGAAGTGCTCACGCACGGCGTCGGGAACCAGGAACTTGGCGTCCTCGGGCCAGCCGTAGTCGCGCTTGGTGAGGCGAACCTCCTCCTCGCCCAGCGGCTCGCCATGAGCCGCGGCAGTATCCTGCTTATGCGGGGAGCCGTAACCGATGTGGCTGTCCAGGATGATGAAGGTTGGACGCCCCTTGGTCTTGCGAAAGATATCGAGCGCCTGCTCGATCCGCTCGATGTCATTGGCGTCGCCCACGCGCAGAACGTTCCAGCCGTACCCCATGAACCGGGCCGCGATGTCCTCGGTAAAGGCGATGCGCGTGTTGCCCTCGATCGTGATGTGGTTGTTGTCGTAGATCCAGCACAGGTTGTCCAAGGCGAGATGGCCCGCGAGCGAGGCCGCTTCCGACGAGACGCCTTCCATCATGCAGCCGTCACCGCAGACCGCATAAATGTTGTAGCCGAAGATCTCGAAGTCCGGCCGATTGTAGCGGTTGGCAAGCCACGCCTCGCCGATGGCCATGCCGACGCTGGTGGCGACGCCCTGTCCGAGCGGTCCGGTGGTGGCCTCGACACCCGACACCCAATGGTACTCGGGGTGACCCGGAGCCTTGCTGCCGAGTTGGCGAAAGTGCCGGATGGCGTCGAGCGACACCGCGGGTTCTCCAAGCCGTTCGTATTCGGCATTCACCGCGCGGGTGCCGCTGAGATGGAGCACCGACCACAGCAGCATGGAGGCATGACCATTGGAGAGCACGAACCGATCGCGGTTCGGCCAGATCGGGTCCTTCGGATCGAACCGCATAACCCGGTTCCAGAGCGTGTAGACGAGCGGCGCCAGCGCCATCGGCGTCCCGGGGTGTCCGGAATTCGCCTGCTGGACCGCATCGATCGACAGCGTGCGAATGCAATTGATCGACAACTGATCCAGTTGGGCGTTCGTCATCGGTGAATCCACCGCAGCGCTGGCGATAGCACTCATCTTTACATCTCCAATTTGTAGTGTCCCGATTCCGAAGTCCGCCAACCCTCGCGGCACCCTCTGATCCGATCTTTTTTGGATTTGAAGTTCCTAAGCGTACTTGCGGCTACAATGATAGGAACTTCAAATCCACTGCACTAGGTGGTGCCGAGCCGCTCTGCCGCCGCGCGATCGGCGAGGATCAGCGCCCGATCCTGACGTACGTGCGACGCGGGGATGGATGGATCGCAGTCGCGCAGGCGCACGAGCGCTCCAGCCTTCTCACCGCCGGTCACCAGCCACAGCACGCGCCGGGACCGGTTGATGATCGGGAACGTCAAAGTCATCCGGCGCTTGCCCTGATAGGGGCCGGTCACGGCGACGTCGGCGTCGGTGACAGCGAGCACCGGGTCTCCCGGAACCAGCGATGCGGTGTGTCCGTCCGGGCCGAGGCCGAGATGGACGAGGTCGAGCACGGGCGGGGATCCAACCAACTCCCGCAACGTCAGGGCGTATCGCTCGGCCGCGCGATCGAGGTCCGCTGCTTCGACCGGCATCGCGTGGACGTGGTCCGGGCGCAACGGAGCATGATCGAGCAGGCTTTCGCGCAAGTGCGCGAGATTCCGGTCCGGATCGCCGGCCGGCGCCACGCGCTCGTCCACCTGAACCACATGCACGTTCTCCCAGGGTAGTTGCTCGCCGGCCAATGCGCGCAGCATCATCCACGGGGTGCGGCCGCCGCTCACCGCCATGATGAAGCGCCCGCGGGCGGGAACGGCCGCGCGCGCGTCGGCGGCGATGATCGCCGCCGCCTTGCGGGCAACGCCATCGTCGTCAGGCTCGACTTCGATCTTCACGCGACAAGCTCCAGTACGGGATCGGCGTCGCAAAGGGAGAAACGTCGTTCAGGCGGCCCCGCGGGCCCCGATGGCTCATGCCCTCAACTCTTGGGCTTCTCCAGGTGTCCACCGAATTCGTAGCGCATCGCCGACAGCAGCTTGTCGCCGAAATCCGCCTCGCCGCGCGAGCTGAAACGCTGGTAGAGCGCGGTCGACAGCACCGGCGCTGGCACGGCTTCGTCGATCGCGGCCTTGATGGTCCAGCGTCCTTCCCCGGAATCGGAAACCCTGCCGGCGAAGTTGGCGAGAGCGGGATCTTTCGCCAGCGCGGATGCCGTCAGGTCCAGCAGCCACGATGCAACGACGCTGCCGCGTCGCCACAGCTCGGCGATATCGCGCAGGTTGAGATCGTATTGGTAGAGCTCGGGATCACGCAACGGGGTGGTTTCGGCATCGACTGCGTGCTCCCGCTTGCCGATATCGGCATGGCGCAGGATGTTCATCCCTTCGGCATAAGCGGCCATGAGACCGTACTCGATTCCGTTGTGGACCATCTTGACGAAGTGGCCGGCCCCGCTCGGCCCGCAATGGAGATAGCCCAGTTCGGCGGTGCCGGCGATCTTCTCGCGCCCGGGCGTGGGCGCGATGTCGCCCGGTCCCGGGGCCAGCGTCTTGAAGATGGGATCGAGGCGCCGAACGGCCGCCTCGGGTCCGCCGATCATCATGCAGTAGCCGCGCTCCAGCCCCCACACTCCGCCGCTGGTTCCGACGTCCACATAATTGATCCCCTTCGCCGCCAGCTCCTTGGCGCGGCGGACATCGTCGACGTAATACGAGTTGCCGCCGTCGATCAGGATGTCGCCGCTCTCCAGGTGCGGCACGAGGTCGGCAATGGACTTGTCCACGACGGCCGCCGGGACCATCAACCACACCGCCCGCGGCTTTTCGAGCTTGCGCACGAGGTCGGCAAGCGAGGACGCCGCCACCGCCTTCTCCCGCGCCAGATCCTCGACCGCCTTCGGCGACATGTCGAAAACCACGCACTGATGGCCACCCTTGATGAGCCGCCGCACCATATTGGCGCCCATTCTGCCCAATCCGATCATCGCGAGCTGCATGGCATTCGTCTCCGTTAAAGCTGAGCTGCGGCCCGCAGCCGTTTCATGGCGTCGGTAACGCCTTCGTTGTCATTGAATATCGCCGACCCCGCCACCAGGACGTTGGCGCCCGCGGCAACTGCCAGCGGAGCGGTAGCCACATCGACCCCGCCGTCGACTTCGAGGTCGCACTCCGGTTTGATTCGATCGATCATCCGGCGCGCGCGACCGATCTTCGGGAGCGTCGTATGGAGGAAATGCTGATGCCCAAATCCCGGGCTCACCGTCATGACCAGCACCTGGTCGATGTCCTGCATGATTTCTTCCAGCACCTCCGCCGGCGTCGCCGGGTTGATGGCGACGCCGACCCGTTTTCCCAACGCCTTGATGCGTTGAACGGTGCGCGAGAGGTCGTTGTTGCCCTCCCAGTGGACCATGAATGAATCGGTCCCCGACTGCGCAAATTCGTCGACGAAAAAATCCGGATCCGAGATCATCAGGTGCGCCTCCAGGGGGAGACGCGTCGCTTTCCGCAGCGAGCTGATGATCGGCGCGCCCATGGAAATGTTGGGCACGAAATGCCCGTCCATCACGTCGACGTGGATGCGATCCGCGCCGGCCCGCTCAGCCTCGGCCACCTGATCGCCCAGGCGGGCGAAATCGGCCGCGAGGATCGACGGAGCAAGCTTTACGGCACCGGTCACATCGCATCTCTGAGCTTGCGGTAGCGGCGGATCAGGGTCGAGGTCGAGCTGTCATGGCCGAGCTTGGGTTCGGTCTTACTTTCGAGCTCCGGGATGATGCGTTGGGCCAGGACCTTGCCGAGCTCGACGCCCCATTGGTCGAACGAGTCGATGTCCCAGATGGTTCCCTGGGTGAACACGCAGTGCTCATACAACGCCACCAATTTACCCAGCGCGGCCGGGGTCAAACGGTCCATCAGAATGGTGTTGGAGGGCCGATTGCCTTCGAACACCCGATGCGGGACCAGCCAGTCCGGCGTGCCCTCGGCCTTCACCTGTTCCCGGGTTTTTCCGAAGGCGAGCGCCTCGGTCTGCGCAAATACGTTCGCCACGAGCATGTCGTGATGCCGGCCAAGCGTATTGAGCGCGTGTCCGAACGCGATGAAGTCACAGGGGATGAGCCGGGTTCCCTGATGGATCAATTGATAGAAGGAATGCTGGCCGTTGGTTCCCGGCTCGCCCCAGTAGATCGGGCCGGTCTGATAATCCACCGTCGTCCCGTCGAGCGTCACGTGCTTGCCGTTGCTCTCCATCGTCAACTGCTGGAGATAGGCCGGGAAGCGCTTCAGGTATTGGTCGTAGGGCAGCACCGCGACGGTCTGGGCGCCAAAGAAGTCATTGTACCAGATGCCGAGAAGGCCCATGAGCACCGGCAGGTTGCGCTCGAACGGCGCAGTTCTGAAATGCTCGTCGATGGCGTGGAAGCCATCCAGCATGGCTTGGAAGTGATCGGGACCGATCGCGAGCATGGTCGAAAGGCCGATCGCGGAATCCATCGAATAGCGCCCGCCGACCCAGTCCCAGAACTCGAACATGTTTGCGGTGTCGATGCCGAACTCGGCGACTTTTTCGCCGTTCGTCGAGACCGCGACGAAATGCTTGGCGACTGCCTTGGCATCGCCGCCAAGGCCCCGGAGCGACCATTCGCGCGCGCTTTGCGCGTTGGTCATGGTCTCCAATGTGGTGAAGGTCTTGGATGAGACGATGAACAGGGTTTCCGCCGGATCGAGATCGCGCGTCGCCTCGACGAAATCGGTGCCGTCGACGTTGGACACGAAACGGAACGTCATGTCGCGGTCGCTGTAATACTTGAGCGCCTCATATGCCATTACCGGCCCGAGGTCGGACCCACCGATGCCGATATTGACGACATTGCGGATGCGTTTGCCGCTGTGGCCTTTCCATTGGCCGCTGCGGACGCGGTTGGCGAAGTCGCCCATCTTGTCGAGGACGGCGTGAACCTCCGGCACGACATTCTTGCCGTCGACCACGATGGATGCGCCTTTTGGCGCACGCAGCGCCACATGCAGCACGGCCCGATTTTCCGTGACATTGATTTTCTCGCCGCGAAACATTGCGCCGATCCTGGCGCGCAGTCCGGATTGTTCGGCAAGCTCGACAAGCAGCTTGAGCGTCTCGTCATTGACGCGATGTTTCGAGTAATCGAGGTAGACGCCGGCGGCCTCCGCAGTCATCCGCTCGCCGCGCGTCGGATCATCCGCGAACAGGTTTCGCAGGTGCAGGCCGCGCATTGTCTCATAGTTATCCTGGAGGGCTTGCCATGCCGCGCGTGTGCTCGTCGATCGCGTGCGAGAAGTGTCCGATCGTGCGGCCATCTGCGGCATCCTTTCTGATCCCTCAAGTCTTTTGCTTGGAACGAGTGCGGCCGGACGGAGGAGCATTTTCGTCGTCCCACAGCCGAAAGCCACCGCGGAAGGCATTGGCGTTGTCGCCGGCGCGACATTGCGGCGGCAGCGCCTCGAGCTTGGCCACGTTGCCGCCCCCAATCACCGTATCGTCGGGCTCCAGCGCGGCGATGAGGCGCGCCACCACGTCGGCAACGTTACGCCGCCATTTCTTCTTGCCGTAACGTTCCAGCCCGGCGCGGCCGACATAATCTTCATAGGTACCCTTCTTGTAGGGCAGATGACCGAGCTCCATAGGCTCTACGATGCCCTCGACGATCATCGCCGTTCCCAGCCCGGTTCCCAGACCCAGAAAGAGCATTTTTCCGCCCTTGTAGCTGCCCAAGGCCTGCATGGCGGCGTCGTTGACGATCTGAACCGGACGACCGAATGCCGCTGCAAAATCGAACCCGACCCACCCGCGTCCCAGGTTGTAAGGTTCCGCAACCGGCCGCCCGCGGAGAACCGGGCCAGGATAACCGATCGACACCACGTCATGCATCCAGCCGGAGGCGAGCTTCTTGATTTCGGAAACCATCCGTTTGGGGGTCATCGTCGGTCCGGATGGAAATGATCGATGTTCTGTCTGCCCGCTGGCCAGGAGCTTGACCGAGGTTCCGCCCACGTCGACCACCAGCACGTTCTTGATCGAGGACTTCTTTGCGAGATCAGCTCGAGCTCGCCGCGCGGTTGTGCGCTTGACGGCGAGCGACTTCGATTTCACGGCGTCAGCTCGCTCGCTTGAGGACGTCGGACTTGGACCCGATCACGCCCATCAATTCGTTCCACGAATTGATGAACGACGTGGCGCCCTCGTCTTGCAGCCGCGCCGCCAAGGCCTTGACGTCGATCTTCGCGCTGGCGAACCGGGCCAGCACCTGTTCGCAATCGCCGCCGTCCGTGGGCATCGTCGTCACGGCGCCGCCGGGCTCGGCGAGCGCTTTCAGCGTGCCCTCAGGCATGGTGTTCACGGTGAATGGCGCGGCCAGGGCGGTGATGTAAAGGGTGGCCGAAGCCTTCGGATCCTTGGTTCCGGTACTGGCCCACAACAGGCGCTGCGGCCGCGCGCCGGCATTGTACGCGCGCATCCAGCGCGGCGAGCTCAGCAGGTCGAGATAAGCCTTGTAGGTGCGCTTGGCGACGGCGATGCCGAGTTGATTGTTGAGCGTCTCCGGCACCTTGCCGGCAACTGCGACGTCCCAGCGGCTGATGAAGACCGACGCCACCGAGCCGACATCGGGCGGCAATCCCGCTTCGATGCGTCGCTCGATCCCCCGCATGAATGCATCGGCAGCCGCCAGGTACTGGTCATCGGAGAATAACAGCGTGACGTTGACCGGCACGCCCGCAAAAATCGCCTCTTCAATGGCCGGCAGGCCTTCCGGCGTGCCGGGTATCTTGATCAGGAGATTGGGACGCCGCGCCCGCGCGTGCAGGTCCTTGGCGACGGCAATCGTCGATTTGGTGTCGTGTGCCAGCAAAGGTGACACTTCGAGCGAAACCCAGCCATCCACACCACAGGTCCGATCGTGAACCGGCCGGAACAAGTCCGCAGCCTGCGTGAGGTCTTCCAGCGCCAATTCGAAGAACAGTTTCTCCCCGGACTTGCCTTCCGCGAGTTTGCTCTTGATCGCGTCGTCGTAGTCGCTGCTGTTCTTGATGGCGTGGTCGAAGATCGTCGGGTTGGATGTCAGACCGGTGACCGACAACTCGTCGACGTAGCGGCGGAGCACGCCCGTCTTCAACAAGTTGCGCGTGATGTTGTCGAGCCAGAGGCTCTGGCCCAGGTCGTGCAGGTTTTGAGCGGCTTTCATGTTTTCACCTCATCGCGTCCCTGGATTCGGTCATCAACGTTCGACCGTTTCGGCGAAGGTGTCGTCGTCGCACGAGCCGTTGATGGCGCTCGTTTGACGCTTCAATTCCTCGCCGGCATTGCCTATCACGACGCCGAAGTCGGCCCGTTTGCACATCATCATGCTGCAGGAACTGCTCATGCGCCGCGCCTCGGATGCTGATGGCCGGACTTGATCGACAGCCATGCACGTCCATCACGCGCGAGCAGCCGATCGGCGGCGGCGGGGCCGGCGGTGCCGGCAGCATAATTGGGGAAATCGGCGGCGGAATCGCGCGCCCAGGAATCGAGGAGGCCCTGCACGGGGCGCCAAGCCGCCTCGACGGTATCGGCCCGCTGGAACAGGGTGGCGTCGCCGATCAGACAATCGTAGATCAGCGTCTCGTAGCCGACCGCGGCGAGCGGCGCAAAATAGTCGCGGTAGGCAAAGTCCATCTCCACGCCCTCGATCTCGATCTCGGGACCGGGCCGCTTGGCGCTGAAACTGATCGACAGCCCTTCATCCGGCTGGATGCGGAGCGTCAGGATGTTCGGGGGCAGTCGCTCGACCGGAGTGTCGCGAAACAGCGAATAGGGAGCCTGACGGAACTGCACCGCAATCTCGGTTGTGCGGGCGGAAAGCGACTTGCCGGTACGAAGATAGAACGGCACGCCGGCCCAGCGCCAGTTGTCGATCCCGAGCTTGAGCGCCACGTAGGTTTCCGTTCGCGAATCCGGCGCGACTTCCGGCTCTTGCCGGTAATCCCGAACTTTGCGGCCGACGATCTCCCCACTGCCGTACTGGCCACGTACGGCGTTCGCTGGCGAGACCGGATGGATCGCCTCGAACAATTCCGTCTTCTTGGCGCGCACGGCATCGGCGTCGAATGAGATCGGCGGCTCCATTCCGATCATGGCGAGGAGCTGGAACAAATGGTTCGGCACCATGTCCCGCAACGCGCCGGTTTTCTCGTAGAAGCGCCCGCGGCCCTCGACGCCGACGGTCTCGGCGGCCGTGATCTGCACGTGGTCGATATGGTCGCGGTTCCAGAGCGGCTCAAAGATGCCGTTGGCGAAGCGCAGCACCAGGATGTTCTGGACCGTTTCCTTGCCGAGGAAGTGATCGATGCGATAGATCTGATCTTCGGACAGCACCTTGAGGATCTGCGCATTGAGAGCCTCGGCCGAGGCAAGATCGTGCCCAAAAGGCTTTTCGATGATTACCCGCCGCCACGCTCGCTCCGATTGTCGGGTGAGCCCCGCGCGGCCAAGCTGCTCGATCACCGGGCCGAAAAACCGCTCGGCGACCGCCAGATAGAACACCGCATTGGCCGTCTTCTTCTGCTGCGCTGCTGGATCCGTCAGCAGCTTCCCGAGCTGGTCATAGGTTTCGGGCTGCAAGAAGTCGCCGCGCATGTAGCGCATGCGCTCGATGAGCCATGACCACGCCTTTTCATCGAGCGACGCGACCTGTTGCTCGTGCCCGCCGCCGCGCGTGAACGCTTGCATCATCTCGGTCAGGCTCTGGCGCCACTCCTCGGTGGTCCGGTCGTTATGATCGACGCCGATGATGGCGAAGTCGTCCGAAAGCTTTCCGGCTCGCACGAGATTGTAGAGTGCCGGCACGACAAGACGCTTGGTCAGGTCGCCGCCGGCACCGAAAATCGTCATGGTCGCGGGCGGCGCCTGATGGCCGGATAAACTCTTTGCCACGGTTGCCGCGGTTTCCGCCACCATAGTCGTCACTGCAGGCGCTCCCCGGCTTGGAGACATGGCTCGATCGTCGGTTCTGAGCAGGCAGCGACGCGTGCGCCTTCTCGGTGGATGTTGTTTCTTTTCACTACCATCGGCATCCAGCTTTGTTGCGATCCATGCGTTGAAAATATTTACGTCACGCGTTGCCCGGCGAATGGTCAGGCACGGCTCGCCAAGGCGATACTGTCTGCCAATGCTGCTCTGTTTCAATCACAACCGTGTGATGCCTGCCTTCGGTGTCCCGAAGAAGTCACGTCAACATATACCATCGATGCCGGGCAATTCGATACGATGTTAAGCGTTTTCGATGTGTCCCGCGCGCGAGGCCCGTCGTTGCGCAAAACTCGGTCCCGCGGCGATTTCTGGTTTGAGAGCAAGACGGCAGACGTACAGAGCAGGAGATGTGCGGCGAGCGCCTCGACTTTCGCCTCAGCGGCGCTTTTGCGAACACCTCATCCCTCGAAGCGGAACAATCTGAAGAAGTCGGTAGGATCGGCGAAGACTTGCCGCGCCTCGCCAAAGCCGGCCTCGCGGCCAAGCTCGCACCACACAGCTGCGGTCTCGGGAAAATCGCAGGTGGTGACGTGGTGCCAGATCTGGTCCCATTCGGGCGGCGTCAACACGCTCCACAAGGGCTTGTTTGTCCGCACGAAACGATCGAGCCACTCGGTCCGATCTTCGTCGGCCTGGCGCGTCGGCTCGTAGAGCAGAAAAATCCCACGCACACCGGTCGCGCCGCGGATCGCCTTCATCAGGCCAAGCTTGTCGTGGGTCGAGAGGTGATGGATCGACAGGCTGCACCAGGCCGTGTCGGCATGCTCCGGCCGCCGCATCATGGCCTCAACGAAATCGCGGTGGTCGAGGTCGACCTCGAAGGGAAGTTTGGCAAGATTGGCGGCGGCGAGCTCGAGGGCTGCTTGCGAGAGGTCGATGCCGTGATAGTGGCGGACCTGGGTTCCGCGCAGTGCGGCCTTCATCAAACTGGCGTCGCCGCAGGCAATGTCGAGGAAGCTGAAGGGCGCCTTGAAAACGTCGTTCAGGGTTTCTCGAAGGATACTCCCGACCTCGCGGTGAGCCAGGCAACCGCTTTCGACCAGCTTGCGGTACGTGCCCCACTGCTCCTGGAACTGGGCCAGCGCGGCGGCGTCCACCACCGCGCCGCCGGGTTGAAATTGGTGAATATGAACGTTTACCAAGGCCGCTGCCTCCTCACCAAGAAGGGTTGAACCGCAAGGGAATGCCGCTCAGGAAATCCGGAATTCCTTCGATTTCATCTTTGCGGGGCGAAGGGCGCCGCGAGGAGGGGTGTTTGCGATCGAAATTGTCTTGCCGCCATGAACGCGGCCCCGGACTGTTGCTCAATCGCCCCGGACCGAAGATCTACCCCTTCCGCCGCTGTTTTTTCGCTGCCTTGCGCGCCTTATAGCGCTCATCGCGGGCCGCCTTTTGTTCTGCCAAGGCGGCGGCCTCACGCTCGGCTTGCTCGGCTGCTAGCCGTGCCGCCAGTTCCGCGGCTTCCCGTTCAACCTGCTCGGCGAGCGCGGCCGCACGGGCCGCTTGCTTGGCCAATTCGGCTTCATGCGCCCGCTTCGCAGCTTCCCGCTGGGCGGCGCGAGCGGTTCGTTCCGCGAGCATGGCTTCTCTTGCCGCCCGACGCTCTACGACCGCCGGATCGTCGGGGCCGGGACTGGCGCGGAATTTCTCCAGCATCGCCTTTTTTGCCTCCGCGGAGGCGTTCTGCCGCTCTTGCAGATTGGGGAGCACGTTCCTTCTCATCTTCGAATCTCGTTTCCTCTGGTTCAGAAAGGGGCCGGCCGGTGATTGGATGGATCAATCGAGGCCAGCGCGCAAGCGATCTTTGGTGTTACCGATGTCACGGGGCCGCGCCTGGCAGGCTCGTTACGTGCCCCGGATGGAGGGAGAGTTTCGGTCATGAAAATCGATGGCGGATGCCATTGCGGTTACATCACCTACGAGGCCGAGGCTGACCCGGAAAGGACCACCATCTGCCATTGCACCGACTGCCAGCGTCTCTCCGGATCGACGTTTCGTACCGTCGTCCGCGTCCCCGGCGACACGTTCAAGATTATCGCCGGCGAGCCGACCATCTATTTAAAGACCGCCGAAAGCGGCGCAAAACGAGTGCAAGGATTCTGCCCCCGATGCGGAACGCCAATTTACTCGACCGGCGAAGGCGACGAGCCGAAATTCTACTCCATCCGTGTGGAGACTGTACGCCAACGCGCTGCGCTTGTCCCGAAGGTACAGATTTGGTCGCGCTCACAACTGCATTGGGTCAATGACCTTGTCTCCGTTCGAAGGTTGGATAAGCAGTAAGCATGCGCCCTTGATCAGGGCGCACGGAATCAGTTCAGACGCTCGTCGTTGCTTCAGCCGAGGAGTCCGCATGAATTTAGACAACGCAGCTCAAGAAGGAAGCATGTGCCTGGAGATCAACCCTCGCCACTCCCGTGCAATTAACGAATAAATTACACACGCCTGTGCAGCCGAAATTGCCTCATGGCGGAGCACGGAAAACAGCCCGCATATTTTTTTGAACTGGCGGATGTCGCACGCGACGCTTTTGTGAAATTGAGAACAGATCAAACGTCACGTTAGCGTGATTCCCCTCGCGGCTTTGTGTCTGGCCGGTTAGCGGCAAACCAGCAACCCTGCCGGCGCACAAAACGGGAGACCGTATCATGCCGAGCTACAGTCCAGAACTCATCCAAACTATGCGGGCAGCCCTTGATGAGGTGATGACCAAGATTCCTCTGGACCAGGCAACGCCGGGAATTAAGGCGCATATGGCTGAGTTCATTTTGAAGGCGGCCGCAAATGGCCAAACCAGTTACGATGGATTGTTGGCGGCGGCGTCGGACAACATTCAAGCAATTCTTTTGGTGCTGACGTGAATCCATGCGGAAGTGGTCGCGTAATGGCGAGCCGGACCCATGGCGTCGATAGCAACCACTGATCCGCAACTCCTTCCGATCTCACGGGGAACAGCGCGAGAACATTTCGCCTCCTTGGATGCTGTCTAGGCAGATCAATGCTTGGCCTTGCGCAAGCGGGGATGGCGCAATCTGCCCAGGCATTAGCTCGATCCGCGCAACACCCTGTTTTCTTTGAAACTGCGGACTTGGGACTGCACGGGCGAATTTGAGTGGGGTGCTCGGAAGCAATTGGAATCTCGGCCTCTTGAGCCAAACGATACGACGTGTCTGATGGAAAGGGCCGCCTTTTTGGGGCGGGTTGCCGGCGCGCACACCGGCGCCCCTGCGGCCCTGCGGTCGGTTTTGTTTGCGGTCGCTCACTGCATGTGTTTCCCTCGACACCCCTGGCTCCGTTAAGCGACGTGGGTGCGATGGCAAAATCGACCTTTCCACTGGACAGCTTGCTGACTGCGCTTCCCGCGGATCTTTCAAGCGGCCTATTCGCGAAAGCGCACGACATGTCGCTTACGGCCGATCAGATTGTGTTTCTGGCCGGGGATGCAGGCGACGGTTGCTACAGGATCGAAGATGGCTTGTTGAAGGTGAGCGTCTCCGCGTCAGCGGGAGGGGAGCGGATCCTTGCGATTCTGGGACCTGGCTCCATCGTCGGCGAGCTCTCGATGATCGATGGAGCGCCGCGGTCCGCTTCCGTCTCGGCGCTACGCGACTCGAAGCTGAGATTCGTAAGCCGCGCCGCCTTCGAGGCATTCGGCCGATCCAACCCGGAAGTCTACCGACATGTGATGATCTTGCTGGCACGCCGTCTGCGCGACACCAACGACGCGCTCGCAGCGACAAGTTTTCTACCTGTCAAGGGACGCGTGGCCCGGGCGCTGCTCAACCTCGCTGAAGCCTTCGGTCGCGACGTCGGCGGCGGGCGCATCGTCCTGCGGCAGAAGGTCACGCAAAGCGACCTCGCTGCAATGGCGGGCATTGCTCGGGAAAATGTCAGCCGCATCCTAAAGGAATGGATGGACCGCAAATTGGTAAGCCGTCTTGCCGGGTACTATTGCCTGGAGAATAGGGCTGCTATCGAACGGGAGGCCGACCCGGACGGCGATCAGTGAGCGAGCCGGCGGCGCTGGCGCAGCTTCGCGCCGTCATTCGTGCCTGTCCGGCAAGACGTCAGGCCGGATCATTGCCGAGCAGATGGCTCCCCGCCCGTTATGGATCGAACACGATCGCCCTCCCTAACGAATGCTCCGGCACGCGCGACCACCATCTCGCCTTCAGCGAGGCCATCCCGAATCTCTGCCTGTCCAGCGGCGAGCAGGCCCACGGTGACCCGTCGCGTTTCAATCCGGTTGTCACGGACCACCTGAACGACGGCGCCGCCGGGTCCGTACAAAACAGCTGACAACGGAATTGCAGGGCCGCAGCGCCGGCCCACATCGATGGTCGCGCGTCCAAAGGCACCGACACGCAACTTCGGATCGCTGCCGATGAAGAGGCGAATCTGGCCAAGTTGCGTTGTAGGATTGATCGCTACCGAGAAAATCCGCACCTTTCCCGGCAATTCGCCGACACCAACGATCGCGATTTTCGCTGTTTGATTGGACGCGACGCTGGCCAGTGTCTTGACCGGTGTCTCGGCCAACAGCTCCATCTCCCCCTTTGCCGCAATTCGGAATAGTGGTTCGGCCCTGGCCGATGCCAGCGTGCCAACGACGGCAGACCTTGAAGTGACGACGCCGGCGGCGGGCGCTTGTATGGCGACGGTGGTCGTTCCACCGCCCTGCTGGCCCTCCGACGGGGTGAGGCGCGCCAGCACCTGCCCGGAAACGACGGTGTCACCAGGCTCGACCAGCACTTGCGAAATCTGCAACCCCTCTCGGTCCGGACGCACGAGAATCTCATTTCTTGGGACCACTATGCCGGTGACCTGAAGCGTGTCGGCGAAGCAAACGTTCGTGGTCCTTGCCACGGTCACGGCCATGTCGCTGGCGGCACCCGCGTCCGGCTCAGCGGCCGATGCAGGCGACAGCAGGACACAACAGCCCGTAACGGTCGCAGCGACCGCCACGGCAGACAGCAATTTTGCGCCTCCGCTGGGGCGCAGCCATTTCCAATCGGCAATCATGCGCCGATTTATCCGCGGGCTGGACGGGTGAGAAACAGAAAGGATTGACGTCGATGTCCTTGACCGGACGGTTTCGTGATCGAGATAGCAAGCGCGCGCGTCTTGGCAAGATTCTACCATGACCAATGGTGGCCCAACCTCGCCTGCGCGGCAAGTCCCCCGCTGTTGGGCCGCCTTGGCGCGTGCTTCGTTACGAGGCCGGCCGCCGCATTGGAAGCGCATATCACTTGAACGCCGTGACGATTTTTTCCCGCAGCCCGGGACCGGGTTGGTGCAATGCCATCTACTTCATCAGTCCTGGCTCGACGCGCCTCCCTCGGAGGTGATGATGCCGGACGGATCGGCACCCTGTGGCTCGTCGCACCAGCTCAAAATGTCATAGGCAGCGATCGGCCTGTTGAAACCCTTCAAATTCAAGTCGCCAACGTGCGAGACCTTTACCGATCGCTCGATGGAGCTGAGCGCCCTTTGAGCGATCAAGATTTGCCCCGGCCGTGCTTCGTCGCAAAGGCGCGATGCGAGATTTGTCACGCTGCCGATCGCCGAGTACTCGCGTCGATGCTCGAATCCGATTTGGCCCAATGTGGCATAGCCCGCGGCTATACCGATTCCGAATCCGAGAGCGTAGCCTTGTCGGCCCCAGTGCTTTGACAACTCCTCCACCTTGTCGCGCATCTCGAGCGCCAGCCGAACGGCACGCTCAGTATGATCGGCGCAAGGAATTGGATCGTTGAAGACGATCATGATGCCGTCGCCGAGAAACCGTTCCAGCGTACCTTCATACTTGAATATGAGCTCTCCCACGTTTTCGTGGTACTCACGTAGAACCGCCATCACCTCTTCAGGTTCGGATGCCTCGGTAAAGGCGGTGAAATTGCGCAGGTCGCAGAACAAGATGGTGACCTCGCGGCGATGACTCGCCAAGAGCGATTCCGGCGCGTCCGATGACGCAATCACATGCGCCACCTGCGGCGCCAAAAACCGCTGCAGCCGGCCGATCCGCTCGATTTCGGTCAATTGATCCGCGACGCGCTGTTCAAGCAGTCGATTCCAGCTCGAGAGTTGTTCGGTCTGCTCCTTTAATTGCTCCGCTTGCAGTTGCACGGTATCGTGAAGTTCCTTGATACGCAGCAGCGACCGCACGCGAGCCACCAACGCCGCTTGTTCAAACGGCTTCGTCAGATAATCGTCGCCGCCGGCTTCAAGACCATTCACGACGTCGCGCGTGTCGGCCTTGGCTGTAACCAAAATGACGGGGATGAAACGAAGGGTTGTGTCTCGCTTGAGCTCCTTGAGGACCGAAATGCCGTCCAGCTTCGGCATCATGACGTCGAGCAGGACGAGATCGGGCTCAAGCTCGCGCGCCCGCACCAGCGCATCCTCTCCGTCGACCGCCGTGACTACCTCGTAGCCCTGCGAGTTGAGCCTGACTTGCAGCACTTCAAGATTGGTGGGGTTATCATCGACAACCAGTATCCGAGGCGGGTTTCGCAAGCGATTGCCCCCTCGGCGTTACGTTAGGAATTCGCGAACTTTGGCGAGGATCACGCGCGGGCTGAATGGCTTCGCGAAATACCCGTCGCATCCAGCCGCAAATGCCTTCGCGTCGTCGCCGGAAAGCGCATATGAGGTGACGGCGATGATGGGAATGTGCCGCAGGTCCGGATTCGCCTTGATCCGACGGGTCGCTTCATATCCGTCAACGATGGGAAGCTGAATATCCATGAGAATGAGATCGGGCCGCTGTTCCGCCGCCATGGCGACGCCTTTTTCCCCGTCGATCGCCTCGATCACCTCGAAGCCGGCATTGGTGAGTAAATCATTGAGAATACGTCGATTGTTCTCGGTATCCTCGATGACCAGTATGCGCTTGCTCATGCCGCTTGCCTCTGGTCCGTCGCACGTAGCGGCAAGACGATGTTGAAGGTGGAGCCCACCCCGGGCGTCGACTCCAGATCGATATGGCCGCCATGCACGTTGATCAGACGGCGCGCGATCGACAATCCCAGCCCTGTGCCACCTTTCTGCCGCGTGATGCTGTTGTCAACCTGCTGAAATTCCTCGAAGATACGTGCCTGATCTTCTGTCGGGATGCCTGGCCCGGTATCCTGAACCGCAATCGTAAAATGTCCGTCCCTGGCATTTGCGCGGATCTCGACCGAGCCTGTATCAGTGAATTTGATCGCATTGCCCACGATATTCAGTAGCACCTGTGTCAGACGCCGTTCATCTCCATAGCCCACGGGGAGATCGGGCGAAACGTCGGCCTTGACCTCAATGCCCTTAGCCCGCGCGAGCGACCCGGTCGAAGCGACAACCGTCTCCACAATCCCCTGCATGGAGTAATTGTCGAGTGCCAAAGTGAGTTGGCCGGCTTCGATCTTGGAAATATCAAGAACGTCGTTAATCAAGCCTAGCAAATGTTTCCCATCTTTCTGAATGCGCTCCAATATCTCCAGCGCCTTGTCCGGCAAGGTGCCGTAGAGGCCATCCACGAGCAGTTCGGCGAAGCCGAGGATGCCGTTCAAAGGGGTGCGCAACTCGTGGCTCATATTGGCAAAAAACTGAGTCTTGTGTTCGTTGGCAACGGCAAGCGCGCGGCCCTTGTCGTCGACCTCGCGAAACAGCTTTGCATTGTTCATCGCGAGTACCGACTGATGGGCCAGGGTCTGCATCAGGTCGATCGTGCTGGCCGGAAAATCCCCGCTTGCGCGACGCAGCAGAACCAGGGCGCCCAGAATCTCATCCGGTCCCAGCAGCGGAACGACAAGGACGGAGTTGAAACCGGCAGCAACGGTGAGCTCCTTGAGCGGATAACTCGGAGCGCTCGAAAGATCCGAAATCCACATCGCCTCTTGCTTCTTGCTCGCCATGCCCAGCATGCTTTCGTCCACTCCTATCCGGCTGGCACGAACCGCATCCTGGTAGGACTTGTCGAGCGCATGCGTTTCCGCGAGCTGGAAGACGCCGCGTGATTCATCATAGCTGTAGATGGCGCCGGCGTCGGCCTGCGTGAGCTGGACAGCACGCGTCACGATCGTGGCGAGCACGGCCTTGTCGTCCAGAGACGACGCGACTGCGCGTCCGATCTCCTCGAGCGCTTTCAGTTCGCTGACGGACCGGGCAAGATCGAGCGTGCGCTCGGCGACCTTCTGCTCCAACCGGCCGTAGGACCCCTGCAGCTGGTCCGCCATCCGGTTGAAATGGTCGGCGAGATCCGCAATCTCGTCTTGCGTCTGCACTTCGATGCGATGGCCGAACTCGCTCGCCTCCAATTGCTGGGCGCCGACCTGCAAGGCACGAATCGGAATGACCATTTTTCGCGCCAGGAGCATGCCGGCCAGCACGGCGAGAAGCACACCCAGTGCCAGCAACCAGGTGGTGCGGAACAGCAAATTGTAGACCGGCTGAAGCGCCTTGCTCAGCGGTTGCTCGAAGAAGACGTACCACTGCATTCGCGGGACCGCGGCCGAGGCGGTCAAGACCGAGCCTCCATCCGGGTCCTTGCCGAAGATCACCGGCTCGGCATCCGACCTGATCGTGGCGGCCACCTGCGGAAGGTCCGCAAGATTGGTGCCGAGCCGCGGGGTGGTGCCAGAGTGCGCGAGCAGCCGCCCGGCCGGGCCTACGATGAAAGCGTCGTTGTCGGTGCCGATCTGTTCCGGGTTTATGAAACTCGACAGGAATTTGAGATTGATCTCGGCGACGGTTGAACCGGCATCGCGCCCGGAATGCGGCATCGCAATCGACATGAAGGGATCCGGTCCGTCGAAGTAGACGGGCGAGAACCAGACCGAGCGACCTTGCGCTGCCTTGAACCGAGGGTCACTCGAGTAATCGATATCGCTTGCAATAACCACCTCGCCGCGGGTGAGCCGCAACTGCTCCTTGCCCGCGCCGTCGAGCTGAATGACCCTGTCGACGGCGGGTACTTGCTGAAGGAGCAAGGCGTAGTCTGACCGCCGTTGATCGAGGGTTGTGGCGCTGGCCCGCGTTGCCCAGCTGATCTGGCGCTCGATTTCCGACACCGACTGCTCGATTCGACGCGCCGTCGCCTCGGCTTTCTCGGACTGCGCCTTTGCAAGCAACTCCGTTGTCTGCCGGTAGGTGAACCACGTCTCGAGACCGCCATTCACGGCAAGCACGAGCACAACCACTTCGACAAAGGAGGTAACGTACTTGCCGAAGAGGCTTCTGGGACGGAACCAGTATTTGCGCGGTGCCTCCGTCTGCATTCGTAATTCTCTTAGGTTTGGCGTCGAATCCTGGACCGAACGGGATGCTCTCGCAAGGTCTTTTGCCTCAACGCCCTCCGAGGGCCGCAAGTCGATCTGCAACCATCTCGGTTGAAAATCTCTTTCAGCCCGGGAGGATCCCATGGTCGTTGCGTGCACGCAGGGTGCGCACGTGCTCGACCAAATCCGTGCAATCGCCGCCACGCAACCGATCGGAACTATACTCGTCCCGGCGGCCGTTATCCGACGTCGATCTTCGCCGATGTCAACGCTGCCCCAATTGGAGCGTGTCGGCCATGACGGGGTTCACCTTGTCGCCGTCGCGCAGCGAACTGCCCGCATTCGCTACGATGAGATCGCCTTCGCGCAGCCCTTCGCGAATCTCGATATCCATGTCGGAATGAAAGCCGACTTGAACCACCCGCGTCTCGATGACGTTGTCGCGCACGACTTGGACCCTCGGGCCCTCGGTCCGGTAATGCACCGCCGAGCGCGGCACCGAGATTCCGCAACTGCGGTCAGCGTCGATTGTGGCGCGGGCGAACATTCCAAGGCGCAGCCCGGGATCTCGCTCCAACGAAAGGCGCGCTCTGCCAAGTTGCGTGCGCTGATCGACAGCAGCCGGTGCCTGGCGAACGCGGCCCGAAAGCTCGCGGCTGTCTTCGATCTGGACGCGCGCGGTCTGTCCGGGAGAGATTGCTCCTGCGTGTATGCTCGGAACTTCGGCCTCGAGCTCAATTTCATTGTCGATCGCGATCCGGAATAACGGCTCGGGTTGCATCGGAGACGCCGTAGCTCCTACGACCGCGGTACTGCGTGTCACGACACCGGCGGCAGGAGCTTTTAAAATCATCGAACCGCGTGCGGCAGCGGCGGCATCTTGTCCCTCGCCGGCCTGGCGGGCCAATCGGACGAGAGTTTGGCCTGATGTCACCCGGTCTCCTTCTCCAACCAGCACCTCGGTCACCCGAAGCCCGGGAGCGTCGAGAGTCACGATGGCTTCGTCGCGCGCAACGAGGAACCCGGTGACACGAATGGTCGAAGAGAAACACGCCTTTGTGGCGCGGACCACGCTCACTTGCACGGCGCCCGGCGAGCTTGTCTCCGCTGCGAAGAGCGTTGCTGGTGGACTCGCAAGAATAATGACGGCGAGGGTGGCCCCCGCGGCCGCGATGAACGCGCGCCTCGAGGGTCTCATGGACGATACCTGAATGTCCGGCCCATGCTGTCCCTTGCCTGCATCACTGCAACTCACGAACGACGCGAAATCCGTTCGCGGAATATCGCACATCGGAATCGTACCGGAAGCGGGCCGTCGACCGCAGGTACCTTGCGGCACTGTCGAATGCACCGCCACGCAACACCCGAAGCCGGCACTGTCCCGTGACCCACGGCGAGCCGTTCTGGGGGGCGCCGCGATAATTATCGTTCCAGCAATCCTCCACCCACTCCGCGGCATTGCCTGCGGTATCGTGCAAGCCGAAGGGGTTGGCCTTGTACGACCCGACCGCCGAGGTTTGTTGGGAAGAGCCCGTGTTGCACTCCCGGCAGTTCGCCTGGCGGGAGCCCACGTCACGGCCCCACCAATATGGGCTGTTCGTTCCGCCCCGGGCGGCGTATTCCCATTCGGCTTCGCTTGGCAGCCGGTAGGTCTGTCCGGTTTTCTGCGAAAGCCAGGCCACAAACGCCTTGGCATCGAGCCAGCTGACATTGATGACCGGGCGGTCGCCGCGTCCCCATTCCCGGTCGTCGGGCCGATGCTTGCAACCGCCATCGGCGACGCAAGCGTCCCATTGGTCGAACGTCACCTCGTGTCGGCCAATGGCAAAGGGCTTCGCAATCGTGACTCGGTGCGCCGGATTTTCGTATTCGGTCGCGGAGCCCATATCGAACGTCCCGGCTGGCACGACCAGCATCTCGACGCAGTCCTGACAATCGCGGAAAACGTCGCCCGCCTTTGCACCGGTCGCCGACGGCGCGGACGTAGCTGATGGCGCGGTCGCCGTAGCGGACGGAGCTGGAGCCGGCGCCGCTGGTTGCGGCGCCGGCGTCCGCTGCGGTGTCGGCGCTGGCGCAGGCGTGGGCGCCGCAGAAGGCGCGGCTGCTACCGGCCGCGGGCTCCCGAAATAGAACTCGTCGATAAGCGACGATGCCACCCAGGGCACCTGTTCGTTGTTGGATGCGCGAGACACCCCAATGCGGGCGCGGTTGAAAACCTCCTCCGCAGTCAGATTCGGGACGCGAAGCTCCTTGATCAGTTCGCCGACGAACAAGCTGTTCGGCCCGCTGCCTTCATTGATCACCTTGCCCGGCGCGGCGGAGTACATCGCGAGCGTACCGTCCGGCGCATCAAGTGCGGCGAGCCCCGCTGCCGACGCTCGAAAGCGGCGCTCGAACGGGTTTCTTCGGGACGCATCGATAATGATGATCTTTACCTTGGCGCCTTTGCGCTGCATCTCCGCCAGCAGCGCATCGAGGCTGATGCCATCCCGCCGGACCTCCGCCTCGGTCCAGACTTGGGCGTTGACCGGGATCAGATACGTCTGCCGCGCGACCTGGATGCCATATCCGCTGAAATAGAACAGGGCGGTCATGCCGCTACGGATCTTGCCGATGAAGGCATCGATCGCGCGCTGCATATCTTCCCGGCCGACATTCTCTTTGAGGTCGACGTCGAATTCGGTTCGACGAAATTCGTCGGCAAGCGTGCGGGCATCTCGGATCGTGGTGGAAAGCGGCGTGCTGGCATCCGGATAGTTTGCGTTTCCTATCAGGAGCGCCACGCGCGCTGGCTGCTGCGACAGCGCCGAATGCGCGAGCACTGCGGAGGCGACCGCAACGCACAGGCAAAATACCAGCCGCATCTTCATTGCGCGCCTTTCGTCCCGATAGGAACCAACTTCTCCAACGTCATGGTCGTCGCCACCAACACGTTGGCCCATGATATAAGCAGCCGCTCTGCTGCATATCAATCGGTTCTCCCATCCCGGCCCTTGCCTCTGGGACCTCGAAAGACCTCGCAGTTGCCCTCGGCTTGGAGCTTTTTTGCAAGCGATCATAACATTGTAGCCGCGTCCGTGGGTTCGGACAACAGGGATGGACGGCGCGACGCGTTGCGACATTGCTACCCGCGGCATGTTCGGCCGCAGATCCGAGGACCGGGTCCGATCCAATGCCGCGCGCGATACACGGATAGGCTGTCGCTATTGTCCGGTTGGCGGGCGAGGCCCGTGCGCCTTCCCAGCGGGAGCGAGTTCCCCTAGATTGTCGATCGGATGGCGCGGAAGGTCGATCTTTTCGTGAGAGAGTGACGACGGGAAAGCCACGGAAGGACCCAGCGATGCATGAGTTGAAGCAAGTCGCAGGCAAAACCGGCAAGCGTGCGAACGCCTTCGCAACGTTGCTTGTCATCGCGCTCATGGCAGCCGGCGGAATTGCCCTGGCTCAAGCTCAACGGACGGGCGGCCCCACACCATCTGGGCAGGGCGCCGAGGTCTATTTCATCGATCTCAAGGACGGAGCGACTGTTCCCGCGAAGCTGAAGCTGTACTTCGGCCTGCGGAACATGGGTGTCGCCCCTGCAGGCTCGGATCGCGAGAATTCGGGTCATCATCACCTCTTGGTCGATACCGAGCTTCCCCCGCTCGATAAGCCCATTCCCAACGATTTCAATCATTTGCATTTCGGCGCCGGCCAGACCGAGGCTGAAATCACTTTGCGACCGGGGCAGCACACATTGCAGTTGCTCATGGGAGACAAGGATCACGTTCCGCACACTCCGCCGGTCATGTCCCAACGCATTCGCGTCCGGGTCGCGGAAGGTGCCCCAGGTGCGGCCGCTGCGCTGACCGGCGGGCCTTCGAAGTCACCTGCGGGTGCCCAGGTTTATTTCAATGATCTGAAGGAGGGAGCGGTCCTCCCGCCGAAAACAACGATCTATTTCGGCCTGAAGAACATGGGCGTTGCCCCCGCGGGCTCGGACCGTGACAATTCAGGCCACCACCACTTGCTGATCGATACCGAGCTACCCCCGCTCGACCAGCCGATCCCCAATGACTTCAACCACCTTCACTTCGGTGGCGGCCAGACCGAGGCCGAGGTTACGCTCAAGCACGGTGAGCACACGCTTCAGCTGCTCATGGGGGACAAGGATCACATCCCGCACACTCCGCCGATCATGTCGCAGCGCATCAAGGTGCGCGTGGTCGATCCGTCGCTGCGCAAGTCCGCCGCGGCCGACGCGCGCGTGTATTTCGTCGGCTTGCAGGACCGGTCCGTTCTGCCGCAAAAGGCGACCCTTCGCTTTGGTCTGGTCAATATGGGCGTGGCGCCAGCAGGCATCGAAAAGGCCAATACCGGCCATCATCATCTCTTGATCGATGCCAAGCTGCCTCCGCTCGACGAGCCCATTCCGAATGACTTCAACCATCTGCACTTCGGCGCAGGGCAAACGGAAGCAACGGTGACGCTGCCGTTGGGGACGCACACGATTCAACTGCTACTCGGCGACGAGAATCACGTGCCGCACAACCCTCCGGTCATGTCGAAGCCGATCAAGGTCATCGTGACCAGGACGGTACGAAGGCCGGGCGGGTAAAACTCGGTTCGCCCACGACCTGCAAGGGGGCTGCGTCCAGGCCCCCGCCAGTCGGACATCGATGGCCGCAATGAGTCGCCGGCGGCTTGATCCGTTGGTTGCGGATTGAGTGGGCCGGATTGGGAGCTCTCTCTCTGCTCGGCTGCGATCCATCGCTCTTATTCGCGGGTCCAGGCCGCAGAGCAATCGCGATTCTCCTTATTCTCCGCGCCGCCAGCCGTGGATCGCTTAGTGCGCAGGCTTCCCCGCCTCTTGTGGCACGGGGGCCGGAGGCGGTGTTGCGACGTGCTTTGTCGGCGGATCGTCAGACCCGCCAACGAAGCGGCCGAACAAGCGCGAGAACAGGCGCCCTACGTCGTCCATGATGGTGAAAAACGCCGGCACGAACAGGAGCGACAGCAAGGTCGAGACCAGGAGGCCGCCGATGATGGCAATCGCCATCGGCGATCGGAACTCGCCGCCGGCGCCGAAGGCCAAGGCGCTCGGCGCCATGCCTGCCACCATCGCGATCGTTGTCATCGTGATAGGGCGGGCGCGCTTTCGACCCGCTTCGATGATCGCCGTCGTGCGGTCAACGCCGCCGTGCATTGCCTCCACCGCAAAGTCGACAAGCATGATCGCGTTCTTGGTGACGATGCCCATCAGCATGAGGATGCCGATGACAACGGGAGTGGTGATCGGCAGGTTGGTGATGAGGAGCGCCAGGATTGCGCCTGCGATCGACAACGGGAGGGAAAACAGGATGGTCACCGGTTGCAGCAGACTTGTGAACAGCACCGCCAGCACCACGTAGACCATCATCAGGCCGCTGCGCATGGCCCCGCCGAATCCTTCGAACAGCTCTGCCTGCAACTCTGCATCGCCGCCCTCGCTGACGGTGATGCCGGGGGGAAGATTCTTCATAACCGACAGCGCCTTGATGGCTTCCCGCGCATCACTGAGCGCGGCGCCACCGGTCAGATCCGCCTCGACGCTAGCCTGCCGCTGACGATCGTAGCGAACGATATTGGTGGCGCCTTCGCCGAAGCTTATGTCGGCGAGGGCGACGAGCGGCACGCCCCCTCCGCGTTGAGACGGGATGCGTATCTGTTCGAGGACCTGCCGGTCGGCGCGGGCATTTTCCTCCAGCAGGACGCGGATGGGAATGGTCCGATCGCCGGCATCGAACTTGGCAAGCGCCGGGCCGACGTCGCCGATGGTCGCTACCCGGATGGTTTCCGAGAGACTCTCAGTCGAGACACCCAGACGGACAGCCAGGTCCCGGCGTGGATAAATCCTCAGTTCGGGGCGATTGAGCGTCGCACCGGAGACGACGTTCGCCACGATCGGGAGCCGACGCATTTGAGCGGCGAGCTCGGATGCGACATTCGCCACCGTCGCATTGTCCTGGCCGGTGACGATGAATTTGACGTTTCGCTGTCCATTGTCGTCGACGAACCAATAACGAATGTCCGGAATGTCCGCGAGTTCCCGGCCGATCTCCTGTTCGAGCTGCTGCTGCGAGAGTGATCGCTTCGATTTCGGTACGTAGTTGATGGTCAACCCGGCACGGCCGACATCGACGGCGCCGTTCGGAATTCGTCCGCCGTCGACGAAGACGCTCGCCACCTCGGGCCGTTTCCGCATGCGATTGACAATGGTATCGGTCACCGCCTCGGTGTCGGAGAGCTGCGAACCGGGAGGCAATTCGATGCCGAGCATCGAGCGGGCTGTGTCGGTGACAGGTAGAAAGCCACTCGGCAGAAAAGACGCGCCCGCCAAGGACGCAGCGAAGAAAAGCAAGCCGAGGACCACGGTGATGAAGCGATATCGCACCGCGCCGGTGACGAGCCGGGTGTAAAGACGCATGGTGCGTCCATCGTCTTTCTCTTCGTGCTGATGCGGCCGGAGGAAATAGGCCGCGAGCATCGGCGTTATCATCCGCGCGCAAAGCAGCGAAAACAGCACCTGTACCGAGACGGTTATCCCGAATTGTTTGAAGAACTGGCCCGGAACCGATGGCATGAAGCTCGCGGGGATGAACACCGCAACGATCGCCAGGCTGATGGCGATGACCGCAAGGCCTATTTCATCGGCTGCCTCGAGCGCGGCCTGGTAGGGCGATTTGCCCATACGGATATGTCGCACGATGTTTTCGATCTCGACGATGGCGTCATCGACGAGAATTCCGGTGCTGAGGGTGATCGCCAGCAAGGTCACCATATTCAGTGAGAAGCCAAGTAATTCCATCACCCAGAAGGCCGGAAAGATCGACAGCGGCAGGGTGACGGCCGCGATGATGGTCGCCCTCCAATCGCGCAAAAAGAGAAAAACCACGATCACCGCCAGGATGGCGCCTTCGTACAGCGTATGCATCGCCGATTCGTAGTTTCCCAACGTGTGGGTGACCGAGGTGTCGATCAGCTTGAGTTCGACATTGGGGTTCGCCGCCTTGATGGTTTCGATCCGAGCAGCGACGGCCTCTGCGAGGACGACATCGCTTGCGCCTTTTGCGCGCAGAATATTGAAGCCCACCACCGGTGCGCGGTCGAATCGGGCAAAGGTCCGGGGCTCCGCAATCGTGTCGGTGATGAGTCCCAGATCGTCCAACCGAACCTCGCCGCCCGCCGGCAGCGCGATCCTTGTCGCAGCGAGATCGGCAACCGTCTTGGCTCCAGCGAGAGTGCGGATCGCCTGGTCGCGTCCGCCGATCTCGGCACGCCCGCCCGCGAGATCCACGTTGCTCCCGCGAAGCTGGCGACTGACATCGAGCGGCGTCAAGCCGACAGATTGGAGCCGAACCGGGTCGAGCCCGACCCGGATCTCGCGTTCAACGCTTCCGATGCGATCGACCCGCGCGACCCCGCGAACCCCCTGCAACGCACGGATGACCACGTCGTCCACGAACCAGGAGAGCTGCTCCGGCGTCTTGCCGGGCGCTATCGCGGCATAAGTGAGAATCGGAAGACCAGCAATGTCGACCCGCTGGATCATAGGCTCGTCGATGCCGCGCGGGAGATTGGCGCGAATGCTCGTCACCGCGTCCTTGACGTCATTGAGCGCACGATCCGTGTCCGTTTCCAACCGGAACGTGATCGTCGTGCTGGATATCCCGTCGGTGATGACGGAGTTGATGTGATGGGCCCCGGCGACCCCCGAGACGGCATCCTCGACCGCCTTGGTGACCCGTGACTCCAGTTCGGCGGGTGCGGCCCCGAATTGGGTCACGGTGACCGCGACGACAGGAACATCGACGTTCGGCATGCGCGTAACCGGCAGCTTGTTGAAGCTGATGTAGCCGAGCGCGACGATGGCCGCCGCCATCACGAGAGGGGGAAGCGGATGCCGTATCGACCACGCGGAAATATTGATCGCCATCAGGGGGCCTCCCGCTTGAACGGACTCGTCAGCGAAAACGTCAGGCCTGCCTGCCGTCGCGCTCCGTCATTATCGTCTGATTTGCCTCGGCCGCAAAACCTGGGAAACGCGGCGTCGGAACAATCGACTTCTCAACGCTCATCCTACAGATGATCACAACCGGCTTACCTCGAAGGCGGCGAACAGGTATCGCCTGGCGCCCGTCCCGGGCGCCTCCGGTCGCACGGCCCTGACAAGGGAACCGGACGCCAATGCCACTCATTGCGCATCTATGGCAGTCGCGGGCGTAAATGTCACCGTCAAGACCTGGTCTTCAGCGATCGACCTCAACGTCCTGCTTCGCGGTCGTCCGCGTTGGGGACCCCGTGCCATCCCAAAACTGGATTTGAGTTTGTCCCAAAAGCATGGATGAATGTCGGTCCAGCCGAAGGACCGAGCCTGTGACAGAGCGTAAGCGCGATCAGAAGGTTCAGTCCAAATCGGTCCCCTGGCAATGTTCGCGGCGTCGGCCGGCGACCGGGCCTCAAGCATGAGCTGCAAATGAATCTCCCTTGGCCACGGCGCGCCAGCCAGGCTGTGCCCGGAATAGCGCCGGCGACCGAGGCGCCCATGACGACGGATAGTTCCGACATCATCCGTCCGATGCCGCGCCGCAAGCTGTCCCATTCGATCGACAGCATTGCTGTGGACCTTCCAAGGGCACGCCGTGTTGTCTTCAAGGCCGGAGTCATCAGGCCTATCGGCAGGATGTTTGTCTGGCTCTGGGGCTTTCTGCGGTTCTACTTCGGCAACATGCTTGATACCTCGCTGCGTCGCTCCACCGTCCAGCGCCGCGCCGTTCGACTGCGTCGCGTGTTTGAAGATGCCGGTGTGACCTTCGCAAAGCTTGGCCAGCAGCTATCCATGCGAGCGGACATGCTGCCGTATGCCTATTGCGCCGAACTGGGCAAGATGCTCGATCAGGTTCCGGCCTTTCCGACTGAGCAAGCCATCGAGATCATCGAGCGCAATATTGGGCGGCCGCTCAGCGAGGTGTTCGATGTCTTCGACCCCGAGCCGATCGGCTCAGCTTCGCTGGCTTGCGTGTACCAGGCGCAATTGAAGACCGGAGAGAAGGTGGCGGTGAAAGTGCGGCGACCGGGGATTGGTCCCACGGTTGCGGCTGACTTGCGCGCGCTCGACTGGATTTTGATCCTGGGGGAGACACTCACCATTATTCCACCGGGGGTTACCCGGCGTTTCCGGCAGGATTTCGAGACAATTCTGTTCAATGAGATGAACTTCCGCGCCGAAGCGCGTTACACGGACATATTTCGGCGGCGCGCGGCCAAGCGCAAAAAGGGCGTCACAGCGCCACAGGTTTATTTCCAGTACTGCAGCGAAGAAGTGATGGTGAGCGAACTCGTCTCCGGCGTGTGGATGTGGGAGCTCATGGCAGCCGTTGACAGCAACGACCGGGAGTTCTTGGCGAAGGTCCGTCGCATCGGCATCGAGCCCAAATCGCTGGCACGCAAGCTCGTGATGGTCATGCAACATGAGGTGCAGGAAGAGCTTTTCTTCCACGCCGACCCGCATCCATCGAACCTCATCATCCTGCCCAATAACGGGATTTGCTACATCGACTTCGGAGCAATCGGACGGTTTTCGACCCAGACCCGAAAAATTTTCCGCGAACTCCAGCACCACATGCTCAGGGGCGACATCGGGCGGATGGTCAACTGCGCGCTGACTCTCGCCGGCCCGCTTCCGCCCATGGATGTCGAGATGGTTCGAATCGAGATGGAGAAAATCTACGCCGATACCGTCTACGCCATGAACAGCAAGGATGCCGAATGGTGGGAGAAGACCTCGGCGCAGGCCTGGCTTCGTTTCCTGGAGGTTTCGCGGCGATTCTCCCTTCCCTCGAGTTTCGAGACCATTCAGTATTTCAGAACCTCATTTGCCTACGACGCTATCGTCACGCGGCTGAACAAGGACATCGATGTCTCCAAAGAATGGCAAGCCTATACTCGGCAAGCCGGCAAGGAGGCCCGCCTACGCGTGCGAAAGAGCATGCAAGCGAGACGGCGTGGGCCAACGGATATGGACTACCTGCAAATGGAGCAGTTCGGAGATATGATCACTCAGTTCTTTTTCCAGGTGCAGCGGAACATCGAGAACCCGATCATTCACTTCAGGAACATTGTCGGAAAGATTGCATATATCGCGTCCCTGGTGATGAAGTTGGGCTATATGGTTGCTGCTGCGGTGGGGATTGGGCTGATCGCGGATTTCATTTCAAAGAGATGGTTTAGTCGCCAAATCGATTGGGCTTCGATTCTTGAAGCTGCGACCTCGTTCGGATGGATTCAACTTTTATTGATCGCGGTTGTGCTGATACTCATCCGCAGAATTGTGATCCGATTGAATATGCCCGACACTAGGCTCGGTCCCGAGCGATAGCTTGGCGCTATGATCGCTGCGGCGCCGATGATCGACCTTCATTTGATCGAAATCGAAAGCGGGACGCCTTTGGCATCCGTGCAATCCATGTGCCCGCTTGAGCTGTCCGAGAACTCTCCGTTGTAGGTGCATTGAGCGCCGTCGAGCGAGATCGCCGCGTGGATCTGGGACGGCGAACCCGATTTGGAGATCTGAAATCTGATCTCGCCGGATTTTTCTTGCGGACCGTTCACGCTGCAAAGTCCGACATGCTTCCAGACTAATGCCCCGGAAAACTCATTGCTACCGACCGGACTCTTTTCCGCGACGGAGCCATTGAGCTCCCACTCCGAGAGGTAACCGGCGGTGCCCACAACTTGCAGCGATCGCGGCTGTGCGGGCCCGCAAGTCATGCCGACGGCAATCAGGATCGCGAACGCGTTCAACAGCTTCGACACACCGTCTCCATCACGCTCGTTCGCTGCGTCAGGGCTGAGTGGAGCGTTTTTCCCGCGTGGAAGCAAGGTGGAGGGCGCCGAACTTCCGGGGGGTCTGACGCTTGATATCCTTGTGAGCCTGCTGACCTAAGGGCTCGAATAAGCCTGAAGCCGACATTTTCTGAGAATGGTCGGTTGCCGAACCTGTTGCCGCTGTTATAAAGTTGTTCGCAGCGCAGGTTACCATTGGTCGGACAGGGCTCGGAATTTCTGTGCATCCTGAGGGACATCCGGGAACGAGTGCAGGGAACAAGATGGTCAAGTCGATTATTATCGACATGCTCCTCCCGGCCAACGACCGACGGCCGTTCGAAGCGACGGCCTGCCGCCCGGACGTCGATCGGGCGGATGCATTGAACGAACAATTCACCGAAACTTCACTCCCTCGCTAGGAAGGACAGCATGGACAAGCTCGTGAGACGTGTCACCGTTGTTCAAAGCAGCGGCGAACATCGCGACTCGAAGGTCGTCTATGAGAACGATGAAGACGAAGATACCGACGACGAGAGCCCCGGCACGCCGCGCTTCAAACGGCTCGAGCGCAGCGTCCGACATATGTTGAAGGCACAAGTGATCGCGGCACAAGACGCCTATCAGCGGCATCTCGACTCCGTTGCGAAGGGTGGAAACAGCTGGATGGTCGATGATCCGATGAATTTCATGAAGGCCCGCAAGAAAGCTCTCAAGGAGATGCGCAAGGCGTCGCCCTTCGGGATGATGAAAATCGAAATCGATGAAGACGACGACGATGACGACGATGACAAGTGAAGGAGATCGAGATGGCAACCACGGCAACGAGTACTCCTGAACAACGGGAGTCTCGAGAACAGGATAAAGCCGGCAAGTCGCAGATCGTGGTCGTCGATCTCGACGAGCCGCAATCGCCGGTGGCGGTCAAACGCCTTCGCAAAGGCAAGGGCAAGCTGTTCAATCACGTCGAACGGATCGTCAAAGACCTCGTCGAGGATGGTACCGTGAAAGCCGGCGCACAGCCGATTGTGATCGTGGTGCGCGAGCTTCCCGCGCCGCCTTGGGCCTTCGGCGACGACGACGATTGAGCCGGGCGTTTTAGGACTGTTTCGCTGCCGTAGGATCCATCTGCCGTCATTCCGGGGGTCTTTGAAATTGCCCAAGTCGGGTAAACTCGACTTGGGGTTGGCTTGTGCCTGCGACGCTGAAGAACCTAGATGATGACTGAAAAACCCAGTCTTTCGGCGAGACGGCCGATATCCTCGATCGTTGTTATGTCCAAGCGTCCGCAGAGATGCTTGCTCTGATACCCTGACAGCGCGAGCACAATCGTTTCGGCTGCACAGGCCACCAGCGCATTCTTGCGTTCTGGCGCTTCGACGTGTCCCAAAACCGACGATGGCGGTGGCAGAACCAAGCCTCCGCTCAGCAGCCGTAGGTCGTCCCGTTGCTCGACCAGGTCCGGCGCCAGGTTGAAGGGGCGCGATACGTCGCAGACCAGTGCACCGCTGCGCAAATGGCAGGACCCAATGAAAGGCTGTACGGCGTTGGTCGCCGCCAGCACAACATGGGCCCTGGGGAGATGCTGATCGATATCGGTGGTGATGGTCATCCTCGCGTCATCGGATGCCGGCGCGGATGTCCGTCCGTGAGCGATCCGCGCCGCCAAGGTGCCGGGGGTAAACTCCCACCCGGCGGCGGCACGAGTGGCCACATGCCGCCTGCAGTCTTCGGCAACCTCCCGCAATTTTCCGAGGCTTGCTTCAGTGGCGAGGGGATTGCCGATGAGGATCAACTCCGCGGCCCGCTCGGCGCACAGCAGGCTCAGCGCGTGGCCGATCGCACCGGTGGCGCCAACGACCGCGACCGTGCAATCCGCCAGTGCGAAGCCGTACTTCGCGCAAGCAGCCTCAACGGAGCGAATGGCGGTCCAGGTCGTGAGGCTGTTGCCGCTGGTTATCGTCAGTCCTGGTCGTTGCGTTAGCGCGAGGCCGCCATCCGCGACGATCGAGCTGAAACCTCCCAGTCCAACCACTCTGGCGCCGCGCTCGCTGGCCAAATCGACCGCGCTTTGCACGAGCGCAACCGCGGCGTTGCCCGAGAGGGCGAGAAGTTCCGATGGCAGATGCGGCAGCACGATGAGCTCACCATCGGCAACACTGCTGTCCGTGGCCTCGATAGCGAGTTCATCGAGTGGAAACGGTTTGACAAATTCGGCGATGCGCGACCGCAGTCCCGCCAATTGCCCGTCGCTGAAAGGCTCCAGAGTTGAATCGAAACGGCGCAGGTCGCTGGTGGCAAGGAGATGAACGACGAAGGCGAATCGGGTGCGGTCCTTTGTCAGCGCGCGCCGCGAGATGGCTCGCTGAGGTTGCTTCGGCTCGCTGAGCCGAGACGGCGCGGGGCAGGAAGCGCCCTCCATCAGGTGGGCAAGTAGCTCACCCGCCGCGCCGCGCTGCAAGATGTCCAACAGACGTCCCAGTGCTCCGATCAGCCGGTCGCACAGGGTTGCGTCGGCGATCAGCGGAGGCTCAATGCGGAGCACGGTGCCGTTGGTAAAGGACGGCGCGATGCGGATGTGCTCGACATTCAACAGAAAGCTGACCGCCATATACAGCAGGAGTCCGTGCTCTTGCATGACCGCGAGCATTCCAGCCTGGGTATTCGCGATGTGTTCCAGGTCCAAGTCCACGCCGATCATCAGCCCGCGCCCGCGGATGTCTGCGACCAGCAATGGATATTCGCTTTGGAGCTGCCGCAGTTGCTGCTGCAGCCGCTGCCCGACCGTGGCCACCTGCCGCACTAGGCGCTGGTCGTCCTTGGTCAATTCATCGATCGTTGCCAATGCGGCGCGGCATGCAAGTGTGTTTCCCGCGAATGTGGACCCGTGCCGCAAATCGAAATGTTCGGTATAGACCGATTGCTTGTAGAGACAGGCGCCGATCGGAATGAGTCCGCCGCCGAGCGCCTTGGCTAACGTGAGGATGTCGGGGGTCACTCCTTCGGTTTCGCAGGCGAACAGGGCGCCCGTCCGCCCGAGACCGGTCTGCACCTCGTCGACAATAAGCAACGCGCCGAAGCGGTGACACAGCTCCGCCGCCGCCGCCAGATAGCCCTGAGGCGCGACATGGATTCCTGATTCCCCCTGGATGATTTCCACCACGAAGGCCGCAAAGAAGTCGGGCCGCAATTCAAGCGTTGTTTGCAGTGCCTCGAGATCCCCAAACGGCACGTAGTTGAAGCCCGGCACCGGCGCGCCGAAGCCGCGCTGGAAGAACTCTCTGCCGGTCGCCGACATTCCTGCGAGCGTGAGGCCATGGAAGCCGTCGCGAGCCGACAGGATGCCAAGTCTCCCCGTACGAGAGCGAGCGAGCTTGATCGCTGCTTCTACCGCCTCCGCGCCGCTGTTTGTGAAAACTGCATGACTGAGCCCCGCGGGGGCGACCGCGAGCAGTCGCTCCGCGAGTTCGCCCGCCGCTGCGGAAATTGACGTGATCACCAGATTAGGCCGCGATTCCCGCCGGACCGTCTCCAATGCTTCCCAAATCGGTCCCGGGTCGTGACCGAACGGAACGGCCCCGAACTGCGCGATGAAATCGGCGTAAGGCGTTCCCTCGGCATCGAACAGGAAACATCCTTCGCCGCGCACAAATTTCTTGTCGAGAGCAAGCCGCTGATACAGAAAGCCCTTGTACGGCGCGACGTACCGAACATAGGGATCCTGCTCATCTTGGTGCCAATCTGGCACCGACGATAATACGATCGCTTGGTCGTCCAGAGAGAAACGCTTCGTCCGGGCGGAATCCTGGCGTGGTGTCGCGGCGCCCGCGTCGGGCGCCTTCAAGAGCTCGACCAATTCCGTCTTGTGCCGCGCCAGCAGCTCCGCGGCGGCCTTGCCGAGCGTGCCCTTGCGGGCGCTGAACCGCAGGTCGGCACCATCGACCCACAGCTTGATGCCGCGATCGCGCAGATCGCTCAACAGCTCCGACGCCGTCATATCACGCCCTCCTCCCAATCCCCGGACGCATGCGGCGTTTCGACAAGTCCTCCGACATGAGCGTGCACCAGCTCTTGTCCCTCCTCCAGCTGCAGCAAGCTGCGTACCCGCGCAAAGTCGAGCCAGCCTATGGGGCAAAGGCCGAGACCGTAACGCCACGCCGAAGTCTCGACGGCGTGAGCCATCGCACCCGCCTCGAGCAAGCTGAAGCGCCAGGCGAGGTCGCCGTAGATGGGCTCGATGGCTCGGGGCTGGTGGACGAAAAACAGCGAGAAGCGCGCTTGTTCGAAGGCCGGCCTGTTGGTGAACGGCTCATGGATCTCAGCATCCAGTTCCGCACCCAGGGTGATCGGCACGAGACAATGTTCGATCGGATGATAGTAGAACGTCCCCGCGGGAAGACTGGAAACTCCGTCGGGCTTGGCATGCAGGTAGGTTTGCACGGGATACAAGCCGCCGGCGGAGCCGTAACCATACTTGTCGGCATCTCCTTTTGTCATCCGGCTAAGTTCGGCCAGCAGGGCACTAAGCGAGGCGAGCGGGACCGGTTCGGAGCGAAAGTGCCGCACGGCTCGCCGCCGGCTGATTCGGTCCTCTAACGCACTTGGACGTGCGGCATCGTCCAGCCGCAGCCGCCCCCAGTCCTGGGGGAAAGTCCGGATGCCGTGGTTCTCACGGCGGAACGCGTCCTTCGCCGCAGGGTCTAGTATCAGGTCAAAATTGCGTCGGGGCGATTCTGCCGCGGGCGCGCCGCCTTGGGTCGCGATGGCGCTACTCTGTTGGTAGCGCTCGGCAAGCGCCGCGGCGGAGGGATCTCGCAAGAATTCTTGAAATGACGGTCGGAAGTTGAATTCCTTTTGCAGTCGTCCGACGATACGCACCAGATCCATCGAGGTGGCGCCCAGGCTGAGCAGATTCTTGCGGGGATCGACCGACGGCAGCGCCAATTCCTGCGCAATCAAGGCCGTTATGCGCGCGAGCGCATCGGGCTGCTGCTCCGCCGGTTTCGCTTGGGTGCTCTGCGGCCGTGCAACCGAAGGCAATGCCTTGCGGTTCACCTTTCCATTTGCCGTAAGCGGCAACGCGTCGAGTTGCTGCCAAACCGCCGGCACCATGTACTCCGGCAGGCGTTGGCGCAGGTATTTGGCCAAATCCTCGACCGCGTCCGCGTGGGTGACTACGTAGGCGACGAGGTGCTTCGGCGCCGCTCGTTCTCCCACCGCCATCACCACCGCAGACTTCACCTTGGGATGTCGTTCCAGCGTTGCCTCTATCTCTCCCAATTCGATGCGATAGCCCTGCACCTTGACCTGGTCGTCTTCCCGTCCCAGAAATTCGATGTTGCCATCCGGCAGATAGCGTCCCCTATCACCGGTTCGGTAAAGTCGTTCGCCACTTTGCGGATGTGAGACGAACTGTGCCCGGGTCTTTGCTTCGTCTCGCCAGTAACCGCGCGCGAGCCCGATTCCCGCGATGTAGATTTGTCCCGGTACCCATGTCGGGCACGGCGTCATCTCTTCGTTCAACACGTGCATTTGCTGGTTGCGCAGAGGTTGTCCGTACGGAATGCTCCTCCAGTCCTTGCTCACGGTGCTAATCGGGTACGAGATTGACCAGATCGAAGCTTCGGTCGCGCCACCGAGGCTGACTAGTTGCAATCCCGGGAGCACGGCGCGCGCCCGGTCCGGCAGCCCCACAGGAATCCAATCCCCGCTCAACAAAGCGAGCCGGATCGAATGATCCTTCCGCCGGCTTGCAAGATGATCCACCCACATCTCCAACAGGGCCGGCACCGAGTTCCAGATTGTGACTCTCTCCTGGCGGATGAGGTCCGCCCAGTCTCCCGGCTCCCGCGCGCTCATCGGATGAGGCACGACGATCGTCGCTCCGGCCGCCAGCGCTCCGAAAATGTCGTAGACGGAAAGATCGAAGCTCAGTGACGACAGGGCAAGGATTCGATCGCCGGCGTTCACCCCAAACCGCTCATTGATGTCCAAGACGGTGTTCAGCGCGCTGCGATGCTCGATCATCACCCCCTTCGGTTCGCCGGTCGAGCCGGAGGTAAAGATGACGTAGGCCAGATCGTTCTCGCGCGCGGTGGGCTGCAAGGGCTCCTCGATTTGCTCGTCTTGTCCGGGATTCTGCCACTCCACCGACAGGCACTGCACGCCGGGTGGCCATTCCAGTCGCTCCGCGACACAGGGCTGCGTCACGACGATCGCCACCTCGCCTTGGCGCAAGAGAAACCATCTTCGTTCCTGCGGGAGATCAGGATCCACCGGCAGATAGGCGCCCCCAGCCTCGAGAATGGCGATCGCCCCCACCACCTGTTCCCAGCCTTTTTCCATGATGAGCGCAACCAGGCGGTTCGGGCCGGCGCCCAGTTCCCGCAGGCGCCGCGCCAGATGCCGGGCATGTCGATGCACGTCTTCGTAGGTGAGCCGGCGCTCCCAGGTCGCGATGGCGGTATGGTGGGGTCGCTTGCGCACCTGTTCGAGAAACGGCTCGTGCAATAGGCCTTGCGGGGGGGAACCTATGGTGTCGTTCACGACAGCGCGCTGTGCCACCTGCGCCGATGGAAGTAGATCGGCCTTGGTCTCGCGCCACGCCGCCTCGTCGAGCGCGAGCCGCCGTAGAAAGGCGCAGTAGGCTCCAAACATGTCGTCCAACAGCCCGGGCGGGAAAAGCTCTTCGACCGCGTCCCAGCTCAGGTAGAGATGTCCCCCGCGCTGATAGACCTGATGATCGAGGTACACCTGCGGCGTCTGACTCACACCGTAAGAGATCTCGCCCACGCGGTCGGCAGATTGCCACCCCGGCATCCTCGGGGAGAGCGCGCTGGTGAACACCACCGGCATTGACGACGGCCGGTCCGGATCGCCTCGTTTTGCAATCTCGTGCAGCAGGTGCAGTCCGCCATATTCGCGGTGTTTGAGGTCGCTGCGAAACTGAGCGGCAATCCTTTTGGCAAGCACATCGAAGGAGACCGCTGCACCGTCACGAATCTCCAGAAGCAGAATGGAGGTGAAATCCCCCACCAGCCGATGAACGTGCGGATGCAGGGAAGCGCGTTGGAACAGGGTTGTATTGAGGGTGAAATGCGAACTTTGGCTCCACGCCGCCAAAACCCTCGCAAACGCTGCCAGCAGCGTACCCGACAGCGAGGTACGAGCCTTGGCACTTCGGCTCTTGAGCTTTCGCCAGACCTCCTGCTCGAGCATCGCTTCCCGGCGTACAAATCGTGGTTGCGTTATGGCAACGGGACTCTTTGCCAGCGGCAGCTTAGGTGCAGGGGGAAGCGCATCGAGGCGACGCAGCCAGTAATCCTCGGCTCGCCTGTAGCTGTTGGAATTGCGCTGCTGTGCGGCGGTCAGCACGTAGTCGCGGAAGCTGATCTCGAGAGGTGCGAGGTGAGCAACCCGCTGATAGGCGAGCTGGATCAATTCACCGTGCAGTATTTGCAGGCTCCAGACGTCGATGAACAGCAGATCACAACTGAAGTGCAGCAGCGTTCGCTCTTTCAGCTCCGTCGTACGCATCTCGAACAAGGGCCAGCGATCGGGTGAAAAGACCTGATGCGACATCCGGTCCCGGATGGCAGCCAATTCGAAGTCCGCCTTCGATTGATCGGCATCTCGCAGGTCGAAGTGCTTGATATCGTAATGCGCGGTGTGCGGCAGAATCTGCTGCAGCCCATCGTCACGAATGACGGCGCGTAGCATCTCGTGACGATCGATCAGTTTCTGCCAGGCGGCCTGCAGCCGGCGGCGGTCAACACCGGGCAGATTGACCTCGACGTAGACGTGGCAGCCGATGTTGCCGAGTTCGAAATAGTCGGCGCGCCCGAGCCAATAGGCCTTTTGCAGATCGGTGAGGGGAAATGGTTCGTGACGGGATGCCGGAGCCGGTACGATGGTAGGTGAGGCCTTTTCGGATTCGGCAGTGATCCACTGCCACGCCCGCCGGTCTTCGTTGAAGACTTCGCTCACGCGCCTCTCCCGCCGCCCGAAAAGCCAATCATTGCACCCTGCCGGCAGGGTGTCGCATTCTACCTCGCTTTCCGGCTGACAGGTCAGCCCCCGAAAAGCGCGCCTGCG
>JGI12053J15887_10000022_pt1 | contig 40058 bp, 31 predicted proteins | sample MedBloCAOM1_O3_FD_15887 | JGI IMG/M metagenome (IMG submission 15887)
AGCCGCAATCTGAAAGCCGCCACGGCCGCGCAGGTGTTCGAGGCGGCGACGCTCGGCGGCGCGCATTCAGTCGGCCGCGACGACATCGGCCGGCTGGCGCCCGGCAGCAAGGCAGATATCGTCATTATCGGCCTTACCGGTAGCGACACGCTTCGCCTCGGCCCGGTGCGCGACCCGATCAAGAGCCTGGTGGATTGCGGGATCGGCGATGACGTCGATACCGTGATCGTGGACGGCATGGTGCGCATGGAGAACGGCCGCATCCCCGGCGTCGACTTCGCCGAGCTGCGGGTGCAGGCGCAGGATGCTGGCGAGCGGGTCTGGAGCAACTGGCAGAACTGGGACCCGCATGGCCGCACGGCGGACGAGATGAGCCCCTACTCCTTCCCGCGCGCCAACTGAGGTGGATTACTTCTTCTCCGCGATTTCCTTGATCAGCGGCTGCCACTGCGCCATCTCCTGCTGGATCTGTGCGCGGAATTGCTCGGGCGTGGTCTTGACCGTGCTGGCGCCAGCCTTGCGCATGGTTTCCTTGGCATCCGGGTCGTCGGCCATCTTGATCAGGACCTCCGACATCTTGCGGATGATCGGCTCCGGCGTCTTCGCCGGAGCCATGATCGCGTTCCACGTTTCCACCTGGAAGTCGGGGATGATCGTCTCATGCACCGAGGGCAGGTTGGGGAAATAGGGACTGCGTTCGAGCGAAGTCACGGCCAAGCCGCGGACCAGCCCGGTCTCGATCTGCGGCAGAGCGTCAGTCATGTTGGCGAAAGAAAAGTCGACCTCGCCGGCAAGCACCGCCGCAGTCGACTGCGCACCGCCCTTGAAGGGAATATGTACCACCTTGGTGCCGGTGCGCGCCTGGAACAGCTCCACGGAATAATGCGTCAGGCCGCCGACGCCGCTGGAGCCGTAGTTGAGCTTGCCGGGATTGGCCTTGGCATAAGCGACAAGCTCGGCCATCGACTTCACCGGCAGATCCTTCTTGACGATGACCGCCTGCACGATTGAGCTGACGATGCCCACTGGCGCCAGGTCCTGCAGTGGATCGTATCCGAGCTTTTGGGCAAACGGCGCGATCGAGACGGCGCCGACGCTGCAGACGCAGAAGGTGTAGCCGTCCGGCGCCGCGCTCGCGACGTACTGTGTCCCCACGATACCGCCGGCGCCCACGCGGCTTTCGACAATGACCGGTTTTCCCAACGCCTTTTCGACGTAACGGGCGGTCAGGCGGCCGACCAGGTCGGTATAACCCCCGGGGCCATAGGGGACAATGAAAGTGATGGCTCGGCTCGGCCATGCATCCTGCGCGTGCGCCAGGTTCGGCGCCCACGCCACCCCCAGTGCCAGCGCCAGTGCTCCAACATGCGTCATCGAGTTCTCCTTTTGGCTCTCGGAGCCCGACAAGCAAGTTCCTTGCCGTTGTGCGAATTTATGGAACCGCGATCCCTTGGCAAGCGCCGCCACGTCGCACGCGCAGGCGTTGCAACCAGCGCGCGGGCATGCGGCAGCCCTTTGGGTGGAATCTGCGGCCGATCCCGGCGCGCGGCGCGGGTCTTGGAAAATTCGGAAAATGGAGGAGAATCGGGCGCGGAAACGCTGCCGCTCGATGCTGTGAAACCGTGCCACACGGCCGGCTGAAAGGAGGTTATGCGCGGCCGCTCGGCCGGCGAGGCGTTGGGCGGCGTGGTCGCGCCCGAGGCAATCCAGGCCTACGATGCCGCGTAGGAGCACTATCTCCTCCGCATCAGCGAGCCCTAAGGCTCGCTGATGCGAGCGACGCTGACCATCACAACGCCAGTGACGTCAAATTCGGGACCTCATTGGGCGGCCGACGCCGATTGGCTGGCGTCGGGAGCGGGGTCTTCAAGTTCAGCGAGAGCCGGCGAGTCGACGACGTCCGGCAGGCCAACGGCTTCGCGCAGCTCCGCCCGCCGCATCTGATAATAACTCGAGCGAATAAAGCTGTAGAAATCGATGGACGCGTCCTCGGCCTGCTTCAATTGGCCCAGCTGATCCACTGCATCCAGGCCTGCGCTCCCGACGGTCATGGCCACCGTCGGCGCTAGCCACCAGCCAATGGGGTTGCTGAACATATCCACAGTCTGTCCGGCCGCATCGCGCAGCGTCGACGGGCCCAGATAGGGTCGTACCACGTACGGGCCCTCGGCGACCCCCCAAACAAACAAGGTCTGGCCGAAATCGCCGCTCTGCTGCGGCAGGCCCTCGCGACTTGCGATATCGAACAGCCCGCCGATACCAAAGGTCGAATTGAGGAGGAAGCGGGCGCCGGTGTGTGCGGCCGCCTGGAAGCGACCCTGCAGCACATTATTAACGAAGATGCGCGGCTCCTTCACGTTCGCGTTCAAATCACGCAAACGGTCGTGCACGGGTCCCGGTATCGCCGTCTTTACGACCTCGGAGACCGGTCGCAATACCTCCTGGTTCGCCGCCATCACATGACGATTCATGTCCTCGTTGGGATCGTTGATCGGCAGCGATGCGTCCCTGGGCAGCCCCGCACACGCACCCAGCAGCGGCAGTGCCCATGCGATCGCCCATTTCGGCCAACCTCGAGCGCGACGCATACTGTTCATCTCTACTCGGGTTTCGGACCAATCATCTCTTCAGGTTTCGTACCCAGGCGGGAGGGCCTGCACAAATGCAGCCGTCACGGGCATAGCCCCTGGGCCGCCGCGTGACGATCAGGCTAGCAGGTACGCCTTGCGAGGACTGTCACTTTTTTGCCTCACCCCTCAATTTTACGACAGACAATTTTGCAACAAATTATGGCCGTTCAGGGAACGAGAGCAACTGGCGTTGGGTCGCCATCAGAGCCGGCTGGAAGATGACAGCGGCCGCCAGGGTCGTCAGCAGCGACAGGGCCATCAGCTTGCCCATGCTCGATGTGCCCGGGTGATGTGAGAACCACAGGCTGCCGAAGGCGATGGCCGTGGTGCACGCGCTGAAGAGGATGGCTCGCGTCAGACTCGATTGCAGGAAGTTCGTCCCGCCCGAGCGCCACGCGATGATGTAGTAGATCTTGAAGGCGACGCCAACGCCGAGAAGAAGCGGCAGCGCAATGATGTTGGCAAAATTCAACTGCAGACCGATGAGTACGCAGATCTCAAGCGTAACGACGACGGCCACAAGCAGAGGCACCAGCGTCAGCGCAACATCGATCCAGCGGCGTAACGCGATGAACAGGATCAGCGCAATCGCCACCACCGACAGGACGCCGGCCTGCAGAAATGCTTTGACCATCGTGGCAGCGGCCTCGATGATGAAGACTGGCTGCCCGCTGGCATCGGGTTCGACACTGCGGACCGCCGTGACGAAGCGGCTCAAGGTTGCGTTGTCGTTGCCATCGCCTTTCGGCGCCACCTCGATCCTGGCCCGTCCGTCTGCGGATATCCAGCTCCTCTTCAGATCGGGCGGCAGCGTCTCGATGCTCACCTGTTCGGCGGTCAGGACAGATCGCACTTGACGCAGCGTGGTCTCCAGCGGCGTGACCAGGGCGTGCCGCGCTTCGTCCAGGGCGCCCGGCGGCGCTTTCACCAATGCCGCAAGCAGCCTTGCTAGGCGGCGCGCCTGCACGGCGGCCGTGCTGTCGAGGTCACGCGCGGCGTCAGACAGCTCAGGGACCAAGTTTTCAATCGCTGCCTTGGTCTCGGCTGGCGTCGGTTCGGGGTCGATCTGGTCAGGGTTGAGGGTATTCTGCAAAAAAAAGTTTGCGTCCTCGACGAGCGCGAGCTTGGCATCCTGATCTTCGGGAACGAAGCTTTGCAACGTCAGCACCCGGCCGACCTCCGGCAGCTGGCGCAAGCTTTCGGCGATGGGCAAGGCCTGGGCAAGGTTGCTTTTGAGCACTTCGATCGTGTTCGGGCTCGTATCAGGATCATTCATCAAGTCGAGCAATGTCGAAACTGATTCGGAGTCCTGCGCCCGCAGATTGAGCGGATTGAAGTCGAAGCGCAAAGCTGCGAGCAGCGGCAAGCCAAGAACCGTGGCGCCCAGCGTCACGCCGACGATCCAGTTGCGCTGCTGTTCCAGAAAACGATCCAGGGGCGCAAGCGCGGCATAACCGATCGGCTTGGGCTCCCCGGATGGCTTGAGCACGGTGAGCAAGGCGGGGAGCAAAGTGACCGTGGTTGCAAACGCGATGATGATCCCGGTTCCGGCGATCAGCCCGAGCTCGGAAAGACCCACATATGCAGTCGGCAGAAACGAGTAGAACGCGGCCGCGATCGATGCGGCGGCGAGCAAGAGCGGTCCTGCCACGCCACGGCCGGTCGCCAGGAGTGCCTGATTGAGATCACTGCACGCATGCCGCTCCGATCGATAGCGGACGCTGAACTGAATGCCGAAATCAACACCGAGACCAACGAAGAGGACACCGAAGGCGACCGAGATCGGGTTGAACGCTCCGACCATCCAAAGCCCGACAGTGGCTGTGAGAACCAGCCCGACCATGAGATTCATGAAAACAGCCGAGATGATACGTGCCTTCTTCAGCGCGAGCCACAGCACGAGTCCGACAAGAAGCAACGTCACCGCGCTGTTCAAGGCCGTGCCGTCAACGATGGAGGCAAATTCCTCGTCCGAGAGGACGACCGATCCCGTGAGGCGCACCTTCACGCCTTTGTCGGGGGTGAGCCCAAGCCTGGACGCCGCTTCACGTATGAGTGCCGTTGCCTGGCCTCCCGGCTGCAGATCGCCGAAGTGCAGAACCGGCTGGATGTCCACAAAGCGACGAAGCTCCGAGGGCTCCGCCGCCCGCCCGGTGATCAGCGTGCGCCAAGAGAACGCGACGGTCTTCCCGTTCGCCAGGGCTTCCAGCGCATCTGCGATCGCAGCGAGCGCCGGACTCAGATCGTCCAGCTTGGCTTTCCCCAGGCGCACACCTTCGAGCGACTGCGACAGCGTGCGAAAGACGCCGCGCAGCGTCGGATCCACTGCCAACGTTCCGAGGAACGGCTGCGCAGAGATCAGGTCGGAAGTGTCGCGGCGCACCTCATCCAGACTGCGGAAGAGGATTCCATTCCGCTCGAAGAATTCGCTGCCCTCGACCTGACTGATCGTTCGGATCACGTCCGACCGAGGCGAAAGCTCGTTCACCAGCGCATCAGCGGCACTATCGGCGGCCTCCGGTGTCGTCGCTTCGATTACGGTGACGATTCGATCGACCCGATGCGGAAATGCAAGGTCGAGCATGACCTCCTGCTGGCGCCACGGCAGCGAACTCGAGATGAGCTTGTTGGTGTCGCTGGTGATGACGAAATGCCCCGTGAAATAGCTGGCGGAGGCGATTGCCACGAGCAGGAAGCTGAGGATCACCAGCCACGCATAGCGACTCGACAGCTCGACCAGCCGTGCAATTGCGGCTACAGCCGCAGAGTCGCCACCGTTGTTCATGGACCGCGGCGGAAGACGACATTGCGCTTGAACGTCAATGCGGTCATGCATTCTGGCGGCCGTAAGCAAGACACGAGCGCACGCGCAAACCTTGACAGCACGGAAAGCGTCTTTCGAACTTGTACGAATGCATTGTCGAATGCGGTCAGATCAGCCCGAGCATGACATGCGCCAGGATGTCTACTGGCGACAAGCGCAGCGGAGAGGCGTCGCTTTTAACCATGATCTGCAAATGAACGCCAGCGGTTGTGTCCATTCGCCGCCTTGACGCAGCCTCAATCGGGACCGAAAAAAGCTACCAAGCTATGACCGTGCGAGGGAACACGCGCGTGCGCCAAAAGTGTGGCCGGATCCGAAGCCTGCCTGGTCAAGTGGAAGCGTTGCGGTGAGCAATCTCAAACTTGCCCCGGGCCTTGGGACGACCTGTATTGCGGTTGCATTGGTAATGCTCCTGCTTGGATCGCTGCCGTTGCAGGCGCAAGCGCCGAGTGCAGCCGCACATATCCAGACTTACTATCAGGAACTGATGCCCACGATCCGGCAGGCCGCGCGGCTCACTGTGCGCGAGCGCGACAAACGCTTTGCGCCTGCCATTACCGCCGCCTTCGACCTCGCGACCATGACGCGGCTGGCAGTCGGCCCCGCCTGGAAAAACTTCTCGCCGGCGCAACAGACGGCAGTTCAGGAGGCCTTTACACGATTCATCGTCGCCGACTATGCGAGCCAGATAAACGATTATTCGGGGGAAAGCTTCGTTGTCGATCCGCAGACAAGTCCGACATCGCGCGGCGGCGGCGAAATCGTCAAAACCAGGCTGCTGCAGCCCGGAGGGCGGACCGTGAACATAAACTATCTGGTCCGCGGCGGGCGGGTGATCGATGTCTATCTCAACGGCACCATCAGTGACCTCGCGACGCGACGTGACGAGTTTGCGTCGATCATCGCCTCGGGCGGCGCTGACGGCTTGATCAAGAGACTGCAGGATCGAACTCAGAGCCTGTTGAGCAAATGACGTTCGCGTATGTTCAGGCGAGTTCTATCCCTGTTCGCTGGCTCATCGGCGCGCCCGCATGAGCGATGGAAACAAGCGCGATGGCGCCGGCATCGGCCTGTTCGGGGATAGGACCTTTCAGGTCGGCCCGGTGGGTCAACTGAAGATGCCGCGGCGCGAGGGAGAGGACGACGCGCTGCAGGGCCTAGGCTGACCGGCGACGTTGCAAGCTCGCCGCTCGTCGCGCAGCCGGACACTTCGGACCAGTTCACAATAGGATCTGGCGCAGCCTAGTCCTTCGACATCAAACCGCCCCGGTAACAGTGCTTTTAGGGGAGGCACAGGGGCGCCACAGACCCGGACCACTAGCCGGGCGGGCTCGTACCGTGCTCCTATTTGTCGGGACGACGCGCCGACCGGCCGGTCGGACCGGGAGATGCGTGGGGACGGAGCGGAGATGGTCAAGCAAGCCGGTGTGGCTGCCTGGTTGATCGGGATCGCCGCCGTCATCGCTATCACGACGTGGTCCGGCCTGGACGCGGTCGGCCATGCGGTTGCCAGCGTCGGGTGGGGAATTCTGTTCGTCGTGGTGGTGCGCGGCGTCACGGTTGCCGTGGCCGGGGCGGGCTGGTGGCTGATTTTTCCCCCGAAGACGCGTCCGCAGCTTCGAACGTGCGTGCTCCTGAGATTCATTCGCGAGGCCAGCAACGTCTTGCTGCCCGTGGCGCAGATCGGCGGCGATGTCATCGGCGCGGGGCTGCTGAGGCTTTACGGCGTTGCCGGCGCGCTCGCGGCAGCAAGCGTTATCGTCGACGTTCTGCTTCAGGCGGCAACCCAGTTTGCGTTCGCGATTGTCGGTCTGCTGGTGCTGATCGCGCTCGGAGCGGATTCGACGCTGGCGTGGGTGGCCGCGATCGGTCTCGGCCTGGCGGGCCTCCTGCTCGCCGCATTCTATCTGGCGCAACGCCGCGGCGGACAACGCATCCTTCATTCCATCATCGCGCGTCTCACGGGTGACCGGCAGTGGCGCGTGCTCGGCACCATCGATGCCGTCTATCAGAACCTAGCCACGATCTACGCGGCCCGGTCGGACCTCATTGCCAGCACCGTCGTGCATATGGCCGGCTGGATCATCGGCGTCGCCGAGGTCCTGATCGTGTTCGCTTTCATGGGCAATCCGATCAGCATCGCCGAGGCACTGGTCATCGAAAGTCTCCTGCATGCCATTCGCGGGGCGGCGTTTGCCATCCCCGGCGCGCTGGGAGCGCAGGAAGGCGGCCTGGTGCTGTTGTGCTCCGCGTTCGGAATTCCGCCCGAGCAGGCGATCGCATTATCGCTGGTCAAGCGGGCCGCCGATCTCGTGCTCGGCGTGCCCGGACTTCTCGGGTGGCAGATGCTGGAATGGGGCCGCCTCATGCCGAACTACTTAATGGGCGCGCGGCGGCCGCGAGAGTCCATCAACCCCCGTTCGCAAGCCCCTGAGCCATGATCCTGTTCTGGTCATCGGTCACGGCATCGCTGGTCGCCGTCGCCGGCTGTGGCTACCTGGTCGTGGCCATCATCCTGGTCGCCCGCTCTGTACGCGAGCGTGCCCACCCGCGCGTGGCGGCCATGCCCGCGGTCACCGTGCTCAAGCCACTGCACGGCGACGAGCCCGGACTGCTCGACAATCTCAGCTCATTCTGCGGCCAGGATTATCCCGGCCCCATTCAGGTCGTGTTCGGGGTGCAGGATCCCGGCGATGGCGCGGTCGCGGTGGTCGAGCATCTGCAGGAGACGCAGGCCGCGCGCGATCTCGATCTGGTGATCGAAACCAAGGTGCACGGATTGAACCGCAAGGTCTCCAACCTCGTCAACATGGCGCCATCCATCCGTCACGACGTCATTGTCCTCGCCGACAGCGATATGCGGGTCGACCCAGGCTATCTGTCCCGCGTCATCGCTTCGTTCGACGAGCCAGGCGTCGGCGCCGTGACCTGCCTCTATTACGGCGTTCCCGTCGGCGGCATGTGGGCTGGCCTCTCCGCGCTCGCCGTCAATGCGCATTTTCTGCCGGGCGTCGTGTTCGGCCTTGCGCTGGGCTTGGCCCGCCCCTGCTTCGGCTCGACCCTGGCGCTTCGGCGCGAGACGCTGGCCGAGATCGGCGGCTTCATCGCCTTTGTCGACTGCCTCGCCGACGACTACGCCATGGGGGTGGCGTTGCGCGCGCGGGGGTGCACGATCGCGATACCGCCCTTCGCCATAGCCCATATGTGCACACAGACGTCGGCGCGCGAGTTCTGGCGGCACGAGTTGAGATGGGCGCGGACGATCAGGAGCATTGATCCCATTGGTTATGCCGGTTCGATCATCGCCCATCCGCTGCCATGGGCGCTGATCGCAGCCCTGCTCGGCACGGGCTCGACCGCCTTCCTCCCGGCGATCGCCATGGCCGTGGTGTCAATCGTGTGCCGGATGGCGCTTCTGCGGCAGGTGGAGCAAGTCTACGCCCTTCCGCCGCAAGCGTATTGGCTTGTGCCGGCGCGTGACCTATTGTCGTTTGTCCTCTTCGTTGTGAGCTTTCTCGGCCGGGACGTGAGTTGGAAAGGCCACCGCTTCCGCATGGTCGCGGGCGGGAGTTGGGTTACTGATCGGGGATCGCACGCACCATGATGAAGACACTTTTCCTGCAAGCGCCGTCGTTCGACGGTTTCGACGGCGGAGCGGGCGCGCGCTATCAAGCGCGCCGCGAGATCCAGTCCTTCTGGTACCCGACGTGGCTGGCCCAGCCCGCCGCGCTCGTCGAAGGCTCGAAGCTCATCGATGCGCCGCCTCACCGGCTGAAATTCCAAGACATCGCGCCCGACGCGGCGAACCACGAACTTGTGGTGCTGCATACGTCCACCCCCTCCTTCTCCTCCGATGTCAGAACTGCCGAAGCGCTCAAGGCGCTCAACCCGAGTTTGAAGATTGGTATGATCGGGGCCAAGGTCGCGGTCGAGCCGGACGCGACGTTGAAGGCGTCGAGCGCCATCGATTTCGTCGCGCGCAACGAGTTCGATTTCACCATCAGGGACGTGGCGGAGGGCCGCGACTTCGGCCGCATCGCCGGGCTCTCCTGGCGCAACGCCGAAGGGGCCATCGTGCACAACGAGGACCGTGCCGTCCTCGAGAACATGGACGAACTGCCCTTCGTCACGCCGGTGTACAAGCGCGACCTCGTCGTTGAAAACTATTTCATCGGCTATCTGAAGCATCCCTATATTTCATTCTACAGCGGCCGCGGCTGCAAATCGCGTTGCACGTTCTGCCTCTGGCCGCAGACGATCGGCGGCCACCGCTATCGTACCCGAAGCGTCGGGCATGTGATCGAAGAGCTGGCGTGGGCGCAGAAGGCATTTCCGCAAGTAAAGGAATTCTTCTTCGACGACGACACGCTGACCGATAACCTGCCGCGCGTCGAAGCGCTCGCGCGCGAGATCGGCAAGCTTGGAATCGTCTGGTCGTGCAATGCCAAGGCCAACGTGCCGCGGGCGACTTTGAAGATACTGAAGGACAATGGGCTGCGGCTCCTGCTGGTCGGCTACGAATCCGGCAACCAGCAGATCCTGCACAACATCAAGAAAGGAATGCTCGTCGACGTGGCCAAGCGGTTCGCCAAGGACTGCCGCGAGCTGGGCATCGTCACCCACGGCACCTTCATCCTCGGTCTCCCGGGCGAAACCAAGGAAACGATCGAGGAAACGATCCGTTTCGCCATCGAGATCAATCCGCACACCCTCCAGGTTTCGCTGGCGGCGCCCTATCCCGGCACGTTTCTCTACAAGCAGGCGCTGGAGAACCATTGGTTCGCCCACGAGAATCCGGACATGCTGAGCGACCGCGGCGTGCAGCTCGCATCCTTGAGCTATCCGCATCTGAGCCACACCGAGATTTTCCAGTCCGTGGACGCGTTCTACCGGCGCTTTTACTTCCGCGCGCCCAAGATTGCCGCGATCGCCGGGGAAATGGTGAGAAGCCCCGACATATTGAAGCGCCGCCTGCGCGAGGGGGTCGAGTTTTTCCGTTTCCTGCGCGAGCGTCGGGAGCCCGCGCTCTGAAACGAGTCGTCGTCACCGCCGACGATTTTGGGCTTGCACGCGAAGTCAACGAAGCGGTCGAAGCTGCGCATGAGGGCGGCGTCCTGACGGCTGCCAGCCTCATGGTCGGCGGCCCCGCGGCGGAGGACGCGATCGCGCGGGCGCGTCGGCTTCCGCAACTGCGCGTCGGGCTGCATCTGGTGCTGGTGGAGGGCCGACCGATCCTGCCGCCGCAGCGTCTGCCGGATCTCGTCGACGAGACGGGGCGGTTCCGCAGCGACATGGTCCGTCTCGGGTTCGATATATTCGCGCGCCCGTCGGTCCGCCGACAGATCGCGGCGGAAATCGAGGCGCAGTTCGAAGCATATCGGGCGACCGGGCTCGCGCTCGATCACGTCAATGCCCACAAGCATTTTCACCTTCACCCGACGATCGCCGGCCAGATCATCGCGATCGGCCGGCGTTACGGCCTGCGCGGATTGCGGGTGCCGATCGAGCCGCCTGGGGTCTTGGCCGAAGTAGAGCCATCGGTGCGACCAAGCCCAGCCTATTTGACCGCGCCATGGGCGGCGCTGCTCGGCCGACATGCACGGCGGGCCGGTTTGCAGATTCCGGACGCCGTGTTCGGGCTGGCCTGGTCGGGCGCGATGACGGAACCGCGATTCTCCGGTCTGCTGCGTCACCTTTCCGAAGGCTGCACGGAAATCTACCTGCACCCGGCGACGTCCGGCGGCTTCGAGGGACATGCGCCTGGTTACCGCTACGCCGACGAGTTCGCTGCACTCACGGCGCCTTCGGCAATTGCGATGGCGCGCCGTCGGGACGTCGCCCTCGGCGGCTATTGCGATTTCTGACCGCAGCCGCGGCCACTGTTCGGGCTCGATCAGCGCACATATCCGGCCTGCTTGAACCAGGCAATCGCATCAGCGATGGCCTCGCGATAGGGTCGCGAGGTATATCCGAGATCGCGCCTGGCCTTGGCGTCGCTGAAAAACATGTGATGGCGCGCCATGCGCAATCCGTCGACGGTCGCGAACGGCATCTTTCCAGTCAGACGCGCCCACAACTCAGCGCCGAATGCGATCGGATACAGCGCAGCGATCGGAAACCGCAGCGTGGGCGGGCGGCGACCGACAATGTTGGCGACGTCCGCGAGCATGGTGCCGAGAGCCACGTTCTCGCCGCCGAGAATATACCGTTCGCCGATTGCACCGCGTCGCAAGGCCACGAGATGCCCGGCCGCCACGTCGTCGACATGCACGAGATTAAGCCCGGTATCCACGAATCCCGGCATCCGGCCGCTCGCGCACTCGACAATGATGCGGCCGGTGGGTGTCGGCTTCACGTCGCGCGGCCCAATGGGCGCCGAGGGGTTGACGATAACGGCCGGCAGGCGCTGGCGCTCCACCATCTCCTCGACGATCCGTTCGGCGCGGACCTTGCTCTTCTTGTAGGCGCCCACGGCTTCGCTCTCCGGGAGCGGACGGCTCTCGTCGGCGGGCGCGCCGTCCCGCAACGCGAGCGTCGCGACACTGCTGGTATAGACGATGCGCTCGACCCCAGCGCGCAGCGCCTCCTCCATGACCGATCGCGTCCCTTCCAGGTTGGTGCGCATGATGTCGTCGGTTGGCGGTGCCCAAAGCCGATAATCTGCGGCGGCATGCGCAAGATAGCGCACACCCTTCAGCGCCGGGACCAGCGATGCACGATCACACATGTCTCCGACGACCACCTCGTCATCGGGCTGGATATTGATCCGTGGGCTTGAGCGCCGCACCAGCACGCGGACCCGATAGCCCGCCGTGCGGGCGGCGATCGCTATGGCCGATCCGACGAAACCGCTCGCTCCCGTCACCAGCAAGAGATCATTGCCGCCGCTGTCCGATCCTGCCATTGCGCACCGAGCTGTTCTTGTTCGATCGTCTCACAAATGATTGTCACACGGCCCGCCTTTGCGCCGCTAGGCCCGCAGCCGCGCCCGCCGCAGCAGCCACAGCATCGCGCTCCACGCCATGGCGATTGCAAGACCGCCGGCGAAGCCCCACCACACCCCGAACGGCTCGGCGAGATAATGCAGCCCGAGAAACCCGAGCCCAAGGCCGACGAGCGCGGGTTGCGCGTGCGCGAGCACCGCGCCCGCAGCCGGTCCGCCGACGCGCGGATGCAGGATTACCACGAAGCTGCCCATCACGATCGGAAACACAGCGAATACTCCGGAGGCGAACGAGCCGATCTGATGACTCGCCGTCGTCACCACCGCGACCACCAGCGCGGCCGTCGCCGCGCGCAGCGGGAGGTCGTAGCGCGTGCGCTTGATCTGTTCGCGCGGCACCGCGGCGCGGCGGTAGCCCGCCGAGGCCGGGATGGTGATGGCGAACACGACCGCGTTGAGGGCGAACGCGCTCGGCGGTGTCCAGTCGATAAGGCGCAATCCGGCGACGGCGGCAAACCATACCAGCGTTGCGCCCGTGATGCTGAGCACGATGCCTTGACGCTGCGCCAGCGCGGCATAGGTGAGCGCGAAGATCGCGACCGCCGCATTCGCCGCGGCGCTGCCGACCGCGCTCGCGGNGATGAAGGCCGGAGGATGCTCCAGCGCCAGGATGATGTAGGTCGCGCCTGCGGCNGTCGGCAGCGCCGCGATCAGCGCACCGATGAACGGCCCGCTGCGCTCGACCGCAACCGATGCGACCACCACGATGGTCGCAGTCATCGCCATCTTGAGGACGAGGCCGTACCAAAACAGCGGATCCGGAAGCATCAGCGCGGAGCAGCCGTGAGCCGGAGCGCGTAGGGTGGGCAAAGCGAAGCGTGCCCGCGCGCTTGTCTTACCGCCGCGCGTCTGCCGCGTGGGCACGGCGCATACGACAACCTAGAACGCGGCGCGAGCTCGGATTGCGCCTTTGCCCACCCTACCATGATCAACTGCGATTGAGCTTCACCTCGATCGGCGGGCCGCTCTTGAGCGTCTGGTAGACGACGCAATAGCGCTCGGTAAGCTTGAGCAGCTGGTCGAGCTTGTCCTGAGGCGCGTCGGTCTCGACGTCGAAGCGCAAGCGGATTTGCGCGAAGCCGACCGGTGCGTCCTTGGCCACGCCGAGCGTGCCGCGGAAGTCGAGGTCGCCTTCGGCCGACACCTGCCCGGACTTGAGCGGGATGTCGATCGCGGTGGCGACCGCTTTCAGCGTGACGCCGGCGCAAGCGACCAGCGCCTCGAGCAGCATGTCACCGGAACAAAGTTCGAGCCCGGAGCCGCCGGTGGCAGGATGCAAGCCGGCGACCGCGAGCGCCCGCCCGGTCTCCACCTTGCAGGCGATGTGGGCATCGTCGAGCGTGCCCTTGGCTTTCAAGGTGATATAGGCGGACTTGGGGTCGCCCTTGTAGCGATCCTTGAGCGGCGCCTGCATGGCGCGCAACGCGGTGGCGTCCATAGATGAAACCCTCGGTTCGGGATGCCGGACGGACAGACGACAGCCGACGAAAAAAAGCAAGACGCTTATGTCCTCGGTCGGCCGTGGTCGGTTACCACCACAGTCCGCCGCCGGCCGCCGCCGCGGTCTCGCCGTCATCGGTGATCACCGCGCGCTCGAGCGAGCGGTCGAGCGCGGCCAGCACGCGGCGTTTGACGAAATCGAACGCCGCCGACTGGCGGTCGCGCGGGCGCGGCAGGTCGCACGGGATCTCCTCGTAGACGCGGCCCGGATGCGGCCGCATCACCATGATGCGATCGGCCAGCACGATGGCTTCCTCGACGTCGTGCGTCACGACGATCAGCGTCGGCTTCAAATCGGCCCAGAGGTCGAGCAGGTGGTCCTGCAGGTCGGCGCGGGTGAAGGCGTCGAGCGCGGAGAACGGCTCATCGAGGAGCAGCACCTGCGGCCGCGGCACCAGTGCGCGTGCAATGGCGACTCGCTGGGCCTGGCCGCCGGAGAGCTCGCGCGGCCATACCTTCGCCTTGTCGGTCAAGCCGACGCGCTCGAGCGCGCGCGTCACACGGGTGTTTCGTTCCGCCTTCGGATACTGCTCCAAACCGAAACCGACATTGTCGGCGACGCGCAGCCACGGGAGGAGGCGCGGCTCCTGGAAGATGATGCCGATTTGCTCGTGCGGCGCCGTGATCACCATGCCGTCGAGCACGACCATGCCCTGGCTCGGCGTGTCGAGACCCGAAACGGCCCGCAACATGGTGGACTTGCCGCAGCCGGAGCCGCCGATGACCACGAGGATTTCCCCCGGCGCGACATGGAGCGAGATGCCGTCGAGCGCACGCACCCCATTGGGATAGGTCTTGCCGACGCGATCGAGGACCAGCATGGGTGCTCTCTTACGTGCGCGCGAACCGGTCTTCCCAGCGCAGGAACGGCGTGGCGATCGCCGCGATCAGCCAGTCCGTGGTCTTGCCGAGGATCGCAAAGGCCACGATGGCGGCGACGATCTGCGCCGGCTTGCCGAGCTGCTGGCCGTCGATCAGGAGAAAACCGAGACCGGTCGAGGCGCCGAGGAATTCCGCTGCGACCACGAACATCCAGCCCAGGCCGAGCCCGGCGCGCAGCGAGATCACATAGGTCGGCATCACCGCCGGCAGCAGAATGCGCCGGACCATGGCCGGCCCCGAAAGCCGAAAGACGCGTCCGACCTCGACGATCTTGCGATCGACCGACATGACTGCGCCCATGACGCCGAGATAGACCGGAAAGAACACGCCGACGGCGATGAGAATGACCTTGGAAGCCTCGAAGATGCCGAACCACAGGATAAACAGCGGCACCCAGGCGATCGATGGAATCGAGCGCAAGGCCTGCAAGGTGGGATCGACGATGCGATGGGTCAGCGCCGAATAGCCGGTGATCGCGCCGAACACAGTTCCAGCCGCCACGCCGAACCCGAAGCCGGCGGCGACGCGCGAAAGCGTCGCAAGCGCATGGCGCTGCAGCTCACCGGTCGCGGCGAGATCGACGAACGTCTGCCAGATCACCGACGGCGGTGGCACCAGGCGCCCGTTCGACCAGCCCATGCGGACCGCGATTTCCCAGCACACCGCGAGCGCGACCGGCAGCAGCAGGCCGAGCGCGGGCCGCAAGCCGCGCGCCAGCCCTGCTTTCGGTGCCGCCGGCGCCACCCCGGCTTGTTCGGCGCTCGCCGTCATGGACACAGCAGACATAACCGGCTCATGGAATGCAACCGGCGCCGTCATTCCCAGGCGCGGGCAAGGCCCGCGAGCCCGTAATGGATAAGCTCGGTTGGCCACGACGGATTCCAGCTCGCCCGCCTCCGGGGCGCCCCGGGATGACGCCTTCGGCGTCAGTTCGTCACCGTCACGTAGCGATCGTCGATCAGGTCATCGACCGCCTTCTTGACGTCGACGCTGGCACCGATGACGCCCGCTTTCTGCAGCGCAAGACCGGCTTCGAGGATTGACTCCCGCTGCGCGGGCCCGACCTTGTTGTGGGTGAGCTCGGTGCGTTCCTTGAGTTGCTTGTCCACCACCGCGCCGTCAAGGCTGGTGACGCCGATGAAGGTCTTCTTCAGCTCATCGTAGTTGGCGAGCGAATACTTGCGCGCCTCCTCGTAGGCCGAGATCACACGGCGCACGATGTCGGGGTGATCCTTGGCAAACTCCTCGCGCACATTGAGGATGCCCCAGGTGTTGGCGTCGGGATTTCGGAAGAACAGCCGCGCGCCGTCCTTCACCTCGTGCTGCGCCATCATCGGGTCGAGACCGGCCCAGGCATCGACGTCGCCCCGCAGGAGCGCGGTGCCGCCATCGGCGTGCTGCTGCACCAGCACCGGAGTGACGTCCTTGTCGGAAAGTCCGGCGGCGAGCAGCGCCCGCACCGTGAAGATATGCGGATCGGTGCCGCGCACCATCGCGACTTTCTTGCCCTTGAGATCCTCCACCTTGTTGATCTTGCTGTCCTTGGTGGTGACGAGGGCGGTCCATTCCGGCCGCGAATAGACATAGACCGACTTGATGGGATTGCCGTTGATCTTGGCGATGAGGGCCGCCGAGCCCGCGGTCGAACCGAAGTTGATGGAATTGGCATTGAGGAACTGCAGCGCATTGCTCGACGAGACGGTCTTCACCCACACGACCTTGATGCCGTCCTTGGCGAACTCCTTCTCCAGGAATCCCTTGTCCTTGAGCAGCATCGACACCGGGTTGTAGGTCGCCCAGTCGACGTAGATTTCCTTCGGCTTGTCGGCGGCAAACAGGCTCGCGCTCGGAAGCAAGCCGGCGAAGACGGCGGAGACACAAATCAGACGGCGGGAAAATACGGTCATGGCGACCTCCATGCGTGGGGCCCTGCTCGCGTGCCTTGGCGCGAAGAGGCCGATGGATGAAGGCGGGAAGTCTCGCCCGCCATCAGCTTGGCGAGGGCGGGGCCCGCGCTTTAGCTGCATTTGGTAAAGCGCCCGCAAGCTGCTGTGCTCAAATCGGCGCTATGTTTATTCTTAGGAAGGGCTGGGATGAGCGTCAACGAGAAAATATCTGTCGTATATTGATGTTAAAAGAGGAATTACTTCCATTCCGACCGCGCTCCGGCAGAACGTTTCCGTGCCCGCGTCGGGTGCCGGCAGTCCCGCACCCGGTGACACATCGGGTGCGCTCCGCTATCTCGATGGCAGCATGCTGACCCCAAGCGATCAGGCCCCCCGCGAAACCGAAGTCTTCGACGCGATCGAAGTCGCGACCGACCTCGAACGCCTGGCCAAGATCCACGCCGGCAACCCGCGCGAACTGCGATTGGAGGTCTCCCGCCGCATCAAGGCCGCGCTGGTGCAAGGACGCGCCGCCGCCGAAGTCCTGCTGATCAAGGACCGACATGGCCGGCGCTGCGCCGAGCGTTTGTGCTTCATGCAGGATGAGATCATCCGCGTGCTGTACGAGTTCACGGCGAAGCACCTCTATCTCGCGGAGAATCCTTCGGAAGCCGAGCACATGGCGATCGTCGCCACCGGCGGCTATGGCCGCGGCGTCCTCGCGGCGGGCTCCGACATCGATCTGCTCTTTCTACTTCCCTACAAGCAGACGGCCTGGGGCGAATCCGTCGCCGAGACCATCCTCTATTGCCTGTGGGACACCGGGCTCAAGGTCGGCCATGCCACGCGCTCGATCAACGAGTGCATCCGCCAGGCCAAGGCCGACATGACGGTGCGCACGGCGTTGCTGGAGTCGCGCTATCTCCTCGGCGACCACAAACTTTACGACGAGCTCGTCACCCGCTTCGACAAGGAGGTCGTGCAGGGAACCGGGGCGGAATTCGTCGCCGCCAAGCTTGCCGAGCGGGAAGAGCGCCACCGCCGCGCCGGCCAGTCGCGCTACCTGGTCGAGCCCAACGTCAAGGACGGCAAGGGCGGGCTACGCGATCTGCATACGCTCTATTGGATCGCCAAATACGTCTACCGCGTGCGCGAGCGCGAGGAGCTCATTGCGCACGGCGTCTATGATCCGCGTGAGTACCGCCGGTTTCGTCGTTGCGGCGATTTCCTCTGGGCGGTTCGCTGTCACATGCACTTTCTCACCGGCCGGGCCGAGGAGCGGCTTTCCTTCGACATCCAGCGCGAGATCGCCGTGCGGCTCGGCTACACCGAGCACCCGGGCTTGCGGGACGTCGAGCGCTTCATGAAGCACTACTTTTTGATTGCCAAGGACGTCGGCGATCTCACCGCCATTCTCTGCGCCAAGCTCGAGGACAATCAGGCCAAGGCCATGCCGGTGCTGAGCCGGATGATGGCCAAGTTCCGGCCGCGGCCGCGGCGCACGCTGAGCGAGACCGAGGATTTCGTCGTCGACTACAATCGCATCAATGTCGCCGACGAGAACGTGTTCAACCGCGACCCGATCAACCTGATCCGCATCTTTCATCTCGCGCAGAAATACAATCTCGCGTTCCACCCCGACGCCATGCATATCGCTACGCGCTCGCTCAAGCTCATCGACCAGTCGATGCGCGAGAACGAGGAGGCGAACCGGCTATTTCTCGAAATCCTGACCTCGAAGAACGACGCCGAGACCGTGCTGCGGCGGATGAACGAGGCCGGCGTGCTCGGCCGCTTCGTGCGCGCGTTCGGCCGGATCGTCGCGATGATGCAGTTCAACATGTATCACCACTATACGGTGGACGAGCATCTCCTGCGCTGCATCGGCGTGCTCTCCGACATCGATGCCGGCCGCACCGAGGATACCAAGTTCGCCAACGAGCTGATGCGGACCATTCAACCGCGGCACCGGGAGCTGCTTTACGTCGCGTTGTTCCTGCACGACATCGCCAAGGGCCGGATCGAGGATCATTCGATTGCCGGCGCCCGCGTGGCGCGCCACTTGTGTCCGCGGCTCGGCTTCTCGCCGGCGGAGATCGAAACCGTCGCCTGGCTCATCGAGGTGCACCTCGTGATGTCATCGGTCGCCCAGTCGCGCGATCTCTCCGACCGCATGACCATCGAAAATTTCAGCACTGTCGTGCAGTCGGTCGAGCGCATGAAGCTGCTCACCATCCTCACGACCGCCGACATCAAGGCGGTGGGGCCGGGTGTGTGGAACGGCTGGAAGGCGCAGCTCATTCGCACGCTCTATTACGAGACTGAACCGGTGCTCACCGGCGGATTTTCGGAGGTCAATCGCGCGCAGCGCGTCGCCCTTGCACAAGCCGAGTTCAGGGCCGAACTCAAGGATTGGACGCCGGCAGAGATCGACGCCTATATCGCGCTGCATTATCCCGCCTATTGGCTCAAGGTCGATCTGCCGCAGAAGATCGCGCATGCGCGCTTCCTGCGTTCCGCCGCGCAGGCCGGAAAGTCGCTCGCCACCACCGTCTCGTTCCCGGCGGCGCGGGGCGTGACCGAGCTCACCGTGCTGGCGCCGGACCATCCTTGGCTCCTCTCCATCATCGCGGGCGCCTGCGCGGTCGCAGGCGCCAACATCGTCGATGCGCAGATCTTCACCACCACCGATGGGCGCGCGCTCGACACCATCTCGGTGTCGCGCGAGTTCGAGCTCGACGCCGATGAAGCGCGCCGCGCCGCGCGCATCACCGATTCGATCGAGAAGGCGTTGCGCGGCGACCTGCGGCTGCCGGAGGTGGTCGCCAAGCGGGCGACCGCGAAGGCGCGGCTGAAGGCCTTCGCAATCGTGCCGGAAGTCACCATCAACAACGGCTGGTCGAACCGCTACACCATGGTCGAGGTGACCGGGCTCGACCGGCCCGGCCTGTTGTTCGAGCTCACCGCGACCCTGTCCAAGCTCAACCTCAACATCGGCTCCGCACACGTCGCGACCTTCGGCGAGCGCGTGGTCGACGTGTTCTACGTCACCGACCTGTTCGGGGCGAAGATCACCTCGGCGACGCGGCAGGCGACCATCAAGCGCGCCTTGATCGGGCTGCTTTCGCCCAGTCACGAGCCGGAGACGAAGCCGGCCAAGAGCGCCGCGGCGGTCGGCTGAATCACTCGTTCTGGTTAATCAATTCACATCGCTGTCGCTCGGGCGCAGCGCGGCAACGGCGCCGAGCGCCGGCCGTCCGCGACATTTCCCATCATTCGGTAGACGCCAGCGAGTTGCCCAATCGCAGTTTCGCTATAAGCGTTTGTTCGGTCGCATGATCTTATCCGAAAAGTCTGCAACTTTTCGGGATCATGCTCTGGTAACCCCCCCTTAAATCGCCCTCTCTACGGTCCCTCCCGGGGTCACCCAGGGGGAGCGGAATGGCGGGACGAAAGGCACGTCGCGAGCCCGCGGTCGCTGCCGGCCCGGCTCCGGCATCGAAGGACGAGGGTTCTCGCAGCAGCCGACCGACATCCGCCCGCCGCCGCAAACGCGGCGCAGCCGGGGGTCGAGCGCTCCGGCGTCTGTTCTATTGGTCGCTCGTGCTCGGCTTGTGGGCGGTGATCGGCGCGATCGGTGCCGTCGCCTTCGTGGTCTCCACGCTGCCGCCGATTCAATCGCTCGAAGTCCCCAAACGGCCGCCGACGGTCGAGATCGTGGGGATCGACGGCCGACCGCTCGTCCTGCGCGGCGAGATGAGCGGCACGGACGTGCCGATCAAGGAGCTTCCGGCCTACCTGCCGAAGGCATTCATCGCGATCGAGGATCGCCGGTTCTACGGCCACTTCGGCGCCGACCCCATCGGCCTCGCCCGCGCGCTGGTCGCCAACGTGCTTCGCCGCGGCGTGTCGCAGGGCGGCTCGACCCTCACCCAGCAGCTTGCAAAGAACTTGTTTCTGACCCAGGAGCGCACGCTCTGGCGCAAGATGCAGGAGCTGGTGCTCGCGCTCTGGCTCGAGCGCAAGTTCAGTAAAGCTGAGATCCTCGAGCTCTATCTCAACCGCGTCTATTTCGGCTCCGGCGCCTACGGCGTCGAGGCCGCCGCCCAGCGCTATTTCGGCAAGTCGGCGCGCCAGGTGAAGGTCGCGGAGGCCGCGATGCTGGCGGGTGTGGTGAAGTCTCCCTCGCGGCTGGCGCCCAATCGCAACCCCACCGGCGCCGAGCGCCGCGCCCAGACCGTGCTCGCGGCCATGGGAGAGCTCGGCTTCATCACCGAAACCATGATGAAGACCGCGCTCGCGCAACCCGCCCGCGCGGTAAAGCCCGCGGGCGCCGGCTCCGTCAACTACGTCGCCGACTGGATCATGGACGTGCTCGACGACCTCGTCGGCCGTATCGAGCAGGACCTCGTGGTCGAGACCTCGATCGATCCCGCATTGCAGACGGCGGCCGAGAAGTCGCTGATCGACGAGCTCGCGCTGCGCGGCCAGAAGTTCGACGTCGCGCAAGGTGCGCTCGTCGCCATGTCGCCCGACGGCGCGGTGCGCGCATTGGTGGGCGGCAAGAACTACGCCGAAAGCCAATACAACCGCGCCGTCGTCGCCAAGCGCCAGCCGGGCTCGGCGTTCAAGCCGTTCGTCTATCTCGCCGCGATCGAGCGCGGCCTCACGCCCGAGACCATCCGCGAGGACAAGCCGATCGCGGTCAAGGGCTGGAAGCCGGAGAACTACAGCCGCGAATATCACGGCCCGGTGACGCTGACACAGGCGCTCGCGCTCTCGCTCAATACGGTGTCGGTGCGGCTCACGCTCGAGGTCGGGCCTGCGGCGGTCGCCAAGACCGCCTATCGCCTCGGCATTGCGTCCAAGCTCGACGCCAACGCCTCCCTGGCGCTCGGCACGTCCGAAGTCTCGCTCATCGAGCTCACCTCCGCTTATGCGCCGTTCGCGAATGGCGGCGACGCGGTGACGCCGCACGTGGTCGAGCGCGTGCGCACCCACGCCGGCAAGGTTCTGTTCGCGCGCTCGGCGCAAAAGCTCGGGCGCATCGTCGATCCGCGCTATGTGGCCATGATGAACACCATGATGCGCGAGACCCTGCAGATCGGGACCGCGCAAAAGGCGCAACTCGCGGGCTGGCCGGCCGCTGGCAAGACCGGCACCAGCCAGGATTTCCGCGACGCCTGGTTCATCGGCTATACCGGCCATCTCGTCACCGGCGTCTGGCTCGGCAACGACGACTCCTCGCCGACGAAGAAGGCGACCGGCGGCGGCCTGCCGGTTGACATCTGGACTCGGTTTATGCGAACCGCCCATCAGGGTGTGGCGGTCGCCGCCCTGCCGGGATTGGGGGGGCCATCATTCGCCTCGGCGCTCCCAGCGAACGTTCCGCTGCCGCCGGCGCCCATCGGTGCGCAAGTGGGCGGATCGGGGGTCAGGCCGGCGCCGATCGAACGCGGTCTCGACGGCTGGTTCATCGATCGGCTGTTCGGGCGGCGCTGACGGGGTGTGCTACGCTCCGTGTGGAGCCGGAGCGCAGCATGAAGCTCAAGGACAAGGTCGCGATCGTGACCGGCGGGGCGCATGGCATCGGCCGCGCGATCGCGGCGCGCTACGCCGCGGAAGGCGCACGTGTCGTCATTGCCGACATCGATGCCGAAGCGGGCGAGGCTGCCGCACGCATACTCGGCAACGCCCGCTTCATAACCACCGATGTCGGCGATGCGCGCCAGGTCGAGAACCTGGTCGCCGAAACCTGCCGCGCGTTCGGCGATCTCGACATCCTGGTCAACAATGCCGGCATCATTCACGGCGCCGATTTCCTCGACCTGGCGGAAGCCGATTACGACCGTGTGCTGCGGGTGAACCTCAAAGGTGCGTTTCTGGTCGGCCAGGCCGCCGCGCGGCACATGGTGGCGCAGGTCAACGCCGGCAAGCCTTCGGGCAGCATCATCAACATGAGCTCGATCAACGCCGTGGTGGCGATCGCAAACCACCTGCCCTATTGCGTATCGAAAGGCGGCATCGATCAGTTGACCAAGGTGATGGCGCTGGCGCTCGCGCCCCACGGCATCCGGGTCAACGCCATCGGCCCGGGCTCGATCATGACCGACATCCTCAAAGCGGTCGCGACCGACCGGGACGCCAAGCACAGGATATTGGCGCGCACGCCGCTGGGGCGCATCGGCGAGCCCGACGAGATCGCGTCGATTGCCGTCTTCCTCGCTTCGTCGGACGCAAGCTACATCACCGGCGAGACCATCTACGCCGACGGCGGCCGGCTCGCCCTGAACTATACGGTGCCGGTCAAGGACGAAGCGCTCAACTAAGGTTTTGGACGTTCATGGCCGCCAAGCGCGCACCGGCATTGGATCGGATCGACGTCAAGATTCTCGCGGTGCTGCAGCGCGACGGACGCTCGACCATCCAGAAGCTGGCGCACGCCGTTGGGCTGTCGCCGCGGGCAGCGCTCGAGCGGGTGCGGCGGCTCGAAGCCTCTGGCGTCATCGCGGGATACCAGGCCGTCGTCGAGCTTGGCCGGCTGGCGCGGCCGGTCAATGTCTTTGCCGAGATCGTCCTGGAGAAGCAGGCCAATCGTGGCCGCTTCGAAAAACGCCTGGCAGCGATCGAGGACATCGTCGAGTGCTGGGAGGTCAGCGGCAACGTCGATTACATGGCGCGTTTCGTTTGCGCTGATCTCGCGGAGTACGAGGAGCTCACCAGCACGCTGCTCGACGATGACCATCTCGGGGTTGCCCGTATCGTCAGCCATGTGGCGCTGCGCCCGATCCGCCGCTTCACCGGCTATCCGGAGAAGCTGATCGGGCGAAATCTGGCGAGACGTTAACAAACCGCCGTTTCGGTCGCCCCAACCGCGCACCACAGCCGAATCCGCCGTCCCGCACCGTGCCTTCCGCCGCACAAGCCGCAGCTGCTGCATAGATTCGACGGGCAGCAGTGCGAATCGCGCGGAGGCGTGCCATGAAAGCCATCGATCTGGAGAACCGCTACAGCGCTCGCAACTACGAGCCGCTTCCCGTCGTGCTCGCGCGCGGCAAGGGCGCGCATCTGTGGGACACGTCCGGCCGGCGCTACGTCGACATGATGAGCGCCTACTCGGCCGCGAGCCACGGCCACGGCCATCCGCGCATTCTCTCCGCGCTCAAGGCGCAGGCGGAGCGCCTCGCGGTGCCGTCGCGCGCCTATTTCAACGACCGGCTCGGCCCGTTCCTCGAACAGCTGTGCAAGCTGACCGGGCTCAATGCCGCGTTGCCGATGAACACCGGCGCCGAGGCGGTCGAAACCGCGGTCAAGGCCGCGCGCCGCTGGGGCTATCGCGTCAAGGGCATCGCCCGCGACCGCGCCGAGATCATCGTCGCATCAGGCAATTTCCACGGCCGCACCACCACTGTCATCTCGTTCTCGACCGAGCCCGAATACCGCGACGGTTTCGGGCCGTTCACGCCCGGCTTCCGCGCGGTGGCGTTCGGCGATCTCGCCGCCATCGAACGCGCGATCACGCCGGACACTGCTGCCGTGCTGGTCGAGCCGATCCAGGGCGAGGCCGGCATCATCGTGCCGCCGGCGGGCTTCCTCGCCGGGCTGCGCCGCATCTGCGACGCGCACCGCGTGCTGCTGATCCTCGACGAGGTGCAGTCGGGCCTTGGTCGCACCGGCTCATGGTTCGCGTTCCAGCACGAGGGCATCCGCCCCGACGGCGTCATCTTGGGCAAGGCGCTCGGCGGCGGCGTACTGCCGGTATCCGCCTTCGTCGCCACGCGCGAGGTCATGGACGTATTCACGCCCGGCTCGCACGGCTCGACCTTCGGCGGCAATCCGCTCGCCTCCGCGGTCGGTCTCGAGGCGCTCCATGTGATCCGGGAGGAAGGGTTGGTGGAGAGGAGCCGCGTGCTCGGCGCCCACATGCTGGAGCGCTTGCGCGCCATCGGCAGCCCGGCGCTCAAGCACGTTCGCGGCCGCGGCCTGTGGGTTGGCGCGGAGATCGATCCCGCCATCGCGAGCGCGCGCGACGCCTGCGAGCGGCTGCTGGACAAAGGCGTGCTCTCCAAGGAGACCCACCACACGGTCGTTCGGCTGGCGCCGCCGCTCGTGATCGCGCGCGACGACCTCGACTGGGCGCTCGATCGCTTCGAGGACGTGCTGCGCGAGTTCGACGGCACCCGCCGTCCCTCGCGCGCGGCATTGGCGGCTTTGGCCTGAAGGAACAATCCCATGACGACGCTCGACAAGCGCAACGCGCGCGTCCTGATGTGCGCCCCCGAGCACTTCGCGGTCAGCTACGCCATCAATCCGTGGATGGACCCGAAGAGCTGGGCGCGCGATAGCCGCGCCCATGCGGCGGCCGCGCGCGAGTGGACCGACCTCCATCGCACGCTGGCGAAGCTCGGCGCCAATATCGACCTGGTGCCGTCCGTACCGGGTCTGCCCGATCTCGTGTTCACCGCGAACGCGGCGGTGGTGCTTGATCGCCAGGTGCTGCTCGCCCGCTTCCGTCATCCGGAGCGCCGGCGTGAGGAGGTGCATTTTGAAACGGCGTTCCGGTCGCTGCAGGCGCGCGGCGTGGTCGACGCGGTGCGCAAGCTGCCGGACGACGTCGTGCTCGAAGGTGCCGGCGATTGCGTCTGGGACGAAACGCGCAAGCTTTTCTGGATGGGGCACGGTCCGCGCTCGGATGCCGCCGCGCGCCACGCGGTCGCGGACATGTTCGGCCAGGACGTCGTCGCGCTTGAGCTTGCCGATGAGCGCTTTTATCACATGGATACGGCGCTCTCGGCGCTGCCGCGCGGCGAGGTCATGTACCTGCCGGCTGCCTTCACCAAAGCCGGCCGGGCCGCGATCCGCGCGCGTGTCGCACCCGATCGGCGCATCGAGATCGGGAGCGAGGATGGGTGCCGGCTCGCGGCCAACGCCGTCTGCCTCGGCGATGCGGTGGTGATGTCGGGCTGCGGCGAGCGGCTGCGCGCCGTGCTCGCGGAGCGCGGCTATCGGGTGGTGACGACGCCGCTGCCCTCGTTCCTGCGCAGCGGCGGCTCGGCCTTCTGCCTCACGCTTCGGCTCGACCGCCGCTCGGCTGCGGTTTCCGCGCTGCCCGATCGCGCCGCTGTGGCCTGATCATCGACCGCCGCGCTGTCATGCCCCGCGAAGGCGGGGCATCCCGTCATCCGGGCGGGAGGCCGAAGCGAGCCCCTAATGTAGTCCGGCGATGACTGGATCGTCCGCTTTTCGCGGATGATGACAACCGGGGCGCTTTGAAGTCAGCGCTGGGCACCTCCACCCCCGCGTGCGTCATCAGCACGCACAATCGGCCCTGACAATCGTGCTGATTCTGTCTAAGCTTCGCCAGTCACGGATGACACGCCAACGCGCAGTCGAAGAAGGCTGCACCAGAACTGGCGGCGTCCGCGCGGGAAACCCATGGAGGATTGCATCATGCTCAAGAGCAGGATGACGCGACGCCGTTTCCTGGCGACGACGGCCGCCGCGACGACGATGGCGATGCCGTATGTGCGCGGCGCCCATGCTGCCGGCAAGCTGTCGATGGGGTTCTGGGACCACTGGGTGCCCGGCGCCAACAACACCACGACGGCGCTGGTCAACGAGTGGGCGGAAAAGGAAAAGGTCGAGGTCTCGATCGACTACATCACCTCGGTCGGGAACAAGAACCTGCTCACCATCGCCGCCGAGGCCCAGGCGAAATCCGGGCACGATATTTTCGCCTTCCCGACCTGGGAACCGCAGGCGCACGCCAAGAGTCTCGAGCCGGTCGACGATATCATGGCGGAACTGCTCAAGCAGAACGGCCCGGTCAATCCGACGGTCGACTACCTCGCACGCGCGGACGGCCGTTGGCTCGCCGTGCCGGCCACCGTCGGCAGCCAGATCAAGGGGCCGTGCTCGCGCATCGATCTGATGAAAAAGCACGCCGGCATCGACGTGGTCGCGATGTATCCCGCGGGCAGCCCCCCGAAGGCCGAGGCCTGGACGTTGGACGCCATGCTCAAGGCCGCGGAAGCCTGCCAGAAGGCCGGTTGCCCCTTCGGCATCGGGCTTGGCACGACAGAGGACAACACCGACACGTCGGGGGCGATCTTCCAGTCCTTCGGCGCCAACCTGGTCGATGACAAGGGCAACATCTCGGTCAAATCCGACGCCGTGCGGCAAGCGCTCGACTATTACAAGAAGCTCGCGCAGTTCCTGCCGCCTGACGCGCCGGCCTGGGACAACACGTCCAACAACAAGTGGCTGATCGCCGGCAAAGGCGCGCTGATCATGAACCCGCCGAGCTCGTGGGCCGTCGCCAAGCGCGATGCGCCGCAGATCGCGGAGCAGCTCTGGACCCACGGCATGCCGGCCGGTCCCAACGGCCGCTACGCACCGTTCCTGCCCTATTTCTGGGGCATCTGGAACTTCAGCAAGAACAAGCCCGCCGCCAAGAGCCTGCTGGTGCGCCTGTCACAGCGCGCGTCGGCGGAGAAGATGGTGGCGGCGAGCGCCGGCTACGACCTGCCCTCGTTCGTGAGCTTCACCGATTTCAAGACCTGGGCCGAGGAAGGCCCGCCCAAGGGCACGCTCTACCACTACCCGAATCCGCACAATCACCAGATCCTGTCAGTCGGGGCGGCGCCGGCGCCGCCACGCATCGCCCATCAGATCTATACCCAGGCGATCCAGACCAAGATGGTGGTGCGGTTCAAGCAGGGCGAACCGATGGAAAAGACCCTGGCTTGGGCCGAAAGCGAAATCGAAGGCTTCATGCGGACCTGAGCTAGTGTCCCGATTCCGAAGTTCGCAAACCCTCGCGGCACCCTCTGATGCGAACGTCGGGATCAAAGGGACACTAGCAACTTAACGAGTCTAGTGCGGTTTTTGGATTTGAAGTTCCTAACTGGCCTTGCTGCTGCGATGATAGGAACTTCAAATCCACCGCACTAGGCGCGCGGTGCGGCTGCCGCCTGCCGGGAGGTCGGCGGCGCCACACCGCCGCGCGCGGCAGCGGGCCCCTCCGCCGGGTGAGGGGTGCCCGCTGCCGCTGATCTTACGGCGCTGCGAGGAAGGCGACGCATGGTAGATGCGGCATTGGAAGCGCCTGCGCTGGGCGGCGGCACCCGTCGGCGCTCGGCGTTACGCAAGGCGATGCAGCGCAAATCGACCATCGCCTTCCTGATGACGCTTCCGCTTCTCCTTTTAGTCGTGCTCTTGGTTCTCTATCCCGCCCTCTATTCGGTCCACCTCGCCACCCTCAACAAGTCGATGGAGCGGTTCGTCGGCTTCGGCAATTTCCTGTTCCTGTTCAAGCGCGAGACGTTCTGGATGGTGGTGCAGCAGTCCTGCATCTTCGCCATCACCGCGGTCATCTTCAAAGCGCTCATCGGCTTCATCGTCGCGCATTTCGTGCACAACATCCCGAGCCGAGGCCAGCGCAAGTGGCGCGGCATGCTGCTGGTGCCGTGGGTCATTCCGCCGGCCATGAGCTGCCTCGCGTGGCTGTGGCTGTTCGATCCCTCGTATAGCGCTTTGAATTGGCTCTTGGCGCTGTTCGACGTTGGACCGATACCGTGGACCGGCGAGGCCTATTGGGCGCGTTTCTCCGTCATCCTGGTCAACGTCTGGATCGGTGCGCCGTTCTTCATGATCATGTATCTGGCGGCGCTCAAATCGGTGCCCGAACAGCTCTATGAGGCCGCCGCCATCGACGGGGCCAACTGGTGGCAGCGCATGTGGTACGTGACGCTGCCGATGATGCGCAACATCATGGCCATCACCGCGCTGTTTTCGCTGATCGTGACCTTCGCCAATTTCGACATCGTGCGCATCCTCACTGCCGGCGGCCCGATCGACCGGACGCACGTGTTCGCGACCTGGGCGTTCTGGATCGGCATCCAAGGTAATGACATTCCGCTCGGCGCCAGCGTTTCGCTGTTCATGGTGCCGATCCTCACCGTGGCCGCGGTGTTCATCCTGCGCGATATCAACCGCCGGGCTGGTGAAATGTCATGACCGCGGCGTCGATCACGACGAGAGCAACGTCCCCGGGCGTACGCAAATACGGCAGCATGAGCCGCGACCGGCGCTGGGCGCTGCGCTGGTCGTATTTCTTTCTCACCCTGTTCGCGATCTTCTTCCTGATGCCGCCGGTCTACATGCTGATCACGTCGCTGAAGACCAGCGCGGAGATCTCGGCCGCGACCAATCCGTGGTGGGTCCAAAATCCGACCCTGAGCAACTACGCCGAGCTTTTGACCTCGCGGATGTACCTGACGTTCTTCCTCAACTCCGCCTTGGTCTCGGTCATCGTGGTGACGATCACCATGCTGATCAGCGTGCCCGCAGCCTTCGCGCTGTCGCGCATGCGGTTCTGGGGCTCGGCCACGCTCGCGACCGGCGTGTTCCTCACCTACCTCATTCCGGAGACGCTGCTGTTCATCCCGCTGTTCAAGATGTTCGCCCTGGTCAACGAGCACCTGGGCATCCAGCTGATCAATCGATGGTGGGTGCTGCTGCTGCTCTATCCGACCCTCACGGTGCCGTTCTGCACCTGGATCATGATCGGCTACTTCGCCTCGATCCCGAAGGAGCTCGACGAAGCGGCGCTGATGGATGGCGCGAACTACCGTCAGATTCTCACCCGCGTGTTCATACCGGTTGCGCTCCCCGGCCTCATCGCGGCGACCATCTTCGCCTTCACCGTGTCGTGGGCGCAGTTTCTCTATCCGCTCGCCTTCACCACCTCGGCCGACCAGCTCGTGCTGCCGGTCGGCATCATCACCACGCTGACCAAGGGCGACGTGTTCAACTGGGGCCAGGTGATGACGGGAGCGCTGCTCGGCGCCGCCCCGCCGCTGATCATCTACGCCTTCCTGATGGACTACTACATCGCCGGGCTCACCGCCGGCGCCACCAAGGGATAGTTTTGATGTTCCTAAGACAGCGTGTGTCCCGGGCGCGGCGCAGCATGAAGCGCGGGAGCGCGCAATGATGCGCCGCAGAACCGGGACCGTTCCAGATACCGCCCTTGAAACGATCCCGGATCAGCGGTGCACCGCTGCGCTTCNCTTCGCGCTGCACCNCATCCGGGACACGCACACTTAGCCGCGGAACAAAGCACAATGGCCCAGGTCTCGCTCCGCCAGGTGGTCAAGCGCTTCGACGACACCGAGGCGGTGTGCGGCATCGACCTCGACATCGCGGACAAGGAATTCGTGGTGCTGGTGGGCCCGTCCGGCTGCGGCAAATCGACGACGCTGCGGATGATTGCCGGGCTCGAAGAGATCAGCGCGGGCGAGATCGCGGTTGACGGCGAAGTGGTCAACGACGTCCCGCCCAAGGACCGCGACATGGCCATGGTGTTCCAGAACTACGCGCTCTATCCGCACATGACCGTGTATGAAAACATGTCGTTCGGCTTGCGGCTCAAGCGCTACCCCAAGGACGAGATTGCGCGCCGCGTGCAGGAGGCCGCCCGCATCCTCGACATCACCGAACTGCTCGAGCGCAAGCCGCGCCAGCTCTCCGGCGGCCAACGCCAACGCGTCGCCATGGGCCGCGCGATCGTGCGCAACCCGAAGGTGTTTCTGTTCGACGAGCCGCTCTCGAATCTCGACGCCAAGCTGCGCGTGCAGATGCGCACCGAGATCAAGCGCGTGCATCAGAAGGTGCGCACGACGACTGTCTACGTCACCCACGACCAGGTCGAGGCGATGACGCTCGCCGACCGGGTGGTGGTGATGAACCGTGGCCGCATCGAGCAGATCGGGGCGCCCAACGACCTCTATCACGCGCCCGCCACGCGCTTCGTTGCCGGCTTCATCGGGTCGCCCGCGATGAACCTGCTGCCGTGCCGGCTGGAGCAGGCCGGCGAAACGCTGCGCGTGCGCCTGAGCGACGACATCGTGCTGCCGGTGCCGCCATCGCGCGCCGGGCGCTACCGCGGCCATGTCGGGCGCGACGGCCTCACCTTCGGGCTGCGTCCGGAGCATCTGACCGAATGCAAGCCCAACGGCGACAGGCAGCTCGGCTATATCGATGCCGTGCTCGAGGTCACCGAGCCGATGGGCATGGAGACGCTGGTGTTCTTCCGCGTCAACGGGCTCGACGTCTGCGCCCGGGTGAGTCCCAATGCCGGCGCCCGCGAGGGCACCCCCATGCGGCTCGCCGCGAGCCTCGACAACATGCACCTGATCGACGATGCGACCGGGCGGGTGATCTAGTGTCCCGATTCTGAAGTTCGCATTATTGTGCGGCGCCCTCGTTTGCGAACTTCGTCGCGGCCGAGGAGCGCGCCCACGTCAGTTGAAAAATAGGCACTTATTTCGGAAGCGGTGGCAGCGGCGTCACGCTGCTGTTGTTTGGCGGTTCGGCTTGCATGGTGATGAGCGTCATCGAGACCAGATCGTAATAGCCGATGATGCCGATGATATCCATGATGCCGCGCTCACCGAAATGGGTCAGCGCTGCCTTGTAAGTCCCATCCGACACTTTCTTGTCACGATACAGCTGCATGGCGAGATCGTGCAGCGCCGCCTCGTCATCCTTCATCCCATCGGGGCGTTTTCCAGCTGCGATATCCGCCGCGACTGCAGGATCAAGACCGGCTTTGATCGCAAGCGGATAGTGTGCATACCACTCGTATTGCGCGGTCCAATGGCGGGCGGTGATGAGGATTGCGAGTTCGCTCAGCCGCGCCGGCAGCGACGTATTCCAACGCAGATAGTCCGACAGCGGCGTCAGGCGCGTTGCCAGTTCCGGACTGCGGATATAGGCCCGATACGGGGGATTGGCGAATCTGCCGTTGCGCGGCGGCGCGGTGATGCTATCCGCCCATTTTTTCTGGTCTGGTGTCAATTGATCGGCTTGTAGAGGGGCGAAACGGACGACATCCTGGGCCCCGCCCTTCTGAGGCACAGAGAGGAATGCTACAAGGCAGGTGGCGATCAGCAGATAGTTCATGTTTGCCTCCGCACGGAAAATAGCTGCGCCGAGTGCGTCGTCGAGCAGATGATTCTGAGGTGTGCCCTGGGCGTTATAGTTCCGAGTAAGCCTACATATCCACACTGGAACATCAGATGGATAAGATAATAAGACTCAATCGTCTTTCGAAGAAGCGTTCGGTTGAGGGCGGCGCAAAATCACTTCAGCGACCCCCGCGCGAGGCGGCAGAAGATGCCGTACGCACGCTGATTCGTTGGTCGGGCGACGACCCCGATCGCGAAGGATTAGTCGGAACTCCCGCCCGCGTTGTGCGCGCCTACGAAGAGTGGTTTGCGGGGTATTTCGAGGATCCACGAGCGTACTTGAAGCGAACCTTCGAAGAGGTCGGCGGGTACGATGAAATCGTGCTGCTGCGAGATATCCGATTTGAATCTCACTGCGAGCATCACATGGCGCCGATCATCGGACGTGTTCACATTGGCTACCTTCCCCGCGATCGAGTTGTCGGAATTTCAAAACTTGCACGACTTGTCGACGTCTACTCGAAGCGTCTTCAAGTTCAAGAAAAAATGACGGCGGAAATCGCGAACTGTCTGAACAGCGTCTTGAAGCCACATGGAGTCGGTGTGGTTGTCGAGGCGGCGCATGAATGCATGACGACAAGAGGCGTGCATAAGCCGGGCGTCACGATGGTGACAAGCTGTTTGTTGGGAACATTCAGGACACGACCGGAAACTCGTGAGGAGTTTCTTTCTGCCATCAATTTGAAGGGCGGGTCGTGATACCGCCTCGGGCAAGGTGCGATCCCTGAGAGGATCGTGACGCTGACCAACGTCCCTCCAACGTGACGTTTCGTGGCGTCCAAAGCGCCTCCTGCCCTGACATCTAGGCGAGCGGTCGCGTCCGGCCTGAATGGCGGGCTAAGCGGTCAGTGTTCTGGCCATCGCGCAATGCTTGAATCTGAAGCCCGAGATCCACCACGCTGCCTGGAAGCTGTGCATTCTCGGTTTCCAGCCGCGCAAGAAACGGGGAGCTGCCCTCGATCTGACGCGGTCCAATATTGTATCCGCAACCCCGTGCCCCATGTTGTTGCAGGGACTTGAACAGCAGCGGGGGTCAGCGATGACGACAGAGGTCGATTTCACCAGTCAGGCGTTTTTCCGCGATCCGGCCGCCGGCGTCGAACGGCTGAGGGCGTTGGGCTCAGTCGTCGAGACCAAGTTCCCAATCGTTGGCAAGGTCTGGATCACGACAACATACGAGTCGACGGCCCGCGTCCTGAAGGACGGTGAGACGTTCACGCTGCGAAAGGAGAGCGGCGGCCTTGCCGGAATGCGCTGGTGGATGCCGGCGTTTATCGGCGCGCTCGCCAACAGCATGCTGACCATGGACGAGCCGGACCACACGCGCCTGCGGGAGATTGTCGACGAGGCCTTTCGCCGCCGCGCGGTCCTCGATATGGAGCCGCGCATTCGCGCCATCGCCGACGATCTCGCCCGCGGGCTGTTCGCCGACGGAAGCCCGGCCGACCTCGTCGCGCGATATGCGCGAACGCTGCCGCTCTCGGTCATCTGCGAGCTGCTCGGCCTGCCACTGGCCGACCGGCCGAAGTTCATCGCCTGGGCCAACACGGTCGCGCGGCTCGCCGGGGTCACCGATTTCCTACGCATGATCGGAGGCCTGTGGCCCATGAAGCGCTACTTGGAAGAGCGCCTGCGGCTCGCCCGCGAGCATGGCGGCGAGGGCCTGATCGCCGAGCTTGTGCGCGTCGAAATGGAGGGCGGGCGCATCAGCGCCAACGAAATGGTGTCGATGGTCTTTCTGCTGCTGGGAGCGGGGTCGGAAACCACGACCCATTTGATCAGCGGATCGGTTTACGAGCTGCTCAAGAATCCCGGCCTGCGCGATTGGCTCGCGGAGGACTGGAGCCGCGCGGGTCTCGCGGTCGAGGAGTGCCTGCGCTTCGTGTCTCCGGTGCAGTTTTCAAAACCGCGCTTCGTGCGACGGGACATCGAGCTTGGCGGAGTTCGCTTGAAGAAGGGCGACAGGATCATGGCCATGGTGGCGGCAGCCAACATGGACTCGCAGGCGATCGAACACCCCGAAAAACTCGATCTTGCGCGGCGGCCCAACCGGCACATCTCCTTCGGGACTGGAATCCATTTCTGCCTTGGCCATCAGCTGGCGCGCATCGAAGGCATGTGTGCCCTGCAGTCGCTATTCACCCGTTGGCCGGGACTGCGGCTGGCGGTCGAGCCCTCCCAAATCCGTTGGCGCAGACGGCCCGGCCTCAGGTCGATCGAAAAGCTGCCGGTCGTGGCAGACGATTGATCGACAAACGGCGGCTGACACCGGCACGCAATGAACGCCTACAACCGCATCGCCATCGGCTTCCGTCGCGGACCCGACACCACCCCGTCGAATAACGTTGGGCTCGGAGGCGAACCTCTGCTGATCGCGCCGCGCCTGCAACTCCCTCGCGGCTGGGCTTGATATGCCTCGTCTGACGGGGCGTTACCTCTGAGTGTGATATATTGCATATACTCGCTATACGTGTAATGATACCGGGGTGGAAGGCTAAAGAGGCCTTCTAAAAGCCCGTCCTCCCCGGCGGCGATCGACATCCTGCAAGGCTTCCGGGGGCGCGGGTCCTGAGGCCGAGTCGCGTCACATGGGCCCAACCCGGCGACGCACTCGGTCGTGCAGCCCGGCTATTTCGTGCTCGGCCGCCTTCTGATGCACCGGGGGTCCGTGATGGCAGACGACTCGAAACAATCGTTTCCGAATCTCGGAGGAAACGGTTTTGTCTGGATTCTGCTGGTGGCCGCCGGCACGTTGTTCGTCGCGCGTCAGACGCCGCTGGAAGGCAGCCGGCCGCCGAGCGCGGAAAGGTTGATACCCCAGCAGGCAGGGACGCCCGACGTTGATGCCCGGCTTTGGCAAGATCCCTTCGCCGCGGTGGCCGATCAGCTGGCAAAATCGCCGGACCTAAGATCGGAGTCCTGTCCAGATGAAAAGAACGATCATTGTCAATCGCCACTCAATCAGTCTGATCCCGTTCCGGCCGGTCGCGTTTCGCAGTCGCGTCGCCTTGTTCTGGTAGTGCCGGTAACGGGAGCGCCTTATTCGGAGGATCGCGAATGGCGCCGGCGCACACGCTATGCGGTGCTGGCAGGCCTGAATGCTGAGGGCTTCGTGCCGCAAGACCCACAGCATATCAAGTTCTATCGGTCTCGCACGACAAGCTCGTCGCCGCCACTCGCGGTGCAAGTTGAATTGCCGCTTACGGCCGCGCCGCAAGCTCCGTTCACGATGCCGGTTGACGATCCGCTCGCTCAGCAGCGGCGAGCTCCGCTCGCCTTTCAGGTCCAGATCCCACTTACCATTCGTGTGCAGGCGCCGGCAGCGCCGGTGCCGAAAACCAAATTGCCCGAAGTGATCCCGTACGAGTGGTTCGTCCCCAGGTCGGCCGGCGAGACATTACCCTACGACCGGGTGCTTCTGTTGTGGTTTGACGAAGATGCGCTGCACGCGTCGTCTCCTCTGGACCAGTTTACCGAATTACTATGTCCAACCTCCCCAATCCCTGCCTATTGGGACAAGGCAGCAATCCTCGGCCCCCAATCCTCAACGACATTGCGAGCAATGGTGGACGATGCCGTTAAGAAAGCCAAAGCGGGTAAGACCGGCGAGAAGAGGATCGACGAAGTCAGCAAGAAAACCGCGGCCGATTTGATCGACACAAAGACCTGGGAAGGCATTTGCCCGGGGCGCCCTCGCCCGCAGTTCTATGTCCACAGCGCGACAGCTGACGATACCACGCTGCTTCCCGACCACATCGCACGCCTGCCTTGTCGCCAGCCGGAGACCTGTCTCAGCGATTTCTTCGACACGAAGAAAATCTCCCTCCACCGCATGATCGCGACGGACGAGGCACTCGCCCGTACGATCCGGGACGAGTTGCGGCGACGTCACGTCGAGGTGGACAGTCCAACTCGCCGCAGTCATATCGCGCTGATTTCGGAGTGGGATACCGTCTACGGCCGCGCGCTGCCGGCCTCCATGGCTCGCTGTTTGGGTGGAGAGCCTAACCAATGCCAGGGAACCGATGCCGACCCATTCACAAACAAACCCTGGCTGCATCCTTTCAAGTATTTGCGAGGCTTGGATGGACAGATGCCGAACGGCAGCGGGCTGAACTCGGGGGACAATGCCAAGGACGCGGATATCAAACGGGACAGGGACAACAAGGACAGCACCAAAAACCAAGGTGATCCCAAGGGGCAGGACCGCGCCGAGGGACAAGGGCAGTTCGACTACCTCCGCCGGCTTGGCGAGCGCATACGCCAACTTGATACCGAGTTGCGCGCGGAGAATCCGAACGGCATCGAGGCGGTCGGGATCCTCGGTTCCGATCTGTACGACAAGTTGCTGGTACTGCAGGCGCTGAGGCCGCTGCTTCCGAACGCGTTGTTCTTCACCACCGATCTCGATGCCTTGCTGCAGAACCCGGTCGGGCCGACGTCCACACGCAATCTCCTGGTCGCATCAAGCTTCGGATTGGAGCTGAGGCCAGCCATCCAGGGAGAAATTCCGCCGTTTCGAAGCAGCTACCAGACCGCCAGTTTCCTCGCGACCCGCGTCGCGATCCGTAGCGCCGAGGGCCCGAGCCAAGTTTGGCCGATGTCCCCGCTGTTGTTCGAGATCGGAAAGTCTCGTCCGTTCCAATTCGCCAATAACGGCTCGGCCCCGCTGGCGACCTCCGAGAACCGGCGCCCGGACAGCCCTGAATGCAGGAAGGGTTTGCTCAAGTGTACCGACATCCACCCCCTTCCCTCGACGATGGTCCCTCCGTTGGACCTTCCCTTGGCGATGGGATTTGCCGCGGTCGCACTGTGCCTCCCCTTGAGTTTTCGAGCCGTGAGGCGTCGAACCTGCAATCGCGTCGACAAGTTCATGGAACGCGCGAAAAATAAAACCAACCTGGCGACAAGAGTCGCCACGGCTCTCGCCGTTCTCTTGGCCGTCCTGCTAGGGGTTGGAACAGTGATCCGCTTGCTCTGGCCGATTCTGGCCGACCAGCTGACGGCGGGCGGCGAGCCTTTAACGCTGCTGGAGGGGATCAGCGTCTGGCCTACCATTTTGCTGCGGATGGCGACGCTCCTGCTTTGTATCTGGTTCATCATTCATGGTTGGCAGCGGCTCAACAGCAACATGAAGGAAATCGCCGGGTATCTGCACTTGGAGCATGCGCGGAAGAGCGTGAATGACGATGAGGATGAGCGTGCTCGCACGCGCCCGTGGATCGGGCTCGTGAACCGCTTTTGGTACCGCTTCCCGGACGACGACAGCGTGCTCCGTGCTGACAGCAACGTAGCCCGATTGTGGCGCATGTATCACTATCAAGGGCGCTGGACCGCGCGCTTTGTTCGCGTTGCCGCCGGCCTGGTGGCGATGTCCCTGCTCTGGTGGATTCTGGTCTCCGTGTTCGGCAACCCAAGTCCGCCGACGCGTGGGCCGGTGAGCTCCGAGGTTTACAGATGGGTCACCATCGCGCTTGTCTTCGCAACCATGTTCCTGATTTTCTTTGTCGCGGACACGACGTCGCTGTGCTGGCGCCTCGTGAGATCCTTTCGTAGCGAGACGACCAATTGGCCGCCCGAGACGCGGCGAGTGTTTGCTGGGCAGGGTCTGCCTACGCCCGTCCTCGATGACTGGATCGACCTGCGCTTTGTGTCCGAGCGCACCAAGTGCATTACGACGCTCATCTACTATCCGTTCCTCATCATTGCGCTGTTGGTGGTCTCCCGCAGCCGGCTGTTCGCCAATTATGGCACCAGCGTCCCGATCCTGGTTTCGATGGGAACGAGCGTCCTGATCGTGACCGTATGCGCCGTAGCGCTGCGATGGTCGGCGGAGGCCTCGCGCGCCAAGGCGCGCCAGCGGCTCATCGATCTGATCGTCGCAGCGAGGAGATCGGCGACTGGTGGCCGGCGTGCAGACCAATTGGAGGCACAGTTGCGTCGGGTCGAGGACTTGCGCGAAGGCGCGTTCAGCCCGTTCTCGCAGCAGCCGCTGGTGCGCGCCATGCTCCTGCCACTCGGTGGCTTTGGTGGCACCGCGCTCCTGGAATACCTCACGGTGCCCGGCCTGTCATGACAGAGCCGTGCGGTAACGCGATCCGTCGTCCTGCCACCAAGTCCGCCAGACTCTTGAATGCATCGGCTGGCGGACTGCGACCGGCGCGCTGCGTGCTCTTCCGACCGACGCGGCTTCGCTACACGGGCTCACGCGGTACCGGCACGCCCTGCGAAACGTCTACAACGACGCTACGCCCCCTCCGCCACCAGCGCCGCCACCAGCGCGCCGAACGCCGTGGTGCCGAGCGGACCGCCGAGATCGTGCGTGCGCCATTGCGGCGCGGCGATCGCCCGGTCGAGCGCGCCCTCGATTGCCGCGGCAGCACGGGTGAGGCGATCCTCGCCGCGGCGCTCGCCCAGCCAGGCGAGCAGCATCGCCGCCGAGCCGATCAGCGAGGCCGGGTTGGCGCGGTCCTGCCCCGCGAGGTCGGGCGCCGAGCCGTGCTGCGCCTGCGCCATGGCATGGGCTTCGCCGGCATTGAGCGAGGCCGCGAGCCCGAGGCTGCCGCTGATCTCGGAGGCGAGATCCGACAGGATGTCGCCGAACATGTTGGTGGTCACGACCACGTCGAACGCGNCGGCGTCGCGCACCAGCAGCGCCGCCATCGCGTCCATGATCCGCTCTTCGTAATCGACGGCCGGGAAGCGTGCCGCCACGGCGCGCACCGATTCGAGAAACAGTCCGTCGGACACCCGCAGCACGTTGGCCTTGTGCACCGCCGTCACCTTGTTGCGGCGCTGCCGCGCCAGCGCGAAGGCCGCCTCGGCGATGCGGGTCGAGCCCGCGCGGGTGATCTTGCGCATGGACAGCGCGAGGTCGGGCGTGGGCATGAACTCGCCGGAGCCGAGAAACATCGAGCGGTCGGCGTAGAAGCCCTCGGTGTTCTCGCGCGCGATCACGAGGTCGACGGCCGCGCCGCAGCGGGGCGGATAGCCGCCGCGGCTGCGCGCCGGACGGATGTTGGCGAACAGGTCGAGGCGCTTTCGCAATTCGCCCGACGGATTGAGACCGCCTTGCGCCACCGGCGGATAGTCATTGTGCGACACCGGGCCGAGGATCACGCCGTCGGCCTCGCTCGCGGCTTCCGCCGCGGCATCGGGCAGTGTGCTGCCGTGCGCGCGCAACGCCGCGAAGCCCACCGCGACAGGCGCGAACGACAGGTCGAGCGCGAACACGCGCGCGGCCGCGCCCAGCACCTCGAGCGTCGCGGCGGTGATCTCCGGCCCGATGCCGTCGCCCTCCATGACGACGATGCGAACCGGTGCGGACGATTTGTCGCTCACGGCTTCCCCCCTCGCCTGCCGGCGCGATGGCAGAACCGAAGGCTTACGGCTTGAACGACACGACCTTGCCCTGGTCGGAGCCGCCGCCGGCCACGCAGATCGGCGAACGATAGAGCGGTGCGACGAAGGCGGTGTTCGGCATGTTCGCGCGGATCCGGTCGAAGAGCGGCTCGACGCCGAGATCGACCCAGGTGGGCGGATTGGCATCGTGATGCGCCGGCAGAAAGAGCTTCGGCTTGAACAAGTCGATGAAGGGCCACGTATAGGCGATCTGCGTGTCGGCGACCGCGTGCACCTGATAGGCGACGATGGCAACATCGACCGGGCCGAGTTTTTCGGCCAGCGCACGCACCCCGGGAGTGATCGGTCCGGCGCTGCCGATGAGAACGGCCTTGAAGCCCGAGGGGAAGACGAGGCCGTAGGCAAGCGTGCCCTCGGTGATCACCTTGGGGTCGAACGTCCCGAGCGCCCGCACGCGGGCAAGTTCTTTCTTCTCTTCCTCAGAGTAAGGCGGCGAATCGTTCTGGTAGAGGCTCGCGTAAATGTCGGTGAGGCCGGGCTGGATGGTGGAATGCTGCGCCAGCGCGATCTCGGCGGTTGCGTCGCCGAACTTCATGGTTTCGCCGCCCTTGGCGACAACGATCTGCTTTTCCGGCACGCCGAGCTTCTTTGCCGTCTCCGCCGTAATCGGCGCGCCGACGACAGGCGCGCCGGTCTGCCTGGCGACCGGGCCGATATCCGAAATATGATCGAAATGCGCGTGCGATACGAAGATCGCTTCGGCCTTGATCACATCCGCCGCGGTGAAGCCGACGTTGTGGGCCCGCGGCGTGCGCCCAAAATACGCGTCGAACAGATAGACCTTTCCCTTGTAGGCGAATTCAAAATTGGCATTGCCGAGCCACCGGATGACGACGGTGTCGGACTCCGGCGGGGGCATCGGCCCGCCGGTCACGGCGG
>JGI12053J15887_10000023_pt1 | contig 39844 bp, 42 predicted proteins | sample MedBloCAOM1_O3_FD_15887 | JGI IMG/M metagenome (IMG submission 15887)
AGGACCCATCGGTCGGCCGCGTCAATCTTCATTTTCCGCGCGCCGGATTCGACGTCCAACCAGAAAAGAAGGCCGCCTGAGCGTTTGGCTTGGTCCCCGTGTGTCAGCAGCGGTGTGATTTTGGCGTAAAGTCACCGGTTTGATTTTGCGATCACAGCGCGAGCCCGTCGCGGTCGATTGATCGCTCCAAGACGGTGAAGGAACGCGGCAGCTCCCCCCAACATCGAGACCGGACCGGGCATCGCGTTGGCTGATGATGCGTCCTCGCAGGAGGGGGGCGCGATGGCTCGTGGAGATCGCCATAAATGCAAATGCTGTCTGAAGTTATTTCGTCCCGACCCGCGTAACCGCCGTCACCAGCGTTACTGCTCGGCGACGGCCTGCAGAGCGGCCAGCAAAGCTGCCAGCCAAGCACGCTGGCTCTCCACGCCCGAGAACGAAGGCTACTTCCGCGGCCCGGTGAACGTCGCCCGGGTCCAGGCGTGGCGGTCGCGCCATCCTGGGTATTGGCGCAAAGCTCGACGTGTCGGCGCTGCGTTACAAGATCTCTCAACGGCCGAACCCATTGGTTCTACTATCAAAACGGCCAATTTGGTGCGCTCTCCGTTACAAGAGATCTTAATCGCGCAACCTGCTGTTCTGATTGGCTTAATTGCCCATATCGTTGGAACACCGTTGCAAGATGACATCGTCCGCACCACGGACCGTTTGCTACGACTGGGCCAAGACATTCTCGCTACATCCGCGGCGCGGGCGGCAACGCCCGTGCCGAGCGGCGGAGCCCGGTCGTGATCGATTACGAGACGTTCTGCAAGATCCATGACTGCCATGATCGCCAGGGCCTGACGATCGCGCAGACCGCCCGGGCGCTGGGCCTTGACCCGAGGACGGTCGCCACGTGGGTGGCGCGTCCGCGCTTCGAGCCGCGGCGCAGCCGGCCGCGCGGCAGTGTCCTTGATCCTTTCAAGCCGCGCATCACGCGGTTGCTGGACACCCACCCGTATAGCGCTCAGCAGATCTTCCAGCGTCTGCGCGAGGAAGGATACCGCGGCGGCGTGACGATCCTGCGGGACTACGTCCACCGCATCCGGCCTACCAAGCGCCCGGTCTATCTGAAGCTGCACTTCGCTCCCGGCGAGTGTGCACAGGTCGACTGGGGTGCCTACGGAACCGTCGCGGTGGGCAATACCCGCCGCCGACTTTCGTTCTTCGTCATGGTGCTGGCGTTTAGCCGCCAAATGTTCGTGGAGTTCACCGTCTCCCAGACCATGGAGCATTTCCTCGCCTGCCACGAACACGGCTTCTCTGCCTTCGGTGGCGTGCCGTCCAAAATCATGGTCGACAATCTCAAATCGGCGGTTCTGCAGCGCCTGGCCGGCGCCGCACCGGTGTTCAATCCGCGCTATCTCGACTTTGCCCGCCACCATGGCTTTGCGATCGAGGCCTGCAATGTCGCCCGCGGCAACGAGAAGGGGCGCGTCGAGTCAGGTGTGGGCTACGTCAAAAAGAATTTCCTGCATGGGCTCGAGTTGACCGACTTCAGCACGATCCACGCGGCCGCACAGGTTTGGCTCGACACCATCGCCAATGTGCGCATCCACGGCGAGACGCAACAGCGACCCGTCGATTTGTTTGCGCAAGAGCGTCCGCGTCTGGGAACGCTCAATCCTAACCTCTACGATCTTGCACGCACTTCGACCAGTATCGCCTCCAGCCAGTTCCGCATCACCCTGGACACCAATCAGTATTCCGTCCCCGCCGCATACGCTCACCGCAGATTGACGGTCAAAGCCTATCCCGACCGGGTCTGCATCTACTTCGACAACCAGCTCATCGCCCGTCACCCGCGTCGCTATGGTCGCCACGAGGACATCGAGGATCCGGACCACGCCAAGGGTCTGATTGCCCAGCGCAGCCGGGCCCGGGAACAGCGCCTGATGATGCACTTCCTGGCGCTGTCGCCAGATGCGGCAGCCTATTATGACGGCCTGGAGCAGCGCAGGTTTAACGCCCGCCACCACGTCCGCAAGATCCTGGCTCTGGCCGAGATCTATCCCGTCGATGCCGTGGCGCGTGCCATCTCCGACGGGCTCGCCTTCCAGGCCTTCAGCGCCGAGTACATCACCAACATCCTGGAGACCCGCGCCCGGGCGCTGCCGGAACCTGGACCATTACAACTCACCCGTCGCCACGATCTGCTCGATATCGACATCGCTCCCCCGGACCTCAACGTCTACGAGGCAAACGATCATGACCCCGAGTGACCTGACCCGATTGGACGCGCAGCTGCAGCGTTTGCAACTGCACCACATTCAAAGCCACTACCAGGCCCTGGCCACCAAAGCCGCCGAGCAGCAGAGCTCGCACCTGGATTATCTGGAGCAGCTGGTTGAGGGCGAGGCCACGATGCGCGAGAACCGCAGCATCGAGCGGCGGATCAAGAACGCGGGCTTCCCCGTGATCAAAACCCTCGATGACTTCCAGTGGAGTTGGCCCAAAAAGATCAATCGCCCGCAAATCCAGAACCTGTTCCGTTTGGCCTTCATCGCAACCCAGACCAACATCGTCCTGATAGGCAACGTCGGCCTCGGCAAGACGCACTTGTCGATCGCTCTTGGCCACACCGCCTGCCTGAATGGACACTCGGTGCTCTTCACCACGGCCGTCGACATTATCAACACCCTGGCAGCGGCACAGTCCGCCGGCCGCCTCAAGCGCGAGTTCCACCGCTACCTGAAGCCCGCCGTGCTGATTGTCGATGAGCTCGGTTACCTTCCGATCGACAAGCACGGCGCAGACTTGCTGTTCCAGATCATCAGCCAACGCTACGAGCGTGCACCGATGGTGATCACCACCAACCGCGCTTACAAACACTGGTCGCAGATCTTCAACAACGACAGCACCTTGACCTCCGCCATCCTCGACCGCGTCCTCCACCACGCCGACACGGTCATCATCGAAGGCAAGAGCTACCGCACCAAGGACGAGATTGACGAGTAAGCCCGGACCGACCGCGATGACGCGCAAGCGCCCAGCCCAATTGCCGGAATACGCCGTCTCCGATGAAGCCGCCGCCTACATCGCGGACGCGCTGATGGAGATCGCCTTGCAATTCGAGGCGACCCACTTCGCCCAAATACGCCGTCACTACCAATCCGCCACGCCCACACGTGACGACAACGATCCTTGGCAACTCGACCTGTTCGGCACACATCCGCCCTTCTGAACGCTGCGTCCATTCTTTGGTTCGACCCGCGCCGCGAGCATTCTTCCGCCCCGACCGCCAAATCTCGCAGCCGCCGCGCGCAGGGCCTGTCAAGGCTGGCCGCGTCTTCGCGGGCACCCGAAGGGCCCGGCCTTGATTGGTCCAAGCACGGTGGCATCCTGGATCGGATCGGGGCCGCAGGCGATCCCCATCCTATACGGAAATTCAAACCGGTGATTCTAAGTGAAATTCACACCGCTGCTAACATGGCATGAGCCGTATCGAGTTCATGGTGCGTTTTACGATCGCCGAGCCCGCGCTCGATACCACGAATATCGGCATTCAGAACCTCGACCACCTCCGCGACAACGTGGCCGCGGTCCGCAAGGGTCCGTTGCCGGCAACCCTGGTCGGAGAAGCCAAACGACGCCTCGACGCGACCGGATCGCGTCCGGTGCAGGCCCGTTCCGATCTGAGTGCTTTGTCGAAACCACAGGGAGCGCGCGGTGTCTCCTTCGACACAAGAAGGGGGCTTCTAACTGCTCAGATCGTCAGCACGATTTTGCCGATGTGCTGCCCGGTCTCCATCCCTCGATGCGCCTGAGCGGCGCGGTCGAGCGGAAAGGTGCTGTCGACGACCGTCTTGAAGCGGCCATCCAGCAAGAGCGGCATGACTTTCGCTTCCACGGCACTCGCCAGCATCGCCTTGTCGGCTACCGATCGCGCCCGCAGCGTCGAGCCGGTATAGTGCAAACGCTTCACCATCAGCGTCCTGAAGTCGACTCTCGCGCGAGAGCTTTCCATGAATCCGATCTGGATGATGCGTCCCTCGACTGCCGCGGCGTCGAAGTTTCTCTCGACATTGTCGCCGCCGACCATGTCCAGAATCGCATCGGCACCGACGCCCTCGGTGACAGCCTTGACTTCAGCCACGAAGTCTTCGGTCCTGTAGTTGATGGCGCGATCGGCACCGAGCCCGATGCAGGCATCGCACTTTTCCTTCGATCCGGCGGTAACAATGACCTTGGCGCCGAAGGCTTTCGCAATCTGAATGGCNGTGACGCCGANACCGGATGACCCACCGTGAACGAGGAGCGTTTCGCCAGGCTGCAAGCCGCCCCGCTGAAAAACGTTATGCCAGACCGTCATGAATGTTTCGGGAATAGATGCGGCGGCNACCATGTCTATTCCAGGCGGAATGAGAAACGTATGAGTTTCATGCGCGGCGCAGTATTGCGCGTAGCCGCCCCCGGTGACGAGCGACATGACTTTGTCGCCGAGCTTGAACCGCGTCGTATCTTTGCCGACAGCGACGACNTCGCCGGCAACTTCGAGGCCTNGAATATCGCTGGCGCCGGACGGAGGTGGATAAGATCCAAGGCGCTGCACAACGTCTCCGCGGTTTATTCCNGCTGCTGCGACCTTNATCAAAATTTCATTCGGGTTCGGCGTCGGCACGGCCCGTTGGTCGAGGACAAGTACCTCCGGCCCGCCGGGNCGGCTGATATTGATAGCGGCCATTTCTGCGGGCAGCATTCTCGGGACCTCTCACCAAAATCGATGTCTTCACTCAGAGCAGTTTCCAGCGTACGACGCCGGTGACGTCGCTCGCTGAAGATTTCGATTTCCGACCGTCAGGCCTTGCGGCTCTTGAAAAAGGGAGCGCCTACCTCCGGGTCGCAGTTTCCGGAACAGTGACGATGTCGTCGAAAAAGACCCAATTGGTACCGTCAAATTTGGCCATTCTTCCCTGTCGCCAACCAATGCGGCTATTCGGCGAAACGTTGACTTTCACCCCCGGAATGAACATCGATAACTGCAAATCCTTGATGTTGGTCGCTTGTTTGATCACATTCTCGCGCGTCAGATCGTCGCCGCAGCGCTTGAGCACCTCGTGAATGATCTGAGCGGTCGAGAAGGCGTAGACCGCGCTGGCGTCCTCAGGCTGGGCTGACGGTATCCACTTCTTCATGAAAGCGTAGAAGTCCTTCATTGGCGGATCGTTTTCCCACGACGGATCGCCGGCGGTCTTGATCCATTGTGAGGTGACCAGATCCTTTGAAGCTTCGAGGCCGGCGGGCTTGAGCACGGTCGGGATCTGGCTCGCCGCGGTTACTATGATACGCAACGGTTTCCAGTTGAGTTCGTAGGTCTTCCGGATCGCCTGCGCGGAAAACTTCGGCGAAGTAGCCATGAAGAAAATGTCAGCGTTAGATGATTTCAGGCCGATGACCTGCGAATCTATCGTCGGATCGGTGAGATTGTAAGTCGCCTCACTGATGATCATCGACGCCTTCTCGCCAAGCGCCGCCTTCAGGCCGGTGAGATAGTTTCGTCCGTAATCGTCGTTCTGATAGAGCACGGCGATCTTGCCGTCTGGCTTGGTCTTGAGGATGTACTGGGCGTAGATAAAGCTCTCGACGTCGGCCGACGAATAGAAGGTGGTGGTCCACGGCAGATTGACCGGATCGTCAAGTTTGGCCGCGCTAGCCATGACCAGGATTTGCGGCACCTTGTTCGCATTGAGGTATTTTGCGATAGCCAGATTGGTCGGGGAGCCCAGCGACCCGGCGATGGCGAGCACTTCGTCGCTTTCGACGAGCTTACGGGTCTGCTCGACCGTTTTTGGCGGGCTAAACGCGTCATCCAGCGAAAGCAAAGTTACCTTGCGCCCGTTGATACCGCCCTGTTCCTCGTTGACCATCGAGAAATAGGCGCTCATGACGCGCCCGATCAACGCGTAGGCTGAAGCCGGACCGCTGTAGGGCATGGTCTGTCCGAGCTTGATCTCGGTGTCGCTCGCACCCTGGTCATATTTGTTTTGCGCCGCCGCTGGCGACGCCGCCAACAGCGCCATGCACGCCGCGAGTGTCAGGCGACTCCATGCTCCTGATCCGCTTGCGCCAAGTGCAGGGGGCTTGCGAAAAAATAACGATAATCCAAGCATTTGTTGTTTCCTCCATGTCCTGTTTTCTTTGTCCCCGGCGGGATCTTGTTTGTCGCACCCAACCAATAAGAGTCGACGCGTGGCCAACGCCGACGCATGGCCGGAGTGCTAGTGATGCGCAATCGACATTTGCACAATCGTGCGAAATATGGAAGGGTCTTGGCCGAGGACGCGAGATACAGCGCTACCCGAGGGAGAACGTCATGGAATTGAAGGACAAATTTGTCGATGTCGCCGGCACCCGCACGCGCTATTGCGACGTCGGCGAGGGTGAACCAACGATTCTGATCCACGGCGGCGGCCCCGGTGCGTCAGGGGTGAGTAACTACCGCAAGAACATTGAGCCTTTATCGACAAAGCGGCGCGTGATCGTCATCGATCTGCCGGGCTTCGGCGAGACCGAAGGTAAGCTGAAGGACGGACCCGTGTTCGCCGCGATGGGCGATTTTGTCCGGGAGTTCATGACCGTGATCGGAGTAGAGAAAGCAAGCTTCGTCGGGAATTCCATGGGCGGGGCAACGTCATTGATGGTGGCGTTGCGCGCGCCGGAGCGCGTGAACAAGCTGGTCTTGATGGGAACCGGTGGTAGTCAGGCAATCTTCTCGCCGATGCCAACCGAAGGTTTGCGCCGCATGGCAATGTTCTATGGCGGCGAGGGCCCGACCATGGAGAAGTTGAAGAGCGTCATCGAATTGCTGGTCTTCGACAGTTCGTCGATAACAGAACAGTTGATGGCAGAGCGTCTCAAGGCCGCGAAGCGTCCCGACATCATCGATATCTTCAAGCGACCCCCGGCCGACGTCTGGCGCGAGAATCTTGCCTCGATTTCGCACCAGACGCTGCTGATCTGGGGACGTGAGGACCGCGTCGTCCCGCTCGACTCAAGCTTCTTGCTATTGAAATCGATCCCGAACGCCCGCCTTCACGTCTTTCCGAAGTGCGGCCACTGGGCGCAATGGGAAAAGGCCGAGGAGTTCAACACGATGGTCGCGGATTTTCTCGATCGGCCTTGATCTGGGTAACGTCATCGCCGGCAAGGGAGTTTGCCGGTCGATGTCGGTTTCCGGCGATCGACTGGCGGCCCTCGTGCGACTGCGATCGTGTTCAATTCAATTCAACGCAACAATGGCCTCGCCGCTCAGCTTGATATCGCCGGCCTGATCTTTGGCCAGGAGGGAGAGCCGCGCCAGGCGCTCGCCCGCGTCCTCGAATGTTTCGGCAATTGAGGCCTCACAGGTGATTTCGGCATGGACTTGCGTAATGGAAACGAAGCGAACCGAGTAGGACCGCACCGCCGAGGGCGAAATCGCGTCGGTGAGGGATCGTCCGAGATACGCCATGACGAGCATTCCGTGCACGAAAACGTCCGGATAGCCCGACGCCTTTGCAAAATCGCTGTCGACATGAATGGGATTGTGATCGCCCGAACCGCCGCAATACATGGCGAGCGCATGTCTGGTGATCGGCGGATACGTCCTGTGGAAGAATTGCGGGCCAGGTTCGGTCGCGGATGCATCTGGAATGGTCACTCGATCAAATCCTTTCCTGTCTCGATGGCGATTGCCGACTTCATTGGATAGCGTGCGGCCACCTTGCTTGCAACAAGGTCGTTTCCGGAGCCGAGAGCTAGCGTCAGAGCCTAAAATCGTTACGTCTGCGGGGTGAGACCAGATGATGACCGCTGACGAGATTCTGAACCTGCCATTTGCCTCGATCGCGGATGCGGTTTGCGCACATGCACCGGCGATATCGGCTATTTCGACGAGGACGGCTTCCTGGTGCTGGTGGATCGCAAGAAGGACATGATCATCTCCGGCGGGTTCAATATCTATCCGAGTGATCTGGAGGCGGTGTTGCGGAAGCATCCGGATGTTGCAGAAGCAGCCGTCATAGGCGTTCCAAGCGTTCAATGGGGCAAGACGCCGGTTGCATTTGTGGCTTTGAAGGCGTTGCGCACCGCGTCGCCGGCTTCGCTGAAGAATTGGGCCAATCTCATGCTTGGAAAGACGCAGCGACTGAGCGAAGTACACATTTTGAGTGAGTTGCCGCGTAGCGCCGTCGGCAAGGTGTTGAAGCGCGAACTGCGTGATCGTTATCTCCACTCCGAATCGCGCCAACAGCAAGCATCGCGGCCGGGCGGCGGCTGCCAACGCGGCCCTCGGTCCGGGNCAACTCGATATCCAGCAAAGACACNGGCCAAGTTCGCAGTCCNTGGCCCGGCCACCTGCCAGAATAGTTGCACGATCGTGCGAAATGTACTATGCAGCGTCCGCGCCTTTCGTTGAAGCAAAGGCGTTGCCGGGGTTTCTGAGCGACGTCGGGAGGTCACGATCTTGAAGAAGGTTGACAAGTCCTTCATCGGCCACGTTCGGTCGCCATCGACCGTGAAGGTGGAGGCAGCGCAATGTCGTGCCTTCGTGAACGCGATCGGCGATACCAATCCCGTCTATCGGGATGTCGATGCGGCAAGGAAGGCAGGCTTTCGCGCCATTCCGATTCCGCCGACCTACCTGTTTTGTCTGCAGATGATGAGTTCGGAAAAAGCCTATGCGGTGTGGAAGGAACTCGGAATCGACGTCGGTCGCCTGCTGCACGGAGAGCAGGGTTTCAGATACCACTCGCCGATTTATGTCGGCGACGAACTGACGTTTCATCACAAGGTTCTGGATGTCCAGGACAAGAAGAGCGGTGCCATGACCCTCATCTTTCAACAGGTCAGGGTTGAAAATGGTGAAGGGCGCCACGTCGCCGATCTGGATCAGACGACGGTGATTCGAAATTGACGATCTACCGCAAGCTTAAGGCGGGATCGGTAGGGGAGGCCGCATGAAGCCCGATGCTGGCGGGAACGAATCCATTGCGACATTAGCGGGGTCGCCTGGGCCGCGCCGAACGAGATCGATGTGGCCCGCGCCGTGGTGTTGGCTTCCGGCGGGTTCTCGCGCAGCAGAAAGCTGTTGCAGGCCTACGCGCCCGAACTCGTCGATGCGGTGAAGCATGGCGGAATCGTCAATACCGGCGACGGTCTGATCATGGCGACGGCGCCAGGCGCCGGGCATGCAGATCTGGGCTACGTGTCGGGTTCCTTCGGCGGCGCCATTCGCAACTATCCCAACGTGGCGCCACGGCGTTACCCAAAGCCGCGATCTCCGGCCTGAAACGGGCCATGGCGAATACCTGAGCACCACGACTGCCGTCTTGCCGAGATCAGGGGGCGGCCAACAGCATTCGAAGGATAACGGCAATGAGCACGGATTTGAAAGACTTCGATAACCTGATCGACAAATACGTCCATCCCGCGGATTTCGCCGCAAGGGCGCGCGGTGACCCTGGATGCGCTCAAGCGGTACTTCCGGGCACTCAGGACAAAAGACCTGCAAGCGCTGCAAACCTTGATGACCGACGACGTCGTCACGGAAATTCCGTTCGGCGAATCCGGCAAGACCGATGAGGGTTCCTTTCGGGTGTACCGCGGCATGGATAGGTACTTGATTTCTGGGCGACCGCCTTCAAGGCGGAAGGCAAGAGCCACGGAATGACCGAGACCGACATCTCCGTCAGCGCGGACGGGTCGCGCGTTTTTGTAGAGGGGCGGGGACATCTGACGATGGCCAGTGGCAAGACCTGTCGAAACCGTTACGTCATGCGTTTCGACTTTGTCGGCGGCAAGATCAAGCACTGCAAGGAATACTACAATCCGATTCAATCGGCCTACGCGTTCGGCCGCAAGATTGCGGGCCAATTCACGATCGAAGCGCTCTAACGGCCACACCTTGGTTGGCGCGCGTCGATAGCAGACCACGGCTGCCGTCAGGTTGCTCTCGGCTTTGCAGAGTGCTGCCTGCCGACAACGCGCCCCGAACTGAGAGCCTCGACCGAGGGGTTGCCCGGTTGCCTGACTATTGACAGACGCTATTCTGTCATGCGACATATTCGCACGATCGTGCAAATATTGGAAGATGCTAATGCAGCGGCTCGTGATGGGCTGCCGGTCTCGTCACATGGGTTGGAAAAGGGAGAGCAGGCGTGAGCGAACTGACTGAAAGCGGAACGAGCAAATTTGCGGATCTCGACGGCCTCAGGATTCACTATCACGACGCCGGCAAGGGAGATGCGGTCATTCTTCTTCACGGCGGCGGTCCGGGGGCGTCATCCTGGAGCAACTTCCGGGGAAACATCAGTGAGCTTTCAAAGAAATATCGGGTGATCATGATGGATCAGCCGGGCTTTGGTAAATCGGACCGGGCGATATACGAGAATGAGCGCATCGGTGCATTTGCGGCACGCGCGCTCCACAAGCTGCTGAGGCATCTCGGCATCGACAAGGCGCACCTGATCGGCAATTCGATGGGTGGCCACGTCTCGATGAAGTTCGCGATCGATTATCCGGAATCGACAGGCAAGCTGATCCTTATGGCGCCGGCAGTGCAGGTTACGTTCGTCACGCCGTCGCCGTCCGAAGGCTCAAAGCACCTCTTTGGGTATTATCGCGGCACCGGGGCAAGCCCGGAGAAGATGCGCGGCTTCCTCAGCACGCTGGTTTACGACCAGACAATGGTTACGGACGAATTGGTGCAGCAGCGCTACGAAATTTCCGCCGAGCCGAAGACCGTGGAATGGACGAAGAAGATGTTCTCCAATCCCGGCCGCTTCGAGGAATTGTGGCGCGAACTGGACAAGATCCCCCAAAAGACGCTGCTGCTGTGGGGACGCGATGACCGCGTCACGCCGCTCGAACGGGGGCTATTCATGGTGCAGAACCTGCCGAATGCTGAGCTCCACGTCGTCAGCAAATGTGGTCACTGGGTCATGATTGAGCATCCGCAACTCTTCAATCGGCTCTGTCTGGAGTTTCTCGACCGCTGAAGGCGGCCTTGAAAATCCCGTGTCGGCACCGAGGCAGCGCGTCTGATCGCCGAACTGATCACCACGGAGGTCAAGCCACGTACCCTTGCAGGGGCAATGGTTCGCCAAACCGGTATGATTGCCTTGCCTGCGTCGTTCTCTCCGCTCAGCTAGTTCGATGGGCCGACGGCCCCAAGAGGGACGCCGGCGCAGTGATGTCGTATCCCTGTTTGAGGAGCCGCAATGCCTGAATTCCTGAAAGTCGAGAGGGAAGGCCGGACGCTGATCATCACGTTGCAACGTCCGAACGTGATGAACTCCTTGCACGCCCCCGCATGCCGCGAGCTCTCGGAGGTGCTGGACGACTTCCAGGCCGACCCGGATCTTTGGACCGGCATCATCACCGGGGCCGGCGACCGCGCCTTTTGTGCCGGCCACGATCTTGCTGACGGTTTCGACGACCCCATGCCGCCCGCGGGTTGGGCGGGAATGGCCGAACGTAATGATATCACCAAGCCGCTGATCGCTGCAGTCAACGGCTACGCGTTCGGCGGCGGATTCGAGATCGTCCTGTGCTGCGATATCGTGCTGGCTGACGAGCGGGCGGTATTTTCCATGAGCGAGCCGCGGGTCGGTTTCGTGGCGCTCGGGGGAGGTGCACAGCGGCTCGGGTCGCGGCTGCCGAAGTCCGTCGCGATGGACATGCTTCTTACCGGCAGGCGCATGAAATCAGAAGAGGCTCTCCGGTGGGGGTTGGTGTCCGAACTCGCGTCTCCCGGCTCGGTGCTGGATCTTGCTCGGCGCTATGCGGGTGAAATGATGAAATGTTCGCCACTCGCATTGCGCTACACCAAGGAGCTTGCGCNGGAAGTGCAGGATGGCGACAGGATGATTGCCCTCATTGCCAACGGACGCAAGAGGGTGGGGCCTATCCTGCGCGGACTTGCGGATACACAAGAGGGCATCGACGCCTTTATGCAAAGACGCAAACCGGTATGGCAGGGCCGCTGATCTACGCCGCCTTGGAGCGGCGGCGGGGAATATCCTCGGATTCCCGGCCATTCTTTGCCTTTACCGGAACCCCCGTTTCCAGCCGCTTAAAATGCTGTTCGAGAAGCTTGCGGCAGTGCGCCTGGGTCTTGAGATCGGGCTGCAGGATTTGGCGGATCATAAGACCATGGGTGAAAATCCAGAGCTGCTCGGACGCCTCCGCATCGTCCAGATCTGCCGGTAGTTCGCCGGCCCGGACAGCGTCGCGCATCAGCTTGCCCCAGAAGGACATTTGCTTGCGCGACCACGTGTTCTGGTGCCGACGCAACTCGGGATCTCTCGAGCCTGAAACGGTGTAGTTCATCCAGAACCGCCAGAATCGATCGTTCGGCTCCTGCAGGATGTACCTGAATGCAAAGGCCTTCAAACGGGCAAGGGGCGTATGATCGATGTGATAGTTCGGCACCGGCATCTGGTAGGCGGCTTGCAGAGCGGCCATTACCAGCTTCTCTTTGTTCTCGAAATGATAGTTGATCGTTCCGGTGCTGACCTTCGCCCTGGTTGCGATTTGCCGCATGCTGGCCCCGTCGATTCCGAACTCGGAAACGACCCTGTAGACCGTGTCGAGCAGCTCACGCTGCCTTATCTCTCGTCCCGGTCTTTTTCCCAGTCCGCCCTTCGCCATTTTGGCCATGCTGTTTCCTGACGTTTGCACCGTGCAAAACAATGATTCCTGACCAGCCAGTAGAGGTTAGAGAGACCCTAAAAGCAAGCCACCGCACTGCATCATGCACACGGCATGCCATGGGGTTCGCCGGGCTTGCGCTGTGACTGGCCGCAACGAGGCTTGCTCCCGACCACCTAGCCGGCGCCTGTGAAATTGCACGACCGTGCAAATTTAACTTGCATCGCCGGGATGGCAAGTCTAGGAAAGGACACAGGGAAGCGAAACGCAGCCAACAGCTTCGGAGAAAGAGATGGCCGCACGGTGTTCACGCCGATCGATCGTTGCGGACGGGGCGGCCATAGCGGTGTCGCGCGGCGTGCAGTCAAGCTCGGCCGTTACCGCTCCGAACTATCAAATCGGAATGCCGGTCCCGACACAAACCTTCCAGCTTTTTGCAAGGAACTTCTTCCTGAATAGATCGGGAGCGACGGAGCGCGGCGCGCGGGGCCTGACCTCCAAAATCGAAATATGGAAAAGCCGCGATGATCACGTTTGAACTGTCGGAAGAACAGCAGATCGCCCAGTCGACGATTCGTGAGTTTGCTCAAACCGTTCTACGGCCAGTCGCACAGCGCGCTGATTCCGACCGCAAGATCGGACAGAAAGAACTCGACGCGATCTGGTCGACGGAAATCGTCCAGGCTCAGGCAACGGAAGAGGGCCGTTCGCCGATCCTGAATGCGTTGCTGCTCGAAGAGCTGGCCGCGGCGGACGCGACCCTGGCGTTGGCCGTAGCGGCGCCAATGGCCTTCGTCCAGGCAATCGCCGATCAAGGGTCCGCAAAGCAGCGGCAGACGTTACTTGCCGCCTTCACCGGGCCGAAATATCAAGCCGCCGCCGTTGCGATGATGGAGCCGTCGTTCCGCTTCGACGTCAGTCGCTTCGAGACGAGGGCCGACAAGAAGGGCGATGGCTACACCCTCAACGGTGTGAAAGCGTTTGTCCCACTGGCCTCGCACTGCAGCCACTTTCTGGTAATCGCCGAAAGCGGCGGAGCGGCGGATGCGTTCATCGTTCCGCGCGAGTCCGCGGGCGTCACCGTGCGAAAGCCGAAGGGCACCCTGGGCCTGTGCGCGCTCGAACTGGCCGAAGTGGCCTTTGACGGCGTATCGGTGCCGTCCGCGATGCGTCTGGGCGAGCACAATGGCTGTGACGTCCAGAAGATCGTCGATTCCGCGCGGATAGGTCTGTCAACCATCGCGACGGGGCTCGGCCGCAGCGTGCTGGACTACGTCATTCCCTACACCAAGGAGCGCGTCGTGCATGGCTCGGCGCTGGCGCGGAAGCAGGCGATTGCGTTCAGGATCGCCGACATGCACATCGAGGTCGAGGCGATGCGATGGATGAGCTGGCGCGCGGCCTGTGAAATGGAAACGGCCCAAAACGCGACGCGCTCGGCGCAACTGGCCTATACCTATGCCGCCGAACAGGTGATGAGCATTGCCGACGAAGGCGTTCAAGCCTTTGGCGGCCACGGCTTCGTCCGCGCCCATCCAATCGAAATGTGGTACCGCAACGCCCGCTCCATTTCGGTGCTTGAAGGCGTGGCCGGCGTTTGATCGAACGGAGAAGACAATGGTTGATTTCAGCCTGACCGACGCCGACAAGCGTGTTGTCGCTCTCGCCCGCGAGGAAGCGGCGATCGGCCGGACTTATGCCCGCTACTACGACAAGCACGAAGACGAGATCGAGCCAAAGGTCTTTCCGGATGTAATGGACAGGCCTGATCCCCTCGAAGTGCTCGATGAAGTCGAAGGCGAGACGAGCGGCCGCGTCATCGCCGAACTGCTGGTCCTGATGGAGACCGCGCGTGGCGACGTCCGGATGCGCCGCACCAAGCATCATCTGGGCGACAAGATCGTGAACTATGCCGGCACCGAAAAGCAGCGCGAACTGTTCGGGCACAAGATTCTGTCGATCGCGCTGACGGAGCCGGGCGCCGGCTCTGATCCCTCGATGATCCGGGGATCCGCGCGCTACGATGCGGCGACCGATGAGTGGATACTGAATGCCGAGAAGATCTACTGCTCGGCCTTCGGTGCGTCGGACGGTGCCGTCGCCCTGGTGCGCGGACCGGAAGATAGGGGCATTCGACCGTTCATGGCCTTTGTGGTGGAGAAGGGTACACCTGGCCTCACCCAACTCGGCCAGGTCAAGAAGATGGGTATCCGAAGCTGGGATACCGTCGACTTCGTTCTTCAGGATTGCCGACTGCCGGCGATCAACAAGCTCGATGTCGATTTCAAGAAGACGATGATCGTTTTCAACGGTACGCGGCCCGGCGTAGCGGCGATGGGCTTGTCGATCGCGGGATCGCTGCTGGATTTTACGCGCTCGAAGCTCATCGACGGCGATCAGGTGATCAATTATGCGAAGGGACCCCGAACACGGTCGGCGGTGGAGGATCGTTTGATCCGCCTCGAAGCTCTCTACGAAGCGACGCTGTTGACCATCCTTCGCTGCAAATGGCTTGAACACAGGGACGGCACGACCAACGGCGCGACCAAAGTCGAGGCGGCGATGTCAAAGGCGCTCGGCGGCAAGGCCGCGCGAAAGATCACTCAGGAATGCATGGAAATGCTCGGGCCTGAGGGCCTGTCGGAAGACTATCTCGCGGAGAAATGGTTTCGCGATGCTCGCATCTTCGACATTTTCGAGGGCGCGGGCGACGTGAATCGCCTGATCGTCGCGCGATCGCTGCTGAACTACTCCCAAAAAGAACTTAACTGATGACGGCCCGTCTATTCGGGGATCCACCGATGAAGAGCGAACACCCGGCTATCGAGCGCGCCGGTCCCTGCGTCGGGCTAATGGTTCTCGACCTTTCGACAATGGTTTCTGGGCCAATGGGCGGACAGATTTTCGGTGATCTGGGCGCGGACGTCATCAAGCTGGAGGCGATCGGTGGCGATACGATGCGGGAGGTCTTTCCCCATCACAAAGGCCTGGGTGCGTTTTTCTCTCAATATAACCGCAGCAAGCGGAGCATCGCCGTTGATCTCAAGACAGAAGAAGGTCGGGAGATCGCGCGGGAATTGGCGCTGAGGGCCGATGTCCTGATCGAAAACTTCAGACCAGGCGTGGCTGAGCGATTGGGCCTCGGCTACGAGGAATTGAAGGCGCAAAACCGCTCGCTCGTCTACCTGTCCGTCAAGGGATTTGGAGAGGACGGCCCGGACAAGGACCAGCCGGCCTACGATATGGTCATTCAGGGGTTGACGGGGTTCATGGCGGTTCAGGGCGCGGGTGGGCTGCCGATGCCGATCCGAAATTCGGTCGCTGACAAAGTCGCGGCCATTTCTGGCGTGATGTCAGCGCTCGCCGCGCTCTGGGCGCGGGAGAAGAACGGCGGCAAAGGGCAAAAAGTGGTCGTCAAGATGCTCGATGCCTGGGCGGCCTTCGTTTCGCAGGAGGAGATGAAGAACCACACCTTTGTGGATTCCGACGCGGTGGCGCCGATACCGCGCGACATGTATCGCGTCTTTGAAACGCGCGATGGCCACGTCTTCGGGTTGATCATTCAAGACAATCAGTTCCGCGGCATTTGCGCCGTGCTCAATCGCCCGGATTTGTTGACGGATCCCCGGTTTGCCAAGCCCGGCAGCCGGCTTCAGAACATGTCGCTGTTGAACGACGAACTGGCTCCTTCGATCGCAGCGATGACAACGGCGGACTTCATCGCGGGCGCAAAAATGCATGAAGTTCCGATGGGGCCGGTCAATACGCTCGAGCAGTTCTTTGATCATCCGCAGGCGAAGCACAATCGGATCTTTCAGGAAATCGAGGACGCGGAGTTTGGCAGGATGCGGGGCCTGAATTTCTTTGCTGCATTCAGCGATACGCCCTTAAGCCTGACTCGGCGCGCCCCGATGCTGGGCGAACAAACTGATTCTATCCTCCGGACCACGGGCCGGGCCGACGATGAGATCAAGAGCCTGCGCGAGACGAAGGTTGTTCGCTGAGGGGTCCGATGTCGACGGCAGATCAATCGCTGAGCGCCTGTCCTGGGCGGCTCAAAGGCAGGATTGCCGTGGTAACCGCGGCTGCCGGTGCAACGCTGGCGTCGGGGTGAGCATGAACCCCTGGAGCATGATGGGTTGGAGTTGAATCGATTCGCCGTAAGCGCGAAACCCTAACGATCTCGTGTCCCGGACGCAGCGCAGCGCCTCCGCCAGCGCGTTCACGCGCGTCTTCGACGTGCTATGGGCGTGCACCGCAGGGCCCGGACACAAAATCGCGAAAACAACCCCATGCAAAGTAGATTGGGCTCCGGTTCGCAGCACTCGTGCTGCGTTGCGTCAGGGGCACGAGAACAAAAATGGTCCGTCGTCACGGCCCAACCTAATCTCATCCCGCTTTAGATCGCCCGCTTCTCGACGGCGCGCTGATTGACGAGATCGAGTGCCACGTCGATCATCAGATCGGTTCCGATGTTTCCCGATCCGATGATCGCTGCCTTCAGCTGTTGCATTTACTTATCCTTCCAAAGGGCGATTGGTCCCTGCGGCTCGATCATGTTGCTCAGCCGAAGCGAACGCGGACGGTGCCGATGTCGGAGATCCTGGCTTCGTACTCCTCATCCTTTTGCGCACCGACCATCGGCCCCAGTGCTCCGGTCAGCACGACATCTCCCGCTCGGAGCGGCTCGCCGGCGCCGGCCAGCTTCCGGACCAGCCAGAGGGCGGCCTTCAGGGGATGACCGAGGCAGGCTGCTCCCGATCCGACCGAGACGACGCCACCGTTCCTGGTCATCATCATGCCGCTGGTCAGCAGATCGACATCGCTGAGTTTGCGGATGGTGTTGCCGAGCACGAACCGCGCGCTCGATCCGTTGTCGGCAATGGTGTCGACGATGCTGATTTTCCAGTCCGCAATGCGGCTGTCGACGATCTCGAGCGCGGGCGCGACGAACGCAATCGCGCGCATCAGCTCCGCCATCGTGGTATCGGCCCGTTCCAGGTCTCGATCGAGCACCAGCGCAATTTCGGCTTCAATCCGCGGCTGGATCAGCCTGGCGGTTTCGATATGACCGCCNTGCTCGGCTTCCATCTCGCTGAACAGCGCGCCGAAGTCGGGTTCGCTGACGCCGAGCTGCTGTTGGACGGCAACCGAAGTAAGACCAATCTTGCGACCGACGAGACGCGAACCGGCTGCGATCCTGCGTCGGGTCAGTTCGGCCTGGACCCGGTAGGCGGCATCGACGTTGCCGCTTCCGAGATCAGTGACGATAGGCGGTATCTGCTTGCGATCCGCTTCTGCTTTCTGCAGCTGGTCGGCAATTCTGCCGATGGTTCTTGTGTCGGTCAATTTCGCCTCATTTTTGGACATGGGTGGTCTCAGGACAGCGTTCTATCCAAGTCTTCAATGCGCTTCGGGACCGCCGAAGGTCGCGGGTGCACCCATGCAGCTCTCGGCCACCGCCATGATGCTTGGCAGGTAGATTTGATCGGCGGATTCAAAATCCGACGGAGACAGGCTGGTTTTGGTCGCGAACGTCATCGGATCAAAATGGCCACACAGCACCTCGGGATATTTCCATTCGGCCGTTGCGAGCGTGCGCTCGCCACTTCGCAGTTCGAACACCAGCGGGTGCCTGGTGCCGGATCCGCAGCCGCTTTGATATCCGTCGCCCACGCAAAAAGCCTCAAGCCAGACCTCGCCATTGCGCCGGCGTTGCAGGGATATCTCGATGTCGAGCAGGCCGTAGGCGGCATCGCCGGCGTCCGCCGCTTCGTAAAAATATAGATGCGCGATCCGGGCATAACGTGCGGGGCCGAGTTCGGCGTCCCGAGGCACCTGCGCATCGGAGCGGCCGGGCGTCCGCGGCGGAATCCGACCAAACAATGAAAGCTTGGGTTCCGAGAAGCATTCGCTCATACGTTCGTTCCCGCGCGGGCCAATCAGAATTCGTCAGGCCTGCCGCGCGTTGGCGCGCGGCCGCTCAGCCGCGGCTCGACCACCCAACAAAGCGTTCGCATTGGCGGTGAAATCCGTGCGGCCCAGAGCTTGTTTGGCAAATGCCGCCGGTTGAGGCTGGCGAATGGCGAAGGGATAATCGGAGCCGACGACCAGGCGATCGGTGCCAACTCGTTCGGCGAGATACGTCAATGCGGCGGAATCGTAGGTGATGGTATCGTACCAGAAGCGCCGCAGCGTATCGCCCGCCGCCTCTGGCAGATAATCCTTCAACAGGCCGCCAGCCGAACAGGCAAAATCAATCCGGGGCACGATCCAGGCAGCAGCGCCTCCACCATGACTGAGCAGAATGCGCAGTTTCGGAAAGCGATGGAGAACGCGCGCGCTCAGCAATGAAACTGTCGCAAGCGCGGTTTCCAGCGGAAACGCGGAAATCGCGGCAAACTCGCGCCGGCCGCCGATCCGCTCCAGGCCCGCGGGGTGAAGCGGATGAATGAATATCACCAGGCCGAGCGCTTCGGCGGCAGCGTAGACGGGATCGAGCCGCTCGTCTCCGAGCGGGATGCCGTCGATATGCGTGCCGATTTCGATGCCAAGCAGCCCCATCGCCCGCACATCCTCCAGACGTTTCGCCGCGAGCTCGGGATCTTGCATCGGGGCCATGCCGATACCGCGGAATTGTCCGGGCGCTGCCGCGATCATTCGCGCGGCCTGCTCGTTGATGATCCTGCTGAGATCGTCGGCTTCATTGACGGGAAGCCAGTGCGACAGCAGTTCGGGCATCGGTGAAAGCACCTGAACGTCGATGCCGTCTGTTCCCATGTCGTCCAGCCGTCGCGCCACATTCCAGGATCGGGAATCGATCGCGCGGAAGACCTTGCCGCGAACCATGACGGCAGCGTTGTCGTCGTCCCGCAGCTCGATGCTCGGCCAGGCTTCGCTGCGTCTGGAATCCGAGGGCAAATGATCGGGAACGATGTGAGTGTGGACATCGATATTCGGCACAGTTCCACCCATTGAGCTTGAGGTATTGCCGGACCGGTCAGCCGCTGGAATAGTTACCGTTCAGGCATACTGTTTTTTGATTTCCGACTTTACATTCTGGTTGGACCGTCTATATGGTTTTGTCAACGAATATTTGAACGATCGTGCGAATAGTGCGGTAGCCCAAACGGGAGGTGTACAACGTGTCCGGCGCGGGTCAGCAATCCATCGTTATCGTTGGGGCCGGGCAGGCGGGCGGTCGAGCCGCCGAAGCGTTGCGCGCTGCACAATTTTCCGGTTCGGTCACGATGATTGGGGGAGAGATTCATCTTCCCTACGAGCGTCCGCAGCTTTCGAAAACGATCCTCCTCGACCAGAGCGCCGCACCGGCATTCCTGCGATCCTCGGAAGAATGGTCCGGGCTTGGCATCGATATTCATACCGGCACGGATGCGACCGAATGCGATCTGGAACTGCGCACGATTGGTCTGGCGGACGGACGCGAATTCAAGTTCGACAAACTCCTGTTGACCACGGGAACGCGACCCCGCCGCCTGCCAGCCCTGGAGGAAGGGCCGGTTCCGGTTCACTATCTGAGAGATATGAATGACGCGCTTGTCTTGCGGGACGCGCTGGAAAAAGGGCGGCGGCTCGTTCTGGTAGGCGGTGGCGTCATCGGTCTCGAAGTTGCCGCAGCGGCTACCGAACGCGGATGTTCGGTCACCGTCGTGGAGGCCATGCCGGGCGTCCTGGCGCAAGTCGGCTCTTCAATGATAAGCGGCTTCTTCAGGAAGCTGCACGCCGGTCATGATGTAACGATCCTGACCGGTGTGACCGCAGTCCGCTTGGTCCCGGGGGCTTTGGAAGTTTCCGACGGCACGCTCTGTCCCGCCGACCTCATTCTGGTTGGCATTGGCGTTGAGCCTGTTCTCGATCTCGCGTCTCGGATGGGGCTGCCCTGCGAACAAGGCATCCGCGTCGATCGCAACGGCGCGACCGAATTGGAAGGCGTGTACGCCGCCGGCGATATTGCGCTGCAATGGAATTGCCGCTGCGACCGCTGGATGAGGATCGAAAATTGGGCCAACGCCCAGAACCAGGCGACGGCGACCGCGAAGGCCATGGTTGGCCAGGACGGCGGCTACGATGCCGTGCCGTGGTTCTGGTCGGATCAATACAAGACCAACCTGCAGGTCGTCGGAACGCTTGCGCGGGTCGAAGAGATCGTGCGCGGCGATATCGGCAGCGGTCGCTTCAGCGTGATCGGGCTGCGCGACGGCGAAGTTGTCGGCGGTGCGACCGTGAACGCGCCAAAGGACATGGCCATTCTGCGCCGGCTGGTGACGATGCGAAAGCGGCCGAACCGCGGCGACCTGGAAAATCCGGGATTCGATCTCAAACGGGCCTTGTCCGGCTAAATCAAAAATCAAGGAGGATGCCATGAGTTCAACTGCACTGGCGAACGAACCCGCCATTTTGGTCGATCAGTCGAAGAACCAGTTCAAGGTCGCCCGGCGCAATTTCGTCGATCCCGAAATTCTGGCAGCGGAAAAGCAGCGCATCTTCGAACACAGCTGGCTTTATCTCGGGCATGGTTCCGAGTTGGCCAAGCCAGGCGATTTCCTGACCCGGAATGTGGCCGGCCGCGGCATCCTGTTCGCAAGGGACAGCAAGGGTACACCGCGCGCGTTGCTCAACACCTGTCCGCATCGCGGCATGCAAGTATGCCGGGAGAGAAAGGGCAGTGCAAAATCGTTCCAGTGCTTCTATCACGGATGGGTCTTCGGTCTCGACGGCAAGCTGCGTAGCCAGCCGGATGCTGAATCCTACAATGATGATTTCAAGACGCTCGAGACGTCCAACATGACTCCGGCCGCCCGGTTCGAAAGCTATCGGGACTTTTACTTCATCTCATTCGACCGGAATATCGTCTCGCTCTCGGACTATCTTGCCGGGGCAAAGGAATACATCGATCTGATCTGCGACCAGACCGATGCCGGCATGAACATCGTGCCGGGCACGCAGGAGTATTCGATCCGCGCGAACTGGAAGCTTTTGACCGAGAACAGCATCGACGGTTATCACGCCGCTACCACCCACGCGTCGTATTTCGACTACCTTGGCAAGACCACGGATATGGCGCTTGGCGATATTGCCACCCGGCCGGCAGGTCGCGGGTACGATCTCGGCAACGGGCACGCTGTGATCGAGTATCCGGCGCCATGGGGCCGTCCGGTCGCGCAATGGATTTCCGCCTGGGGCGAGAAAGGGCGCGGCGAGATCGACGCGATCTACAACAATCTGGTGCGCCGTCACGGCGAGGAGCGAGCAAAGCGCATTTCGAAGTTGAACCGGAATATGTTTATCTTCCCGAACCTCGTGATCAACGACATCATGGCGGTAACGGTGCGCACCTACTATCCCACGGCGCCGGATTACATGCAGATCAGTTCCTGGTCGCTCGCTCCAAAAGGAGAAAGCGAATGGCTGAGCAAGTATCGTCTTTACAATTTCCTGGAATTTCTGGGTCCGGGCGGGTTCGCGACGCCGGATGACGCCGAGGCGCTGGAACATTGCCAGCGCGGCTTCGCGAACTTTCCGGACGTGCCGTGGAACGACATCTCGAAGGGCATGAATTCGAACAAGCCCAATCACCGGGATGAGCTGCAGATGCGGGTGTTCTGGACCCAGTGGAACGAGCAGATGTTCCCGGCGCCGCTGCCCAAGAAGTCATCGGTCGCCGCCTGAAGGAGCCACGACATGCCGCAGATTACACGAGCTCAGGTCGAAGACTTCCTGTTTGAAGAGGCGGACTTGCTGGACAAGTGGCGGCTTCCCGAATGGCTGGAGTTGTTCACAGAGGATGCCGAGTACCAGGTGCCGTGCATGGATTTGCCGGCGGACGCAACGCCCGACCATAATTTGTTCTATATCGCCGACGACCGCTTTCGCCTTGGCGAACGCGTGAAGCGGTTGATGAAACGGACCGCGCATGTGGAATTCCCGCATTCAAAAACGCGGCACATGGTCAGCAATGTCCGCGTCAAGCCGCGCGAGGACAGCGATATCGACGTGACCGCCGTATTTGCAACCTACCGAACCAAGGACGGTGTTACCGACCTCTATTTCGGCAGCAGCAGCTATCGTCTGATGCTGACGGATGGAACATTCAAGATTCGAAGCAAACGTTGCGTGCTCGATACCGACGCGCTGAGGCCATCGGGTCGCATCAGCATCGTGCTGTGATGCATGAACGTCATGGCGACGTGAGCTTCCATGGCTCTGTCGCCCCATTCAGGAGAGAGTATGTCGGGCAAGCTTAACGGAAGAGTTGCGGTGGTGACCGGCGCTGCGCAGGGCATTGGCTTTGCGATCGCCGAGCGTTTCAGGGCCGAAGGTGCGAAGCTGCTGATCGCGGACCTTGACGAGGCCAGGATCAATGCGGCAGCGGATCGACTGGCGTCGAAATCCCATGCACGCCCGCTGGTGCATGCGGGTAATCTCGCCGACGAGACGGTTGCGCAGGACATGATCGGGGCAGCGATAAGAGGCTACGGCGCGCTGGATATCCTGATCAATAATGCGGGCGGCGGAATCATTCAGCCGTTTGTCGATCATACGCCGGAAAGCCTGCGCACGACGGTCGACCGCAATCTCTGGACCACGGTGTGGAGCATTTTCTACGCCCTGCCGGAAATGCGAAGGAGGAAATACGGCCGCGTCGTGAGCGTGGGAGCGGACTCCATCCGCAACGGGCTGTGGAATCACGCGGGTTACAATGCCGCCAAGGGCGGCGTGCACGGCATTACCACAGGTCTTGCCCGGGAGTTCGCGACTGACGGTATTACGTTCAATGTGGTCGCCCCCTGCATCGTGAATACAGAGAACGTTCAGAAGGCGATGGCCAATGCGCCGCAAGCCGTGAAGAAGTACATCGACATCGTTCCGATGGCCCGCCCGGCTGAGATGGAAGAGGTCGCTTCCATGGTGGCGTATCTGGCATCCACGGAATCATCCTTCGTGACCGGACAGGTCATCAGCGTCAATGGCGGGAGTACCATGCTGTGATGCAATCGCCGAATCCCAACAAGGTCGCGATTTGCCCGGCGGCAGACGTCGTCGAAGGTGAGATCAAGGGAGCCGAACTCCCTGATGGCCAGCGGATCGCCCTCTACAATTATGAAGGCAGGTTTTACGCCACTTCGGACATCTGCACCCACGGCGAAGCGTCCCTCTCCGAGGAAGGCCTGCTGACCGGCAAGATCGTGGAATGCACCTGGCACTTCGGTACTTTCGACGTCACCACCGGAAAGGCGGAGACCTTGCCGTGCTCCATTCCACTGAAGACCTTTCCTGTCGATATCATCGACGAGGTGATCTATGTCGAATACTAACCGGAAGCCAGGCAAGGTCGCTCGCCGTGGCGCGATGGACGAGGCCGCAAGGAATCCATCGACCGCTCGGCGGCGCACGCAGGCCGAACGCAGCGAAGCCACCCGTAAGCTGATTCTGGACGCGACGGTGCGGATCATGGTGCGCAAGGGCGCTGCCGGCCTGCGAACGGGAGAGGTTGTCAAAGAAGCAGGAGTCTCCGTCGGCGCGCAATTGCATCATTTCCCGACCAAACGCGAGTTGATCCTCGCGGCTCTCGACTACGTCAACGAACGATCGGTTGAAATGTGCAGGCAGCGAGTCAAGCTTGCCCGACGCGCGGGCGACACCGGGTCGGTCATCAATGCCATCATTGCCGATGCCACCGATTTCTTCTTTGGAAACGGCTTCTTCATCGAACTTGCGCTTGGCTTTGGACAGGCCGAACCGGATCTGCGCCGGGTCGTTCGGCGATCGTCGCGCCGATCCCGTTTTCTGATCGAAGAAATTTGGCGCGAAATGCTTGAAAAGCAGGGCCTCCCATTTGAAATCGCCGGCGACATTCTGGCCCTTACGCTGAGCGTCGTCAGGGGCTTTGCGATGCGGCGTTTCATCGAGGACGACCCGGCACGAAGAGCGCATCTCGTGAACGTCTGGCGCGATATGATACGCGCCTATCTCGGCACACGACTCGACGAAAAGCAGCTTGCGGGGATTTTTGTCGAGCCGGTCACGGGAGATCGGCCGCCGGCGACCGCTATCGCGATGATGCCGTCGCGGCCGCCATTCGACCGTGCATCGGAAAAACCAGGAAAGCGCAAGCGAGCGAGAAAGCGGGCATGACGAACATTCCCATAGTCCAGGTGTGCTATCTCCGTCTCGGCAGCCCGAAGGTGGAAGAGAGCGCGCGCTTCGCTACCGATGTTCTCGGCCTGCAGCGTGTCGGCGCCGTCGAAGGGGATGTCGCGCTGCGCGGGGATCATCTCTATCACCGGATCTGCCTGACCGAAGGACCGCCGGAGCAGCAAAGCATCGGCCTGGAATTGGCCGATGAGGCGCATATTGAGCCCGCCAGGGCCGTTCTTCAGGCCGCGGGATTTCCAGTGCGCGACGCGGACGCGAATGAGTGCAAGCGCCGCTATGTTCGTCAGGCGTTGATCACGCAGGATGGATCCGGCAACGTCATCGATCTGGTGGCTCGACCGGCCCATAGCGGACGGCGCTATTTTCCCTCGCGCGACGCCGGCATCACCGGCCTTCAGGGCATCGGCTTGCGGAGCACCGATCTTGCGAAGGACCTGTTGTTCTGGACCAAGCTGCTCGATGCGCGCATCAGCGACCGGGTCGGCGAGATCACCTACCTTCGCATCGACGAGCGTCATCACCGCATCGCGCTCTATCCTTCCGGGCGCAAAGGCGTCATGGAGATCGCGCTCGATGTGGAGAGCTTCGACTGCATCATGCAGAGCAACTATTTTCTCAGGGAACGGCAGCTCAAGATCCTGCACGGCCCCGGCCGCGAAACGGCCTCCGGTCAGGTGTTCATCCGCTTCCAGGGACCGGAGGACTGCCTGTTCTCATATGTCCACGGCATGCGCGAACCCAGGGCCGGCGAACGTCCCCGGCAGTTTTCGTCGAAGGCGGAATCGCTATGCGCCTGGGGAAGCGAATGCGCTGACGTTCCCGAATTGAGTGTTCCCGTAACCTGACAGGTCTTGGATAGGAGGCTCACATGATCGAACTCAAAGAGATCAGCTACGTACGGTTCGGCACGCCGGATCTGCAAATGGCGGAGAGCTTTGCGACAAGCTGCCTTGGCCTGGAAGTCGGTGATCGCAGCAAGAAGAGTCTCTATCTTCGCTCCGACGATCGGGCGCACACCTTGTGCTATACCGAGGGAAATCCCGAAGAACAGGCGGTTGGTTTCGAGGTTGATAGCGAGGAGAACCTTCAGGCCGCCGCTGCGACGCTCGAGGCGCTTGGCCACCCCGTCCATAGCGGCACGCCTGCGGAATGCGCCGCGCGGATGGTGAAGGCGTTTATCGGGTTCAAAGACCCTACCGGCAATTCGATCGAGCTCGTCGTACGTCCGGCGCGGAGCGGCCGGAAATTCTTTCCAACCCGCGATATCGGTATCACCGGTTTCAGCCACATCGGCCTTTTCACGACTAACCCGGTTCGCGACGAAAAGTTCTGGACGCAGGTGTGCAACGCCCGCGTCAGCGACCGGATTGGAGATATTTCGCTGATGCGGATTACCGCAATTCATCACACGCTGGCGATGGCGCCGGGTACCAAGCCGGGTATCCAGCATGTCAATCATCAGGTGGCCAGCAACGACGATGTGCTGCGGTCGTTTTATTTCCTTAGCGGACGTAACGTGCCGATCGTGTTCGGACCCGGCCGGCATCCGACCTCTGGCGCGCGCTTCCTCTATTTCACCGGCCCGGACGGTATGACATTCGAATATTCGGTCGGCGTCGACGAAATAGAGGATGAGGAAACCCATCGTCCGCGCAGCTTCGGTTTCGAGCCCAGCAGTATCTGCATGTGGGGCTCCAAGCGGGTGGGACAGGGCATTCCCGTGCCGGCGGCCAGACAATAGCGGGCAATAGACGCCGATAGCGAAACGGGCCCTTGCGGGCCCGTTTTGTTGGCATGTAGGCAGTGAGATACACGAGCTTTCTGATTTTATCCGGGACCGCTTCACCCACGGCAGTGAACTACGCCGCTTCCTGTCGCAGAAATTCGATGACGCGCTCGCGGTGCCTCGCGGGTGACCCGAACATCTCCGCATTGGCGCGGGCGCGCTTGAAGTAGAGATGGTTCTTCATCTCCCAGGTAAATCCGATGGCGCCAAAGATCTGGATGTTCTGATTTGTTGCGGTGACGTAGGCCTCCGTGGAGTAGGCCTTGGCGATGGCCGTCGATATCGACGCCTTGGGATCATCTTCGCTCAATGCCCACGCTGCGAAAAGCACGGCTGTGTTTGCACACTCGCTCGCTCCGAACATGCCGGCAAGGACATGTTTGATGGACTGGAATGCGCCGATCGGTTTGCCGAACGCAACCCGTTCCTTGGCGTAGTCGACCGAGCCTGCAAGGGTCTGTTGCAGGCCCGCGGCGCTCTCCGCCGCAAGAACCAGCAGAATCCGATCGCGCACCCACGGCCAGATCATAGCATCGTCGGCGTCCAGCCGCTCGGCGGCGGCATCGCGAAAATGAACCGTGCAGACTTGCCTCGTGATGTCGCGCCAGGCGAGGGTCTCGATCTGGACCCCGTCCTGTTTGGCGTCGACCAGAAACCATGCCCGGGCGCCATTGATCTCAGCGGCAACCACGAGCATGTTGGCCGCTGCCGCGTCGATGACGAAGGATTTCGGGCCATTGATGACGTGGCCTGTGGGGCCGGCGCTGGCTTTGGCATCGGAGCCGGGCCCGTCGGCGTTGCCGTTCGCATCGGCAACCGCGAGAGCGAGCTTGAGCCCGCCAGAGGCGACGCGAGATAGCAGGCTGGCCTTTTGTTCGGTTGATCCGCCCCTAAGCAGCGCCCAGGTGCCCCCTAGCACACCAAGCATGGGGCTTGGAGCGAGCGTCCGGCCCATTTCATTCACGACCATGGTCAGATCGATCAAGGTCATGCCGGAGCCGCCGGACTCTTCCGGAATGACCAGACCGGCCCATCCGAGTTCTGCCATCTTCGACCAGTTGGCTTCGTAGTTGGCTTCGTTCGCTGTCGCGCCGGGAACCAGCAGCGGGGCCAGGTCGATCTCCTTGTCCAGAAAGCTGCGTGCGCTGTCGCGGAGCAATTCGTGGTCTTCGCTCAAGGCAAAGTTCATGGCTGTTTCCTCTCTCAGACCGCGGTTTTCAGTTTCGATTTCTGCAGCTCCGCCCAAGGCGTCTTGGCAGTCGGGTCGGATTCGCGGGGAAGACCCAGAACGCGCTCTGCGATGACGTTCTTCAGGACTTCCTGGGTGCCGACGCCGAGCGTTACAGCCGGGTTGAACCAGAAGGCATAGTCCCAATCGTCAAACATATGGCGGCCGCCATTGGTCGGCTCGAATGCCCCGTTGCCGGTGATCAGGCCGCTCATCCCCTGTACGCGCTTTGCAAGATCGACAATGCGCTGACCGTGGGGAGCTGCCACCATCTTTCGTACCGCGGCCTCGGGCCCCGCGGGCTTGGCGTTCATGCGGTCGCTAAGGCTGCGATAGGCAAGCAGGCGCACGATCTCGCCTTCGATATAAAGCTTGGCCGCGTCATCCCGGATCAGGGGATCATCGATGCCGCCGCTCGCAATCAACTCGGAAACCAGATCGCGGGCAGAGGGGCCAGAACCCCAAATGGCGCCCGCCTTGGACAATGCGACCCGCTCCGTCTGCAGTTGCGCCATGGTGAGCGCCCAGCCATCTCCTTCCTTGCCAAGCAGACGGTCGGCCGGGACTTTTGCATCGTCGAAGAAGACCTCATTGTATTCGTTTTCGTTGCCGCTCATGTCGATGATCGGCCGCACGCTGATCCCGGGGCTGTTCATGTCGATCAGGAACTGCGACAACCCCGCGTGCTTGGGCACGTTGGTATTGGTGCGTGCGACGAGCACGCCGATCTGGGCCTTGTGCGCGAGCGACGTCCAGATCTTCTGCCCGCGGATGACATAGTGGTCGCCCTCGCGCCGCGCGGTCAGCCGCAGCGCGCCGAGGTCCGAGCCGGCTGAAGGCTCGCTGAACAGCATGCACCATTTCTCTTCCATCGCGAGCGCCGGCGGCAGCAGGCGTTCGCGCTGGGCGTCGGTGCCGTGGGTCAGCAGGGATTGCGCGCAATTGTTAAGCGCCACCGGATTGAGGCGGGCAGGTGCCTGGAGCCCCGCATGTTCGAACTCTTCGTCGATGATGAGCTGGAGTTCCGGATCGGCGCCAAGTCCCCAAGGACGCGGCCAGTGCGGAACCGTGTATCCGCGCTCCGCGAGTTGCCGGCCCGTCGGACGCGGGTTTTCCTCGAAGAATGCGCGGATTTCCAAGCGCCGTGGGTCGTTTTCGGGTGGAAGGTTGAAGTCCATTGTCGCCTCCTTGGATCCAGCAAACGTAAAAATAGGCATCGCGCTACAGTGTCGCACGATCGTGCGAAAAACAAGCCTTCAGGGTCATTATTTCGGAGAGGCGCACCGCAAATATTGCGCAAGCCTGTTGAAAGTTCGCACAGATGTGCGATTATCACAAGGCTTGTGCAGGGTCATGGCGACGTTGCACCGCACCAATTGCGGCAGCAAAGGCTCTTGGAAGCGCATGTTGACGATACGCTCTCATTTTATCGCGATCACGGTCGCCGCGGTCGCNGCGTCATCCATGGCGCAATCCGGCGAGAAGCACTACGACGTCGGTGCGAGCGACACCGAGATCAAGCTTGGCAACATCGTTCCCTACAGCGGCCCGGCATCCGCCTTCGGCAGCGTCGGCAAGGTGCAGGCCGGCTTTTTTAGGATGATAAACGATCAGGGCGGCATCAACGGACGCAAGATCAACTACATCTCCTATGACGACGCCTATAGCCCCGCGAAAGCGGTCGAACAGGCGCGCAAGCTCGTCGAGAACGACGAAGTGCTTGCGATGTTTGCGGTCCTTGGCACGGCATCGAACAGCGCGGTGCAAAAATATCTGAACGCGAAGAAAGTGCCGCAGCTGTTTGTCGTCAGCGGCGCCACGAGATGGAATGATCCGAAAAACTTCCCCTGGACCATAGGCTATTTGCCGAGTTACCAGGCCGAAGCGCGCATTTATGCGAATTATATCTTGAGGGAGCGGCCCAATGGCAAAATCGCGGTGCTTTATCAGAATGACGACCTCGGCAAGGACTATCTGAAAGGCCTGCATGACGGACTCGGCGATAACGCCTCCATGATCCTGATTGAGGAGCCTTATGAAATCTCGCAACCAACGGTAGAGTCAAGTATCGCGAAAATGAAATCGCTCGGCGCAGACGTCTTCATAAATTTTTCGACCCCGAGATTCGCGGCGCAGGCGATCAAGAAGGTGGCCGAATTGAACTGGAAGCCCCTGCAGTTCGTTTCCAACGTCAGCATCTCCAACGCGAATGTCATTCGTCCGGCCGGAATCGAAAATGCACAAGGCATCATATCCGCAGCTTATGTGAAGGATCCAACCGATCCGCAATGGGACGACGATCCCGGGATGATGGCCTATCACCAGTTCCTCGCAAAATATCTGCCGGACGTGAGTCGCGCCGACAGCTCCGCGATGACTGGTTACAACATTGTGCTCACGATGGCGGAAGTTCTGAAAAGATGCGGCGACGATCTTACCCGCGCGAACCTGATGAAACAGGCGACAAGCCTCCAGGATTTCGAGCAGGGAAGTTTGCTGCCCGGAATCACCGTCAATACCGGCCCTGCCGACCATGCGCCGATCGAACAGCTGCAGCTGATGCGTTTTCAGGGCGCGCAGTGGAACCTGTTCGGTGAAGTTTTGAGCGGAGAGTTTCACCATTGAGTAAGGCACGAAGCCCATGGCGGCGATGGCCCAAAAAGCGCACAAGTGTGCGAATTTGATTGACTGATCCGACGCCATATGAAAGGACGTGCCGGGTCGCGTTTCCAGTTCACGATCAATCCAGAAGGTGGTTCTGAATGCCCGAGGATATCAAGGTTGAGCGTCAGGATGGCTGGATCGAGGTGACGATTCACCGGCCGAGCAAGCTGAACGCGATCCGCGAGCAGACCGCGGTCGAGATCCTCGACGTCATGACCGAGGTCGAGAACACGCGTGACATCAGCGGATTGATCATTACCGGCAGCGACAAGGCGTTCTGCACCGGGGTAGATACCAGCGAGCAAAAGAACGAACCGGACGAGGCGTTCGAGCTGTGGCGTCGCCGCAAGCGCTCGCGCAAGGTCAACCAGTTCTTCCGGGCGTTGCCGGAATTCACCAAGCCGGTGATCGCGGCAGTCGAGGGTTATGCGCTCGGAGGCGGGTTTGAAATTGCGTTGTTGTGCGATTTCATCGTTGCCGGCGAGACAGCGCAATTCGGCCTTCCCGAGGCCAAGCTCGGCCTAATGCCCGGTGGCGCGGGCACGCAGACCCTGGCGCGCATCATCGGCAAGCCACTTGCCAAGGAATTGATCTGGACCGGACGCCGGCTCAAAGCGGAAGAAGCTCGCCAACTGCGAATCGCCAATCACGTCGCTCCGCAAGGAAAAGCCTTGGAGAAGGCGCGAGAGCTTCTGCGCACCATCGGCGAGCAGGGGCCGCTGTCGGTAATGTTCACCAAGGCCACGATCGAGCGTGGCTATGACAGCAGCCTGTCCGAGGGAATGTCGGTGGAAGCAGACGCCTTCTTCGCACTGAGCTTCTCCCAGGACCGTAACGAAGGACTGGCTGCGTTCCGGGAAAAGCGTGCGCCGAAGTTCAAGGGCAACTGAGCAGGACATCGTTCATGGCAAAGCGCGATATTGCAATCGTTGGCTACGGTGAAACCAAGGTAGAGCTTCGAAGCGGCCGCAGTTCCTACGATCTTGCCGGGGAGGTCTTCGAGCAGATCCTCAATTCGACCGGCGTCGCCAAGAGCGAGATCGACGGCATCTGCGTCTCGGAAACGATGAGCGAGACGTCGAATCCATTTTGGCCGGTATATATGGCTGAAATGCTGGGATTGGCGCCGGCCTGGACCCAGGTCAACGGCCTCGGCGGCGCGTCCACGATCGCCGGTATTTCCCGTGCGGCGTCAGCGATCCGGGACGGGCAGTGCACGACCGTGCTGGTGCTCGCGTCCGATGCGCAGTCGAGCTATCCACCGACCGAGCAGGGCGCGCAGCGCTGGGAATTCCAATACCCGACTGGTCTTCGCGGCCCGGTCGGCGTATTCGGGCTCTTGAGCCAGCGCTATCGCCTGCAGTACGGGTTGAAGGACGCGGCGCTCGCCAGGCTTGCGGTGACGCAGCGCAATCATGCGCTGATGAACCCGAACGCCTGCTCGAAGCTGAAGACGCCCATCACCGAAGAGGATTATCTGAAATCGAAATATGTATCCGAGCCGCTGCGGATGCTCGACAGCGTCATGGTCTGTGATGGCGCGAACGGAGTTCTCGTCACCTCGGCCGAAAACGCGAAACGTCTCGGACTGACGAAAGCTGTGTACCCGACAGGCTATGGCGAGATTACCAATTTCAATGGCGACAAGGCGCTTTCCGACATCACCGAGACCGGGTTCTCGATCGCCGGACCCAGGGCATTGAAGCAGGCAGGGCTGACGCCGAAGGATATCCAGCTCTTTACCCCCTACGACGACTTCCTCATCGCCATCCTGATCCAGCTGGAACAGATCGGCTTCTGCGGCCGCGGCGAAGGGGCGGACTTCGTCCTGAAAACCGACATGAGCTACAAAGGCACACTGCCCCTGAACACCAGCGGCGGGCAGATCTCGGCCGGTCAGCCGGGTCTGGCCGGCGGCGGCCTCAACCTCGTGGAAGCGGTGCGCCAGCTCTTCAGTGAGGCTGGCGAGCGACAAGTTGCGGATGTCAAGAACGCGATGGTCACTGGCATTGGCGTGATTCCGTACGCCCGCAACTGGGGTGTTTCCAACGTCATGATCCTGGAGAACTGAGATGAGCGAAGCGAAGAGGACCCCGCGACCGCTTCCGCGTCCGGACATCTACATGAAGACCCGCCCGTTCTGGGACGCGGCCAAGCAGCACAAGCTGATGCTGCAATTTTGTAAGGATACCAGCCAATACCAATGGTTTCCTCGACCGGTAAGCATCTATTCGGGAAAGCGTAACCTCGAATGGCGCGAGGCCTCAGGCAAAGGCACGCTCTACACCTGGACTAACACGCTGGTACCGTGGCCGGGACATGAAGACCGGGTTCCCTACATCTGCGCCCTGGTCGATCTGGAGGAGGGGGTTCGGATTCTGGTCAATCTGGCTAATTGCGACGCGGCCAAATTAAGCGATGGATTGCCGGTGAAGCTTGCTTGGGAGAAGCTCAGCGACGATTTCAATGTTCCCGTCTTCGAGCCTGCTTGAAGACGGGTTGCCGGACCGCCCGCCAGTTCGGCGACTTTCGTAATAGGGTGTTGGCAGCGGCATTTGCCGATGCGTATATAGTATAACTATATCGCCGTAGGCATAGTTGATAGGAACCGAATTGGCACGGGGCTCGAAGAAAACGGACGCAGGTACGGTCGATTCGGCCCGTCCCAAGACACTCAAGCGCCGCAAAGAAGTTCTGGGGGTCGTTTATGAGGCCGTCTCCGAGTCTGGTGTCGACGGTGTCACGATGCGGCAGATCGCCGAAGCTGCCGATATCAGCACCGGGACCATCAATTATCACTTCAAAAATAAGCACAACCTGCTGATTTTGGCGATGGAGGCCGCCTACGAACTCCCCGAAGACTGGGAGGTCTACAAGGGTTCGCCCTTCTCGCAACTGCAACGTCTGGCGATGGGATATGTCTTTCGATCCCCGCGCGATCGTTTCTGGCGATTCTGGATCAACTACACCGCTCACAGTACGCGCGACGACGAGATGCGTGAGCATCAAAACACGCGCTACGAACGTCAGCGCAAGTTCTGGGGCGAGCTCGTGCGCGACGGAATTGCTGCAGGCGAGGTCGATCCCGACGTTGATCCGGAACGGGAGGCGAACGACCTCTTGCTGATCGCGCACGGCCTCGTACTGCGACAACTGCAGTCGCCGACGCCTGCGAACCGCGAAGAGGCGCGCGAAATTCTCACTGAGCGGTTCGACCGTCTTGCGGCCAAGAGCCCGACGGTGCGCCGGGCGCAGAGCCGCTGAAGCAGCTACCTCGTCCTGGTTGTAGGCGAGCGCTCAATTCCAATACTGTGAAAGCGATTTTCGTCGGCCGAGCGGCAACCATCTAGCGCGCCTCAAGCCCCCATTTTGAGGCAGGTCAATCCGCTGCTCGTCGGGCACGACAACTCGGCATTCTGTCGCCGCAAGATCATCCTGGAATCTGTATTTCTAAAAAGCGCACACTTGTGCGAATTTTATGATGAGACTACACTGGCTCCCGAGGCCGCATGTGGGCAGACGCTCCGTGAAGAATGTTCCGACGAAATGTCGGCGAACGAGCCAGGGAAACGCCAGGATGGACAACAGCCGAAACCGGTGTGGAATCTCCGATCGCCGGACCCAGGCGATGCGTGGCGGAGATGCGACTAAGTTGCTGGCGCGGATGCCGGACCGCTTCAGTCACGTTGTTTGCGATTGGGCGACGATAGAACCGTCGCGGATCGCACTCATCGCCGGGACCAGGCGTTTTTCGTACGGGGAGTTGTGGATCGCCGCGCGAAAGGCCACCGACACTTTGCAGGAATTGGGCGTTCGTGCGGGCGACCGCGTCCTTCTCGTTGCTGAAAATGGACTGCAAATTGTCCCCCTGCTGCTTGCCGTCAGCGAGTTGGACGCATGGGCGGTGCCTTTGAACGCGCGGATGTCCGTACGAGAGGTTCAAACAATCCGCGCCTTCAGCGACTGTCGCCGCGCGCTCTACTGCATCGGAGACTCCTCGTCGGCGGCAGAGCACGCCGCGACGGACAGAATAGATCACGAAGTTTCTGTATTAGGCCCGGTTCTGGCCAGCGTGCTCAATAAAGGCGCGAAGCAGGAGCCGGTATATCCCGACAAGGTACGCCAGACGGCGGTGCTGGTGTTTACATCTGGCACGACGGGCGAGCCCAAGGGCGTGATGCTCAGCCATCAGGCGCTGATCTACATGGGCGCCAACATGGCGAAGTTGCGCAGGATTACCGCGGCTGACGCGTTCTACAATTCCTCGCCGATCAGTCATGCGATCGGATTGGGGACAGTGCTGATGACGGCCTTCTGGGCCGGCGCAAGTGCGGAGTTGGTGGCGCGCTTCACGTCCGCGCACTTCGTCGAAGCGCTGAAAGCTGAGCGAATTACCGCTGTCACCGCCGTCCCGACCTTGTTTGCCCGCATTCTCGAATATGCCGAAGCGAAAGGCATATCGCTCCGGTCGCGGCGCTTGCGCATCATCGCGACCGCCGGTGCGCCGCTGGACCTCGCTCTGAAGGCACGGGTGGAGGAAGCCTTCGGTCTGCGGATGGGTAATTCCTACGGCATGACCGAATGCAACCCTGTCGCGCGTTCCGCGGGGGGCGTGGAAACCAACGAAGTCGGTGAGTTGCAGCCCGGCATTGAAATAAGAATCGTCGGGGAAGACGGACGCGACGTCGGCGCGGAGCAGAGCGGCGAAATCTGGGCGAGAGGGCCGACTTGCATGCTGGGCTATTATCGCAACCAAGTTGCTACCGAAGCTGCGATGCGAGGAGACTGGCTCGCCACCGGAGATCTGGCACGGATGGACGACCAGGGCCGGCTCTACATTGTCGGTCGCTCAAAGGATCTGATCATCAGAAGCGGATTCAACGTCTACCCGGTGGAAGTGGAATCGGTGCTCTCGCTCTTCCCCGGCGTCGCTTCGGTTGCCGTCGTCGGCCGCGACGTCCCCGGCAATGAGGAGGTCGTTGCGTTCGTTCAGCCGTTGCCGGGCCAGGTGCTCGGTGTCGATGAGCTATCGCAATGGGCACATGAGCGGCTTGCGCCGTACAAACGTCCTTCCGAGATCTTCATCAAGTCGGAATTACCGATCGGACCTACGGGGAAAATTTTCAAGATAAGACTGAAGCAGCTGGCGGCGAGCAACAACTCCGCCGCGTGACGGAGCTTGTGTCGCCGCCATTTGGGTATGCCGGGCGAAAGGTGCTGGGCCCGCCTGTCGTCTCCCCGACGGTTTCCGCCGATCTTCTGATGGGCGGAGACCGTGATCAATCTGAGCCTCTTGGAGTCTTCCCGTCGCTCCGCATCGCCCGCGATTACTTTTGATTTTTCGGTTTCACCTAGTGCACAGAGAGGAGAACTTTATGGCCGCTACTACAGCCCCGTTGAGCAAATTCGTCGAAAGTCCAAACGGACGCATCCATTATCAGGAAATAGGCAAAGGCCCGCCCGTCGTGCTGATCCATGGTGGTGGTGCGGGCGCCTTTGGCTACAGCAACTATCGAAAGAATATCGGACCACTGAGTGAACGCAACCGCGTCATTATTTTCGATCTTCCAGGTTTCGGTCAATCAACGGCGCGACCAGCCCCGGACGGACTGTTCAAACTAATGGCATCGGCGTTGCGCGAGTTGCTCGACCATCTTGAGATCAAAAAGACCAGCCTCGTCGGAAATTCCCTCGGTGGAGCGACTTCGCTTCGTTTCGCTCTCGATAATCCGGAGCGTGTCGACAGGTTGATTCTGATGGGCAGCGCCGGCAGTCTGCCTGTTCACACGGTAATGCCCAACGAGGGCGTGCAACGCCTGCTCGGGTTCTATCGTGGCGAAGGACCCACATTGGCTAAGCTAAAGGCGCTGATAGACGTCTTGATTTATGATACAGGCGGCGTCACCGAAGAGTTGCTGGCAGAACGATTCAAGTCTGCGACCGAGCCGTCAGTCGTGGCCAATCCGCCGCTACATCTGGCCAAACCGAATGATCAGCTCTGGAACGAGCCCCTGAACAAGTTGGAGCAACCAACCTTGCTCATTTGGGGCCGTGAGGACCGGGTGGTGCCGATGGACGCAGCATTCATTCTTCAGAAGCAGATACCGAACGCTGATCTTGTTGTGTTCGCCAAATGCGGACATTGGGCCCAGTGGGAGAAAGCAGACGCGTTCAATCGCCTTGTGGGTGATTTCCTGCACAGTTGAGTTTCGGAATTGTTGGCAGGCGGTGCACGTGCCCTCTCTGCCATGCAAATGGCAAAGAGGGGGAGTGCGTTGCCATAGGCTTCTCCCGCAGACACTCGCGGACGGGCTGCTCCTCGGCGGCGTCTATGCCATCGTCGCGGTCGGGCTGACGATGACCTTTGGCCAGGCTCAATCGCATCCGACCAAAGCCCAATAGTGTCGAAGATATGTCCGCGGATATTATTGTAAGCTGCCGCCGGAAGGCCCTTGCCCGGTGGGAAAAGAAAGGGTGATCGCATGACGCCAGATGTCCTCGCCTTATCCGCCACTATCATCCTGGTTTTTCCGATGCTTTATTTCCTGCTGGCGTCGCCCGCCTTTCTACTGGTGAAGCTTGACATCCCACCTGTCACCCAGCTGTTGCGCGGCCTGTTCAATGCCCATTTTCTGACGATGAGCATTGTCAGTGTAATCGGGACGGTGGCCTTTGCTGTGGCTGGTCGACTGGTTTTCGCCATTGGCATTGGCTTGATGGCGGCTTTCGCGGTCTGGGCGCGCCGCTGGTTTCTGCGACAGATGGATGCCCAGCTTAGTGCCAGGGATGCCGGCGATGCCGATGCGGTGCGCCGGTTGCGCCGGCTGCATTGGGGCGGCATGCTGTCCAATGCGATCCAGCTTGTCGCTATCGTGGGCAGCATTCCTTATGTCATCGTCACGTCGACTTAATCAGGTTCGCTACTGCGAAGGTTTGCGGATGCCGGCCACCACGATGGTGGCGCCGCGCACACCAACGAAGCCGTTGGCGATCAGTTTCAGCCGGGCCCAACGGCGCGCTGCCGACGCAAAGCGGACACAAGCGAGTTGGTCCAAGCGAGGAGCATGGGCGTAGGCATGTCGAGGGAGAGGCGTTTATACGATCCAGTTTTGGCGGGCCGGACGTGACATGTCTCCGAACGACGCAGCCTCATGCACCAGGTGTCAGCCGCTTTTCGTTTGCCGCGCGCTGGCGATCAGCACCAGCAGGAACGAAGCCGCCGTCATCAGCGTGCTGATCGCGGCGATGGTCGGGTCAATCTCGTCGCGCAGCGCGGTGAACATCCGTTTGGTAAGCGGCTGGTACTGGCCGCCGGAAATGAACAGGCCTACGACCGTCTCATCCATCGCCGAGATGAAGGCGAAGATGCCTCCCGTCAGCACGCTTGCCTTGATCTGCGGCAGTGTGACGACAAAAAAACTGCGCAGCCGGCTCATGCCGAGACTGCGTGCCACCATCTCCTGCGCAGGATCGAAACTCTGCAAGCCCGCCACGACGGAGGTGATGACATAGGGCAGGCCGAGCATGACATTGGCCAGCACAAGTCCCGACATGGTCGCAACCAGTCCGACCTTGGCATAGACGAAGAAGATGCCCACCGCGGTGATGATGATCGGTACCACCAATGGCAGCATCAGCATCATATGGATTATTCGCATGATGCGCAGCTTCGAGTTGCTGATGGAGTAGGCCGCGGCGACGCCGAGCGGCGTCGCGATCAATACGGTGAGCGCCGCAACCGCGAAGGTCACGCGGGTCGCCTGCATCCAGGCCGCATTGCCGATATATTCCTGGTACCAGCGCAGCGATAGCGACGGCGGCGGGAACGTCAGGAAGCGGGTGGTCGAGAACGACATCGGCACAATGATCAGCACCGGCAAGATCAGGTAAAGCAGCACCAGCGAACAGAACAGCACGAAGGCGATGCGGCCGGGCGAGAACGTCTTCATTTTTGCCCCAATATGCGATCGAGCGGAATGAACCGGCCGACNATGAGGAAAATTNCGAAAACGCTGATNAGCAGCANCACGCCGACGGCGCTTGCCGCGCCCCATTGGTTGTAGAGNTCGACATTGCGGCTCACCAGCATCGATACCATGACGGTGCGGCCGCCGCCGAGCAGTTCAGGCGTGATGTAGAAGCCCAGACACAGCACGAACACCAACGTCGTGCCGGCGAGCACGCCCGGCAATGACAGCGGCAGGAAGACCCGCCAGAAGGTATGTGAAGGACTGCCGCCAAGGCTCGCGCCGGCCTGCATCAGGTCGTTCGGGATCTTCTGCATGGTGGCGNAGAGCGGCAAAACCATGAAGGGCAGCAGGATATGCACCGTCGCNACCACGGTGCCGAACGTGTTGTGCACGAGTGCCAGTGGCTCCTCGATGACGCCGAAATATTGCAGGAACTGGTTGATCACCCCGGTACGCTGCAGCAGCGCCAGCCAGGCGTAGGCTCGCACCAGCACGCTGGTCCAGAACGGCAGAATCACCAACGCGAGAATCAGNACNCTCCATCCCTTTGGGACTGCGCTTGCGGCATAGGCGATCGGATATCCGAGCAGCAGCGCCAGCAGCGTCACGAGCAGGCTGATCTCGAAGGTTAGCGAGAAGCTNCGCCGGTAGATGTCTTCGCTNAAGATGCGGCGGTAGTTCTCCAGCGTGAAACCATCATGATAGATCGATTGCCAGGCGAGCCAGCCCACCGGGAGTACGATGAGCAGCAGGATCACCAGCAGCGCCGGCGATGCCAATGCCAGCATCAGGCCCTGTTCGCGGCGATGATGACGCAAGGAGAGATCTGGGGTGGAACTGGTCAACGCCGATTTCCTGTCGTTGGTAGATGGTTGGAGCCGAGTTCCCGCCGGTCGAACCCCGCTCGAAGCTGGCCCGTCTATTTCTGAACGAAGGCGACCCAGCGCTTCTCGGCGGCTTCTCCTTCCGGCGACGACCACCAGGCATAGGACATCAGCGCCTGCTTGCCGGCGTTCTGCGGTGCGCTTGGCAGTTGAGCGGCACGCTCCGGCTTGACCACGCCGGTATCGAATGCCCTAGGGTTCGCGGGGCCGTAATCGATATGCAGCGGCAGGTTGGCCTGGTTGACGGGATCGACTGCCTCGTTGAGGAAGCTGATCGCCGTTGCCAGGTTAGGTGCGCCCTTGAGGATGCAGAGCGAAGTGCTCTGCAGGATACCCTGATTGAAGGTAAAGGCGACCCTGGCACCTTCCTTGGTCAGGGCGCTGACGCGGCCATTCCAGGCCATCACCATGTCGACTTCGCCATCGTTCAGAAGCTGCGCGGATTGCGCGCCCGATGTCCACC
>JGI12053J15887_10000024_pt1 | contig 39819 bp, 42 predicted proteins | sample MedBloCAOM1_O3_FD_15887 | JGI IMG/M metagenome (IMG submission 15887)
TTCGCGATGTTTCGGGCCGTATCCGCTTTTGCCATGTTGGCCAGTTGGTGCAGCACGATGGCCCATTGGAGGACGAAGCAAATCTCGGCGACCGTTGCGACCGATCGCCCGACGAAGACGCTCGAAAGCCAGGTATCGAAAAGACTGATTCTCTGAACGTCCGCCCGCGGCAGGACGGATCGAAAGGCGCAGCCGAAGACGTAGGCGGCGCACAGGAGCACCAAGATCTCAACGCGGAGCATCCCGCTTCGAGCATGGGGCGCCCACTGGCGGAAACGGCGATGGAGCAGGAACCACAGTGCGATATTGGTAGTGCTGACGATGAGCAGAAAACACCACCAAATCGCAACTGGATTTGACCAGGCTAACCAGTCGAAGTTCATAGCCACCCATACCTGTCATCAAACGCCCACACGACTGAAATAATACTGACATAAAATCCGACGGGAGTGGAAGCGTTCTGCGGCTGATGGCGCGCGCGAGGCGAGGGCGCCGCGGGGTTCCGCCCTGACCAACCTCATCGCCGGCTGGGGGAATAAAAGCGGGACAGGCACCCACGGCAGGGCCGGCAGTCACGCGTTCCTTGTCACAATGGACGCGCGGTTCATTTCTCCGGGGATTTGCGCAGAAGATAGGTGTCCATGATCCAGCCCTTCTCGCGTCTTGCTTGCGCGCGGACAGCTTCGATGTCGTGCGCGACGTCCGATAGCTGCCCGGATACCAGGATCTCGTCCTTCATGCCGATATAGGCACCCCAATAGATGTCGAGGTCCTTGCTGTCGATGACCTTGAAGGCCTGCTCTCCGTCGAGCATGACGACCACGCTATCGGCGTTGTTGGGAAATCCTTCCGCAAGCTTCCGGCCGGTCGTGATGTGAACGGATTCGCCGATGCGATTGAGCGCGATCCGGTGTCTCGCCGCCAGCGCCTGGACGCTGGTGATGCCTGGGATCACGTCATATTCGATCGCAATGGTGCCTTTTGATTTAATCGTCTCGATGATCCGTAGGGTGCTGTCATAGAGCGTTGGGTCTCCCCAAACCAGGAACGCGCCGCATTCTCCCTCGCCAAGTTCCTCCATCAGCAGCTTCTCGTAGTCTTGCTCGATCCGGGAATGCCAGTCCCGGACGCTCAGTTTATAATCGGAATCGTCAATGGAGCGCTCTGGCGTCTTGAAACTGACGAGACGATAAGTCCTGTCCTTTATGTATCGGTCGCATATCTCCAGCCGAAGCCGCGCAAGGTCCTCCTTCTCCGTTCCCTTGTCCGGAATGAAAAACACGTCCACCTGATTGAGCGCATTGATTGCCTGAACGGTCACGTATTCTGGGTTGCCGGCGCCAATGCCGATGATGAGGACTTTTCGCATCGCGTTGCTTTCCCTCTCGTCCGCAGTGAGCATACAATGCATCTCCGGCCGTAAGCCTGAAAGACTTGGCGGTCACACACTCGGAATAACGACTCTCGATGGCTTGTATCGATCTCGCCCTTCGCCAGTAGTGCGAAGGAGACTTACCGCAAGGATCCCGTCTCCAGGTATGCCCGGATCGCACCCGCATGCAGTTCTACGCCGCCCAATTCCGGCGTGGCCCGACTTTGGCTCCTGAACGTCTCGATGAGTTCAGCAAGACCTGCAAAAAGCGGATCGAGCCGTCCCAGCTCGGTTGCTGCCAGGATGATTGCGCCCACGACATGCTCGACGGTGGTGGCATCGATACGTGCGTGAGTCACCAGCAGATTCAACACGCCAAGCTGCGGCACATCTTGATCGAGGCCGCGCAATGCGCCTTTTCGCATCATGATGCGTTGATCGTGCGGGATGGCTTTCAGCGCCGCATCGAGGTGCGGCGGGTCATAGGTCAGAACGCGCACCGAAATGCGCTCGCTCAGTTCCGTCATCACGCGGTTGGGGATCGGGCATTGGAACTGCGCGTCCACCGTCCCCGCAGCGAGCATCTCGGCGCCTTCGGCGAAGTCGACATAGATCCGTTCCAGGTCGCCGGGCCCCATGCCAAGGGCCGCAAACACCCCCTCGGCATGCGGGGCCATGCCGCCGTCCTTCATACCCACGGCCACCCTTCTGCCGCGCACGTCAGAAACCTTCCGAAGCGCCGAGTCGGCGCGGGCAACGAAAAAATTCGGTCCGAGATTCATCGGTGCCGCGATGCGCAGGTCGATCGCGTGCGTGAAGGGCGCCGCGCCTTGCCTTGCAGCGGCAACCCACGGCGCCGATATGAAGCCGAAGTCGATATCGCCCGCGTCGAGCCGGTAGGAGTTTTCGATACTTATCCCTGCGGGCGATTCCACCACCTCGACGCGGGGAGTTCGCGGGATTCGCTCCAGCGCCGNCTTGAGCGCCAGCCCTTGCGTGTAAAAAGTACCGCCGCGTTCACCAGTCCCGATCCGAATGGGCGTTCCATTTTCTNGCATGACGTCTTGGCCGTTGTGCCCACTCAATCAATGGTTGGGAAATCAGTAATAATGCGTGCCTGAGGATGAAAATACACGTGAAGAAGCATCTGGAGGTTGTTATAGTGTCTACCGAACTTGGTTAGCGGCAGGACCGCCGATCGGTCAAGGGTAGATAGAGAGGCGCTATCGCTATGAAGCGTGCCATGACGAAAGCATTGCTGGCGGCCGCGCTGCTCGTGAGTGCACATGGGTTCGCGAGTTGCGAGGAATCTCCGTCCCGAATCGTCAAATTGGTCGTCGGAGCGCCAGCGGGCGGCGGCATCGACATCGTGGCGCGTCTGATCGAGCCGGCGATGTCGCAAAGTCTTGGCCAAAAGATGATCGTCGACAATCGGCCGGGAGCGAACCAATCCCTCGGCGCCGGGTTCGTGGCCCATGCGCCTCCCGACGGAAACACGATGCTCATCAGCACCTCCGGTCCGGTGACGAATGCGCTCAATGCGCCGGTATCGTACGACCCGGCGACTGCGTTCCAGCCCATCTCCCGGGTAATGACGTCGCCGTTTTTCCTGGTGGTGCCCGAAAAGTCCAAATTGAAAACGGTCGGTGACCTGATCGCAGCCGGCAAAGATCGGGCTCAGATCATCCGATATGGACATCCCGGACCTGGAACGGCCACTCACCTTGCGACCGCCTTGCTGAACAAGGTGGCAGGCACCAATTTCGTGGGTATTCCCTACCGGGGCTCCGCCGGACAAATTCAGGATACGATCAGCGGCGAACTCCAATTCGGCTTGCTCGCGGCGCCGGACGCCTTGTCGCGGCGGAACGACGGTTTGCGCATCCTTGGAGTATCGGGCGCCACGCGTTCGGTCTTGGCGCCGGACATTCCAACGATCGCAGAGCAAGGCGTGCCAGGATACGATGTCGCGCTCTGGCATGGTCTGTTTGCGCCTGCCCAAACCCCTCGTCCAATCGTCGAACGGCTTCGATCGGCTTTGGCCTCGGCGCAAAAGGACGAGGCCAACCGAGCGCGCTTCCTGGCGCTCGGGATGGAGCCGGTCCTCGACACCCCCGAGGAGTTTTCCAGTATCGTCAGGACTCAGCAGGAAAAGGATTCTGCTCTAGCCAAGGAGCTCGATTTGAAGACGCAGTGAAACACAAGTCACTGCAGCGCGCGAATGGTGGTGTTCCGGAGCATTGTCGGTCCTAAAACCTGAGGCGAGCAATGTTTGCCGAAAGTATCAAGACAAATCTTCCGACCGACCTGTTGCGAACGCTGGTCACGGTCTGCGAATTCCGCAGCGTTACGAAGGCAGCGCAATTGCTCCAACTCACCCAGCCGGCCGTACTTCAGCAGATCAAAAAGCTGGAAATCATCATCGGTAGTGAAATCATCAACCGTCAATTGGCTGGCGTCAATCTCACCGAGGCCGGAGCGGAGATTTTGAAATCGGCCCAGCAGTTGTTGTCGATCAACGACAAGATCATTTTTGAATGTGGAACTCAGGCCGGCCTGCAAATCGTTCGACTTGGTGTCCCGAACTTGTTCGCGAAAAGCGTGCTGCCCAAGATCGTTGAGGAAATACGGGCAAGAGCTCCAAAGGCTCAGTTGCAAATCTGCTGCGACAACTCTCCGAACGTCTTGCGCATGTTGCGCATGGGATATTTGGACATCGCGTTTGCGTACGGAGAGGCAAACGACATGACCGATGCAATGGGCAGCTGGGTGGAGGAGATAGGATGGGTGAGAGCGAGCAGTTTCACGGTCTCACCTGATGACCCGGTGCCGCTCATCAGCTCTCCCAACGTGTTGCGGGTAGATCAGATCGCGACCGATGCACTCAAGCGCAGCAAGCGGCGCTATCAAATTGTTTTCTCGGCGGTGGATTTCGGAGCACGTTTTGCGGCCGTCGCGGCCGGTCTCGGATATTTGCCGCTGACGCGACGGCTGGTTCCGCCGAATCTCGTGATCGAAGAGCACACGCTTCCGCCACTGGGCGATTTCATGGTTGGCATCTTCGTTCGCAAAGACTTCAACGTGAACGATGTGCTCTCACTCGTGGCGGCCTTGGTGGCTGTTGCCCGCCCGGAGCCAAGCATGACCCATCGCGCGATAGCCTAAGCACTCATTGTCGACGTGGATCGTTGCCTTAAGGCAGGCCGGACGAGGCCCGCCTCGCTCGCAGCGGCTTGTCGGGCCATCATCGGTTTGGTCACCTCCAATGGTGGGGACACTTCTCAGCAGAAGCGGTGGTTGTTTCCTAGATCCGTCCCATGAGAAGCAGAACGACAAGGACGATCAGAATGATGCCGATGATTCCGACGCCGCCGTGACCATACCCGTATCCATAACCGCCGAAGCGGCCACTGAATCCGCCGAGCAAGAAGATGATGAGAATGATAATGAGGATCAGTCCGAGCGACATGGTGATGTCCTTTTCCTTCAGCGATCAGAGGGCTCAAGCGGCGACGATGCAGGCCCCGGCGCGACACCGCCTCGACGATTTCATGCCAGGCCAAGCGTGTGAACTCTGGAGTTCGGTCGACTGTGCTCTACCGCGAGGCGAAAACCGGCAAGCGCCGTATGCGCGGCTTGGAGGCGCGCGGTGTCCTCGCTGCTGTCGCCATCTCCAACCGCCGCGGAGACCGGATCGCGATGCGTGATGTAGTTGGACGCTCTGCGGGAGAGTTGCTCCGCCTTCTCAACCACATCATTGTTATGTTCGAGGAGCGATAAGATGTTAGTGATTCCACAGTGCACGTTGTGGACGTGATGAATGCTTCGAATCCCGCGCGATGTCTCCTCGAGCTGGGCACTGATGAGCTTGAGGAAGCTGGCGATGTGTGCAGAGAGCATAGGGGGACGCTCTACTCGCTGGGGGCGGTTCGATCGTTCCAGCATCGCCCGCCTTGCCCATCTGGGTCTGTATAAAATTGGACATTCCTGGAAAAGAAACCACACAACTGTCGGTCTGTTATTAGGCGCTCTATCGTGGCTCCAGGACACAAAAGACAGAAGTGTTCAATATTATACAGACTTCAGCCGGCAGGAGTCCTAGCGTTCGTTCACGGCGGTCTCATCCCGGAGATCATGGGGGTAGTCCCGCGGTAAAACGGAAGCGCTCCGGATCTCAGGATGCGGCGGGGCCAAGCGAGATAGCGCCTGCGCTGGCTCGGACGGCCGGTGCTACGGGGGGCCGGAGACTTTATGGAACCAAACGGGTTCAGAAGACAATTCACCGACATCGAAGATGCGTTTGCGCTCGCCCAAGCCATCGTGGACACCGTGCGCGAACCCGTTCTGGTGTTCGACAAGGACCTTCGCGTGATCGCCGCGAGCCGCTCGTTCTATTCGGCCTTCAAGGTCAGCCTCCAGGACACCCAAGGCAGGCTACTTTACGAACTCGGCAATGGCCAATGGGACATTCCNGGGCTTCGGCTCCTCCTGGAGAAGATCATCCCCGAGCGGGGGGTGATGGNGGACTACGAGGTCGAGCATGAATTTCCCGACGTCGGCCACCGCACGATGCGCTTGAACGCACGGCAGGTGTTCTATGAGGGAGGTGCCGATACCACCATTCTGCTTGGCATTGAGGATGTCACCAGACAGCGCGCCTTCGAGCGCGAAAGGGAGGAGCTCCTCAGGCAGAAGGACATATTGCTCGAGGAAATTCAGCATCGCGTCGCCAATAGCCTGCAAATCATTGCCAGCATCATTCTGATGAAAGCACGAACGGTACAATCGGAAGAGACGCGCCTTCATCTGCACGACGCTCATTCGCGGGTGATGTCGATTGCGGCCGTGCAGGAGCACCTCCATGCGTCGGCGGCTGCCGGGCCGGTCGAAATAACGCCTTATCTCTCAAAGCTGTGTGAGACCCTCGCAACCTCGATGATTGGCGACGTTCGGCCGATTTCGCTGAAGGTCGGCGGCGAAGGAGGAAGCGCGACTTCCCGTCAGGCCGAGTGCCTCGGCTTGATCGTCACAGAACTCGTGATGAATGCTTTGAAACATGCATTCCCGCACGACAGGAGTGGTGGCCAGATAACCGTGCTGTATGACGCCGCCGGGACGGATGGAAGCTGTCGGTCATCGACAACGGGATCGGCAGGCCGGACGGGGTCTTTGCCCAGACCAAAACCGGGCTTGGCACGAGCATCGTCAAGGCGCTCGCGCACCAGCTCGGCGCCCAGGTAGAAACGGTGGCCGCCCCGACAGGAACAACGGTGTCGATCACCCGCGCCACGTTTTCGGCGAAGACCCGGGCCGCGTAAAGGCGGGCAGTCGCTGCGACGGCTGAAGACTCAGCGCTCAGCCGACGATGACGTACCCGATCCAGCCCGGCGCCCAGTGCCGCAATCGGCTTTGGCCGCGGCGCCTGCGGTTTTTCGCTGTCCTTCCCCCCAAACGAGGCTCAAAATCGATCCCGGTAAGCTTACGAGGCCGGTGACGCGTCCTGATCGCGTCGCAGATGATATTCCTTCAATAGGGCGCCGTTGTCGGCGTAGCTCCCGGACCGGCGAGGCTGCCGCAATACTCGCGTGAGACTTCAGAATTCATGCGGAGACGCCAGTGGAGACCGGCGAGAGCTTCATTCAGGGGTTGAAGTCTGCTATCGTCATTACGCTTCGCACTGTCCTCGTTGGAGGAAGGGAATTCTGTTGGGAAAGAAAAGGGCGAGTGTTGTGAAGACGAGGCGTAGAAGCAAATTCGACCCCAAGACATTTCTCGGCAAGGTGGGCGAAGGAAAAACGATAGCAAAGTATCGGAAGGATCAAATTGTTTTCTCACAAGGAGAGATTGCGGACGCGGTCTTTTATATTCAGCAAGGCAAGGTCAAGCTCACCGTCGTTTCCGAGCAAGGCAAGGAAGCGGTGGTTGCGATTGTGGGGCCAGGTCATTTTTTTGGTGAAGGATGTCTGAATGGCCATCCGCTGCGCATCGCGACAACGAGGGCGGTCGACGAATGCGTGATCACTCGCCTGGAGAAGACTGTCATGCTTGCTACCATTCACAGCGAGCCCGAATTTTCTGAACTGTTCATGACGTATCTGTTGACTAGAAACAGTCGAATAGAAGAGGACTTGATCGATCAATTGTTCAATTCGAGCGAAAAGCGCCTGGCCCGCCTTCTGCTTCTCCTTGCGAATTTCGGCAAGGAAGGCAGGCCGGAGCCGATCGTGGGAAAGTTCAGTCAGGAAATGCTCGCGGAGATGATCGGCACGACCCGATCTCGTGTCAGCTTCTTCATGAACAAGTTCCGCAAATTGGGTTTCATCGAATACAACGGAACACTGGAAGTGCATAATTCCTTGTTGAACGTGGTTCTGCACGACAAGCCAGAGATCAGAAAGAGACGATGACAGTTGGCTGCGGGATCGAGAGCCGGGCCGCCGGGCGAAGAGCCCGTCCTTGGCGACCGAGCAAGCGGCCTTCTGCAACAGACGTCAAAGGCAGCAACCTTCGGCGACCGGCGCGCGTTCTCTGCCGCATATTTTCACCTCAGCCTGGAGTGTTTCATGGGTTCCAGTCACATGCCGCCGGTTCCGCCCGCCAATCGCACGAAGAAAGGCCCGGGGAGCGATCCGGAGGCGTCGAAAGATGAGTCCGTGAAACATCCAGAACATCATCACAACGCGGCGGAAGAGGGCGAAACCGCCAACATAAACAGAACACGACGAACAAAGGCTTCTTTCGCGGCCGCCGGCAGGGTTGATTGCGCGCCATAGAAGTCTCTCCGCGGCATGCGGAAACAAACGCGGGACCCGATTGAGTCTCAACTTCGCTCGATCCGGATGTCCTTGGTGAAGCCGCACGCCTTACATGCGAGCGTGAGATCTTCAAATCTGCCGCCGAACAGCAGCGGCTTGACGCGCGTAATAGCCATTTCCGTTCCACACTCAGGGCACGTCGTCGAAGGCTCTTCGGGTGGCGTTTCCTGGCCAGCCACATGATTTCCTTTCACCCGGGATGTTCGGAGCGTGACCGGTCGAAGGGAGGCGCGGTCAGGAGAGGGTGCGTGGCCCCGATGGGGAAAGCCTCCGGCCGCTGAGCCGTCCTAAGGTCAGATATCGCAAAGCCGCCGGCCGCTATGCACTCGAGCGGCGCTCGGCAACGCCCTCAAGCCGACCTGTAATGCCGGTGCACGTCGCGGAACGATACTAGGCGCTGCTGGTTCTCGTCCCACAGGACTAGTCGGACGCACCTGAAGCTCTGCAGCAAAGTAAGCCGGCCGATGCCTTCGAGGTCCGGGTGGTCACGCAGCACGACCGGCAGTCGGTAACAGGGGATTCGACTGCATAGATGATGGATGTGGTGAACGCCGATGTTGGCGGTGAACCAGCGCAGGAGGCCGGGCAGGGCGTAGTGAGAGCTGCCGTGAAGCGCGACCTCTTGCAGATTCCAGGCTTCGTCGTGGGCCCACACGGTGTTCTCGAATTGGTGCTGGACATAGAACAGCCAGACGCCCACCGAGGCAGCGAGCAGCATGATCGGCAGATGCACCAGCAGGAAAGGACCGACGCCGATCAGCCATATCATCGTGGCGACGATGGCGGCGATCGCGAGATTGGTCGCCATTGTGCTGAGCCAGGGCTGCCAGCCGTTGCGCATGAGGCCGACCGGTAGCCGGTGCTGCACGATGAACAAGTAGGCCGGACCTACGCCGAACATGACGACGGGGTGGCGGTAGACGCGGTATCGCAGCCGACCTAACGGCGAGCGCGCGAGATACTCCTGCACGGTCAGCGTGTCGATGTCGCCCATCCCGCGGCGATCAAGATTGCCGGATGTCGAATGGTGAACGGCGTGTGTGCGTCGCCAAAAATCGTATGGCGTAAGCGTCAGCACCCCAATCACGCGACCCACCCAATCGTTGGTGCCGCGGCGATAAAAGAAGGCACCATGACCGCAATCATGTTGGATCATGAAAAGCCGCACGAGAAAGCCCGCGGCCGGCACCGCGAGCAGCAGGCAGAGCCAGTAGCCAAGATCAAGGGTTGCCCACATCAAAAACCAGAGCACAATCAGCGGCCCGGCCGTGATGACGAGCTCGACGATGCTGCGTATGGGATCTGGAGCGCGATAGCGCGCCAGTGTCTGTGTCAAGGCGCGGGCGTCAGGTGCGGCAGAGGTCAAAGCGGGCATTTCCTTCTTCAAGACGAGCGTGGTGGCGGCCGTTCGATGTGTCGGCCAGCCGGTCGGCGACGGCGCAGCCCGGCCGCTCGGTGTCATTGACGCGTAGCGCTCCTACAGGCTCGGCTTGATCTAAGCCTACTGCAGGGCGGTGAGCAGGGTGGCGCATGCTTGGGCGACGCTGCGATCGGGCGAGCCGTTTCCGGGAAATGTCGCCCAGCCGCCCTTCTCGATGTAGGAGTCTTGCATCCACGAACTGACCTTTTTCAGTTCGACCATGTTCGCCGAGGCATCTGCGCCCTGTCGGAACTTGTCAGCGCATATCGGCGCAAGAACGGCCACGACAGCGGCGCTGGCATTCTTCTCCGCCATTTGTTTCGCCGTGCTTCCCAAGGTCCATCCGCCCCAGCCGAAGCCGATGACCACCGTTGCGACAAAGCCGGCGAAGGCGCCCTGCAACAGACGCGTGAGCGATTCGCCTTGTAGGATTGAAGGCATTTCCATGATGAGTTCCTTTTCGCTCGATCAGTTTCGGAGCCAGAGCACCCGGCAATCGAAAGGGGTCCGATCAAACAGGTGAATTGACCGGCCGGACGCTTCGAGCTGGCGTTTCGGTCGATCGAGGATGCGCCCCTTTGCGAATATAATCTGTATAAAATTGATCATCGAATGAACGAATAAGGCCTGACGGTGATTAATGAATCGAAGTTCTGCCAGCACTCACGCCGCCTGTCGCACGAAGCGGCGGCCTGATCCCACAAGATGGAGCCATCATGCGTATCCACGTCGGCTGTGAGCTCAGCTTCGAGTTCCCACAGACCACGCCGATGATCGTGACGCTGAACGTGCACTTCTCACGTTTCTCAGCCCTGGAGCGTCCGGATTACCTGATGACGACACCTTCGGTTCCGGTCGAAGGCTATCGCGACAGTTTCGGAAACTGGTGCAGCCGCCTCGTTGCGCCTGCGGGTCGTTTCAGCCTCGGCACCGACGCTGTTGTTCGTGACGCGGGTGCCCCGGACCCGGTCGATCTGGACGCCCTGCAGCACGAGGTCCAGCACCTGCCGGCGGACACCCTGCTGTTCCTGCTTGGCAGTCGTTACTGCGAGACGGATCGGCTTTCCGACGACGCGTGGCGGCTGTTCGGACACACGCCGCTTGGCTGGCCGCGGGTGCAAGCGATCTGCGATTTCGTACATACCCACATGACCTTCGGCTACGAGCACTCTCGTCCCACGAGAACGGCGTGGGACGCCTACACGGAGCGCCACGGCGTTTGCCGCGACTTCGCACATCTGGCGGTCGCGTTCTGCCGCTGCCTCAACATCCCAGCGCGGTATTGCACCGGGTACATCACCGATATCGGCCTTCCGCCGCCCTATGGGCCCATGGATTTTGCGGCATGGATCGAAGTCTATCTCGGCGGCCGCTGGCACACCTTCGATCCGCGCAACAACGCTCCCCGGATCGGGCGCATCCTCATCGCCCACGGCCGCGATGCCGCCGATGTGCCGCTGACCCACATCTTCGGTCCCGGCACCTTGCCGGGCTTTCGCGTCTGGGCAGAGGAAGCGTCTTCCAACTCCACCCTGGCTGCGTGATCGTTCTACTTTTGACGGCAAATGCCTGCCAGGAGGGTCATTCCGGCAAGAGCCTAAGCGCAACGCAAGCCCGAGCGTCGTCCTAACGATCCATCTCGATAAACACGTCGCAATCAATATCGCCAAGCGCCTGCATGATCCTGCTCTTGGCCTGGTCGCACTTCTTTTGATCGAAGTCAGGAGACGTCTTGTGCGTCTCGATCGACATGCGGATCATGAGTCGTTCGGTTTTTCTGCCCTGTCCGTGCAAGGTGGACAGGACGGCAATCCGGGTTACCAATTTTTCTTCTTTCAAAGACGCGAGACGCGCTTCTGCTTTGCTCTGCAATCCCTCCGCATCGACGTCTTGCGTCATGATGTGACCTCAAACGACGGACCTGATGCAATTCCCGGCTCAACTATGCATGAACGGCCGCGCCGGCGCCATTAAATACGCGCGAAGCGGACGGTACGGCAATGTTGGCAGCGAGCCAGCGCCCACAAGACGAAGACCGCTCGCTGCTCCAAGGATCGGAAATGAGGGCTTCGAGGGAACCGAGGCCCATCCTCAGGCAGAGCGTTTCTTTGCGGGCACGATTGGCATCTGATTGTTGGCCGCGTCGCGCGCTAATCTAAGCGCCCGCAGCTTCGCGGTCCTTTCGCGCAGGGCGTGCTTGTCCGCCAGGTATTCGGCCATCGCTTGCTGGCCCTCGCGCAACCGCTCTTCCTTCTTTTTCAAGGCGGTTGAGCCACGATCAGAGGTCTCAGGGGAATTCGTGCTCAACGTCGTAACTCCTTTTGGCGCGGGTCTCAGCAGTCCCGGGAAATCACTAGTGCTTTTGGGCCAAGTCGTAGAGCCGTTGATAGTGCGGGACAATCCGTTGCAAGGCCCGATCACAAGCATAGCCATTCGACTGACCGCGATGGAAGCGGGACACCGTCCACGTGGCGATACTGATGTCGTCGACGACCGGGACCACAACAATGCCCCAGGCCTTTTCGCATTCCGCACAAGTACGAAGTTCGGCGATAATCAACCGTTGGATCTCGTCCTTGGTCTTCGGGAGCTTTTCCACAATCCGCACAATGACCGACTTGGCTCGCGCACCAATTACCGCCTGTCCAACTATGTGGGGTGACAGAGGGCAAAACTCAAGGCGGTTCGATTAGCGGTGGCGACGGCAGTCACCGGGCGGTCCTTCCCACGCGGTCACGGCACGCGGCTCGACGGTGTGGGACCGGTTCGGTGATCCGCTTGCCGATCCGGGCCGGTTGAAGCGCTGGCTGGCCCATAGCGGTCCGCACGCGGTCACTCGTCATCGTCCGCAACCAACCGGCTCATCGTGCGTTGGCAACGATGGAGAAACGCAGCTCAAAAGAGCCCTGACGCAAGGCGCTGGTATCGTGTCGAACCTGTCGAGAACTAAACGAGGTGATGGGCTGGCATGCTCACGATGTGGGGCTGCGATGGACGAAGTGGTTCGCATCGCGCCCCTGCCAGGGGAGCCGGGGTTGATCGCGTATGAGTGCCCCGGCTGCGGATACGTGACCAGCGTGCTCAGTCACCCCGACGGGGGCCAATAGCCGAATCAGGCCAGCGCATTCGGACCGGCGTTTTGCCGCAATCTCGCAGTCAGCCTCAATCCGCCTTCATCAGCCCCGCGGCCCTCAATGCCTGGGTGATAACCGCGCGGATATCGACGGGAACAGAGCGCGGCTCGCCTGCCGGGTCGGCGAAGGGCGGCTTCTCGGGCCTCTCGTCGCCCGCGATGTCGTGCGACCGGCGCGATGCGCGCTCGAAAGATGTCTGATCCTTCGCTGCGTCGTTAGGGGCTTCTGCCAGACCCCAGAATTTCGCAACGTGATAGGAGGAGGAAATACCGACTTCGAGTAGAAACGCTCCGGCAGCACCGCACTGATCATCGGCATCTCCCACCGAGAGCGGGGTGCCATGGGACATGCTGGGAATAGCGTAGGATTCGATCAGATCTTCGCCCTCCGCATTGCGCCAGACTTGGCGGGGGTAACCGTCCACGGTCTCCTGGAGTGTCGGAGCGGTCGGAAGCCCGTGCACATTGGTCCATTGCTTGACGATCTCAGCCGCGTTGGGCGGCACCACCGTCGTGTCCATGCCGCCGTGCCAGACGGAAACACGCGGCCAAGGCCCTTGATGCGGTGACGCACGCCGCACCAGATCGCCCCACAGGCCGGCGGGACGAGGGGGACTCTGAAACATGCTTTCGAATGCTTCCTGGACATTCGTTGCGGCGCCATACGGCAGGCCCGCGATGATGGCCCCGCCGGCAAAGACATCGGGGTAGGTCGCGAGCATGACCGAGGCCATGGCTCCTCCGGCCGACAGCCCGGTAACGTAAACGCGGCGTCGGTCGATGCCGTGATCCAACGCCATCTTGTCGACCATTTGTCGGATCGAAAGAGCCTCGCCTTGCCCCCGCTCCGTATCGCCGGGTTGAAACCAGTTGAAGCAGCCGTTCGGATTATTTGCGTGCTGTTGCTCGGGGAGCAACAGCGCAAAGCCATACCGCCCGGCGAGGGTCGACCATCCGGTGCCGTGATCATAGCTGGCCGCCGTCTGCGCGCATCCGTGAAGGACGACCACGAGTGCGGATTGATCCGCAAGGCCGGAGGGCAGATGCGTGAACATACGCAAGGCGCCGGGATTGGAACCGAAATCGTAAATCTCACGCAGGCGGCTCGATCCCTGACCAAAGTCGGACATCTTGAGCCCGATCTTCCCGGCCGCGCCCATGAGCGTCTGCCACTTTTTCCGATCGTGAAGCAGATTGGCGGTCGTTTTCCCAAGACCGAGCATTGAGGGACCTTTCGTCACGGAGAGCTGTCAGCATCACGACGGCTGCCAACGGGAGAGTCTGAACGGGGCGTTCCCAATCGGGGAGGCGACCGCTAGAGCGTTCGCGGCGGGAGAGCGATCAGAACACCTGTCAGATCAAGCCACCTTGTGGAAGGTGCTCATCATGCCGGACTGAAGGGGCGCAACGGTTTCGGCCGTTACTTTCTGAGCGAGCGCTGCGAGCTGTTGGGTCTGCTCGGTGAAGCTTTCGAACTGCTTGCGCGCGTGCGCAACCGACAGTTCGAAAAATTCGGAAGGCGATGTCACGGCAATCAGCCGACGAGCAAAGTCGAAGGCGGAGTTGGTATTGTCGTGCACCATTTCAAGTATGTGGAGATTGAAGTCGGCGGCGCTCTTGGTGGCTGTCGCCACGGTCCGCTCGAGGACCTTGTTGCCTTCTTCGGTTGTTGCTTTCGCTTTCTCGAACGTCTCTTGGGCGTATGCGGCGCCCTTCTGTGCGAACTCTCGAGCTGCCTCGTTTTTCCCCGTCCGGGACCGGCCGGATCCACCGCTCGCGGAGGAGTTGAGGGGAGCCTTCCTCTTGGCGGCGGCGATACTCTCTTTCATGGTGAAATCCTCCTGAATGCGGGAGCTGATCTCCGCGGGGGCGTCCGGATGTGGGAGTGCCTTTGGTGCAATGCAATAGAAAGTGGACGCGTCGCGCGACAATCTTGAAACACGAGATCATAGATGTCCCGCACAACGTCGCGGCACAGGTGCCGCACCGACTGCGTCAGAGCGGTCGCGCTTTGTCCACCATGATGGCCATTCCCCAAATGGTCTTGCCGCTTTTAGTGCGATAGTCGGCGATCGCGTTGCTGATTGCCTTGCCCACCTCCGCCTCTCCGGCGACCTCTCCGGTCCATTCGTGCACGTACTCCTCGTTCTGCTTGAACCCGATCCATACCTGCATAAGCCGCTCCTGCTTGACTTCGCTAGCTGGCGTTGGACGGAATGTCCGATTCGACCGGAGACGCTCAGCGACTCGGCACACAAACGTTGCCCCATGAAATTAGGTTCCGGTCCACGCGAGGGGCGCGCCCCGACGCGGAATGGCGTTTGCCACCCAGTGCTTGGAGGAACTTAGCTTCGGCGGTCTTGTTGTCACGGCAGGGAGGAGATTGAAGGAGTACTATGAACGCCAACGAACAGAAGCCTGGCCGGCAAAATCAAGGCGGCCAGCAGAATCAAGGCGGCGGTCAAGGCGATCCACGCCAGGGAGACCAGGGAGACCAGGGTCAGCGTTAATTTCTTTGCACGGCAACCTATACCCCCGGCCTCGGCCGAGGGTGCTTTTTGTGCATCGTGGACAGAGGTGAAGCGCGCGCGGTGCAAATAAGGAGACTTCGGTCGTCTAGACTAGAGGGACGTCATCGCAAAGCCGATGATGAGGGCTTGTTCTCAACCCCTGCGCAACGTGGGCGTGAATCAGGCGCGCGGCGCGACGGCGATGCAGCGCGATAGCAACGGCCGCCGATGTGGACGGCAGCTGTATAAAATTGCTCACCAACTTCGCCCAAGTTTAGTTTCCGGCAAGCAAGGTTGTCCTTGCGGAAATCCAGCACAATCTCCATGTGTTACTGCACAGCGGTGCGGCACGCTTGCGCACTGAGTCTTTCCTAACTTCACAAAGACGATCTTCGGGCAAAGGACGCGGTTGCGCCCTTCCCTGAGGGAAAATGCACTGGGATTTTGCAGTCACTAGCTCCCGCGGACTGCGCGGGGGATTTTGGCTCAAGTCTGGAAAATCGAGTCGTTCTGCAACTTTATGAGGAACCTATGAAATTTCGCCCACTTCACGACCGCGTTGTCGTCGAGCGCATCAACCCCGAGGCGAAGACTGCCGGCGGCATCATCATTCCCGACACAGCAATGGAGAAGCCGCAGCAGGGCAAGGTCGTCGGAGTTGGTCCGGGCGGCCGCGATGAAAGCGGCAAGCTGATCCCGATCGACCTCAGGGTCGGCGACCGCGTCCTGTTCGGAAAATGGTCGGGCACCGAAGTCAAGATCGATGGCGTCGAGTACCTGATCATGAAAGAGAGCGACATCATGGGCGTGCTGGATGAGGTCGAGGCCAAGAAAAAGGCCGCCTGATCCTGCCCCCTGTCCGGAGGCGGCGGAAGAACCCCCTCGGACGTCTACGAAACATCGGATCGATATCCTCATCGTTCGAACGCGGCCCGCGGTCGTTCCTTGAGGTGAGATGCAACAAAGGAATCCAGAGATGGCTGCCAAGGAAGTCAAATTCTCGGTCGACGCTCGCGACAGTATGCTGCGCGGCATCGATACTCTCGCCCACGCGGTGCGGGTGACGCTCGGCCCCAAGGGCCGCAACGTCGTGCTGGACAAGTCGTTCGGCGCTCCCCGCATCACCAAGGACGGCGTCACCGTCGCCAAGGAGATCGAACTCGAGGACAAGTTCGAGAACATGGGCGCCCAGATGGTGCGCGAGGTTGCGTCGCGAACCTCCGATCAGGCCGGTGACGGCACCACCACGGCGACCGTGCTCGCTCACGCGATCGTCAGGGAGGGCGCCAAGGCGGTCGCCGCGGGGATGAACCCGATGGACCTCAAACGCGGGGTGGACCTCGCGGTCGAGGCCATCGTCGCCGACCTCCAGAAGAACTCCAAAAATGTCACCTCGAACGAGGAGATCGCCCAGGTCGGCACGATCTCGGCCAATGGTGACGCGGAGATTGGTCGTTTCATTGCCGATGCCATGAAGAAAGTCGGCAACGAGGGCGTGATCACGGTCGAGGAAGCAAAGTCGCTCGAAACCGAGCTGGAAGTAGTCGAGGGCATGCAGTTCGACCGCGGCTACATCTCGCCCTATTTCGTTACCAACGCGGACAAGATGCGGGTCGAGATGGATGATCCGTACATCCTCATCTACGAAAAGAAGCTGTCCGGCCTACAGGAGTTGCTGCCGCTCCTCGAAGCAGTCGTGCAGACCGGCAAGCCGCTCGTCATCATCGCTGAGGACATCGAGGGTGAGGCGCTGGCGACGCTGGTGGTCAACAAGCTGCGCGGCGGCCTCAAAGTCGCGGCGGTCAAGGCTCCGGGCTTCGGCGATCGCCGCAAGGCCATGCTCGAGGACATCGCGACCCTCACGGCTGGCACCATGGTGTCCGCGGACCTCGGCATCAAGCTCGAGAACGTGACGATCAACATGCTCGGCCGCGCCAAGAAGGTGATGATCGACAAGGAGAACACCACAATTGTCGGCGGCGCCGGCAAGAAGGTCGACATCCAGGCGCGCATCGCCCAGCTCAAGGCGCAGATCGAGGAGACCACCTCGGACTATGATCGCGAGAAGCTCCAGGAGCGGCTCGCCAAGCTCGCCGGCGGCGTCGCGGTACTTCGGGTCGGCGGTGCGACCGAGATCGAGGTGAAGGAGCGCAAGGATCGCGTGGACGACGCGATGCACGCGACCCGCGCCGCGGTCGAGGAAGGCATCCTGCCGGGCGGCGGCGTTGCGCTGCTGCGCGCGGGAGAGCTGCTCAGGAAGGTCCGCACGCAGAATGACGACCAGAAGACCGGCGTCGAGATCGTGCGCAAGGCGATTTCCTGGCCCGCGCGCCACATCGCCATCAATGCCGGCGAGGACGGCTCGATCGTGGTCGGGAAGATCCTGGAAAAGGACACATACTCCTACGGCTATGACGCCCAGGCGGGCGAGTATGGCAACCTCATTTCCAAGGGCATCATCGATCCGACAAAGGTGGTGCGAGCAGCACTGCAAGGCGCGGCGTCGGTCGCCGGCCTGCTCATCACCACCGAGGCAATGGTCGCCGAAGTGCCGAAGAAGCAGGGCCCGGCGATGCCGGGCGGCGGCGGTATGGGCGGCATGGACTTCTGAGGGCGCCGACAGCGATTGAGAACAGAAGGGCCCGGGCAATGCCCGGGCCCTTCTCGCAGTGACAAGCGCGAATCAGCGCATCGAAAAATAGGTCTGCTCACGCTCGTTTGGTTTGCGCGCACCGATGCCGCGGACGCCGCCGCCGTCCCAGCGGTATGCCGGTGCATCCGATGGGTACGCCGATGCTCCGTTTGAGCATCGGGAAGCGAAGCTTGTGAGATTTTTGCAACGCTCCGCATTTTTTTGAATCGGGTCACAGTCCAGCGCTGATTTTCTGTTGCGATGTCGCCCAACGACAACAAGGGGCGGCTTCATGCATCAGTCTACGTGGGTGGTTCTCCTGCTTCTCATGGCGGGGGAGATCGCCATTCTGGCGATCGGGGGCTTTGTTCTGTGGCTCGCGGGGGAGTTTGGCGATGCCCCCAAGTGGATAAACGCCCTGCGCAAGCGCCGCAGGGCGCAATAGCATCAGGTCGAGCGCTCTAGCGCCGTTCGAGTGACGCCGTGCGCCGTTGAGCTCCAACGCGATACGCTTAGCAGCGAGCGGACGCCGCTACTTGCCGAGCTCCCGCCGCACCGCCTCGGCAGAATTGCCGACGCGAGCGATGACGGATGCAAGACGTTCCTTCGATACTCCGAATTCCTTGGTCCAATAGCGAACTTCGTGATCCTCATCCATGCTGATGCGTGCGCGATCCTAAGCGCCTCGAAATTTCAAGCCCTCGGCCATCTTTATCTCCCGTGATCGATCGGCGACAACGCGCGCGACGTTCGCGAGTTTCACGCGGGGGAACTTTTCCTACGTCTTCCTGCGCGCTCGAAACACAAATCTACCTCGGTGGAAGCCAAGGTGATTTTTGTCAGCCTGCTTTTTGTCTTGCCGCCTACCTCTTCGGCCGCTCGCGTTTGTGGAAACGGTCAACGGCGGATCCAATCCGGAACATTTCGGAATCATAAGAGTTGGGGAGCGTCTACACCTACAGAGGACAAGAAAAATGCGTATCTATCTTGCGATCGCGGCAGCCGCCGCGATGATAACCAGTACCGCGATTGCCCAACCGGCAAATCGTGATGCCAATACGCCTGCCGTCAATACGCCGAACACTCCGCGCAACCCAGGAGCGCCGGTCGCAGGATCGAACAGCTTCACCGAAGGGCAGGCCAAGTCGCGCATCGAGTCGAATGGCTTCGCCAATGTGAGCGAGCTGCGCAAAGACGATCAAGGCGTCTGGCGTGGAAAGGCCATGAAGGACGGCAAGAGCGTCACGGTAAGCCTCGACTTTCAAGGCAACGTCACTGCGCGCTAGCGGTCGATCGCCGCCCCGATCCATACAAACCACATCCCTAAAAAGGATTCAGGAGGAATTTGATGACCGCTACCATCTCACGACTTTACAACAACTATGCCGACGCCAGAGAGGCGGTTCGTAACCTCGAGGCAGCCGGAGTCGGGCACAACGATATCAACATCATCGCGAGTAACGCGGACAACTGGTACTCGTCCGACCGCAAGGCGGGCAAGGACACATTCCCGGATCGCGATCTCGACGGTAAAGACGACCGTGCAGAGGCCGCTGGCGCCGGCGCTGGCGTCGGCGCGGCGGTGGGCGGTGCGGCTGGCCTGCTCGCGGGGCTCGGCCTGATGGCCATTCCCGGCGTTGGTCCTGTGGTCGCCGCCGGATGGCTGGCGTCCACGCTTGCCGGCGCCGCGGCCGGAGGCGTTGCCGGGAGCGTCGTGGGCGCCCTCACGCAGGCCGGCGTCAGCAAGGAGGATGCCGATATCTACGCTGAAGGATTGCGGCGCGGTGGCGCGGTCGTCAGCGCGCGCGTGCCGGACGCGGATGCCTCGCGGCTGCAAGCCATCATGGATCGGTCCGCTGTGAACGTGCGGGAACGCGCCGCGGCCTATAGGCAAGCCGGTTGGCAGTCCTTCAACGTAAAGGAAACCCCATACACGGCGGACCAGGTTCGCAAAGAGCGCGAGCTCTATATGAGGCGGTAACCACCGGCGATCACCCCGCGTTCGGTCCTGAACGCGTCAAGTCTTCCAGCAACAGAGAGCCCCGCCATCCCGGGATGGCGGGGCTCTCCACGTTCCCGTGAAGCTATCGCGGCCAGGCGTCGGATTTCGAGGCATCAAGCCAAACGCTCGATGCGCTCGCACCGGCAGGTTCTAAGGCAAACGTCTTGGCCTCCTCCTGCATCGGGTTGCGCGGTCATCCGGAAACGTATCCCCGTTGGTGAGATGAAAAAGAAGCTTGGCATGTCATCACCTGCTGGACCTGCTGGTCCCTGGTATAGTCATCCGAGAACTTGCCCGTTCCTGGAAATTTTGGTCCAGGTTTCATCGGGGGCACGCGGCGGACGCATCGAATAGAGACGCATCAAAGAGAGCTTGTGCACTGCACTGGACGTTATCGATGGGAGCCGGCTTCAGAAAGCGACAGGGACGTCGCGCGCGAAGCTGCGGCGTTGGTGGGGGCGGGCGCGCTGCGGGAGCCACAGGCTCTCTCCGCTAAGCGGCCTTTCGATCGTGCAGAGCTGGCGCCAAGTGGCGCTCGTAGAACTCGATGAACTCATTTTGTTGCGGTCCGACCTGGACCAGGATGATGTGGTCGTACCCGGCGCGGACATAGCGATTGATCGCCTTGAGATGATGCTCCGGCGACGGCCCGCAACTGACCGACTGGCCAACCGCCTCGGGCGACACATGCTTGCTCGCCGCCGCGAACCCTTCCGTGTCGGGTAGTTCCGCCATCACCGGCCAGCCCGCGACCGACCAGCGAAAATAGTGGTGAGCGGTTTTCCGCGCATCGTCCTCGCGCTCGGCATAGCACAACGCCACCTCGGCATAGCGCGGGCCGGAGCCGCCGGCACCGGCGTACGCCTCTATCAGCTCGGGGCGCGGCTCCGTGACAATGAGCGCATCGCCCTTTCGCCCGGCGAGGCGCGCGGCTTCAATGCCGCCGGCCGCGATGGCCACAGCGGGCTTGCGGTCGGGCCGATCGAACAGGCGGGCATGATCGAGCTGCAAGTGGTGCCCCCGGTAGTTGGTGAGGGTCCCGGCCAGCAGACCCTGGATGATCTCAACCGCTTCCAACAAGCGCTGGTGACGTTCGCCCCTGCCGGGCCAACCGGCGCCGATGACATGCTCGTTCAGGCGCTCTCCGGCGCCCAGTCCCAGAGTGAACCGGTTATTGCTCAGCAGCGACAACGTGGCAGCGCCTTGGGCGATGATCGCCGGGTGGTAGCGCATGGTCGGACAGGTCACCGCCGTCATCAGGCCAATCCGTCGCGTCGCATGGGCCAGCGCTCCCAGCACCGACCAGGCCAGCGGCGCGTGGCCTTGCTCCTCGAGCCAGGGAAAGAAGTGATCGGAAATAGCCGCGAAATCGAAACCGGCCTGCTCGGCACGCTGCGCGTTGCGCACCAAGTCGGTCGGGCCGTGCTCCTCGGACATGAGCTTGTAACCGAGCTTGAGCATCGACGATGTCCTTCTCGTGCAATCTCTTGCCGCTGCGGCTGGCCTGGGCCGTGCCATTCCGAACCATGCGGGAGTAACGGCCTGGGCCCGCTAAGGTGACTTGGATTGAAACGCATCCGGCGGCCGAAGGTTCGCGATCCCGTCAGGCAGCTGCCGTATTTCGCTCCAACCGACAGCAGGAATCCGCAACGTGCTCCATGACGGGTCAGGTGGAACCGGGTTTTCAGCGCTGCCGTCTGTCAGGTAGCCGACCCAAAGCTATTAAATTTTTCCATCCGGCGGCAGCCATCGTGAAGAAACCGATTGTAGTTGTCGTATAGTGGCGATGGATAACCTCTTGGTTTGTGAGCGTTCGGCTGGATGTCGATGATTACTCCTGTCGAGTGCAGACAGCGTGCCGTCGAATGCCGGCAGATGGCTGATCGCGCGCCGAACCTGAGGGTGCGCTCCATCCTGACCGACATGGCATGGACGTGGACGAGACTGGCGCTTGAGGCCGAGCAGCTCAATCCAAAGAGCGCGCGAATCCTGAAGCCGCTCGGTCCGATATCTTCTCCCTCGCCGCCGCCTCGCAACCGCGGCTGATCCCGGAAGGCTGGAGCTTCCGACGTGTGGAGGACGCCGAGTGGGGCGGGAGCCCCCCATTGTTCCGTCACCTGGGCGGCGCTAGTTTTCGATCGCCGCCGGCGTTCGAGGAAACGCAACCAGCAAATCACCGGCCGGCGGTCCGCTTTTCGGCTCTCCATAATTTCGCCTTGCATGGGGGCCTATTGAACCCGGGTACCGCTGCTGGGAGGGGACATGCAGCCTCAATCGATAGCCTTTGAATCACGTTCGCTTCTTCCGCTCTGTCCGAGCTGCGGAGGCCCGATGCGTATCCGGACCATCGGGGTCATCGACCGACGCGAGGACGTCAGGCTCGCCTGTACCGCGTGCGGCATGGAAACGATCAAGAGCTACAAGCTCGGCGAATAGAGCGAAATCCTCACGTTCAATCGCGGTTTCGCTCCAAAGCATCTATTTGGGAATTGGCTGAGGTGAGACGGCGCTCAGCATCGGGAGATCCGAGGGTGCCGCTCCGCACTGACGGATCGCGGGCACCTCATCGGCCGGCCGTAAGCTCGCCCGTTACGCCGCGGGCGAAGGCTGCGCGCTTCTTTGTCTTTTTCGGGAGAGTAGCCGTCTTCGGCAGAGCAGTCTTTGTCGGCAGCGCAGCGCCCACGTCTGGCTGATTCTCGGCCGCGTCGCGAGCCAAGCGAAGCGCTCGCAACCTCGCGGTCTTTTCCCCTACGGCGCGGCGGTCGGCTTGGTATTCGGCCATCGCTAGCTGACCTTCCCGCAAGCGTTCCTGTTTTTTCTTGAAAAGCGCCTCGGCGCGGTCATGAGGCTGATGAGAATTCATACTCAAGTTTGTAGCTCCTTGCACGGAAACGGCTCGAGCGNAGTGAACGCCCTCTCGACCTGATGCCGACCAAATGGGGTTGATCAATGGAATCAACGCCGTTCTGCGTCATTTGTTCCCTTGAGGGTTGAATTCCGGGGATTTGCGCTCTTCTGGTCAGGTTTCCGGGGTCCCCCGGGCGACGCGGGTCCGTTGGATAACGAACCACGCGATGACGATGATGGGCGCCGCGACAATGCTGCCGGCCGCGAAGATCGTCGAGAATGACAGCCCGAGCAGACCCTGCAACGGTCCGATTCCGAACGCGGCGACGCCGTATCCCAACTGATAGAATGCGATGAGCCCGCCGGCCATCACAGCCGAGAGGTGAGGAAACTCGCCGCCCGCGAAGCTGATGCTCAACGGCAGAAATCCGGAGCATGCCAGACCGGCGAGGCCAAAAACGATGATCCCACCAGCTTCGCTCTGCACCTGCGAGGCCAGCTGAAACACCATCAGCGACAGGGCAGGAAGCGCGACATAGATCCAGCGCGCGGGCACAAGCTGGGAGATCACCGCGATAAGTACGCGTCCCACCGTCACCATCACCCAGAAGGCGGCGAGCGCGAAAGAGGCGCCTTGAGGCGATACGCCCCGCTCGCCGCTGAGATAGAGCATCGCCCAGTTGCCGTTCAGGGTTTCGACGATCCCGTAGACAAATACGGCAGCGGCATAGAGCCAGAAGCGGCCGGGCAGATCGACCCAATTGAGGGAGGTCGGCCGGCTGTCGTCGGCACTCCCGGCAAGGGTTCGCAGTGGTTGCGCGTAGGCGACGCCGAAGAGCAGCACCGCAATGCCCGCCACCACGACCGGGAGGAGCCACCACGCGCCCAGCCCGACCACGATCGCTACCAGCACCGGCGCGAGAGCGGTTCCCAATCCAAGGAGCGCGTTCAGCGCCAGAACCGCGCGATCGGCGCGCTCCGGAAAGAACGCCTCGGCATAAGTATTAAGGGCCATGACCGTCGCGCCAAAACCGAGACCCAGCGCGCCGGTGGCGAGCAGCAGCACGCCGAAGGCCATATCGGGAGTGCCGAGCAGCAGCCGGCTCAGGGCCAGCAGCACCATCGAGACGATGTCGCCGGCCAATCCTGCGAGCAGCACCCGGCGCAGACTCCATCGACGCGCCAGTCTCGGCGCGAAGGCGGACGCGAGGATGGCAAGCAGCACCTGGGGCAGAAACAAGGCGCCGTAGCGCGTGCTGTCGAAACCAAACCCGTCGGGACTGGTGAAGATCGAGCTCGCCGCCGGAAAGGTCACCAGCGCCAAGCCCTGCATGACAGCGGCGATGTAGACCACGCCGATCTCGGCGCGGCTTGCCGTTGCGGAAGTGCTCACGCGGGAGAGGCTCTCGGTGCGTCACGCGCAATCGCGCAAGGGATATGGTGCATCCGTCTCATCCGTGCGGGCCGCCTTCTCACGCCAGCCTCTGCAACAGGTGATCGCTTACGCGGATCGAATTGGCGATCGCGGTCAGGGACGGATTCACCGCTCCAATGCTGACGAAGAAGCTGGTGTCCACGACGTACAGGTTGTCGAGCTCGTGCGCCTTGCAATTTACATCCAGGACCGAGGTCTTCGGATCGGCTCCGAACCGGCATGTCCCGACTTGGTGGGCGCAGCCGGCGATGGGGATATCCGTCTTCATGTAGATGTCGCGTGGGATGAGATGGTGCGGGTGCATGCCCAGAAGGCTCAGCATCGATCTGAGCTTGTCGTACAGCTTCTGCCTGGCCACTTGGTTGTTGGGGGTATAGCTCAAGGTCAGGTTGCCGGCCTGGTTCACCGTCACGCGGTTCTCCGGGTCGGGCAAGTCTTCGGTCGTGAGCCAGAAATCCACCGCGTGGCGCGCCAGGTTGTCGAGCAGCCCCATCGGCACCAGCGCGGTTTCGAGCGGCTTCTCGCCCCGGTACATCGGACCCAGAGACTTTCCCGTCATTTGGATGTTACCCATCGGGTACTCGAATCCGTCCATGCCAAAATAGAAATCATTCAACGCGATCGTCTTCTGGAAGATGGTCGGGTTGGGCTCGAGTGAGATCGCGAGCGCAGCTTGGCTGTTATGGAACATGTAGTTGCGTCCCACCTGATCCGAGCCGTTGGCGAGGCCGTTAGGATGCTTGTCGTTGGCCGACATCAGCAGCAGTTTGGCCGAGTTCGCGGCACCGCATGAGACCACGACAATGTCACCCCGGAAAACATCGCGCTGGCCCGCGACTTCGGCAACCACCTCCGTGACCGCTGTGCCGCTGGCATTGGTCTGCAACTTCAGCGCCTTGGCGTTGCGCAGCAGCGTCACGTTGGGATATTCGAGGGCGGGACGCACCGCTACGGTTTCCGCGTCAGACTTGGCGTGCACCAGGCAAGGAAAGCCGTCGCAGGTCTGGCAGCGGATACAGGTGCTGTACGCCATGTTCTGCTCGTCCAGCATGACCGCGCAGGGAGCAGGAAAGGGGTGGTAGCCCGCCGCCGTCAAGTTATCGAACAGCTGTTGGATGCGGGGTTCGTTGGAAACCGGCGGGCACGGATAGGGTCCGCTGGCGGGCGGCTCGGTCGGATCCCGGCCGCGCAACCCGTGCACGTGGTACATCTGCTCGGCTCGTGCGTAATAGGGCTCGAGTTCCTCGTACGAGATCGGCCACGCCGGCGAGATGCCGTCGTGATGGCGCAACTCGCCGAAATCCTCCCGCCGCAGACGATAGAGCGCCGCGCCGAACATTTTGGTCGCGCCGCCGACGAAATAATGCACCTGGGGCTGAAACGGCCGGCCGCTTCGGTCGTACCAGGTGTCCGGTGATACGTAGCGGTTCTGCACGAACACCGCCTCCGCATCCCAATTCCCAGCCTCGCGCTTGAGCCAGTCGCCGCGCTCGAGAATCAGAATGCTCTTTCCCGAGGGCGCGAGCTGTCGGGCAAGCGTGCCGCCGCCGGCGCCGCTGCCGACGATGATGACGTCGAAGCGCTTGTCCATGCCCGCTCCCGTTACAACCCGACGCTGCTGTGCATGATGCCGCCATCCGCGAAGATGGTGGTGGCGGTGAGGTAGCTCGCGCCGTCCCCCGCGAGGAACCCGACCACGGCCGCAATCTCCTCGGGACGTGCCATGCGGCCCAGCGGGATGGCGGCGTCCAGTTGCGCGAGCTTGGCCGGATCGTTCATCGTGCTGAGATTGATCGGCGTTGCCACTGCGCCGGGACCGACTCCCACAACCAGGATGTTATGGCGGGCAAGCTCGAGACCGGCGGTGCGCGTCAGCATGCGCATTCCACCTTTGGCGAGGCAATAGGCGGTGTTGCCGGGCATTGGCCAGTCCTCGTGCACCGATGTGATGTTGATGATGCGACCGCCGCCACCTTGCTTGATCATTTGGCTCGCTGCGATTTGCGTGCCGAAGAACGCGCTCTTGAGATTGACGTTCATCACCTTGTCGTACTGCGCTTCGGTGGTGTCGAGCACCGACGTGCGGGTTTCGATGCCAGCATTGTTCACCATGATATCGACCCGGCCGAACCTGCTCACTGCCGCGTCCACGAGCTTCTGCAGATCGGCGGGCTTGCTCACGTCGGCGTCGACGCCGATGGACTGGCCACCAAGTTTCGCGATCTCCTGCTCGAGCGTCGCCGTCGCCTCCGGATGAGCCACGTAGTCGATGACGATCGCGGCACCCTGCCGCGCGAGTTCGAGAACGATCGCCTGACCGATCCCGCTGTTGCCACCGGTGACGATCGCCACTTTGTTCTTTAGCGCCATAGCTGTTCCTCGATGATCGATTTCGGATCGCTCGGAGAGCCCGTCAGGCATGCACCAGCGGGGGTGAAAGCGGCTTTGGTTTGGATTGCTCCGGAACAGCCGGGCCGGCACCTGTTGCCTGGTCGGCGGGAACCAGCTGGCTGATCAGGTTGGCGATCAGCCCGGTCCAGCCAGTCTGATGCGAAGCGCCGCAACCGCGGCCATTGTCGCCGTGGAAATACTCGTAGAAGAGAATGTAGTCCTTGAAATGAGGGTCGGTTTGAAACTTTTCATAGCTCCCGAAAACGGGACGTTTCCCGTCTGGACCGCGCCGAAAGAGCTTGAGCAGGCGGCTGCACAGCTCGTCGGCGACCTCCTCGAGCGTCAACATGACACCGGATCCGGTCGGGCATTCCACGGTGAGCCCATCGCCGTAATATTGATGGAAGCGGCGCAGGTTTTCGACCAGCAGATAGTTGACCTGCATCCAGATCGGTCCACGCCAATTCGAGTTGCCGCCGAACAACCCACTGTCGGATTCTCCCGGCTGATACTTCACGCGATAGTGCACGCCGTCGTACTCGAAATCGTAGGGATGATCGAGGTAGGTGCGCGAGAGAGCTCGCACCCCATAGGGCGAGAGAAATTCACTTTCGTCGAGCATGCGCCGCAACATCTTCGTCATGCGGAAGGCGCGCGCGAGGGAGAACAGCCGACGTCCCTGCGCGCCAATCTCGTTCCAGCGCGAGACGAGCTTCACCAGATCCGGTCGGCGCTCCCGGTACATTTCGATCTTGCGCCAGAGCTCGGGCCGTTTGTTGATCACCTCCTGCTCGACGATCCCAACCGCGAACAGCGGAATAAGCCCGACCATCGAGCGCAACCGCATGGGGATTTTCCGTCCGGACGGCATGGAGAGGACGTCGTAGAAGAAATTATCCTGATCGTCCCAGAGACCAATGCCCTCGCTGCCCATATCGGTCATCGCTTCGGCAATGTAGAGGAAGTGCTCCAGAAACTTGATGGTCATGTCCTCATAGACCGCATCGCGCTCACTGAGTTCGATGGACATGCGCAGCATGTTGATACTGAACATCGCCATCCAGGCGGTGCCGTCGGATTGCTCGATGTGCCCGCCGGTGGGCAGTGGCCGTGAACGGTCGAACACGCCGATATTGTCGAGGCCGAGAAAGCCGCCCTCGAAGATGTTCAAACCCTGTGGATCCTTCCGGTTCACCCACCAGGTGAAGTTCAGCAGCAGCTTGTGGAAGATCCGTTCCAGGAAATCGAGGTCGCCCCGGCCGCCATTCTGATCGCGGTCGTTCTCGAATACCCGCATGGCTGCCCAGGCATGCACCGGCGGGTTGACGTCGCCGAACGCCCATTCGTAGGCCGGTAATTCGCCGTTCGGATTCATCAGCCAGACGCGGCAGAGCAGCTCGAGCTGCCCCTTGGCGAACTCGGGGTCGATCAACGACAGCGTGACGCAATGAAAGGCGAGGTCCCAGGCCGCGAACCAGGGATATTCCCACTTGTCCGGCATCGACATGATATCGGCGGCCACCAGGTGGCGCCAATCGGAGTTGCGGCCGTGCTTGCGGCTCTCGGGCGGCGGCGGTTGCAGCGGATCGCCGTTCAGCCATTGTCGTACACTGAAATCGTAGAACTGCTTGTTCCACAGCATCCCGGCAAAGGCCTGGCGCTGGATGCGCCGCATGTCCTCGTCGACGATGCCTTTCTGTCGGGCGGCGTAGAAGAAATCCGTCTCGGCAATGCGCTGCCTAACGATGTCGTCAAAGCCAATGAAGGCGCCGCCGCGCTGATCGCCGCCGCGTAGCCGGACTCGGACCGTCACGCTGCCGCGGGCCGGCACCGTCCGCAGGTAAAGCCCGGCGGCCTTCGTGCCGTTGCCGCCGGCATTCACCGCCTCGGTACGGCCGTGAACGACATAGTCGTGGAAGGCGTCCTTGAAGTGGCCGGCCCCCGCGCTGGTGCCGAACACCCGCGCGAAATTGGATTCGTTGTCGCAGAACAGCAGCCTGTCGGCGGCTTCGAATTCGATGCTGTAGACTCCGAGGTCCTCGTGCTGCGCCAGCACTAGGCCGGCGCCCTTGTCCTGTAGCGATGGCTTCTGCTGGCCGGGGGACCAGCTCCAGGTGTTGCGGAACCAGACTTGCGGCAGGATATGGATGGAAGCCGGTTCCGGACCGCGGTTGTGGATCGTAACCCGCATGAGTACGTCGTCCACGTCGGCCTTGCCATACTCGACATCGACATCGAAGTAGCGGTCGTCATCGAAGATGCCGGTATCGACCAACTCGAACTCCATCGCCGCCGAGCCCTTGCGACGTGCGTTCTCCTCGATCAGCCATTCGTAGGGGTACGCAGCTTGCGGCAGCTTGTAGAGCGTGCGCGCGTAAGCGTAACTCGGGACGGCGTCGAGATAGTAGTACACCTCCTTGACGTCCTCGCCGTGGTTGCCCTCTTCGTTGGTCAGCCCGAACAGCCGCTCCTTGAGGATGGGATCGTGGCCGTTCCACAAGGCGAGCGAGAGGCACAGAAACTGCCGGTCGTCGGAAAAGCCGGCGAGGCCGTCCTCGCCCCAGCGATAGGCACGGCTGCGTGCCTGATCGTGGGAAAAATAATCCCATGCCGTACCGTAGGGGCTGTAGTCCTCGCGCACCGTCCCCCATTGTCGCTCGCTGAGATAAGGACCCCAGCGGCGCCAATTCTTTGCGCCAGTACGGCTTTCCTCGATGCGTCGCTTTTCGGCCTCGGTGACTTGCAGCATGGGTTGTCGGCTCCGGTCTGGCGTTTTGCGATCTCGCCCGATTCAGGTGTGCTTGGACTGCCCGGCCTGTCCGAGCAAGCGCCACGCGTTCAGCGTGCAGGCGACGGACCAGGCCTGCGCGGGTGCGCCGCGCGGGTGGTGCGGCGGGTCGCCGTCGAAAATCTCCCCGATTGTGCCTACGCCTTGGTCCTCCAGGGCGTCGCTCATCGCCTCCAGCACCGCTCGTGCCGCAGTTGCGTCGCCGCTGACGCGATACGCCGCGAGGCTGAACGGTCCCAGCAGCCAGCCCCAGACCGGCCCCTGGTGATAGCCGCCGTCGCGCTCCAGCACGCCGCCGCCATAGCCGGGATGGTATGCCGGACTGCCCTGCGCCAGCGAACGCAAGCCGAACGCGGTGAGAAGATCACGCCTGCAGACCTGCACCACGCTCGCCTGATCGTCCGGGGAAAGCGGACTGTGCGGCAAGCTCACGGCAAAGATCTGGTTGGGCCTGATGCTGGCGTCGTCGCCGTGCGGACCATCGATCACATCGAACAACCCTTCACCGTCCGCGCGCACGAATCGCGCAAAGCTGCGCTTCGTGGTTTCGGCCGGCGCGCCGAAGCGGTCGGGCTCTCCCAATCGGGCAGCGAACGCGCTCATCACCCGCAAGGCGTTATACCAGAGCGCACTGATCTCGACGGGCTTGCCGATGCGTGGCGTGACCACCCAATCACCGACCTTTGCGTCCATCCAGGTCAATTGCACGCCCGCGACGCCGGCCCTGAGCAGACCATCCGCCGGATCCACGCCAATCCCATAGCGCGTTCCCCTCTGATGCCATCCGATCATGTCGGACAAGACCGGGAAGACCTCGCGCAGGCTGGTGACATCTCCGGTCGCATCGATATAGGCGCGCCACGCCTCGAAGAACCACAGCGAGGCGTCTGCGGTATTGTACGCGGGGTGATCACCGGCGCCGGGGAAAACGTTGGGCAGCATTCCCTCGCTGACGAAGCTCGCGAACGTCTTGAGGATCCGCCGCGCGATGTCCGGACGTCCGGTCGCCAGGGTCAGGCCCGGCAGGCTTATCATGGTGTCCCGGCCCCAATCACCGAACCACGGATAGCCCGCGATGACCGACTGACCGTCGGGAACGCTCGGAAGCGGTCGTGAAAACACGAAGGTGTCGGCCGCGAGCGCAAGTCGCATAATCCAGCCGGGCGAGTCCCGCATGGCCGGACTGCCGGCCACCGCGGTGGATACGGCCGCACGGTCGTGGTCGAGCCGGCGGCGCAGCGCGGCCGCGAGATCAGCCGACGGCTCGGGTCCGAGGCCGGCGACGATGCCGCGCCACTCTCCAGGGACGAGCGGTATCGTCACCTCGGCGATGCAGAGGTGACTGTCGGTCGAGTTCAGGCCGCGCTCAGCCTCCATCGGCAGATCGAAATCCCGATACCAATCGTGCTTGGCTGCGATGTTGCCGCCGGGTGCTCCAATGGTCAGCGAAAAAAGTCCCGCGTCGGTGAGCCGGAGACTTTCGCCTTGAACGCGAATGTCGGGCGCAAAGCCGCCGACGGATGTCGTGCCGTGATGGTCGCGATCGTTGGCCAGCAGCGTCAGCCGCAAGGACAGACCGTTGGCGGCGGGATCGGCCCCCGGCCGCAACAGCCACGCGGCATAGGTGGTGTGGGCGCCGGGCTCCATCCAAATGCGTGCCTCGATCCGATGATCACCGATCTCGTACGTCCATACTGGGACGGAGTAGTCGAGATGAAAACTGGCGATGCGGACATGACCCGCCGGCGCGATGGCACCGCTTGTCCAGCGGTTGGTGAACAGCGGCCAGGACTGCGCGCCCGCGATGAGGGTCGCATCGGCTTTCGCGAGTATCAGCCGCCGTCCCAGCGGCGAACCGACCGGCGCAATCAGCAGGCCGTGATAGCGCCGGGTCAAGCTGCCGGCGATGGTCCCGCCGGCATAGCCGCCGAGTCCGTTCGCGATCCACCATTCGCGCCGCTCCGCTTGGCCGAGATCACCGCAGATGGCGCGGGTGAATCGGATCGGACACGGAGCCGAAATGGATTGGGGCGAATTCGCGCCATCTTGCGCAGCCGGCGGCGCCAGCCCGGAGGCGGCCTCATTCGAGTTGGCGCCCTGCATCGGACCCGCCTCCGGAAAAACCGATCGGGCCTATCGCGGGTTCAACGAGAAGGCGCCGCGCAGCGACTGCATCTTTGCGTCGGCGGCAATATAGAGAAAACCGCCGGCCAAACCGAAATTCTTCAGGAACGGCCAAAAGTTCGCATTCCATGCGTCACCATTGAACGGAAAGCTCCAGAAATTGTGGAACAGCACCGCGGTGGCGATCACGTAGAAGATGAACAGCAGCGCCGCTTGGCGCCGATAAAAGCCGGACAGGATACAGATGGGCCCGAAGATTTCGAGCAGACCGCCGAGCACCAGCAACAACATTGCGAGCGAGGGCGCCAGCGGTATCCATCCCTGTGCGGCTTGGGTCATGGCCGCCTGGAAGTCGAAGATCTTATTGAGCGCGCTGAACGGAAATATGACGACCAGACAAAGCCGGGCGATGAAAGCGAGGAATTGGTCCTGGGTCATGGCTCGTTCCGTTGCAGGAAGCAGACTTCGAAGCTAACAAAACGGGAAGCGAAGGGCGGGCCGTTGGCTATTCTTCGATCAGCCGTATGGCGTGGCCGTTGGGATCACGGATCATGACTGCCTTCTTGAAGCCGAGTTGAGCCTGCGCCGCTTGCGGAATGGCCACCACGTCGGGCGTGATGAATTGCGCACCCGTTGTGCGCAGCCGGTCGGTGACCGTCCGGATGTCTTTGGTGACCAGTGTCGTCTGCCAATGCCAGAGATCGCTGGCCTTGGTGTCGCGGGGCATCGGTCGGCCGCCGGGCGGCGTCTTGTACTCGAGGAACTCGATGTGGGGCGGCACCGAAGCCGGTAGCATCGCCGTTACCAGGCATGTGTCGTTGAACAAACCGTCCAGCACTTCCTGCGTCGGTCCGGTGTTGAGCGTGACCCCGCCGACCTCGAATCCGAGCAAGTCGCGGTAGAACGTCACGCCCTTTTCCGTACTGTCCACGGTCATCGCGGTGTGGTCAATGCCGAGAAACAGCCTGTTGGTCGGCTTCTGCCATGAAGCGTTGCCTTTGCCGCGCGGAAAATAAATCAGCTCGAGGTCATGACCCTCGGGATCGCGGAACTTGATCGCCTTGATACCGGCCGCCCCAGGGTTTGACGGGGGGATGGTGATTGGTTGGGCTGAAACCTGCCGTACATTGTTGTCCTGCAGGATCTTGTACGCGGCATCCATGTCGTCGACGACAATGGCCATATGCTGAAACCATGCGTCGTTGCTGTAGGAAGGCACCGGAATCGGCCGTCCGGTGGGGGGTGAAACGTACTGGGTGAGTTCAACGATCTGCTCGCCCAGTTTCAAATGGATGATCCGCATGTTGGCGTTGAATACGCCCTGCATCTTGTCGTATTCGGCGCCGACGACGCGAAAATCCGAGATTTTCTCGAATTGCAGAACCTTCGTGAAGAAGTCGGCTTGGCGCTCGACATCGGCGACCGTGAAGCCGATCATCTTTACTCGCTGCACATCGCCGGACAATTGGTCCCGCGCATGGCTCGTGTGGCTCGACAGTGCCAGCAGCAGAGCAAGCATGGCGGCGGCCAGCCAGGCCCCGGGCATGTCAGCATTCCATGCGGATGCTGCCTCGCGCACCACGGCTCTCCGACCCAGCTTCATTCCGAAAGCTGACGCTGCGCCCCGATCAAACACTTTGCGCCTATGCATGGAGCGCGTTCCTCGAACGGTTAATTCTGCAGCCTGGGGCGTCTGCGCCTGAATCTCGTCATCGCACGGCGCCGATCCCCTGCGAGCCGCGTACCGTACGCCGCGACGAGCGCGGTACGCTTTATAGCGCCGAACGGAGAGGGGCGAAACGAAAGCGACGGCAGCCTGCAGTTGGCGATCTCTTGCTGGTCGCAACAGCCGTCGCGCTCAGCGGCAGCACTTTCTAGGCCTGCTGTGGCGCATCATCACTGGGGCTGCGATCCGAGCCTTTGATCTGGGCAAAAGGGATCCTGAGTATCCGTTCGAACTTCCCGTTGCAGATTTGGACCGACCACGCTTTCCACGCCTCACCCATAAGGTTCGGCTTGGTCTCCATGAGCTCTCGTGCAAAAGTTGCCGCGTATTCCTCGGCCGCCTTGATGTTCGGCAGCGAGACGCCCTTCTTGTCGTAGACCGTCTCGTCGTCCACGAGATCGAAGTAATAGCGCGGCATGCGGCAGCCCCTCCAGCTTGATTGCCACCTGTGGACCTGCGGGTATCGCAAGACCGATAGCAGGCGGGCATGGGAGCCGCAACTTCTTGAGAACAGTGGGTTAGGTCCAAGGCGAACCGGTTCTCACTTTGCCGGAAAACGTTATCAGTCGTCGATCGCCTGGTAGGCCGAGGTCCAGAAGTCGAGATAGACCGCGGGAGCGCTGGGAGAGTCCCAGAGGCGCTGGGTCATCAGGATCGCGACCATGTCCTCCTTGGGATCCGAGTACCAGGACGTGCCATAGCCGCCGTCCCAGCCGTAGCGTCCGGGGACCGCCGCCACATCGTCGCGCCTGGTGATGATCGATACACCGAAGCCCCAGCCGCGATTGTCCCAGAACCCGGGGAAGAAGTAGGACGCCGCTTTTTGTGCCGGGGTGATGTGGTCGGTCGTCATCAGCTCGACCGAAAGCCGGGAAAGGATGCGTTCATTGCCGGCCTTGCCGTTGTTCAGCATCATCCGGCCGAAGGCGAGATAATCATCAACCGTCGAAACGAGCCCGCCGCCGCCCGACTCGAAGAGGGGAGGCCGGGCAAAGCGGCCGCCGCGCGCTTCGTCGAAAAGCGCAAGCCCGCCGGTTCCGGCGTCGGTCTTGTAGGAGGTAGCCAGACGGTCGAGCTTGTCCTCCGGCACGCTGAAGCCGGTGTCGTTCATGCCAAGCGGGGCGAAGATGCGTTCGCGGAAGAAAGTTTCCAGCGTCTGGCCCGCGACGCGCGCGATCAGTACCCCCAGTATGTCGGAGCCGCTGTGATACATCCATCTCTCGCCAGGCTGGTGGACGAGCGGAAGACTGCCGAAGCGCTTCATCAACTCGTCGGGCGCATGCGGAGGCAAGTTCGGACCGGGGGCGACGCCTGCTTCCGCCAGCGCGGTCTGGATCGGGTAGCGCGGGGGATAGGCCATGACCGCGCCGATCCCGAGCCGAAAGGTCAGGAGATCGCGCAGCGTGATCGCACGCTTGGCCGGCACGGTGTCGTCGAGCGCGCTGTCGATGGCGCGCAGGACTTGGCGTTTGGCCAGCTCGGGAAGCCAGCGGTCGACCGGCTCGTCCAGCCGCAGCTTGGCCTCCTCGACCAGGATCATGGCGGCCACGGCGGTGACCGGCTTGGTCATCGAGGCGATGCGGAAGATGGTGTCGCGCCGCATCGGGTCCTGTCCGCCTGCCGATGTCATCCCGATGGCGTCGACATGCGTCTCGCCGCGCCGGCTGACCAGCGTGACCAGGCCTGGTACCCGGCCGCGCGCAACGTGACCGGCCATGATGTCGTGCATGCGGCCGAGCCGTGTCTTGGACAATCCTCCGGTGCTCATCGGTCGATTCCTCCGTCCGCTACCCGCTTTTTCGTAAGTCGCCGTCGCCGTGTCACTGCGCCTTCACGAATGCGCCCTCGCGGTAGCTGGCGCCGAAATAGACCTGGATTTGCCTGACCTGATCTCCGGCAAACCGAAAAAACTCCGTGTTGCGGAATTCGTCGCCGTCATTGGTGACGCACGTGTAGAGCACGAAGGCCTCGCTCCCTTGTTCGAAGATCTTCTCGATCACATGGGTGCGGATGCGCTCGCTGTTCGGCCAGCACCGCTCGAAGTAAGCCGCCTTATCGATCGCGTCGTCGTACGGGCTGGTGAAGGTGAAATCGTCAGTCAACAGCGTCTCGACGGTTGCCCGGTCCTTTGACTTGTAGGCGGCGAACATGCTGCGGATGATGTCCGCCTTGCTGCGGGCGGGCATGTCGATCTCCTGGTGTCGGCCGTGCGGGGTGGGCCGGCCTATTTCGGGACCAGCGCGAGATAGGGCTTCGCCTCCCTGACCGCGCGCGCGAAGGAGGGGCGATCCATCAGGCGGCCGAGATACGCTGCGGCGTTCGGGTAGGGGTCGCCGAGCGGCGTCACCATGTTGGCGTAGAACAGCGCCGGGGCCGCAGCGCAGTCGGCCATGCTGAAGTCATCGCCCATGGCCCACGTCCGCGCCGCCATCTCCCGTTCGATCAGGTCGCAGGCGGTGTGGAGCAATGTCCGCGCGTCCTCCACGCCGTGCGGATCGTTCTTGCCCTGCGGGCGCAGCCTGTCGGTGACGACCTTCTGCATGGGCACGTTCACGTACAGGTCGTAGAAGCGATCCTGCAGGCGCGTCTGGCGGGCGCGCTCCGCGTCCGCGGGCACGAGCTGCGTTTTGCCGGGATAGTGCTGCGCCAGATACTCGATGATGATGCTCGATTCCGGCACGGTGCGCTCGTTCGGCTCGTCGCGCAGAACGGGGAACCGGCCGATCGGCCAGACGGCCCTGAACGCCGCGCGGGATTTGGCGTCGGAAAGGTCGACGATGTGGGGCTCGAACGGCGTGTCGTTCTCGTAGAGAGCGATCAGCGCCTTCTGGCAAAAGGACGAGAGCGGATGGAAATAGAGCTTGAGAGACATGGGTTGTCCCCTGAGTGATTGCACTTTGCAACTGGTTGCAGCCTAGGTCAACTGATGCGAAGATGCAACCGGTTTTTTCGAGGTGAAGGATGCGCGAAGATCAGAGGTCGGGCTGCCCGATCAATCTCACGCTCGAGGTGGTGGGCGACAAATGGAGCCTGCTGATCATCCGCGACATGATCTTCGGCAACCGGCGGCATTTCCGGGAACTGCTCACGAAATCGGAAGAGGGCATCGCCTCCAACATCCTGGCCGATCGCCTCAAGACGCTGGTCGAGCAGGGGATCATCACCAAGGCGGATGATCCGAGCCACAAGCAGAAGGCGATCTACAGCCTCTCCGAAAAAGGCATCGAGCTTCTTCCCGTGCTGGCGCAGATGTCGGTCTGGGGACGCAAATATCTGCCGGTGACCGAGGACCTCAGCATTCGTGCGCAACTGCTGGAGGAGGGGGGACCAAAGCTGTGGAAGGCGTTCATGTCGGAATTGCGCGACACTCATCTGGGCAGTCCTGGGGTGGCGCCTCAAGGAAATCGGCCGGGTCGAATGTCGGTCGCGGCCAGGCTGCAGGCGGCATACGAAGCCGTCGTCGCCAGGCGCAAGACGTCGGCGCCGCGTCGTCGACGTGGAGAGACTGCTGCCCGGTGACGCGGCCATCGCAGCCGCAACGATAAACAAGCTCGTAGGCGCCGTGGATGGAGCTTGAGATCAGACAGGTCAGACCCGGCGATGAGCCCGTCTTCGATCGGGTTGCGGAAGCTGTTTTTGACGAGCCGATCGATCCGGGGCGTCTCGCCGCCTACTTGGCAGAGCCCGGCCACCACATGCTCGTGGCCCTGCGCGCCGGCGAGGTGGTCGCCCAGGTTGCCGCGGTCATTCACCGGCATCCGGACAAGCCGACCGAACTCTATATCGACGAGGTCGGCGTGACGCCCGCGCTGCAACGGCAGGGGATTGCCCGCAGGATGCTCGACGAGATGTTTGCGCTCGGCAAGGCGTTGGGCTGCGAGGAGGCTTGGGTCGGCACTGAAGCCGGCAACGGACCGGCCCGGGGCCTCTACGAATCCCATGGCGCAACGGCCGATCCGTTCGTCCTGTATCTGTTCAAGCTTTGACGGCAACGCGCCCGACTCCGGCCCAATCGATACATTCGATCCTCATCGTCACGCCTTTGCGACGTATCGCTCGAGGCGTTCGAGGCTCTGCGTCCAGCCTGCTTTCATCCCTGCAAGCATCCCGGCGGCCGCTGCGGTTGACTTGATGACGCGTGTCCGGAGGGTGAGCGTCGTCTTGCCGCCGGTCTCGGCGAACACAACGCTGGTGTGCACCTCCAGGATTCGGTTGCCATCTTTGTCATCCACGGTGGTGGTGATGACGAGCCGTTCGGGCTCCTTGATCTCGTGAAACACCCCCGTCATCGGATAGTCGGTGCCGTCGGGGGCGCGCATGACGATCCGAATGGCGCCGCCCGGTCGCACATCCAGCTCGCAGACCGGATTGGTAAATCCGTGCGGGCCCCACCATTGCGCCATGTGCCTGGGATCGGTCCAGGCATTGAACACGAGGCTGCGCGGCGCATCGATCGTGCGAGTGATGACGAGTTCGTGACCGATCGTCTCGGTAGCGGGACTGGTTGCTGTGGACATGGTGGTTCTCCTTCCGGTGCGGTGCCGGCCATGACGGAGACCGGTGGCGATCAGAACGCCGACGTGGCGCGCTTGCAGCAAGATAGGCGGACGGAGTGAAGGGCCTGGATGTCTGGTTGGGGACGCCGCCGGTGACGCGTCCGCCGGATCAGCCCTCGGCGCGCGCCTTCAGATTGGCAAGACCGGTCTCGAAGTCCTTGCCGATCATGCGATCCATGTTGAAGAAGATGCTCATGACTTTGGCGATATAGAGGTTGGGACCGTACATCGCCCAGGTGATATCAGTGCTGTCGCCTCTGGGCTCCAGCGTGAACTCCGCGATGTTGTGGGCCTCGAACGGTTTGAAGAAGTCCAATTTGATTGCCACCTTGGACGGGGCGGGCGCATCGGTGATTTCCATGCGGCCCTTGCCGGCCTTGCCGTCGCTGTCCCACTCGTACACGGCGCCTTTGCCGTTGGCGGCGCCGCTGAATGTTCGCTTCATCGCGGGATCCAGTTTCTCGTAGGGCGACCAGGCGCCCCAACCGTGGAAATCAGCGATGAGCGGAAAGATTCTTTCCGGTGGCGCTTTGATGCTGGTCGCGCGCTGGACCCTGAACGTGTCGGGCTTGGTCGCGGCGAAGAGAAGAATCCCGGCCAGCGAAACGACCAGCAGAACAACCACGACAATAGCGACGGTCTTGACCATTGGTCTCTCCGTGCGGTGCCGAAATCGCGGGATGAGCGGCGGCGGAGCACGACGCGCGCCGCCGGCATCATCCCATCAAGCGAACGGTTAGGCGGCGGCCTTTTCGCAGTTGATCATCCACGGCGTACCGAACCGATCCACCAGCATGCCGAAGCGCTTGGCCCAGAACGTCTCCTGGATCGGCATCCGCACCGTGCCGCTGTCGGCGAGTGCGTGGAATATGCGTTCCGCTTCGGTGGGATTGTCGATGCCGAGGGTCACGGAGAAACCTTTCATCTCTTCATAGTGATCGGGCGGAGCGTCGGAGCCCATCAGGACCTTGTCACCCAGAACCAGGCGGGCATGCATGATCTTGCTGCGCCATTCGGCCGGTACGTGGTCTGCGGCTGGCGTGCCCTCATGGGGAATCATTGCCTCGATCTTGCCGCCGAGAACTTTCTCATAGAACTGGAACGCCGCCTCGCATTGGCCTTTGAACGTCAGATAGGGGTTCAGTTGCATGATCTACTCCTGCTGTTGGCTGGTGATTGGAGGTGCTGGCGTTCGGGTGCGATGATTTCACGGCACATCCCGACATGAAGTAATCCGTTCATCTGTCCGTTCCATGACGAAGCGTCCGTCAGCGCGGCTCTATTTCTTGCGTCCGCGCTTCTTCTCCTTCGCTTGCAGTTCCATGAGGTAATCGTCGAGGCGATCCAGGCTCTCATCCCAGAACCGGCGATAGCGTTCGAGCCAGTCGTCTACGTGCTTGAGGGCTGTCGGTTCGATCCGGCAGGGTCGCCATTGCGCCTCGCGCCCTCGGGTGATGAGACCGGCGCGCTCCAGCACCTTGAGATGCTTGGAGACGGCGGGAAGGCTCATGTCGAACGGTTCGGCCAGCTCCGTCACGGAGGTTTCACCCAACGCAAGCCGCGCGAGGATGGCCCGACGTGTCGGGTCGGCGAGGGCCGCGAACGTGCTGCTGAGGCGATCCGTCGGCATCGTGAACCACAGGGTTAAATAACCGCGCGGTTAAGTAGGCCGGAGCTGCCGGTCTGTCAAGCCGGACCGCACGACGCGATCGGCGAACCGGGATTGCGCGACTTCGGAGCCGCCTGTCGCACTCGTTGCCCTCGGGAACGTCGGCGCGCATCAATCGTTCGCGATCGGCGGTCTGGACTCGAACTGCCTGTCGCGGGCAGGTTAGCCGTTGGAGCCGGAAGCGTGGCAACGGCATCGCCTCTATGACCCGTCAGAGCCGACATGAAGTTCACACGCCGTCGATTTGCATATCTCGCTGGAGCCGCGGTCGCTTCGCTCGCCGCACCGCGGATGGCACGAGCGCAAGCCTATCCGGCGCGGCCGATGCGATTGATCGTCGGCTTCCCGGCCGGCGGCGCTGCCGACATCACCGCACGCCTGATGGGCCAATGGCTGTCG
>JGI12053J15887_10000025_pt1 | contig 39679 bp, 34 predicted proteins | sample MedBloCAOM1_O3_FD_15887 | JGI IMG/M metagenome (IMG submission 15887)
CAGGACCGGGACGATCAAATCCATCATCAGGTTCGGGATGACCTGCCATTCGACCTGATAGAAACGCGCCAGATCCGGATCGCTGCGCAGAGTAGCGATCACGTGCATGCGCGCGAGGTGATTAATGTAGTCGCCCAGCGGCGGCCACGGATAGAGCAGAACTGGAATCGATGCGATGGCTGCCAGTACCGCAAACAACGCGGCGATCCGAGCGTTGCTGAAATGCCCCGCCCGCGCAGTCGATTGGGGTTCATCTGCGAGGATTGCGGGCTGGGCGCCAACGGGCACGGGTTGACCGGCTCGATTCTCCCCGCGGAAATGAGTGACATCAACCATTCGGGGCTACATGCTGCGGAGCCGCTTCCAGACGACAAGTCGGACGAGTGCCGAGCGTAAGCCCGCTGGCAGGTGAAGCCGACGTATCACGTCGTTTGGCCCTAGTCCACCATCGCCGCACGAACGAATGGCCCCAGCGTACCGGGGCCATTCAGGCTCTATTCATATTGGTTGTTGGCGCGAACGAACAAGCGCATTAACGGCAGGCACGTTGCGTCCGGTAGATCACGCGCCCGTCCGATGTTACGATGCGCTCCCTCACCACGGGACAGTCCGCGCCGTAGGCGTAATATTCGTCACCACGCCAGCCGTAGCGGGGTCCCACGCCAAATCCGAACGGGCCCACCTGAACGCCCGCACCGCCGGGGTCCGCGCCCAAATAGACCTGAGCGGAGGCCGGAACGGTCGCAACGAGCGTGCCCGCTGCTGCCGCGGCCATCAGGAGTTTCCTCATCACATCCTCCTTTCTCCTGCTGCTGCATCTGCTCCGTCAACGCCTCAAGCGGGCAGGCGTTGCGACCGCATAAAAAAACTAAGTGACTGGAACCAACGACGTTTTCGCAGCGCCCCGGCGGATGTCCGGCGGTATCGGGCGCGCCGCACCCACCCGACCGCAACGCGCCCGCGCGAGCGAGCGCGCGGGATCATCCAGAGCGCGCCATATTCATGTTCTTTTTCCATGCTGCGGCTTGGACGCTACGGGATAGCGGCAGCGAACGGTGCAGCGGTTTGGTAGTGCGATGCCTTCGCTGCGGTCAAAGGATCCAACCTGCGGCGACTACGCGGGCGCGCGCAAGGGAGAGTTGGCATGATCAACAGGCGCCGGTTTGCAACGGGGGCGGGCGCGGCGCTGGTCGGGTACGGCTTGAGCGGCGGGCTGAATGGCGCGCGCGCGGCGCGCGGCTTGTCCCTCCAATTCGCCGGCGATCTGGACAAGATCGAAGTCGAGAGCGGCGGACGGCTTGGCGTTGCCGTCCTCGACACGCTCAACGGTGACCGGGCCGGCCGTCGCGTCGACGAGCGTTTTCCCATGTGCAGCACCTTCAAGCTCTTGGCTGCTGCCGCCGTCCTCGCGCGCGTCGACGCGAACCGCGAACGCCTCGATCGGCGCATCCGGTTCGAGGCCAGCGAGGTGGTGGTGAACTCGCCCATCACCAAGGACCGCCACGGCGGGGCCGGCATGTCGCTTGTGGAGCTTTGCGAAGCGGCGATGACCGTCAGCGACAACACGGCGGGCAATCTGCTGCTCGCCAGCCTGGGCGGCCCGGCGGGATTGACGGCCTACGCCCGCTCGCTCGGCGACACGGTCACCCGACTCGACCGGATCGAGCCGGAGCTCAACGAGGCGATACCTGGCGACCCGCGCGATACCACGACGCCGGCGGCAATGCTCGCGAACCTGCACACCCTTGCGCTCGAAAATACCCTCTCGGCCAAGTCGCGGGATCAGCTCTTGCAATGGCTGGTCGGCAATAAGACCGGTGATACGCGCCTGCGGGCGGGCTTGCCCGCCGGGTGGCGCGTGGGGGACAAGACCGGGGCCGGGGAGAGTGGCACAACCAACGACGTCGGTCTGATCTGGCCGCCGGACCGTGCGCCGGTCATCGTGTCGGTCTATCTCACGGGAACCTCGGCAACCGGCGAACGACGAAATGCCGCGCTCGCCGCGGTCGGCCGGGCCGTCGCGTCGGCGTTGAGTTGATGGCAAGCGACACGGATCTGCGCCGCATGGCGCTCGCGCTCGTGGGTACGAGCGAAGCCCCGCATTTCGACCGTACCGCTTTCAAGGTGGCGCGCATCTATGTGACGCTGGCGGCCGACGGTCGCACCGCCAATTTCAAGTTCACCCCCGACGAGCAGGAATTCAAATGCATGATGGCGTCGGACGCCTTTGCGCCGGTTCCGGGGGGCTGGGGCACGCAGGGATGGACCACCGCCACGCTGTCGGCGATGAGCGCGGCACAATTGCAGGACGCGCTGGAGACGGCGTGGCGTCACGCTGTGCAAAAGAAGAAGCCGCGGCGGTGATGGACCGCGCGAGCGGTCGCCGCAGCGCCAACGGTGAAAGCTTCGACTGGAATGACGTACACATCTGTGACACTGACATGGCTATAGGCCCGACAGCGTAGGAGGTATCGATGTGCCGGAATATCCGTACGCTTTTCAACTTCGACCCGCCCGCGACCGAGGAAGAGATCCGCGCATCGGCGCTGCAGTTCGTTCGCAAGCTCAGCGGATTCACTGAACCTTCGAAGGCCAACGAGCCGGCGTTCAGCCGCGCGGTCGAGGAGGTTTCGGATGCCGCGCGCCGGCTTCTAGATGCGCTGGACACCGCGAGGCCGCCGCGTAACCGCGAAGAAGAAGCGATGAAGGCGCGCGCCCGGGCGCGCGAGCGCTTCGCATAGCTGGGCGTAGCTCGCAGAATGAGTTGATCGCAGCAACACTCATCACCGTCGTCGAAGCCGGCTGCTCGCCAATTGTGGAGTAAAGGCATGCCTTCGCCTGCAGCGCAGGTACCATCCTTTCCGGCTGACTTCCGCATCCAGGAGATCGCGACCAACGGCGTTACCATCCATGTGCGGCTCGGCGGCAAGGGGCCGTCCGTCGTGCTGCTCCACGGCTACGGCGAGACCGGCGACATGTGGGTGGAGCTCGCGGCCGAACTGGCGCGCGATCACACCGTTGTCGTTCCCGATCTGCGCGGCATCGGCCTCTCGTCACGTCCCGCGACCGGCTACGAGAAGAAAACGCAGGCGGGCGATGTCGCCGGCGTGCTGGATGTGCTCAAGATCGGAAAAGCCGATCTTCACCCACGATATCGGCAACATGGTCGGCTATGCCTTTGCCGCTCAGCATCCCGAGCGCGTGACCAAGTTCATCCTCATGGACGCACCGCTGCCCGGCGTCGGGCCGTGGGACCAGATCGTTCGCAGCCCTCTTCTATGGCACTTCTCATTCGGCGGCCCGGACGCCGAACGGTTGGTCGCAGGCCGCGAGCGCATCTATCTCGACCGGTTCTGGAACGAGTTCTCCGCCGATCCGAAGACGTTCGGAGAGGCGTCGCGGGGAACACTACGCGAGGCTGTACGCCCAGCCTGGCGCGATGCGAGCTGGCTTCGCACATTCGCCGCATTTGCTCAGGACGCGCTCGACAACCAGGCATTCGTCGCCAAGGGCAAGCTGACGATGCCGGTGCTCGCGATCGGCGGGGAAAAGTCGTTCGGGCCGACGATGGCGGTCGTCATGCGGGCCGCTGCCGTGCAGGAACTGGTGATCGCAAACGCCGGCCATTGGCTGATGGAAGAGCAGCCGAAGGCGACGATCGCGGCGGTGCGTGCCTTCCTCGACCGAAAGACCTGACACCGCTTCATTTACCGATGCGGCTCGTGTCTGGCGGGAGGCTAGCGCTTGCCTTGCGCGACCTATGCTACGCCCTGCGCGCGTCCTGACCCACGGCCGCGCGATCGCGATCGATGAAGGCCACGAGCTCTTTGGTCGGTTCGGTGAAGAGCTGAAGCTTGCCGGTGTCGAGCGGTTCGCTCAGCCACTGCAGCAGAAACGTATCGGCGCCATTGGCAAAGGACGGTCCCAGGCCGCAGAAGAAAAAGCCGAGCGCGCGGGCGGCATCGGTGAGCAAGGGGAGACCGGGGTCGGCGACCGGCGCGGACAGCTGAACGGAACTGGCACCCAGGGCCCGTACGTCGCGCAGCGCCTGGGCGAGCTCGATGGCGGCGTTGGGGCCGATCCGTTGGAAGCAGATCAGGCCGTAACCGCGATCTTTGACCTTGATGCTGGTGCGTGAGTCCTCCGCGGTCGCCGCCGGGGCGCCAGGCGATACGGTCACGTCCAGGCTGGCGTAAAGTTTGAGCAGCATCTCCCGATAGGGTGCGGGTGCGTAGATGGTGCGCGGCGCGGGCGGCTGCACGAAGCGGAAGGTGCGCAGATAGCTCTGACGCTGTCCCGCGGTGGGGGCGGGGAAGCCTTTGGGCCGGAAGTCCTCGGGGTTGGCGCCGAGCAGCACCGCGCAGACAGGCATGCCGGCACGCGCGTCGTTTCGTTGCGAGAAGGTGTGGATTGTCAGCGGCTCGGCATAAATGCCGTGCAAGTCGTGCTTGGGCGCTTCCTCCCGCAGGCGTGCGGTCATGCGTTCCAGCAGACCGTGGCCGCGGTGCGCCGTACGGACGACGGCCTCGCCACGTTCCGCCACCTGCATGCCAGGTTCGCGCTCGAGCGCGACGTGGCCGATCACCTCCCCCTCGCTGTCCCGCGCCACCGCCGGAATGAGTTCACCGCCTTCGACCTTGTCCCAATAGCGGCGGGTCGAGAACACTTCGGCGTGGACGTAGTGGTGGCCGTAGACTTCGAGGAAGCAGCGGGCGATCGCCGCCGCATCGGTTTTCTGCGGCAGGTCGATGACGTAGTCACGCACAGCCGTCGCCACGGCGGGCGCGGCCACCGGCTCCTCGGGCGCGTGCTCTTCGGCTGCGGGCGAGGGCGGCGGCTCGGCGTTTCCGTTCAAGCTGCGGTGGACGCTGACCTCCCATCCGTCGATGCCGTGTTCATGGCAGGAGACGCCGGCGTCACGCCGGACGCGGCCGGCGAGCGACGCCACCACGTGGGAAAATCGCGAATGACCCTGCAGCAGGATGCGGGTGCGGACGTCACGGCGCGAGCACAGCAGCTCAATGCGGGCGCGTTCGCGGCCTGCGTCCGGTGTGCACAGTGCCTGCCATGCTTCCACCGCGTCGTCCGCGACCAGGCTTGCCACCGACGCCGGTACGGCTTCGGCGAGCGCGGCCTCGCGCACGAAGGCGCGCACGAGCTCGCCGTGTTCGGGCTCGAGCACGAGCCGTAGTTCGGAAAACCGGGCGACCGAGGACGATGGCATCTATGGACCCCGTGTGCGTTCGCTATGGCCGAAGCCGGGCTCGAGCTGGAGGGAATACCGTTAAACCCTAGTTCTTGTCAGCGGTCCTGGTCAGCCCTCGTGGGGAGTTCACGGTCGCAACTGCCGCGGGCCGAGGCGGGGTTGGCTGTGGTTCAGCCAACCCACATTTGATGATAAGCTCCGGTCACGCTCGCGAGTCGGCCGGCTCAAGAAATTCAAGAGAGCGAAACCGGCTCTTGTCAGGAGCCAAGCCGGGCCACGAGGTCGGGCCCTCTTCGCGCGGTGAGTGAAATACTCCCGGGCTGAGGGCGCTGAGACGGCGCACCGCGATAGGTGTATGTGTACTGGTCAGGAAGAGGAAAGTCCGTACTGCCAACGCCCACAGGAGGCAACATGGACAACACCACGCTTCTCATCGTTCTGATCGTCGTGATTATCGTTCTCGGTGGCGGCTGGTACGGCCGGGGACGCTGGTACTAGGTCTCTCCCTCTGCGGGCGCGGCGCTCGCTAAAGACTTGCGGCGCGCGCCAATGCGTTCGAGTCGGGTGGTGGAGCACGGTCTTGCTGACCGCTTGCCGCAGCACGAAGCTGCGCGACGGTTTCATCAAGAGACTCGACGAAGCCGGTCTTCGGGAAGCCCTGCAGGGCTTCGCGTGCCTCGATATTGGCGGCGGCGCCCAACATCGTAACCAGGATGTATGCGTCGGGCGCTTTTCGGCGCAATCGCCGCATGGCGTACCGGATCTGGGCTGACGTCGCATCTTCCACGTAACACAGGCACACGAGCGCGACGTCTTTGGTATCCAGGCTGAAGATGCGCGAGATCGACAAGGCGTCGGCCTGCTCTACCCGAGCGCCAATTCCCTCTCGTTCGATAAGCTGAGCGACCATCAGCGCGACGGCTTCGTCGAGCAGACCAAGCCCTGGAATGCACAGCACCGGCTGCTTCGTTCGCCATTGCTCCGGCACGGTCGTCGCGTCTTTATTGAGGGCCTCCTCGGCCTTGTTGATTTGCGCCAGTGGCGTCTCGTCGTCGGTCGCGGTCTCGTCCGCAGGTGCGGGCGCGGATTTGTCCTCGTGCATGCTGAGGTCGTCGATGATTTCCTCGACGGCATCGCGGATTCGCACGGTGCGCTCGTCGTCGAGCAGCCCACGCTCGGCGTCCGCCTGCGCAAGCCTCAGGCCGGGAACCAGAACCTCATCGTAGTATGCGAGCAGCGGCTTTTGCTTCAGGAAATTGCGTGCCTGCTCGGCAGCCTCCACCGGGTCTCGTGCCAGCATGCGTTGATAAACGAGTTCGGCCGGCGTCAGCGCTGGCTCATCGCCGAACATCACATCGAGAAATTTCAGGCGATCCACATAGCGGCCGAGCACAACCAGGCAAATCGTCAGTGGCGTTGCCAAGATCAACCCGATCGGTCCCCACAGCCAGGTCCAGAACGTCGCCGACGCGATGACCGCGACCGGCGAAAGGCCGGTCCCGTGGGCGTACAGCAGCGGCTCGAGAACGTGCCCAACGACCGGCTCTACGACCAGAAACAGCGCGGCGGTCCACAACACCAGGGTCCAATCCGGCCCGACCGCTGCCGCGAGAATGAGGGGAAGGATCGCGGAGATCGCCGCGCCGATGTAGGGGACGAATCGCAGGATCATCGCCAGCATCCCCCAAAGGGCGGCGCTGGGAACGCCGATCAGCCATAGCCCCGCGCCGATCACGACACCGAAGCCGGCGTTGAGCGCGAGCTGGGTGAGAAACAGCCGGCTGAGCCTCTGACCGGCATCGTCGATCGCCGCCGTCGTGCGCTGGAGATCCTGGGATCCCGCAAGCCGGACCAGGCGATTGCGCAGATCCTGCATCTGCATGAGAATGAAGATGACGAAGATCACCACAATTCCGGTGGTCGCGAGCGGATGGATCAGCGGTGTTATCAGCGCGACCAGGGTTTGCAGCGCGCCTGGATCCGGCTGCCTGACTTCAACCGGGATCGGCTTGGGGACCGTCGTGCTTCCGCCGGCGAGTGGAGGAGTGGCGGTGCGATTGGGTTTGTCGAGCTCGCTGCTCAAGTCTTGCAGGACCTCGGAGGCGCGTTCGAGGGTGCTGGTTGCCGCCGCGGCGGCACGCAGGCTGTGAATTTTTTCGCGCAGCGTCGATTGGTAGCGGGGCAGTTCACCCGCAAGCTGGTTGACTTGCGAGACCATCAGGCTGCCCAGACTGAAGATGGCGCCGAACGCGATGAGAACAACGATTGCCACCGCGACGAGGCGAGGCAGGAACCAGCGTTGCAGCAGTCGCACCAGAGGCGCAAGCACGAAGCTCATGAGGACCGCAAGCGCGATCGGGACCAGAACCTCGCGCCCGAAATAGAGCGCGGACACCACCACAACGGCCATCAGCACGGTCGTGAGCGCCGACCCGGCGTCGGCAAAACCGCTCGGACGCCGTGCGGGCAATGATTCCGGCATAGGTGCTTCCCCTGATGATCGGAGAGCTGGGACGAATTGTTCGCCCGCGGCGCGCAAATCGCAAGGGGCAGTCCAGTCTCTTCTCGTGTATGAAAAAGCCCCGACTTACGCGGGGCTTTGAAGTACGCGTTACTTGCCGCGAAGCGTGTCCTTTACACCGCCGACGGTGTTCTGCACCTTGCCGGCGACCTTGTCCGACTTTCCTTCCGCTTCCAGCTTGGCGTCGCCGGTGACCTTGCCGGCGACTTCCTTGATGGCGCCCTTGGCCTGCTTAGCCGAGCCTTCGATCCGATCCTTGTCCATGTCTGTGCCTTTCAATGCGTGCTGGCTGGATCAACTCCGGTCACGCTCGGAAGTTCAGTTCAGGCCCGGCCTTTGGTCGCGCGCGCAAGCACATCTTCGTGTCCGGGCAAGCCGGCCCGCTCAGTTCGCCCAAAATCTCAGCGCTTTGCTTTACGAGTAATTCGGACGTTCGACATGGTCGAGAAACTGGAGGGTGGCCCGGGTCATCTCGGCATTCACTCTCCGCCAGTACGAGCACGCGCTGAGCCAAATCAGCAAGGGCATCAAAGTCTCCTTCGGTTCACATCTTCTTCGCAAGCTTGGTGGCGATCGCGGAAATCCGTCGGCCGATTTCTCCGAACATCCGGACGCGCCGGGAGTGCCGCGTGTCCGCCCGGGAAAAACGGCCCGGATGGCGCAATCGTTCCTCGACGAAATCGCGTGGTGACCCCCTGTCCCGTCGCCGCATAGGCTGCGTAGGTTTGCCACTGCGCACGGCTTCCCGGGTGCGGCGGCAAACCCTTCCTGCACGTTGGTCGGCCGTCCGCAGAGATAGGTTCACTCGCGAGCGCCCAAGCGGGGACGCCATGGAACTTTCAGTCAGACTCGACGTTCTCGTCGCAGTCAAATCGAAGAGGAGGCGAAGATGGGACGAGGTCTCTTGCTGTGGCTGATTGGAATTCCGATCCCGATCATCCTGCTGATCTGGCTGTTTGGCGGCCTTCACGGGTGAAGCGCGCGTCAACCAGGTTCTCAGCGTGCCGGCAGTCCTCGGACGGCCGGCTACGCGCTATTTTTTTGGCCTCGAACCAGGACTGATGAGTTCGCGTTTGCAAATTCGTAAATTGCCGTTGGTGTCGTAGGTATCGCGCACGAGCGCCGCATCCCGGTCGAATTTCAGGCGCAATTGGAGTCAGGCGCCGCCATCAAGGATCGCGCGAACCTTCCGGGTCAGTTCGTCGATTGAAAAAGGCTTGCCGATCATCTGCACGCCCGGATCCAGGCGACCGTGATGCACGATGGCATTGCGAGTATAGCCGGTGGTGAACAGGACTTTCAAACCCGGCCTTCGCCGCACCGCTTCGTCCGCCAGTTGGCGGCCATTGACGCCGCCGGGCATCACCACGTCGGTAAACAGCAGATCGATATCGTCGCCGCTGTCGAGAATGTCGAGCGCGGCGACACCGCGCGTAGCCGACAGCACGCGGTAGCCAAGTTCGGCAAGCGTCTCGACGGTGTAGGAGCGCAGCGCGTCGTCGTCTTCAACGACAAGGATCGTCTCCGTTCCGATCGCACCGGTCACGGCTTGCGACTGCGCGGCGTCCTCGATGTGGTCCTCCGCGCCGACATAACGCGGAAGATAGATTTTCACCGTCGTGCCTTCGTCGAGCTCGCTGTATACCTTTACGTGGCCCGCCGATTGGCGCACGAAGCCGTAGACTTGGCTGAGGCCGAGGCCGGTTCCCCGTCCGACTTCCTTGGTCGTGAAGAAGGGTTCGAACGCGCGTTCGACGGTGGTCTGGTCCATGCCCGTGCCGGTGTCCGCGACTGCGATCATGACGTACTGTCCCACCTCCACCGGCTCGGGAATGGAGCTGACATAGGACTCGTCGAAATAGCAGTTCGCCGTCTCGATGGTGACTTTGCCGCCCTCGGGCATGGCGTCGCGGGCGTTGAGGGTGAGATTGAGGAGCGCGTTCTCCAGCTGGTGGGGATCGGCGTGCGCTCGCCACAACCCGGCTGCCAGCACGGTTTCGAGCGATACAGTTTCCCCCAGCGTACGGCGCAGGAATTCGCAGGTGCCACTGACGAGCTTGTTGGCATCGATGGGTTTGGGCGCTAGCGGCTGCTGGCGTGAGAACGCAAGCAGCCGGTTCGTGAGAGTGACGGCACGCTGCACGCCCTGCAGGGCCATATCCTTGGCCCGCGCAATGCGCTCCGCCGCAGCCGTCGCTCCAAGCGCCGGGATTTGCCGGCCGACCATGTCCAGTCCGCCGATGACGATGGTGAGCAGGTTGTTGAAGTCGTGGGCGATGCCGCCGGTGAGCTGCCCGACCGCTTCCATCTTCTGGGCCTGGCGCAGCAGCTCTTCGGCCTTGATGCGCGCCTCGTTCTGGATTTCGAGCTCGCGGGTGCGCTCTTTGACGGCCTCTTCCAGCGTTTCGGTAAAGGCTCTGAGCTGCGCGAGCGCGCGCTTGCGTTCCGTTATGTCGACACTGACCCCGACGACGCGCACGGGGCGACCATCCGCGTCGTAAAACAGGTTATTGCGCGCCTCCATCCATCTCAGCTTGCCGTCGCTCGGGCTCAAGATGCGAAATTCGCTCTGCATCTCCCGCTCCTGCGCGGCGAACGCGGTATCGAACAGGTCGGTGATCCGCCGCACGTCTTCACGGAAGATGCATTTGAGCCAGGTTTCATAACGCCCGTCGAACTCGGTCAGGCCGTACAGCGAAAGGAACCTGGGCGAGAGTCGCACCACCCCGATCTGCACCTGCCACTCGAATATGCCGATGCGGCCGGCCTCCTGCGCCAGAGCCAATAGCTCCTCGGTTTCCTGCAGGCGCAACGCAGCGTCATCAGGCTCGGTGCTTTTTCTGCTCGGCCGGGGCTGTGTTGATCGCGGCTTCACGCGGGCTTGCTCCAAGGTGCTGCTCGCCCTTCTATCCGCCCAGGACCCGCTTGGCTTCCGTCATCGCCTTGAGCTTGCCGAAGGCGACCTGCCGGGGCAGATGGTTGAGCCCGCAGGAACTGGTGACGATGGTCTGTTCAGGAGCGAGCCACGCCTCTTTGCGGATTCGCCCGGCCACGGTTTCCCCGCTCTCGACCTTGGGATCCTGCACGTCGACCGCGCCGACGCCGAGCTGCCGGTTGCCGAGATGGTCCTGGTAATGGTGCGCCATGTCATACTCGACGAGATAGGACGAGGCCTCGATCTTGCAGACCAGATCGGCCTTGTAGCGGCCCACGTCAAAATATCGGTGGCCGATCTGCGCGTCGTATTCCTTTCCCACCGCGTAGTTGCCTTGGCAGATGTGGACCGAGACGTGAAGCTCGCCGGTCAGTCCTTCGATGGCGAGGTTGATCGCATCGACGGCGGCCGCGACCTCGTTGTCGTCCGACATGGTGAACAGTGGTTCGTCGATCTGGATGTGCTGGCAACCGGCCGCTGCAAGCTTCCTGAAATTGCTGCGCAAGAGCTTGCCCAGGTCGCCCATCATCTTCGGCAGGTCGTTGTAGAATTCGTCATATGCGACCTTCGCCAGCATGTGCGGTCCGGTCATGGTGATCTTAACCGGCTTGCGCGTCAGCGCCGAAACCGTGCGGAACTCATCCACCAGACCAAGGTCGAGGTTGTCGGTGATGCGCCCCTTGCAGGTCGCGGCGGGATGAAACACGTCGGGGTCGTGCGGGGTGATCGGCTTGGGTTTCGTGGCGCCCTGGAACGCCGGAATCTTCTGCCAGAAATGGTTCAACATGGCATTGGGCGGGGCGTGACGGTTGTGGGTCCGCCGATGCATTTCGCCGCCGGTGATGACGTCGATCCCCGCCAGTTCCTGCTCCAGCACCGCGGCCTGCGTCGACCGGTGTTGGGCGTCGGCCATCGAGGACATGGATAGCTGGCCAACCGCGAGCAGCCGGTCCAGCGCCTCGTACCAGTCCGGGACGCTGTGCGCGCCGATCACGGTGGTGGTGTATTTGGGATAAGGGATCATCTGTGTTGGACCGGCTGTGCTGAACACTTGAGCCAGGCCATTGCGACGGGACCTGGTAAACCCGACCCTGCTCCTGATCGAGCGTAGGTTGGGGTGAGTTCTTGGCGTCCATCGCTACCCGAGTGTGGCAAGCCGGGCAAGGCGGGTTGCCCGGTAGCATCCGGCAACTGGACGTTCGGCGGCGGGGCGACCACCGGGTTCCGGGCGGATTGCCGGTTTCGTTCGCCAAAGGGCGAGCAGGGGAGCTCAAGGCGAGAGCATGAAGCGCGCGCGAAACCGATCGCACAGGATGGCGTATTACGCCGCTGCCGGTTGCCTTGCCAGTGACACGCGACGCTACTCTCTCCGCTGCACCTAACGCGAGCGAGATCGCGCCCGTAAAGCGAGTGGAGCGAAGAAGGACTGAGATCGACGGGCAACGCTCGGGAACGGCACGGCCTTTTCCGCTGTGGCGCCTTCGTAGCGGCCCGCATCGCTGCCCGTCGATCCAATGTTCGGAAAAATCCCCCCCGAACATTCGAACTGGCAACATCCAATCTCTGAATTTGTTCCGGCGTAAGTGCGGCCTTGTTCCGCCGTTTGGCGATCGTCAGGCACTGTGCTTTGCGTGCAACACTTTCGGGACCCGCGTACCACTCGCAAAATCTTCGATGACTATCTGGGCTTCAGTGCAGGGGAACGAAGCATCGCGCAACACGCGCTGTCGTTCCCGATGATCAACTTTGATCCATCCCCGCCGCCTTGAGCAGCTCCGAGAGCCGCTTCCGCGCGTAGAACATGCGCGTCTTCACGGTGTTCTGAGGGACGCCGGTGATGTCGGCGACTTCGGCGATGGCCTTCTCCTGATAGTAGACGAGATCGATGATGTCCCGCTGCTCCGGGGAAAGTTTCGACCAGCACTTTCGCAGGATCTCGCTTCGCTGCTTCTTCTGGATCGCAATTTCCGGGTCGTCTGCGGTGTCCTCGATGGCGCGCGCGGTCTCCTCGTCCAGGCTCTCTTCGCCCCTGCGCCGCAGCAACGACAGCGCCTTGAAGCGCGCGATCGCCAGAAGCCAGGTGGAAACCGCAGCGCGCGCCTTGAAGCTTGCCGCCTGGCGCCAGACGTCGAGGAACACCTCGCCGATCAAGTCCTCGGCCAGCGTCTGGTCGCGCACGAGGCGCAAGACGAACCGATACACACGCACATGATGGCGCGCGAACAGAACACGCACTGCGAGCCTATCGCCCGCCGCGATTCGTGTGATCAGCGCTTCGTCTGATGTTCCCTGCGTCGCTATCGCCCGTCCGGCCAGAGCGGCTCGCGGGATATCGATCCGGATGTGCTGGGTTGTCACGGGTTGCTCCTTCGCAAGAGATGTGAAGCGCCGCAATCGGCCTGTTCGCCCCACGCGGATGCCGTGAAGCTCGAGGCATACCCCAAGGACGAACGAACCGGCGCCGCTTCGACAGCGCGGGAATTTTTTTTGGACGGTTAACTCGAGGCGCGGGCGTCGTCGCCCGGTGCGCTGTTCTTGATCAGGCGGTCGAGATGGAGCCTGATGTGGGCGGCTTCGGCCGCCGTATTGGCAAGCGCGATGGCGCGGTCGAAGGCGGCGCGGGCCTCGCCGGCGCGGCCGAGCTGCAGCAGGAAGGCGCCCTTCGCTCCGAAGAAGTGGAAATAGCCGGAGAGCCGCGGGGCCAGCGGCTCGATCATGGCGAGCGCCGCGGCCGGACCGCGGACCTTGGACACCGCGACGGCGCGATTGAGTGTGACCACGGGTGACGGCTGCAAGGTCTCCAGCGCGGCGTAAAGCAGATCGATCTGTGCCCAATCCGTGTCTTCGGGCCGCGCTGCCCGGGCATGCAGCGCCGCGATCGCCGCCTGTACCTGATACGGGCCGCGACGCTTGTGGCGCATCGCTTTGTCGATCAGCGCAAGCCCCTCGGCGATCATCTGGCGGTCCCAGAGGCCGCGATCCTGGTCGTCCAAGAGCACGATGTTTCCCTCCGCATCGAACCGTGCGGCCGCGCGCGCATGTTGCAGGAGCAGGAGGGCCGTCAGACCCATGATCTCGGGCTCGCCCTGAAACAGCCGCAGCAGCAGCCGCGCGAGGCGGATGGCCTCGTCGCCGAGCGGTGCGCGAACCCCCTCCGACCCGCCGCTCGCTGAATATCCCTCGTTGAAGATGAGGTAGACCATGGCAGCGACGGCGGCGAGCCGTTCGGTCCGCTCGACCGCGCCCGGCGGCTCGAACGGAACATCGGCCCCGGCGACGCGGCTCTTCGCCCGGGTGATGCGCTGCTCCATCGCGGTCTCGCTGACCAGGAACGCGCGCGCGATCTGAGCGACCGACAGGCCGGATACGATGCGCAGCGCGAGCGCAATCTGCTGGGTTGCCGGCAGATCGGGGTGGCAGCAGATGAACAGCAGGCGGAGAATGTCGTCGCGATAGTGCGCGCCGTCGAGCCGCTCGGCGAGCTCGACCTCGGCATCGTCCAGATCCGAAATGACCTCTTCGTCGGGCAGCGCTTGTTGTTTGCTTCGTCGCCGCACCTGGTCGAGCGCAACGTTTCGCCCGACGAGGATGAGCCAGGCGGCGGGCTCTCGCGGCGGGCCGTTCTGCGGCCAGTGCCGCAGCGCCCGCAGGCACGCCTCCTGGAATGCCTCCTCGGCCAGGTCGAGATCTCGGAAATAGCGCAACAGCGCGCCGAGCGCCTGGGGGCGCGCCGATGTCAGCGCCGCATCGATCCAGGCAATGTCGGTCACGCCGTGGCGCTCCCAGGCCGGAAAACGCTGACCGGACGGATCTCAAACGCTCCTGCCGAGCTGCTCGCGCGCGCCAGCTCGCGGGCGGTCTCGACCGCCTCGTCGAGCGTCGAACAGTCGACAATATAGAAGCCAAGGAGCTGCTCCTTGGTCTCGGCGAAGGGGCCGTCGATCACCAGCGGCTCGCGGCCCTTCCTGATTGTGGTCGCCGCGGTTGTCGGCAACAGGCGGGCAACCGGCCCGAGCCGGCCCTGGTCGGCGAGCTTCTGCTGCACCACCGCGAGCTTGGCCATGACCGCGTCGTCCTCCTCCTTGGTCCAGGAGCCGACCACGTCTTCGGAATCGTAGCAAAGGATGGCATAGAGCATGGGGGTCGTTCCTCGTTTGCCTCAGGACGAATGGGGATGGCCGTAGCCGACAAGGGGACGAAAAAAATCTTCGCTTGCGGGCGAGCCGGGCATGGGTCCTAACGGGGGGAATTTTTCGGCCAGGATCATGCGATCAAGCAAAGGCTTAGAGCGAAATCGGGGTTCAAAGCAAAGCGATTTGGCTCTTGGACCGAATCCTGTCGGTCCGCCCCAGGACGACACAAAAGTCATTCCTTGAAATAGCTGGGAAACCGAACCCGAAGTTCGTCGCTGAACGCCAGCGAACGCGACAGGTGATCGCGCACCTCCGATTGGGCGAGTTCCGGCTCGGCCTTCGAGATTGCATTCACGATCGCCGAATGATCGCGCACGATTTGAGCGGCCTTGCCGCCGATGGGAATATGCAGCCGGCGGATGCGATCGATGTGGCCGCTGCGCTTGCGGACGAGTGCCCAAAGGTCAGGCACGCCTGCGGCATCATATAGAATCTTGTGAAAAGCCAGATCCGCTTTGTTGAAATGTTCGAGGTCGTCGGCTCTTGCCCTGCTGGCCTGGTCCGCAATGATGCCGTTCAGTCGATCGATCAAGCCGGCATCAGGGGCGGCGGCGAGTATTCTCACTACCTCCTGCTCAATCGAGCGGCGGAGGAATTGCGCCTGGCGTGCAAGCGCAACATCGATCATGCTCACGATCGTTCCGCTTTGCGGGAATACCTCGACCAGTCCCGCCTCCTCGAGCCGCATCAATGCGTCCCGAATTGGCGTCGAGCTCAGTCCGAACTGCCGCTGCAGCGCCGAGCGCGATAAGGCCGTTCCCGGCGCCAGCGTGAGGGAGAGAATCATGTCTCGCAGTTGGTCGAAGACCTGGGGCGCCGCTTGCTGTGAGCGGTCGCGCGATTGCCAGGTGGTCGAAGCGTCCACGATGTCGATCCGATAGGCGGCCATGGTCCGCGGTGAGGTCCCGCCGGTGCAGGCCGCAAACTTGCACAGTCCCTCAATATTGACAACTAATGCACTAGTGCTTTAGTGGCCGTTCCGGTGGGCGCCTTGGGCTCAAGGCGCGAAGTTCGAGCATCAACTCGACGATCCCCCACCGCAGGGAGGCGTCGATGAAAGTGCTGACCGGCTTCGCGCTTGCGCTTTTCGCTCTTGCGGGAATGTGGGCCGCCTCGGTCCAGGCTGCGGACTATCCCGAACGCAACATCACCGTGATCGTGCCTTTCCCGGCAGGCGGCGCGTCCGACATGACGGCGCGGCTCGTCACTCCGAAGCTCGCCGAGCGCGTGAAACAGTCGGTCATTGTCGACAATCGGGCGGGCGCCAACGGGTCGCTCGGCGCAACGGCGATGAAGCAGGCGCCGGCTGACGGCTACACGCTGCTCGTGGGCTCTATCGGCGTGTTCGCCATCAATCCCGCGCTGTTCAAGGACCTGCGGTACGATCCGCAGAAGGACTTCGATCTGCTGAGCGTCGTGGTGCGCACACCCAACGTGTTGGTCGCGCATCCCGGTTTTCCCGCGAACAGTGTTCGCGAACTGATCGAGCATCTCAACAAGAATCCCGGCAAGACCACGTTCGCGTCTTCCGGCACCGGATCGTCGGATCATCTCACCGCCGCGCTGTTCTGGCAGAAGACCGGCACGAGCGGCATCCACGTCCCGTACCGGGGCGGCGGCCCGGCCATCAATGACCTGATCGCCGGTCATGCCAACGTGTCCTTCCAGAATCTTGGCGCGATCGCGGAGCAGGTGAAAGCGGGAAGGCTCAAGGCGCTCGCCGTGACCAGCGACAAGCGCGTCCCAATTCTGCCGGACGTGCCCACGATGGCAGAGGCAGGTGTGAAGGATCTGGAGGTCTACTCATGGCAGGCCGCGGCCGCACCCAAGGGGCTGCCCGCTGCGGTCAAGGCGCGGCTCGAGGCTGAATTCGCAGCATCCGCCAATTCGCCCGACGTCAAGGCGAAGTTCGAGGCGGTTGGTTTCGACGTGGTCGCCAACAATGGGGAGCAGTTCGCCAAGTTCCTTGCGGACGAGATTGCCCGCTGGAAATCCGTGATCGAGACCGGGAAGATCACCGCCGAATAGTGCCAGGTGGCTCTCCGATCAGCCGGCGGGAGAAATAGTCTGCTCAAGCAAAGTGAAATCGCGCGTGCAGCGGCGGGGGCGCCTGTCGTCACCGAGATGCGCGTGATCCCGGTGGCCGGCGACGACAGCATGCTGCTCAACCTCAGCGGCGCGCACGGCCCGCTGTTCACCCGCAATATCATCATTCTGAAAGACAACGCCGGCCACACCGGCGTGGGCGAAGTGCCGGGCGGCGAGCGCATCCGCCAGACCCTGGAAGACGCGCGCTCCCTGATCGTGGGGCGATCAATCGCCTCGTATAACGGCACCCTCAATGCAATGCGACGGACCTTTGCCGATCGGGACACCGGCGGGCGAGGTCAGCAGACCTTCGACCTGCGCGTTGCCATTCATGCCGTCACCGCGGTCGAGGCGGCGTTGCTGGATCTTCTCGGACAGTTTCTGGCCGTTCCCGTGTGCGCGCTGCTGGGAGAAGGTCAACAACGTTCAGCAGTTCAAATGCTGGGCTATCTGTTCTACATCGGCGACCGAGGAAAGACGAGACTGCCGTATCGCGATTCATCGGACGCTCCGGACGACTGGTGTCGACTGCGTGACGAAGAGGCGCTGACACCGGACGCCATCGTGCGCCTGGCGGAGGCGGCGCACGCGCGTTACGGCTTCCAGGATTTCAAGCTGAAGGGCGGCGTGTTGCGCGGCGAGGAGGAAATGGCCGCTGTCACCGCGCTGGCGCAGCGATTTCCGGACGCGCGCATCACGCTCGACCCGAATGGTGCGTGGTCATTGGAAGAAGCCGTGCGGCTATGTCGTGGACAACATGGTGTGCTTGCCTACGCCGAAGATCCCTGTGGTGCGGAGCAGGGCTATTCCGGTCGTGAGGTTTTGGCCGAGTTTCGCCGTGCCACCGGGCTGCCCACCGCCACCAACATGATCGCAACCGACTGGCGTGAGATGGGGCACGCCATCCAACTCCAGTCGGTCGACATTCCACTTACCGATCCGCATTTCTGGACTCTGCAAGGCTCGGTGCGGGTGGCGCAGATGTGCCGGGACTGGGGCCTCACCTGGGGATCGCACTCGAACAATCACTTCGATATCTCGCTGGCGATGTTCACGCATGTCGCGGCGGCCGCGCCGGGGCGCATCACGGCGATCGACACTCATTGGATCTGGCAGGACGGTCAGCGCCTCACGAACGAACCGCTCAAGATCGTCAACGGGTTCGTCGCCGTTCCCGAACGATCCGGCCTCGGTGTCGACGTCGACATGACCCAGATTGAACTGGCGCATCAGCGCTACCAGAGCATGGGCCTTGGCGCGCGCGATGACGCCGTTGCCATGCAATTTCTCATTCCGCAGTGGTCGTTCGACGGCAAGCGCCCATCGCTCATCCGCTGAACCGATTTTCCCTGCTTCCCGCAAGCGCTCTTGCCGGCTTTACACCCTTGCCCAGGGAGCGCCATCTTCCTCCGCGACTGATTGATCTTGCGTCGGAACGCTCGCCTGCCGGCGGATGCTCCGCTTCACCCCCGAGAGACAAGCGACTGAATGCCCAACATGGACACCCTGATCAAACGGCTCCCTAAATGCGAACTGCACATTCATATCGAGGGCAGCCTGGAGCCGGAGCTGATGTTCGCCTTGGCGCGCCGCAACGGCATCCGTTTGCCGTATCCGTCGGTGGAAGCGTTGCGTCAGGCCTATCGGTTCGGAAACCTGCAGGATTTTCTCAACCTCTACTATCAAGGCATGTCCGTATTGATCACGGAGCAGGATTTCTATGACCTTGCCTGGGCCTATCTCGAACGCGCGCACGCCGACAACGTCCGGCATGTGGAGATGTTCTTCGATCCGCAGGGACATACATCGCGGGGCATTCCCTTCGCGACGGTGATCGAAGGTCTTCACCGCGCCATTGGCGACGCCGGGAGAAAGCTCGGCGTGCAGGCCAGCCTGATCATGTGTTTTCTCCGCCATCTCGACGAGGCCGATGCCGAGAGGACGCTGGATTCGGCGCTCGTATTCAAGGACCGAATCATCGGGGTGGGGCTCGATTCATCCGAGGCCGGACACCCGCCGAGCAAATTCAAGCACGTGTTCAGTCGCGCGCGCGATGCGGGCTTCTTTCTCTCGGCCCATGCCGGCGAGGAAGGGCCGCCGAGCTACGTCTGGGAAGCACTCGACGTGCTCGGCGTCGCCCGCATCGATCACGGCAATCGCTCACTGGAGGATGAGACATTGGTGGGGCGGCTCGCCCGCGACGAGGTCCCGCTGACCATGTGTCCGCTGTCCAATCTGCGGCTGCGGGTCGTCGACGATCTCCGGCACCATCCGCTCCGGCGGATGATGGACAGGGGCGTCATCGTGACTGTCAATTCCGACGATCCCGCCTATTTCGGTGGCTACATCAACCAGAACTATCTCGCGGTCTCGGAGGCGTTGGGGCTCGAACGCCAGGAAATCGCGGCGATCGTGCGCAACGGGATCAAGGTATCGCTGATGACGGCGCCCGAGAAGGATAAGGTCTTGGCCGACCTCGATCGCGTTCTGGCCGAGAGCGCCTGAGAGCACGCCGTCCCCGGACGCGATGTCGCACCTCTTGAAAGCTCGCTCATAACGGCGACTTGGGGGAGTTCGGAGCCGGTTTCGCCAAAAAGCCAAGCGACCCGGGCCGATCGCACGTCATGCCGATCGCGACGCCTGAGAGAGAATTTCAGCTGGAAAGTGACCTGCGTCACAGACCGCGACGGCGCCGTTTCCTATCTGTCATGGCAGATGCAGTGCGAAGGGATAAGCGTCATGACCGGAACCTCGGACTGGCTCCTCGTCTATTCAATGCTGGTTATCCTCGGCGGAATATGTGCAACGCAAATACTGCTGTGACCGGCAGCGTTTGCCGATACGAGATCGCCACATCCGACGGATGAACGGCTCGCTGGCGTTTCCTCGAGCACCTACGGGCACTGCGCCCCAGTATCGATCCACGCCTGAATCAGCTCGCCCAGCACTGCCTGTGAACCTGGGGCCGGGTCGCGCCCGGGACCTGGCTGCCAGCCCCATGCCACGAGTTCGTCATGGGCCAGGTGCTCATGCAACAACGCGAGGTCGCGGCCGCCGTTGCGGTTGGGGTCCTTGATCTGGCGACAGATCTCACCGACCGACTTGCCCTCCCACGCCATCTCGATGGGCGCCACCATCCAGCGCGGATGTCCGGGAATGCTGCGATAAGATGCGCGCTCCATGAGGGTGAAGTTGCGCTCGGTGTGACACGTCATGCAGGTGGTTTCTCGTGTCACCAGAGGCTGGTGCGGATGCTTGTCGTTGCCCTGCAAGGGGCGGTCGCTCGCCGGGTGACAGTTCATGCAGCGTGGATGCGTGAGTACCTTGGCCGCCTCTGCGAAAATGGCCCTTGAGCGCTCGCCAGGATCGGAGATCGACGCGAAAGCGGACGGTGACTGCAAGCTGTTGTTGGGGCCGGGGGTTTGCGCCGAGCCCGAAACCGAGCCGATCAGTGCCGCGCAGCACAGCACAGTGGGGAAGGATACCGATTGCATAATGCGAGCCTCCTCGATCGCAATTACAATCTGTCCAAGCTGCAAAGGTTCACTCGGCGATACGGGATTCGCGCGGGACTAGTCGTATGCCGAGCAAAACCCGGGAACCAATAGGACCCAGCGCTATTGTCGTGAGTGGTAAAAGTGCTCAACATTGTCACGTTGTCCGGCGCTTAGCCGGAGTCATGCAGGGGGTCTGCGCTCGCAACCTGGTGCTCGGTCGAGCACCGTCGCCTTGTCCCGATCTGATCCATCAGGTTCGGAGCAATCCGCCTTGCCCTAGGGAGAAACACGATGTCGCTCGGAACCATTCTGCTCATCGTCCTGATTATCATCTTGCTCGGCGGCTTTAGCGGCATTGGTGGCGGCCCGTTCTACGGCACCGGCTACTACGGCGGCGGCGGCATCGGCCTCGTGCTGGTCATCGTGCTGATCCTGGTCTTGCTCGGCAGGCTCTAAGCGGACGGCAGGTTCACGCAAATACCCTTGAGGGCGCGGGTGACCTCGGATCGTCCCGTCGGGGGACGTCAAAGACGTCCACATCGCAGGCTCTTCCCTGCCGTGACCGCCAGTCGGATCTCCGGCCGGCGGTCGAGGGGAGGCTTGGCACCCTTGGCACCCGAAACATTCTTCGTGCGCAACGAAAGAGGCTGTCTGAGATTAATGTCCGTCCAGTACCGGACCGACACGCGCGGGGAGAGCGCGACCCCGTGCGACTGCGGGAGCGGGTGGTTCAGGCTCTGACGAACGAACCCCCGACCGCCGCAAGCGCGTAAGGGGGTTCGCTTTTTCGACGATGCCTTGGACGCACGGCTCTCGGCGCCAACGACAGGTGCGTCCACGTCCCTGTATGCTCAGACCCGTTCGGCTTCCTGGTTGACGACCGTCTTGGCGATCTCAGTCAGCGCTTCGTCGGTTGCTTCCTCTTCGTCCAATGTTTCCTGCAGCAGTGTCACCGCTTCGTCCAGACCCAGTTCTTCAGCCCATGTGCGCAGTGTGCCATAGCGGGAGATTTCGTAATGCTCGACCGCTTGCGCGGCAGCCAGGAGACCGGCGTCGAGGGCAGGCGTACCTTTGTACTCGGTCATGATCTCCGCGCCTTCCTCGGTAATGCCGACGATCGCTGCGCAAGTCTTGCCCTGCGGCTTCTTCTCGATCAGCGCGAACACCTCTTCGAGGCGCTCAATCTGCCCTTCGGTCTCGCCGTGGTGCTTCTCGAAAGCGGCCTTGAGCTCCTCGTTCTGAGCCGCCTTCGCCATCTTCGGCAGGGTGCTCAGGATTTTCTTTTCCGCGAAGTAGATGTCCTTGAGCGTGTCGTGGAAAAGGTCGTCGAGTTTCTTCGGTTCTTTGGCCATGCTTGCCTCCAATACTCTCAATGTGGGATGCCGAGTGCGTTTTGGCGTTAACGATTCAGGACCGACGGAAGCCCCAGCCGGAAGCCGGAGCACATGAGATCCTGCACAGAATGTCCGTGTTCTGCCCAACCCGCGAGGTTCTCTTTGGTTCCGGTGCTGGGGTGACGCCAATCCGTCAGCTGGCCGCAAAGATTTGCGGCGCACGGCGCGTCTCGGGGAAGTAGAGACAAGCAGGTCGAACCGTTACCTGCGGGATGTCCGCTCAAGCTGGGCGCTGAACGCCTTCAGCGCGCTTGAGCTCAAGGACATCTGGCCGTTGAAGCGTCACATCAGTTCAAGCCTATTTCCAGGAGCGGCCGCGTCACGTCGATCTCAGGATCGGCATCGGGCAGCAGCAAAGGCCGTTTCATGAGCGACCGATAGACTTGAACGTAATCCTTCGCCATGCGGGTGGCGGAGAAGCGTTCCTCGAAGCGCCGGCGCACGGCGCGGCGATCGAGCGCGAGGACCTGGGGGAGCTGCCTTATCGCCTCCTCCTCGGTGTCGACGATCTGGCCTGTCACCCCGTTGTCGACGATTTCCGGAACCGAGCCGCAGCGAAAAGCCAGCACCGGAGTGCCGCAGGCCATGGCCTCGATCATCACGATGCCGAACGGCTCCGGCCAGTCGACCGGAAACAGGAGCGCGCGTGCCTCGCCGAGAAACTTCGCTTTGGCGCGCTCGTTGATTTCCCCGATGAATTCGACGCCGGGCGACTGCAACATCGGCTCGATTTGTTCACGGAAATAGGCTTCGTCGGCGCGATCGACCTTAGCGGCAATCTTGAGCGGAATGCCGAGGGTTCGTGCGATCCGGATGGCGCGGTCTGGCCGCTTTTCCGGCGAGATGCGCCCGAGGAAGGCCACATAGCCGTCGCGGGAAGAAAATGTCGGCGCGAAGAGGTCGGAAGGAATTCCATGGAGTACGGTCGCCACGAAATTGGCTTTCGGCACCGGTTCGCGCTGCGCATCCGAGACCGAGACCAGCGGCATGTTGGAAAAGCCCAAATACAGGGGCTTGAGGTCTGGGATGTCCTGCCGGCCGTGCAGCGTCGTGACCGTCCGGTTGGCCGTCGATTTGAACAGGGGAAAATGAAACTGATCGATGTGGAAGTGCAGAATGTCGAAGTCCTGTGCGACGTCGCGGACCCTGTCCAGCATCAGCATGTAATAGGGGATGGGATCGCGGATGTTTGCGTCGAGCCGGATCGCGGTGGGAACGCAGCCAACGAGCTGCGCGCTCGTAATTGAATCGCCACTGGCGAACAGGGTCACCTCGTGACCCATCCGCACCAATTCTTCTGTCAGGTATGAAGCGATACGTTCGGTTCCACCATAGAGCCGCGGCGGCACGCTCTCCATGAGCGGCGCAACCTGCCCAATTTTCATATTCACAACTTTCCCATTCAATGCTCCCACGGCGTGGACGTATGTACGTCGGCAGCCGAAGCCGAGTCTGTATAGAATTGCTCACTGGTCTGCGCTGTCCCGGACGCGCCGGCGTGATCGCCACCAGTTGATGGTGAAAAAATATAGTCCGTAGGTCCTCGCGCATTCGCTTCCCCGCGCCCCATATGCGCTACGTCCCGCTATTGCCGGCAGGACTTGAGGAGGCGAGCGTGACCAGAAACGCGGTTGTTACGGATGTCGTGGTGAAGACGCTGTATTTCTCGCTGGCGCTCGCGGCATTTGTTTTTGTGTCGATGCTTCTCCTAACCGGCCTCCATCCTTGAGGCATGCGCTGCCGGCTCGCGCCGTCACCTCGCCATCCTGCCGAATTCCTCGGCGGCGTCCTGGAGCAGCGTCTGGATCGCATCGGGACCGCACCGGTCGATGGTGCCGAGGTCCCGCCCCGGCGCGCCGGGCTTGTACAGCCAGACATGTTGTCCGCCGAGGACGTTGATCGAGTATTTGGGACCGACGGCGCGTTGGCCTTCGCCGAGCTCGGACAGCCAGAAGTCGGCATGCGCGTGGTTTGTCGACCGGGGATCCAGATTGAGATCGAGCTGGAAGGCAACATGCACCGGCTGAAGCTCTGCGTTGCCTCGGTCGATCGTGGGAACGAGGACCCGCCGAACCCAATCTGCGCCATCTCGAAACGTGGAGGCGGGGTGGTCCGATCCCGGTCCGTCTGCCGCTTTCGAGCGCTCGCCGGCCCACTCGCGTCCATTCATAAAGGCATCGCGTAATGCTGGCACTTTCAGCTCCTGACGGTGAATTGGGTGAAACGGCACCGGCATCCGTCGAGTCCCAGATCCTTGCCGTACGGAAGGGTAACGGGCAGAACGTCCAGGCGTTCCAGCCGCCGCGGCCGGCTTCGCCGGACCGCCCGCCTAATCGCCCGGCGACCTGCCCCGGGGCCGCAGTTTCGGCCATTCCGTGAAGGGGCACGCGGAATTCGATGACGCCCTATGCATCCGGCGTACCCCGGAAGGCACGGCGGATTGGCGACGCGGCGTCGCGGGGCTCGATTGCTCTTGCAAACAAGCCGCGCTTTTGCTCGCATCCCAACCGCTACTGGGCGGGACAACGAAACCTTTCAGCACAGCGAACGTTATGCAGGCGGGACAAGCGACTCGTTTTTTCGGTCACAATGGGAACGGCTCGTTTCTTCCCTCACAAGTCATGCAGGCTGAGAAGACGTTCCCCTCCTCATTCATGAATAGACCGTCCGCATCATGTGCGGTTGTGTCCTCTATCGACATGAACAGGCGAGTGGTTGCGAGCCGCGACTTGGCTGGCCTCGCGCCGATCATGTGAGCTTGTCGCCACACTTCGGAAGGCCCTCATGAAGCGCCCTCGTCGGAAATCGTCACCCAGCTTGCCTCAAGTTCTGCAGCGTTCACCGGTCCGGGAAGGCCGGCCGTTTCCACTCGGCGCGACCTGGGACGGGCTGGGTGTCAATTTCGCCCTGTTCTCCGCGAATGCGACGAAGGTCGAGCTCTGCCTTTTCGACATCGAAGGCAAGCAGGAGCTGGAGCGGCTCGAGCTGCCGGAATACACCGATGAGGTCTGGCACGGGTACCTGCCGGAGGCGCGGCCCGGGACGGTCTATGGATATCGCGTGCACGGACCCTACGAGCCGGATGCGGGACATCGTTTCAATCCCAACAAACTGCTGATCGATCCGTACGCGAAGCAAATCGTCGGCGCGCTAACCTGGGGGCCGGAACTGTTCGGCTATGTGCTCGACTCCCCGGACAAGGATCTGTCCTTCGACGAGCGCGACAGCGCACCCTTGATGCTGAAGTGCAGGGTGATCGATCCCGCTTTCACATGGGGACAGGAACGCAAGCCAGCCGTCCCGTGGGAGCGGACCATCGTGTACGAGATGCACGTCAAGGGCTTCACCAAATTGAACCAACATATACCGGCCGCGACTCGGGGCACGTTCGCCGGATTGGCGCACTCTCGCGTGGCGGAATATCTGCGGACGCTCGGCGTTACCTCGGCGGAGCTGCTGCCGGTTCACGCCTTCGTCGACGACAGTTATCTGATCGAGAAAGGCCTCAAGAATTACTGGGGCTACAACTCGATCGCGTTTTTCGCACCCGAGCCGCGCTATCTCCATTCGCCGTTCGCCAATGAATTCAAGGAAATGGTGAACCAGTTCCACGCCGCCGGCATCGAGTTGATCCTCGATGTGGTCTACAACCACACGGCTGAAGGCAACGAGTTGGGACCGACGCTGTCGCTCAAGGGCATCGATAACGCGAACTATTACCGCTTGATGCCGGATAAGAAGCGCTACTACATCAATGACACCGGGACGGGGAACACGGTCAACCTCTCGCATCCGCGCGTGCTCCAGATGGTGGCGGATTCGCTGCGATACTGGGCGACGGAGATGAGGGTCGACGGCTTCCGTTTCGATCTTGCCACCATCCTCGCGCGCGAACCCTATGGGTTCGACGAAGGGGGCGGATTTCTCGACGCCTGCCGGCAAGACCCGATCCTATCCAGTGTGAAGCTGATCGCCGAGCCGTGGGATATCGGGCCGGGCGGCTACCAGGTCGGACAATTCCCACCAGGGTGGGCCGAATGGAACGACAAGTTCCGCGACACGGTACGTTCGTTCTGGAAGGGGGATGAAGGAAAACTGGCGGATTTTGCCGCGCGCATCTCGGGATCGGGCGACCTCTTCAACAAGCGCGGGCGCCGGCCTTGGGCGAGCGTCAATTTCATTACCGCGCATGACGGTTTCAATCTCAGCGACCTCGTGTCGTATAACGACAAGCACAACGAAGCCAATGGGGAGGACAATCGCGACGGCCACTCCAACAATCATTCCTGGAACCACGGTGTGGAGGGCCCCACCGACGATCCGGTGATCAAGGAACTGCGGGCGCGCCAGCAACGCAATCTCCTGGCGACGCTTCTTCTCTCCCAGGGCACGCCGATGATCCTGGCCGGCGACGAGTTCAGCCATACCCAGAGCGGCAACAACAACGCCTATGCGCAAGACAACGCAATGACGTGGCTCGACTGGGAGAACATCACTCCCGAAGGCCGCAATCTCCTGGAGTTCACGCGCAAGCTGATTGCGGTTCGCAAGGCCTACCCGATTCTGCATCGCGGCCGCTTTGTCGTTGGCCAATACAACGAGGAGCTCGACGTCAAAGACGTGACCTGGCTCTCGCCCACGGGGAAAGAAATGGACCAGGGGCAATGGGAAGATGCCAAAGCAAAGTGCTTCGGCATGCTTTTGGATGGCCGCGCGCAGCCGACCGGCATCAAGAGGCGCGGCGATGATGCGACTCTCCTGCTCGTTACCAATGCCCACCACGATGTGGTGGAGTTCACGCTTCCCGAAGTGCCGGACGGCAAGTGTTGGTTCCGTCTGATCGATAGCAACGTCGCCGGTAAGGCCGAGATGCCCGCCTTCGAGTTCGGCCACCGCTATCAGGTCACCAGCCGTTCGCTGCTCGTCTTCGTGCTAGGTTTCGAGGATCGCCAACCGCGCAAAACGCGCGAGGGAATTGGGGCGCTTCTCGATCTTGCGGAGCGCCCTGTGGCACCTGAGATGGTGTGATGCCCGACCTCGAGCTAAGCGCGTCAGACGTAGCGGATCATCCACGGTCGCGTCCTCTGAGCGTATTCGAGGCGCAAGGCCGGACTATCCTCGATCTCCTGCGCGACCAAGCCGTCGGAAAGCTCGCGACCGACGTTCTGCCTGGCTACCTGATGGAGCGGCGCTGGTACGCCGCCAAAGATGGTGGTGTTCCGAATGTCGGGATCGCGAATGCTATTTCGTTGGCGTCTGGCGACGACGCTGTCATTCTGATCCTGGACGTCACGCCAGAGGGCCAGCCCCCGCGAAAATACCTGCTGCCTGTCAGCGTCCTGTGGGATGCTGAGGCTCCCGCTTCGGCAATATTGGCTGAGGTGCAGCACGGGTCGGCGCGCGGCGTTCTGGTCGATGCCTTCGCCGACGACCGGTTCATCCGCATGCTGCTCGCCCGGATCGGCGCGGATGATGGCGCCAGTAGCGGCGAAATCCCTGGCCTCATTTTTCGTCGGTCGGGATCGCTCGATGGCATCGAGCGCGAGCTGGCGGCGACATCCGACATCGAGCGAAGGGCCGGAGAGCAGTCAAATACTTCGGTCCGCGTCGGCGGCATGATGCTGAAGGGTTTCCGCAGGCTCGAGCCCGGCGTCCATCCCGAGTTGGAGATCGGGCGTTTCCTGACCGAGGTAGCGGGCTTCAAGAATACGCCGGCTCTTCTCGGCTCGGTCGAACTGGTCGGGCCAATGGGGGAAGTGCCGACCGCGCTTTGCGTGCTGCAGGCGCTGATCCCAAACCAGGGCGACGGTTGGGCGCACGTCAACGAACGCCTGAAAATCATCGCGAATGAGCAAGCGGACCAGATCGGGACCGAGCAGCAGCTGTTCTCGCTCGCCCACTGCCTCGGAAAACGTACGGCCGAGCTACACCACGCGTTCGCCGCCGGGACCGCTGACAGGGCTTTTGCACCCGAGCCCTTTCAGCCGGATCACCTCATCGATTGGGCGCAGGCCATTTGCATCAGCGCAGGCTTCATTTTCGACACCCTGAGCCACGCTCGGCCGCGGCTGGACCATACCTCGCAGGAAGTGGCGGATCGCCTCCTTCGTCGTCGCGAAGATCTGCTGATGCAGATCGCCGAACTGATGCCGGCAAAGGTCGACGTCAAACGAACCCGCGTCCATGGCGACTACCATTTGGGCCAGGTTCTCATTTCCAGCGATGATGTCTTTATCATCGACTTCGAGGGAGAGCCTATGCGGCCCCTGACCGAGCGGCGGGGCAAGCATCTGCCGCTGCGCGATGTCGCCGGCATGCTTCGTTCATTCCAATACGCTGTCGGGTCCGTCACGCGCGCCGTTCACGCGGATGAGGACACCGCTGCAAGGCTGCAAGCCTGCGCCGGACGGATGTCGATCAATTTCCTGGAGGCATATGCTCAGGCGGTCCGAGGTTGTCCGAGCTTTCCCACAGATCTTGCCCAGGCAACCGACCTTCTGCGCCTGTTCGTGATCGAGAAAGCGCTCTACGAGATCGGCTACGAGCTCGCCAACCGGCCAGATTGGGCAGACATCCCGCTCGCAGGCGTGCTTGCGATCGTCGATGGCGCCGATGCGTTCGGCTTCTCCGCCCGTTCGGCGAACAATCCCGACCCACATCACGACAACGATCGGGATGCCGACCGTGGCTGAACGCGCAGTCGCAAGCCATACAATGCCGTTCGGCGCGGAGTTGCGTCCCGACGGCGCGGTCCGGTTCCGGCTCTGGGCGCCGGAGCAGCAGCGCGTGCGGCTCGTCCTCGAAGGGCGAGACGGGGCGCTGCCGATGACCGCGCTCCCCGACGGCTGGCACGAGCTCGCAACCAACGCGGCGATGGCGGGAACGCAGTATAGCTTCGAGCTGACGAACAACATGCGCGTGCCGGATCCTGCGTCGCGCTACCAGCCTCGGGACGTCCATGGTCCGAGCGAGGTGATCGATCCCGCCGCATACCAATGGCGCGACGGCTCATGGCGAGGTCGTCCGTGGCACGAAACGGTGCTGTACGAGACGCATGTCGGTGCCTTTACGCCGGAGGGCACATTCCGGGCGGCGACCGAGCGACTGGATCACCTGGTCGAACTTGGCGTTACGGCCGTGGAGCTGATGCCGCTGGCCGATTTCCCCGGCGCCCGCAACTGGGGCTACGACGGCGTTCTTCTATTCGCACCCGACGCGAGTTATGGCCGGCCCGAGGATCTGAAAGCGTTCGTGGATGCCGCTCACCGCAAGGGTCTCATGGCCTTTCTCGACGTTGTCTACAATCACTTCGGCCCCGACGGGAATTATCTCCCGGTCTATGCCCCGCAGATCCTCACGGACCGTCACAAGACCCCCTGGGGGAGCGCCATCAATTACGATGGCGCTGATGCGGCGCCGACGCGGGAGTTCGTGATCCACAACGCGCTCTACTGGCTGGAGGAGTTTCATTTCGATGGGCTGCGCTTCGATGCGGTCCACGCCATCATGGACGACAGCTCATTGCATCTCCTGGCCGAATTGGCGCAACGGGTGCGCCGGACGTTCGGGCAGGAGCGCCAAGTCCATCTTATTTTGGAGAACGAGGAGAATGAGGCGCACTTGCTGGCACGTGGGCCCAAAGGTGAGGTCGAGCGTTATACCGCGCAGTGGAACGACGACGTCCACCATGGTCTCCACACCGCCGCTACCGGCGAAGGCGCCGGCTATTACGCGGAGTATCGCGGCAAGACCAAAAAGCTGGCGCGTGCCCTGGCCGAAGGTTTCGCGTTCCAAGGCGAGATGATGACTTATCGCGGCTCAGTGCGGGGCGAACCCAGCGCGCACCTGCCGCCCACCGCTTTCATCTCTTTCATGCAAAATCACGATCAGGTGGGCAACCGCGCCTTTGGCGATCGACTGACGCACGCGACCCCAGCGGAACGTGTGCGTGCCATCGCCGCCGTGTTTCTCCTCGCGCCACAGATCCCCATGCTTTTCATGGGGGAGGAATGGGCGGCTGCGCAGCCCTTTCCCTTCTTTTGCGATTTCGAGGACGAGTTGGCGGAGGCCGTTCGCAAGGGGCGGCGCGCGGAGTTTGCCAAATTTCCGGAATTCCAGGACGAGGCCATGCGCGAACGGATTCCGGATCCGACCTCCGAGGAGACATTCCGCTCGGCCAAGCTCAATTGGCACGATCGCGCGCGCGCGCCGCACGCGGAGTGGTTCGACTGGTATCGGCGGATCCTTGCAGTCCGGTGGACAGAAATCGTGCCGAGGCTTGCTCAAGCGGCAGGTCATGCGGGCACGTATGAAACATCCGGTCCCGGCGCATTCCGGGTGAATTGGCGCCTCGGTGATGGCAGCAAGCTCGTCGTATTCGCCAATCTTTCTGAAGAAACTTGGAGCGGATTTGGCCCAAGCCCCGGGCGTATCATCTGGAGCGAAGGCCACGTCGATCAGCAGCGAAAAGTTTTGGGTCCGTGGTCGGTCGTATGGTCGATCGCGAGCGCCGAGGAAGCGCAGGAAGCGGCCCTGCCGTGAGCGTGCTTGACCAACTCGCTGAGCGAATGGGTATCGAGCCCGAGTTCAAGGACGCCACCGGCAAGGTTCGACGTACCGTGCCCAAGGTCAGCCGCGCACTGCTCAATGCGATGGGCCTTGACGTCGAGGACGCCCGCAAGGCCCAGGCCATGCTTCGGGAACTGGAGCGAACGGAAGCGGGTCGCCCGCTTCCGCCCGTGATGGTGGTGCCGGAATCCGGCGCGCTGCTCGCCGTTCCGCTCACGCTGCCGAGGGGGACCGAGGTCGTCCGCTGGTCGGTCCGGGAAGAAGACGGTACAAGCTGGGAAGGCGAGGTGTCGTTCTCCAAGCTCACGCCGCTGCGCTCACGAAAGGCCGGCCCAGCGATCGAGCGTCTACGCCTTGTTATCCAGGCCCCGGCAAAAATCGGCTATCACTGGCTGCGGATCGAAGCGCACGGACTCGACCCTGCCGAAATGCGGCTGATCGTCGTTCCTCAGCGTTGCTACGTTCCTGAAGGCCTGGCCGAGGAAATGCCGGTCTGGGGCATCTCGCTCCAGCTTTATCTGCTGCGCTCGAAGCACAACTGGGGCATCGGCGATTTCGGCGATCTCAAACGCTTCGCTGAATTCGCCGCCGATCTCGGCGCCTCGGTCATCGGGCTTAATCCCCTGCACGCGATGTTTCTCGATGCGCCGGAGAACGCGAGCCCTTATTCGCCGGCGAGCCGACTTTTCCTCAATGCCCTGTTCATCGAGATACCGGCCGTCCCGGAATTCAGCTCTGGCGCCCGCGTGCGTGCAATGGCCGACGCGCCGGACTTCCAGCGCGATCTCGCCCATTGCCGCGACGCGCCGTTGGTCGACTACGAGGCGGTCGCACGTTTGAAGCTGCCGCTTCTGCGGGCGTTGTTCGACGTATTCCGAAGTGATGCTGGCGGCGGCCGGAGCCGGGCGTTCCAGGACTTTCGCCGCCAGCAGGGCGACGCGCTCGAACGGTTCTGCCGCTTCCAGGCGCTGCGTGAACATTTTGCTGCGCGGGGATCGCGGCAGGCGGATTGGCGCAACTGGCCCAAGGAATATCAAGACCCCGGCTCGGCGTCCGTGGCGCGGTTCGCGCAGCAGCATCGGGATCGGATCGATTTTCTCGCCTGGATGCAGTGGATCGCCGACCGGCAACTGGCAGAAGCGGCAGAGGCCGCCCGTGCCAAGGGCATGACGATCGGCATCTATCGCGACCTCGCCGTCGGCGCCGACAGCGCCGGCGCGGAGACCTGGGCGCGCCCGAATCTCGTTGTATCGAGCGCGCATGTCGGAGCCCCGCCGGACATTCTCAATCCGGCAGGGCAGGACTGGGGTCTGCCCCCGTTCAATCCCCATGCGCTGCGCATCGAGGCCTATTCCGGATTCATCGATCTGGTCCGAGCCAATATGCGTCATGCCGGCGGCTTGAGAATCGATCATGTCATGGGGCTCCAGCATCTCTATTGGATCCCGGAGCGGTGTGCGCCTTCGGAAGGCGCTTACGTCTCCTATCCCATGGACGACCTGATCGGGATCCTCGCTCTGGAAAGCCGTCGACACCGTTGCCTGGTCGTCGGTGAGGATCTCGGCACCGTTCCCGAAGGTTTCCGCGAGCGCATGGAAGTTGCGGGCATCCTGTCTTATCGGGTGCTGTTCTTCGAGTTCGATGCGGACGGTGCCTTCGTGCAGCCGCACGGTTATCCGCCGCTCGCGCTGGCAACGCCGGGCAGCCACGACCTTGCGACCCTGCGCGGCTGGTGGGAAGCGCACGACATCGAGCTGAAAAGCCGGCATGGGCTTTATCCGAGCGCAGACGAAGAACAGCGCCAGCACGAGCAGCGGGCGAAGGAACGCGTTGCGCTCCTTCATGCACTCGAGGCCGCGGGGCTGGGATTACCGGATCTCGACGCGACCGGCCCATTTCGCTCCGACCTCGGCGACGCCGTGCATGCCTTTCTCGCCCGCACACGCGCCGGGCTCGCCATGGTGCAACTCGATGATCTGACCGATGAGAGGGATCAAGTGAACCTGCCGGGCACGACCAACCAGCATCCGAATTGGCGGCGAAAGCAGTCCCTCAGCCTGGAAGAACTTCCGACGAATCCGCGCGTGCGGGCGCTAGCGCATATCCTCAACAGCGCTCGTCCACCTCTCTCCAGCCGCAAGTCCCCCAATGTCCGCTGATGCCGAAACACCAGTTCCGCGCGCCACATATCGCCTGCAGTTGACGAAGGATTTCGGATTCGCGGAGGCCGGCCGGCTCGTGCCGTATCTCGCCGCACTTGGGGTCAGTCATCTCTATGCGTCGCCGTATCTGAAGGCGCGGCCCGGGAGCACCCATGGCTACGACATCGTGGATCATAACGCGCTCAATCCCGAACTCGGCAGCGAGGACGATTTCCGGGCGATGGTCGAGGCGCTGAAGGCGAACGGGCTTGGCCAAATTCTCGACTTCGTGCCGAACCATATGGGGGTGGGCGGAGCCGACAACGCGTGGTGGCTCGACGTTCTGGAGTGGGGACCGGATTCGACGCGCGCGGGCTATTTCGATATCGATTGGGAGCCGGGCGCCCGTTATCTGCAGGGCAAGCTGCTCACTCCCTTTCTCGGCAAGCAATACGGGTTGGTGCTGGAGGAGGGCGGGCTTGAGCTGCGCTTTGACGCGGACGCGGGATCATTCGCGGTGTGGGCCTATGGGACGCACAAGCTGCCGATCTGTCCGCTCGACTACAACCGCATCCTGGGTGATGCGCATCCGGAACTGGAGCGGTTGGGCGACGCGTTCGCAGGCTTGCCGAGTCATCGGCCGAACGTGGTGCGGCGAGCGAACGACCTCAAGGGTGAGCTGGCCGGGCTCGCCGCGGAGCGGCCGGATGTGGCCGAGGCGGTGCTGCAGGCCGTCGGCTCTTTTAACACGAGCACCGATCGTCTGAACGCATTGATCCAGCGGCAGCACTGGCGCCCCGCGTACTTCCAGGTCGCGGCCGATGACATCAACTATCGCCGCTTCTTTAACATCAACGAGCTCGCCGGCCTGCGTATGGAGCAGCCGGAACTGTTCGACCTCACCCACCGCTTCGTGCTTGAAAAGATCGGCGACGGCACACTCGACGGACTTCGCATCGATCATATCGACGGTCTGCTCGACCCAAAAGGCTATTGCATTCGCTTGCGCGAGAAGGCCGCGCGGCCATTCTATCTCGTCGTGGAGAAGATTCTCGCGCGCCATGAGTACCTGCGCGAGGACTGGCCGATCGAGGGCACGACCGGCTACGAGTTCGCCAATCTCGTCGGCGGCTTGTTCGTCGATCCGGCCGGAGAGGAGGCGTTCAGCCGCTTCTATCGCGAGTTCACGGGGCAGCGCCGCGCGTTCGAGGACACCGTACGTGAGTGCAAGATCCTGATCATGGACACGGAGATGGCAAGCGAGCTCAATGTGCTCGCCCGCGACGCCGGCCGCATCGCCCGTTCGAATCGGCGCACGTGCGACTTCACCGACAACATCCTGCACGTGGCCTTGCGGGAGATCGTCGCCCGCTTTCCGGTCTATCGTACATATATCGACGGGACGACACCCTCCGAGGCCGACAGGCGCGATATCGATTGGGCGATCGCGCAAGCCCGGCGCACCGAGCACGCGCCCGACGCCAGCGTCTTCGATTTCCTGCATGACCTGCTCACCACTGACTTGGTGGCAAAGCCGAAGAGCGGCTACAGCCGGCAAGCCGTCATCCGCTTCGCCATGAAGGTGCAGCAATACAGCGGCCCGGTGATGGCGAAAGGTCTCGAGGACACGGCGTTCTATCGCTACAACCGCCTGGTCTCGTTGAACGAGGTAGGGGGACATCCGGAGCTTTTCGGCGTCGCCGTTTCGGCCTTCCACCGAACCAATGCCGAGCGAGCCCGCCGCTGGCCCCGCGCCATGCTGAGCACCTCGACGCACGATACCAAGCGCGGCGAGGACACCCGCGCGCGGCTCAACGTGCTCTCCGAGATCCCGGAAGAGTGGGAGCGCCAGGTTCAGTCGTGGAGCCGGATCATCCGCGCCCGCCGCGGCGAGATCGAGAGTGCGGCCCCGCCCGACCGCAACGACGAGTACCTGCTTTATCAGCTTCTCGTCGGCGCATGGCCGGTGGAATTCATCGACCTTGACGCACTTGACCCGAAAGCGCTTGCGGCCTTTGCAAACCGTGTGGAAGGGGCGTTGATCAAGTCCGTGCGCGAGGCGAAGGTCCATTCCACCTGGGCGGCGCCGAACGAAGCTTACGAGGAGTCGCTCAAGTCGTTTCTGCGCGATTGCCTTGACGCCAGCCGGTCGAACCCATTCCTGGACAGCTTCCAGGCATTCGAGGCCCGGATCGCACAGCTTGGAATGCTCAATAGCCTTGCGCAAACGCTGCTCAAGCTGACCGCGCCCGGGGTGCCGGATCTCTATCAAGGCACCGAATTGTGGGACCTCAGCCTGGTGGATCCGGACAATCGCCGGCCAATCGATTATGGCGAGCGCCGGCGGCTGATGGCCGAGCTGGAGACATTGAAACAGACGCCTGCAGCGATTGCCGGTTTGCTCGACCGATGGAAGGACGGGTTGGTGAAGCTCGCCCTGATTTCGCGGACCCTCGCCCTGCGCAGAGCTCATCCCGACCTCTTCACCGAAGGCACGTACGAGGCGTTGGACGTCGTAGGCGCGCGCGAAAATCATCTCTGCGCCTTTGCGCGCCGCGGCGGCAGCAAGAGTGTGGTGGTGGCTGTGCCGCGCCTGGTCGCCGCGTTCGACGCGCAACCCGGCTGGGGCGACACCATCGTCAGGCTGCCTCCCGCGTCCGCGCAACGCTGGCGAAACGTTCTGACCGACGCCGTCGTGAGCACCGCAGGACGGGATGGTTCGGCTACGCTCGGTGCCGCACACATGTTTGCGCTGTTTCCCCTCGCGCTCCTGGTCCCCATGGATCAGCAATGAGCGGCGATAGCGGCTTCCCGCCGCGGCCGCGTCAGTCGTCGAAAGATTTTCCGGGTCGCAGCAATCCAGACGAAGTCATTTCCGAGCGGATGCTATTAAATTTGTGTGCGACCGACATGGTCGACGAGAATCGGCGTGAACCCGGCAACTCCGGCATTGTTGCCTGCGTCGACTTGTTCGGTGTTCGTGATATCGAGTTGAACAGGCTGCGCCGTCCTGTCAGACGCGACGATCATGACATTTGCGGGACAAGACATGACGTATCTTGCGCACACGTCTGAACCATGCGCACGGAACGCCAAAATTAAATCAGCGCATATTTCCCCAAGGGTCGTACTTCTTGTCCGGTATCTTATCGAGCGCGGACCGGTACGCCTTCTCGGCCTCCGCCGCCTTTTTCTTCTGCTCTTCGGTCTGCTGCTCGGACACGGCATGCCGGCCGCCGCCTTTTCCCCTTCCCTGGGAATAGGCAGGCGCCGTCCAGACTACGATCGTCGCCAGTGCGATCACGACGGCTCTCATTCAAGCCCCCATAGAAGACAGTCGTGCCCCTCAATCTGCGATCATGGGGCTTCTTGTGGCCGGAAATAAGACGCTGCAATCAGCGGAGAGAAGGTGGGTTGTCGTAAATTTTACGCCGCATCCCGCGGGCACATGCGAGCACGCGGATGCAAATTGCACTGCGGCCGCCATAGCTTGACTCGCCGCGGCCACTTGCGATCGTGGGCGTCGTGGTGATGGCATGCGCATCGTCGCGTTTCCGGTCGCGAGTTCGCTGGCCGCCATCGAAGTCATCCGTTGTCTTCGATCAGGTATTTAGGCGTGCAATGAGCAACGGCAGTCCTGTCACAATGCTCGCGGCGCGATCAGGGATTTCGTCGCGACGGAATTGGCGTGCCGCGCTTCTTGTTGTAGCCGTGGATTTGAACCGTTTCCCACACGCCGTTGACGTGGTAGGGGTCGCTGCGGGTGAACGCCTCGGTGGCCGCGCGGTCCTGGGCGTCGATCACGAAGACGCTGCCGACCGGCGTCTCGCCGTCGTCGGCGAGCAGGGTGCCGGCGGTTACCACGTCGACGTCATACCTGTCCGCCTGGTCCAGGTGGATGCGGTGCGCGCGATAGAATTTCGCCCGCGTCGCCATCCCGTCGCGTCGGTCGGTGGCGTGGATCACGAACAGCATCGGCGTTACCCGACGTTCTCCAGTTAGATTTGGCTCCGCTCAGATAGCAATATGGGGTGCTTGCGGCAATGTCTGCTATGCTCTCCACCGCGATCAAGCTGGAGGGGCTCTGCCAGCCAGGCGGTACATGAGCGCTGGTTCGACGCTTGCCGTCGGCTGACGCGCGACCTCGAGCGCTGATGGCGCCATGGGTGGCTTTTGATTTCTCACATCGAGGCAAAAGGGAGGACCGCCGATGAAAAAGATGTCCGTGTTTCTAGCGGCCATCATGGCGTGGTTGGCGGCCATGACGCCGGGCTCGGCGCAGCAGGGCAAGCCCGGCATTGAACGGCTTTACGTGGTCTATTGCGGGGATATTGCGCTCAACGATGCATCGAGTTTCACGCCTGGTGCGAGCGGTCCCGGCGCGCTCTCGGTGACCTGCTATCTCATTAAGCATGCGCAGGGATGGCTGTTATGGGATACCGGTGTGCCGGACGCCATCGTGGCGATGCCAGACGGGCAGAAGAGCAATGCCGGCGTGTGGACCAGCAAGAAGACGCTGGTAAGCCAGCTCACCGAGCTTGGGCTCACGCCATCCGACATTCGCTACCTCGCGCTATCGCATTCGCACCTTGATCACGTCGGCAATTTGAGCCTGTTTCCCCAGGCGACGTTGGTGGTGCAGAAGGCGGAGTACGACTGGGTACCGCCGGTCGGCACCCGGCCTTTCAAGCCGGAGCAGCCGGTGATCAAGGCGGAAGGCGATCACGATGTCTTCGGCGATGGCAGCGTTACCCTGATAGCCACGCCCGGACACACGCCGGGCCACCAGTGCCTCCTGGTCAAGCTGCCGAAAACCGGCGCGCTGCTGCTCAGCGGCGATGCCGTTCACACCAGGGCCAATTGGGACAGCCATCGCGTGCCCCCGCGCAATGTGAACGTGCCGCAGTCCCTGGCCTCGCTCGACCGCATGGCCGCTGTCCTCAAAGAGAATAGCGCCCAGCTTTGGATCGCGCACGAAAAGAGCGAGGTCCCGCAGCGCAAATTCGCGCCGGAATACTATGAGTAATATCGACCTTNGTAGCGGTCGACCCATCTCTGCGTCATGGTCGTGCTTGTCACGGCAATCGCCGTCTTTNATTTGCCCTCGCGATCAAGACGTGGATGCCCGGCAGCCGCAGACAAGTTTNCGCAGTCTGCNCACGCTTGACTGCGTTGCCGCGCATGACGAGCCAAACATTGCGAGCATTAATGGTACAAGTGATCGATGCCGGTTTGCTCGTGGCATTATTCGGACGCGAAAAGCACGGCACAGCGGGTTGAATCCAAAATCCCGGCGTGGCGCAATGGCCGGAACAAAGGAGAGGGAACATGAGCACGACGGGAAACACGCGCGCCTTGATTCCGGCGCTCGGCAAGATTTATCCGGCGGCGGTTGAATGGGGATATCTGCTGCTGCGCGTCACGGCGGGTTTGATGCTGATCCCGCATGTCTGGCCCAAGCTCATGGCTGGGCCCGCCGCCGTTGCGACCAACGTCATGGCGCGCCGGGGCGTCGAGCCGGCGCTGGCAGCGGCCTATATCGCCATCATCGTGGAGGTGCTCGGGGCCATCTGCATTACGTTCGGCCTGTTCACACGTCCGATTGCGTTGCTTCTGGTGTTGGAATTCATCGTCATCGCGAAGTCGCACTTTGCGAGCGGCGGTTGGATGGCGAGCACCCAAGGCGCGGAATTTTCATTCCTTTGGCTCATCGTGTTCGTGATGATCTTGCTGCGCGGCGGCGGACCGTACTCGCTCGACCGCAAGCTCGGCCGCGAAATCTGAAATCCGCGTGAGCGTCATGCGGCGGCTCGCCGGCTGCTTGCGGCCGGACAACGGCGGCTATCCGCCCGTCCCGTCCACGGGTGCGCGCCACCCTATGACCGTGGCTTCGATGCGCTCGCCTGAGTCCGCGTTGGTCCAATCACCATCGGCCCATCGACAGGGGAAAGGAATAAGATAGGTGCCGACGTGATCCTCACACAGGACCTCGAGCGGCTGGTCCGCTGGCGGTGCGCCTTCGTGCGTGAAAGCATCGATGCGCTGCTGTCGTGTTGCCATCCGCTTGACCGGTTCACCGGCTAGTGTCCCGATTTCCAAATTCGCCAGTATTCTCGGCACGCTCCGATGCGAACTTCGGAATCAAAGGGACACTAGCAAATTTTATGGTTCACTAGCTTGCGAGCTTCGTTTTTGAACGAGCGGGCTTCTTCTTAGGGGGGGCCGGTGGGTCGGTCGCCTCTTTGGCCAACCGAAGCGCTTTCAGTCTTGCAGTCTTCTCCCGGAGGGCCCGCGCCTCCGCCTCGTAGTGCGCCCTGCCTTCCTTGGCATCGTGAGCCGCTTTCTGTGCCTTCTTGGATTGCGCGTCAGCTTGGTCGCGTCCCTTCGAATGTTCAGGCAACGTCGCCTCCTTGTCTCGGCGCAGGAGATGCCCCGATAGGCCAGGTCAGATCGCGTTCGACCAGAAAATAGCGCTCCATCAATCCGAGGCTACGCGTACCGCGCCGCTCGCATGGTCTCGTCGGCTTTCTTGTCGCCGGATCGATGCATGCTCTTCACGGCCAGGGGCGGAGTGCCTGACCGCTCCGCGATGAGCCTGTCCTGCTCTTCGATGATGGCGCGCGCGGGAGCATCGCCATCGAGGCCGCCAAGGATCTCGCTCGGCACTCTGCGATTGGACCGCTGAGAACCATCTTCATAGATCACGTCGAAAAGCGTGAATTCGACTCGCGTTGCGGGCTTGCGTGCCATTTTTTTGTTTCCTGTTGTTGTTGCTCAATGCCGAACACGGCATTACCACGACGGCGGCAGGGCCGTCATCGCGAGCATGTCCGGCAAGTGCAAAACGCCCCGGTGCCTGGGCACCGGAGCTGATGTGTCGATCTCGAAGAGATCAAACGTTCTGAAGGTTCGAAGCAGCCAACTTGCCGCGCTCGCTCACAACGTCGTAGGTGAGCTTCTGCCCCTCATTCAGATTGCTCATGCCGGCACGCTCAACTGCGGAAATATGGACGAATACGTCCGCTCCGCCGTCGGTCGGCTGAATGAAACCAAAGCCCTTTTGTGAATTGAAAAACTTGACTGTACCTTGAGCCATATCTGGCCTCCTTTGAAAACGCCGGTCAGCGTCTGCGACC
>JGI12053J15887_10000026_pt1 | contig 38581 bp, 30 predicted proteins | sample MedBloCAOM1_O3_FD_15887 | JGI IMG/M metagenome (IMG submission 15887)
GAGCCCGCCGGTTCGCTGCGTGCCTGAGCGCGCTCCTGCGCGNGGGGCGCTTGCCGCCGTTATCGTCGCGCTGGTCGCGGCATCGGTGTTGCTCGGCGTCTCGGCGCTGCTCGGGTGGGCGCAGNTCGATGTCCGGGAGCCGCTGCGTGGGATCGTCGCGGTCCGAGTNGACGGATCCGCGGTGGTGCCTGTGCTGAGCCCACTGGCTTTGCTGGCGCTCGCCGCGGTGGCCGCGGTGCTGGCGACCGGNGGCTGGGCGCGATGGCTGCTCGGCGCGTTGCTGCTGGGCGCGGCGGTGGCGCCGATCGTCGCGGTGCTGCGGGTGATCCAAGGGCGGTGGCTTACCGGCGCGGCACTGGCCGCAGCGCAGCTGCCTGCCCGGTCGGCACCGGTGGGCACGACCACGGTGCTGTTCGCGGGTCCCGCGCTGGCTGCGGGCGGTGCACTACTAGTGGCCGCGGCCGGCGTCGCACTGGTGGCGCGGGGTCACCGGATGCCGCGGCTGGGTCGCCGTTACCAGTCGCCGACGGCACGCCAAAACGAGCCGACGCCGCCGGACGGGCGGTTCTGGGAGCGGATGGACGCCGGTGAGGATCCCACGGAGTGGGGACACCCCCGGTGACGAGTCACAAGGCAGACCGCAGCTAGCATCGAGACCCGGCTGCGTACGGGGCGGAAGGGGAAAGGTTTGAGTGTCCTGGAGGCGATCCTCGAAGGAGTCAGAACCGACCTCGCGGTCCGCGAAGCCGCCGTCGGGTTCACCGAGATCAAGCGGCGCGCCTCCCTGGCGGCGGCTCCCCTGGATGCGCTGACGGCATTGCGTGGCCCTGGGATCGGTGTCATCGCGGAGGTGAAGCGCCGCAGCCCGTCCCGAGGTGCGTTGGCCGAGATCCCGGATCCGGCCGCACTCGCCGCGGACTACGCCGAAGCCGGTGCCCGCATGATCAGTGTGCTGACCGAGGGTCGGCGATTCGGCGGCTCTCTGGCCGACCTGGATGCGGTACGTGCGGTGGTGGACATCCCGGTGCTGCGCAAGGACTTCATCGTCAGCCCATATCAGGTGCATGAGGCACGGGCGCACGGCGCGGACGTGGTGCTGCTGATCGTCGCTGCGCTGGAACAGAACGCGCTGGAGTCGCTGGTCGACCGCGTCGAGTCGCTGGGTATGGCCGCGCTGGTCGAGGTGCACACCGCTGAGGAAGCCGACCGGGCGCTAGAAGCCGGCGCGTCGCTGATCGGGGTCAACGCCCGCGACCTGCACACCTTGGAAGTCAATCCGCACGTCTTCAGCAAGATCGCACCGGGGCTGCCGGGTGACGTGCTGCGGGTCGCCGAGTCCGGGGTGCGTGGGCCAGCGGATCTGCTGGCCTACGCCGGTGCCGGTGCCGACGCGGTGCTCGTCGGTGAGGGGCTGGTAACCAGCGGAGATCCCAAGGCCGCGGTCATTCAGCTGGTCACCGCGGGATCGCACCCAGCATGCCCGAAGCCGGCCCGGTAACCGACCATGGTGACAATCCAGCCCGCCCAGCCCAGCACCGCGCAGCCCGACGTGCGGGGGCACTTCGGTCGCTACGGGGGCCGGTTCGTGCCCGAAGCGCTCATCAAGGCTCTCGACCAGCTCACCGCTGTCTATGCCGACGCCAGGGTGGACCCCGAGTTCACCGCCCGGCTCGACGGCCTGCTCGCCGACTACACCGGCCGGCCGTCGCCGATCACCGAGGTGCCCAGGCTCTCCGAGCACGCCGGCGGGGCGCGGATCGTGCTCAAGCGCGAAGATCTCAACCACACCGGTTCTCACAAGATCAACAATGTGTTGGGCCAGGCGCTGCTCACCGAGCGGATGGGCAAGCCCCGNGTGATCGCCGAGACTGGNGCCGGCCAGCACGGCGTCGCCACCGCGACCGCCTGCGCGCTGCTCGGNTTGCAGTGCGTGGTGTANATGGGCGAGGTGGACACCGAGCGCCAGGCGCTCAACGTCGCCCGGATGCGGCTGCTCGGCGCTGAGGTGATCCCGGTGAAGACCGGATCGCGCACTCTCAAGGACGCCATCAACGAGGCGTTGCGGGACTGGGTGACCAACGTGGACACCACGCACTACCTCCTAGGCACGGTTGCCGGGCCGCATCCCTTCCCGGTGATGGTGCGCGACTTTCACCGGGTCATCGGCGTGGAGGCCCGCGAGCAGATGCTGGCTCGATACGGCCGGCTGCCTGATGCGGTGGCCGCGTGCGTCGGCGGTGGCTCTAACGCGATCGGCATCTTTCACCCATTCATCGACGACCCGCAAGTGCGTCTGGTGGGTTTCGAAGCGGCTGGCGACGGGCTGGACACCGGCCGGCACGCCGCGACGCTGTCCGCCGGTGAGCCCGGGATGCTGCACGGTGCGCTGTCGTACCTGCTGCAGGACTCCGATGGGCAGACCATCGAGACGCATTCGATCTCGGCGGGGCTGGACTATCCGGGGGTGGGGCCGGAGCATTCCTGGCTCAAGGACACCGGGCGGGCCGAGTACCGCCCGATCACCGACGCTCAGGCGATGGACGCCTTCCAACTGCTGTCCCGGACCGAAGGAATCATCCCGGCGATCGAGTCGGCGCACGCGGTGGCCGGGGCGCTGCGACTCGGACCGGAACTGGGCCCCGGGGCCTTGCTGTTGGTGAACCTGTCCGGCCGGGGTGACAAGGACGTGGACACCGCGGTGAAGTGGTTCGACCTGTTGGAGGAACACTCGTGACCGCCCGGCTGGCGCCGTTGTTCGAGGCCTGCGGTGCGGACCATCGAGCCGCGCTGATCGGCTATTTGCCCGCTGGCTATCCGACGGTGGATGGGTCGCGGGCGCTGCTGAGTGCCATGCTCGACGGTGGCTGTGACCTAGTCGAAGTCGGAGTGCCCTACTCAGATCCGGTGCTGGACGGGCCGACAATCCAGGCCGCCTCCGAAGCCGCCCTGCGCGCCGGGGTGCGGTTGCGCGACGTGCTCTCGGTGGTGGAGTCGATTGCTGCCGCTGGTGGCCAGGCGGTGGTGATGACCTACTGGAACCCGGTGCACCGTTACGGAGTGGACGCTTTCGCCCGTGATCTCGCCGCGGCCGGAGGGCTCGGCGTTATCACCCCCGATCTGATTCCCGACGAAGCGCAGGACTGGATGGCAGCGGCGCAGGCCCACGACCTGGATCGCATCTTCCTGGTGGCTCCCTCATCCACTGATCAGCGTCTGGCGGCGACCGCGGCGGCGACCCGCGGCTTCCTGTACGCCAGCTCCGTCATGGGTGTCACCGGCGCCCGGGATGTGGTGAGCAGCGCCGCGGGGACACTGGTCAGCCGCGTCCGGGAGCACGCGCCGGGCCTGCCGGTAGGCGTCGGGCTTGGGGTGCGCAACGGCGCGCAGGCCGCGGAGGTGGCGTCGTTCGCCGATGCCGTGATCGTCGGTTCCGCTTTCGTCACCGCCGCGGGGGCCGGTGTGTCCGGAGTCCGCGCGCTGGCCGCCGACCTCGCCACCGGCGTCCGCCGCCCCGCTCCGCAACCCGCCTGACCGGCCTTCTCCGGTTGGCGCATTCAGCGGCTCAGCGTGCCTATCAGGGCATCGATACCACGCTGAGCCCGCTGACTGCGTGGTCCGGGTGGGAGATACCGTGTCGGCGTGCTTACCGCGATGTTCGTTGCCAGCATTCCCAGTCCGGACCGCGGAGTCTGGCATCTGGGGCCGGTGCCGATCCGGGCCTACGCTCTGTGCATCATCGCCGCGATCGTCGTGGCTATCCTTTGGGGGGAACGTCGCTGGCAAGCCAGGGGCGGTCGGACCGGGACGGTGACTGACATCGCGGTGTTCGCGGTGCCGTTCGGTCTGGTGGGCGGGCGGCTCTACCACGTAGCCACAGACTGGCAGAAGTACTTCGGACCCGGTGGAGATCCGATCGGGGCGCTGAAGATCTGGCAGGGCGGGCTAGGTATCTGGGGAGCGATCGCGCTCGGCGGTGTCGGAGCCTGGATCGGTTGCCGGCGCCGGGGCATCCCGCTTCCTGCGCTGGCAGACGCGGTCGCACCGGCCATCGTCGTCGCGCAGGCGATCGGCCGGTTGGGCAATTGGTTCAACCAGGAGCTCTACGGTGCTCCGACCACACTGCCCTGGGGACTGGAGATCCGCGAGCGGCTCAATCCGATGACCGGCTTCCCCGATCCGCTCAATGGGATCGCCCAGGGCCCACCGGTGGCGATCGTGCAACCCACCTTTCTTTACGAGATGCTGTGGAATTTGGGCGTCGCGGCACTGGTGGTGTGGGCCGACCGCCGGTTCAAGCTCGGCCATGGACGGGCCTTCGCGCTCTACGTCGCGGCTTACACCGCAGGGCGGTTCTGGATCGAACTGATGCGCTCCGATCCGGCCACGATGATCTTTGGGTTGCGGATCAATGTGATTACCTCAGCCGTGGTGTTCCTGGCTGCGGTGCTCTACCTCACGGTGGCCCGCCGTGGCCGGGAGGAGCCGGCGAAGCTTGCGGTGCAGCAGCCGGTGGCCCTCGTCTCTTAGGCATCGCCGCTGGTTGGCCGGGCACGTAGGAGCAGCGGCGGTCTAGACACTCGCCAGACACCTGCCGGACACCGGATCAGTCCGGATGCAGCGCTAGTCTGTCTCGTGTGAGTCGACGCGCGAAGATCGTTTGTACGATCGGCCCGGTCACGGCGACCCCGGAGAAGATCCGGGAGCTGGTACGGGCCGGTATGGACGTTGCTCGCCTTAACTTCAGCCACGGGACGCACGCGGAGCACGCGCGGGTCTACTCCATGGTTCGAGAGGCCAGCGACGAATCCGGCAAGGCGGTAGGCATCCTCGCCGACCTGCAGGGGCCCAAGATTCGGCTGGGGCGGTTTGCGACCGGTCCGGTGGAGTGGCGCACCGGCGATGAGGTGCGGGTCACCGTCGAGGACGTTCCCGGTACCCACGATCGGGTCTCCACCACCTACAAGGGGCTCGCGAAAGATGCCCGTGAGGGCGACTCGTTGCTGGTCGACGACGGCAAGGTCGCCCTGCTCGTTCGCAAGGTGGAAGATACCGAGGTGGTCTGCGAGGTCATCCAAGGCGGCACGGTCAGCGACCACAAGGGCCTGTCCCTGCCGGGGATGAATGTCTCGGTGCCAGCGATGTCCGCGAAGGACTTCGCCGACCTGGAGTTCGCGCTGCGGTTGCGGGTGGACCTGGTGGCGCTGTCGTTCGTGCGATCCCCGGCCGACATCGACCTGGTTCACCGTGCAATGGACGAGGTGGTCGGCGGGCGGCTGCCGGTGATCGCCAAACTGGAGAAGCCTGAGGCGGTGGATAACCTCGAGGCGATCGTGCTGGCCTTCGACGGCGTGATGGTGGCCCGNGGNGATCTCGGGGTCGAGTTGCCCCTGGAGCACGTGCCGCTGGTGCAGAAGCGGGCCGTCCAGGTGGCCAGAGAGAACGCCAAACCGATCATCGTGGCCACACAGATGCTCGACTCCATGATCGGTAACGCGCGGCCGACGCGGGCGGAGGCTTCCGACGTGGCTAACGCGGTGCTCGACGGTGCCGACGCGGTCATGCTCTCCGGGGAGACCAGCGTCGGTCGGTATCCGATCGAGTCAGTGGAAATGATGAGCCGGATCGTCGAAGCCATCGAAGCCGGCTCGCCGAACGTCCCACCGCTGAACCACGTGCCACGAACCAAGCGGGGTGTGCTGTCCTACGCCGCCCGCGACATCGGGGAGCGCTTGGAAGCCAAGGCGCTGGTGGCGTTCACCCAGTCCGGCGACACCGTACGCAGGCTGGCCCGGCTACACACCCACCTGCCGTTGCTGGCGTTCACCCCCGAGCCTTCGGTGCGCAGTCAGCTCGCGCTGACCTGGGGCACCGAGACCTTCCTCGTGCCCAGGGTCGAGACCACCGACGCGATGGTCCGGCAGGTGGATCAGGCGATGCTGTCGATTGGGCGTTACCAGCCAGGTGACCTGGTGGTGATCGTCGCGGGGTCCCCCCCGGCTACGGTGGGTTCCACTAACCTTGTCCGGGTGCACCGCCTGGGCGAGGAGGATCTTGGCTGATACCCGCGATCCTGCATGGAAACAGTGGATCGAAGCTCCGCGGGCAGCTGATGGTGTGCCACGGGGTCAGCCCGTGGTGGACCGGCTGGTGGCCTTGCTGGACCTAGAGCGGATCGAGAACGACATCTTCCGCGGCGTCAGCCCCTCGGACTCCCCTGCACGGGTCTTCGGCGGGCAGGTGGCGGCGCAGGCACTGGTCGCGGCAGGTCGAACCGTACCGGTCGAGCGCAGCGTGCACTCACTGCACGCATACTTCTTCCGGCCTGGCGACCCGCGGGTGCCAATCGTCTACAACGTAGATCGGATCCGCGACGGGCAGTCGTTCACGACCCGCCGCGTGGTAGCGATCCAGCACGGCAGGGCGATCTTCACGCTGGCGGCGTCGTTCCAGCTACCCGAGCAAGGCCTGGAGCACGCCGACGAGATGCCCGAGGTCCCGGCCCCCGAGCAGCTCGATGACCTGGCCAGCTGGGCACGTCGCAGCGGCGATAGCCGCCCTCTGCTCACGCAGCTGCCTCGGCCGTTCGACCTGCGCTACATCACGCCGCCACCCTGGGCTGGCGTCCGAACCGAGGCCGGCCCCGGCGCGCGCGACCAAATGTGGATACGAGCCGACGGCGACTTGCCCGACGATGCCCTGCTCCATGTCTGCGTGCTGGCCTACGCCTCCGACCTGACCGTGTTGTGGTCGGTGGCCATTCCGCACGGTCGTTCATTGACCGACGGCGTGATGGCCGCCAGCCTGGATCACTCGATGTGGTTCCACCGCCCGTTCCGGGCCGACGACTGGGTGCTCTGCGACTACACCTCACCCTCCGCGTCGGGAGGGCGAGGCCTGGCGACCGGTCGCTTCTTCAGCCGGGACGGCAGATTGATTGCCAGCGCGGTGCAGGAGGGGGTGATCCGCGTCCTGCGCTAGTTAGTCTACGACGCGAGCTACGCTGATCGGCCACGTCCACAGGGCGTTGTGCCGCCACCGCGACGACGATGGCGCGGCCCGGGTTATGGAGACGGGCGCAAGAGCTTGTCAGGACGCGCCAGGCACCTCGTCCGCTGGCTCAGGACTTGCTCATCGTGAACGGGTGTCCCAGCGCCCAAGGTTCTCAAGCGCGTTCTCGGCTCCTCGTTGACGCCGCTAAAGCGGGATATAATGCCGTCAATATACTCGCTTGAACAGCAATATTGACCGATCGTCAGAACCGGCAGAGGAGAAACCGTTATGGCTTTCGGAGAATTGAAGCAGCGACAGTCTGTTATGTGGGGCAACGGGCCCTATCAGCACATCACCGAAACAGTTACCGACATCCACGCTCGCGTGATTGAGCGTCTCGCCCCGCAGCTGGGGATTCGCTGGCTGGACCTGGCATGTGGGACAGGCGCAGTCGCCGAGCTGGCTGCCAGGGCGGGTGCGAGCGTGACCGGCGTTGACCTCGCTCCGGCGCTAATCGAAACGGCGAGGCAACGGGCGCAAGAACAGAAATTCGAGATCGACTACCGGGTTGGTGACTGCGAGCGCCTCGACCTCGATGACGCTTCCTATGACAGACTGTCCTCGACTTGCGGGATCATGTTCGCGCCCGATCACGCAGCGACGGCGCATGAACTGGCGCGCGTCGTTGTACCCGGTGGCCGGATCGCCCTCGCGAACTGGACGCCGGACGGCGGCCTGGGCCAGATGTTCAAGATGATGAGGCCATTCATGCCGACGCCGCCGCCGAGCGCTGGAGATCCATTCGCCTGGGGTCGCGAGGAGGTGGTTCGCGAGCTCCTCGGCGACGCGTTTGAACTCGACATCGAGGAATGCGTCTCCACCCTCAACATCCCGACAGGTGAAGAATACTGGCAGCTGTTCTCGTCCAGTTACGGACCAACGAAAACGGCGGCGGAAGCGCTCGACGAAGACCGGCGCAATGAGTTCCATCAGACATGGGTCGACTTCTTCGACACGCACTACCGGTCGGACGGCGGCGTCTCTCACTCGCGGCAGTACCTGCTCGTCGTGGGCGTCCGACGCTGAACGCCCTGCCGGAGCACGGTGGCACATGTGGAAGCGTCTTCGCGGCGTCACCGCCATCCTCACACCGCAACCTGGATCGACCCGAGGCACCGACCTCACTACCGGAGACGGGTCGCGGCAGTTAGCGACGCTTGAAGGGCGTCCAGTTAGCGGAGGCCGGCGGCGTCCATGCCGCGGAGCTCCTTCTTCAGGTCGGCGATCTCGTCCCGGAGCCGGGCGGCCAGCTCGAACTGCAGCTCCCGGGCCGCGCCCATCATCTGGTCGGTGAGCTGCTGGATCAGATCGGCCAGCTCGGCGCGCGGCATCGACGAGGCATCCCGAGCTTCCAGCACACCGGCACTACTCCGGGTCCGGCCGGGCTCGCCGGCGGCACGTTTGCCCCGGGAGGCATTGCGCCCGGATCCGCCAACCCGCACAGCAGCGATGTCGGAGGTGTCACTGGCCTCGGCGTAGACGCGCTCGAGAATATCGTTGATCTTCTTGCGTAGCGGCTGCGGATCAACCCCGCGTTCGGTGTTGTGGGCGACCTGCTTGGCCCGTCGCCGGTTGGTCTCGTCGATGGCGCGGCGCATCGAGTCGGTAACCCTGTCGGCGTACATGTGCACCTCGCCGGACACGTTGCGGGCGGCCCGACCAATGGTCTGAATCAACGAGGTGCCGCTGCGCAGGAAACCCTCCTTGTCGGCGTCCAGGATCGACACCAGCGACACCTCCGGTAGATCCAGGCCCTCGCGGAGCAGGTTGATCCCCACCAGCACGTCGAACTCGCCCAGTCGCAACTGCCGTAGCAGCTCCACCCGGCGCAGCGTGTCCACCTCGGAATGCAGGTAGCGCACCCGGACGCCGAGCTCCAGCAGGTAGTCGGTGAGGTCCTCGGACATCTTCTTGGTCAACGTGGTGACCAGCACCCGTTCATTGCGCTCGGCGCGGACCCGAATCTCGTGCACCAGGTCATCGATCTGGCCCTTGGTCGGTTTCACCACGACCTCCGGGTCCACCAGGCCGGTTGGGCGGATGACCTGCTCGACGAACTCGCCGCCGGCCTGTGCCATCTCATAAGGCCCCGGCGTCGCCGACAGGTACACCGTCTGGCCGATCCGGTCCTGAAACTCCTCCCAGCTCAGTGGCCGGTTGTCCAGCGCGGAGGGCAGCCGGAAACCATGCTCCACCAGGGTGCGCTTGCGCGAGGCGTCGCCCTCGTACATCCCGCCGATCTGTGGCACGGTGACATGCGACTCGTCGATGACCAACAGGAAATCCTCGGGGAAGTAGTCCAGCAGGGTGGCCGGCGCCGAGCCGGCTGCGCGCCCGTCGATGTGACGTGAGTAGTTCTCGATGCCGGAGCAGAACCCGACCTGACGCATCATCTCCACGTCGTAGTGCGTGCGCATCCGTAGTCGCTGCGCCTCCAGCAGCTTGCCCTGGTTCTCTAGCGTGGCCAGCCGGTCTGTCAGTTCGGACTCGATGCCCGCGATGGCGCGCTCCATCCGCTCGGCGCCGGCGACGTAATGGGTGGCCGGGAAGATTCGCACCTCAGGCACCTCCTGCACCACCTCCCCGGTGAGCGGGTGCAGGTAGTAGAGCGACTCGACCTCGTCACCGAAGAACTCGATGCGGACCGCTAACTCCTCGTAGGCGGGGATGATCTCCACGGTGTCACCGCGGACCCGGAAGGTCCCGCGGGCGAAGGCGAGATCGTTGCGGGTGTACTGGATGTCGACGAGGCTCCGTAGAAGCGCATCGCGTCCCACCTCGCCTCCCACCGGAACGGGAATCGACCCCTTGAGGTACTCCTGCGGGGTCCCGAGCCCGAAGATGCACGACACCGAGGCGACGACAACGACATCGCGGCGGGTGAGCAGCGACCTCGTAGCGGAGTGCCGCAGCCGCTCCACGTCGTCGTTTATCGACGAGTCCTTCTCGATGTAGGTGTCGGTCTGTGGGACGTACGCTTCGGGTTGGTAATAGTCGTAGTAGGAGACGAAGTATTCCACCGCGTTGTTCGGGAAGTAGTCCCGCAACTCGTGGGCGAGTTGCGCGGCGAGGGTCTTGTTAGGCGCCATCACGAGCGTGGGACGCTGGACCCGCTCGATGAGCCACGCGGTGGTGGCCGACTTACCGGTTCCGGTGGCGCCCAGCAGCACGACGTCGCGCTCACCGCCGGTGATCCGGCGCTCCAGCTCGTCGATTGCAGCTGGCTGGTCGCCGGCCGGCGCGTAGTCGCTGACCATCTCGAACCGCGCCTGTGACCGCGGGCTGTCCGCCGGGCGGAACTCGGAGCGGGGGAGCAGGTCGCGCGGGACGGCGACGGCATCAGTCATGGCATCGAGAGTAGGCCGGACCCCTGACAGTGTGTCCTCGCGTAGGGTCGATCGCTATGACGGCCCAGCACGGACCGACTGCAGAGACCTTCCCGCACATTCACCCTCCCAAAATTGAACTGTTCGACCTGGAGGCGATGACCAACACCGACCCCAAGGGGGTCGTCCGCGCTGTCCGTGAATACCGGGTCGAGCCATTCGGCCTCTACGTCGCGCGCGACGTCATCGGCCATCCGTCGATTCGTGCGCTGGAGTCCTGGCTGCTGCCCGAGATGGGGCTGCGGATCACTGACTGGTTCTACCCTCCAGGACATGAACGCGATTACCAATTCTACGTCGATGTGGTGCACATCGACGTCGACCCTAGGTGCTGGCGCACCGAGGACCACTACCTAGACCTCGTGCTTCGCACTGGTCACGGGGTCGACGTACTCGACACCGATGAGTTGCTGGCCGCGGTCCTTGCCGGGCTGCTCGATCGCTCAGCCGCGCAGGCGGCGCTGGTCACCGCGTACCGGACGCTGGAGGGCCTGGCCCGCCACGGCTACCGGTTGGACAGTTGGCTGTCCACGGTGGGCGCGTCGCCGACCTGGAGCCGGCACTGACTCGGGTCTCAGCGGTCTCAGCCCACCAGCCAACCGGTTTGCGCGGCCCACCGCTGCGCTCGATCCAGCGCGCTGGCCACGAGCGGCGACTTCGCGGTGGCGTAGGCGTCGGTGCTGTCCCACTGCCGCGCCGCCAGTCGGTGCTCGAGTTCCTCGTATTCCCGAACACCGTCGGGATGGGCACGCAGCCAGTCCCGCAGCAGTAGGGCATCGCGCCAGGCGGGGGAGTTGGCTGGCCGGATATGGCAGTTGACTGCCCGACCGGGATCAGCGTTGGTCGCCATCGCCTTCTCCCAGGTGGTGCCGTCGCGGGCACTCTCGCACCAACGACCGTCTCTCCTGATGAGTCCGGCGCCGACTAGATCGTCAGCGAGTCGTTCCGCCACGGCTAGGTCGGTGACCACCACTTGAATGTCCAGCACATCCTTGGCCGCAAGGCCGGGAACCGCAGTGGAGCCGACGTGATCGAGGCGGTGCGCGAGCCGGCCCGCCACCGCGGCAATCCGTGCGATCACCCGCTGCGCCTGCTCCGGCCATCCATCGTCCGGCGCGACCACCACCGGAGTGCAAGGGCGCGCTGCCGGGCGACGGTGGCGCAGGTTTTCCTCGAAAGGCACCAGCCGCTGCGTCCACAGCCGGTCGACTGCCGAGAAGGTGTCGTCCCTGCTGCCGCTGTTGTCCAACCAGATGTCCGCGGCAGCGCGGTGCTGCTGGTCAGTGGCTTGGGCAGCGAGTCTCGCTGCGGCGTCGGACTCGGCCATGCCGCGCTGCTCGACCAGCCGGCGCAGCCGCACCGCAGCGTCCGCGTGTACCACCATCACCAGGGGGAACCCGGCCGCCATCCCGACCTCGACGAGCAGCGGGATGTCCTGCACCACGATTGCCTCGGCCGGCCCAGCCGCGACCAGCTCAGCGGAGCGGGCAGCGACCAGCGGATGCACGATGGCATTGAGTCGGGCTCGAGCTCCCGCGTCGCGGAACACCCGCGCCGCCAACGCCGATCGGTCCAGCGATCCATCCGCGGCGAGCATCTTCTCGCCGAACTCGCCGATCACGGCGCGCAGTCCGTCAGTACCGGGGCTGACCACCTCGCGGGCGATCCGGTCCGAGTCGATGATCGACGCCCCGCATTGTGCGAGCCGGGCGGCGACCATCGACTTACCGGACCCCATGCCTCCGGTCAGCCCGACGCGCAGCATCGGACGACCGTGGCGCCCTTACCTGTCAAACGCCGCCGGAGAGTTTCTCCCGCAGCGCAGCGAGCTGCTCGTCACTCGCGAGGGAGCCCCCGGCGCCAGCATTGCTGGTACTGCTCGTGCTGCTGCTGGGGGTAGCCGCCTCCGCCGTCTCCGACGAGTAGTTCTGATCCTCAGCCGCCTCCGAGTCAGCCTCGCTCGCCTTGACGACCTGCTTGCGGTGTTGCTCGAAACGGACCTGCGCTTCGGCGTAGGCGCGCTCCCACTCCTGCCGCTGCTTGTCGTAGCCGTCGAGCCAGTCGTTGGTTTCCGGGTCGAAGCCCTCGGGGTAGATGTAGTTACCCTCGCTGTCGTACTCNGCGGTCATGCCGTACTGCGCAGGGTCGAACTCCATCTCCGGGGAGAGTCCCTCGTTCGCCTGCTTGAGCGACAGCGAGATCCGCCGGCGATCCAGGTCGATGTCGATGACCTTGACCATCACGTCGTCCCCAACCTGCACGACCTGTTCGGGGATCTCGACGTGCCGCTGCGAGAGCTCCGAGATGTGCACCAAACCCTCGATGCCTTCCTCGACTCGGACGAAGGAGCCGAAAGGCACCAGCTTGGTGACCTTTCCAGGCACGATCTGGCCGATCTGGTGAGTTCGAGCAAACTGGCGCCAGGGGTCTTCCTGGGTCGCCTTGAGCGACAGCGACACCCGCTCGCGCTCCAGATCGACGTCGAGCACCTCGACGGTGACTTCCTGCCCGACTTCGACAACCTCGCTGGGGTGGTCGATGTGTTTCCAGGACAGTTCGGAGACGTGCACCAGACCGTCCACCCCACCGAGGTCCACGAAAGCACCGAAGTTGACGATCGAAGAGACCTGACCCTTGCGGACCTGACCTTTGGCCAGCTGGTGCAGGAACTCGCTGCGCACCTCGGATTGGGTCTGTTCAAGCCAAGCGCGCCGGGAAAGCACCACGTTATTGCGGTTCTTGTCCAGCTCAATGATCTTGGCTTCCAACTCCCGGCCCACGTAGGGCTGGAGGTCGCGGACGCGGCGCATCTCGACCAGCGAGGCGGGCAGGAAGCCACGCAGCCCGATGTCGAGGATCAAACCACCCTTGACCACCTCGATGACGGTGCCGCGCACCGGCTCCTCGTTCTCCTTGAGGGTCTCGATATTCCCCCAGGCGCGCTCATACTGGGCGCGTTTCTTCGACAGGATCAGCCGGCCTTCCTTGTCCTCCTTCTGGAGAACGAGGGCCTCGACCTCGTCGCCCACCGACACGACATCCGCCGGGTCGACGTCGTGTTTGATGGACAGTTCCCGGGACGGGATGACGCCCTCGGTCTTGTAACCAATGTCAAGCAGCACTTCGTCACGGTCAACTTTGACGATGGTGCCCTCGACGATATCGCCATCGTTGAAGTACTTGATCGTCTTGTCGATGGCGGCGAGAAAGTCCTCCTCCGTCCCGATATCGTTGATCGCAACTTGCTGTGGGGCCGGGGCGGTGGTGGTGTCGGTGGACATGCGGTGGGGTGCTCCGAAGGGATAGGGTCGAGCGGTCGGTGTTTGTCTCAACTGTTGTAGCGGTGCGCTGATTCCCCACTGCGCCAGATCAGCCACACCCGACAGACCAACCTCACCCGACCGATCAACCTCACCCGGCGGATCACACTCGCCGCTGCGCGAGCTTGATACCGAGCGAGCTTGACAACCGAGCTAGCTTGACGACCAAGGCTCGCTTGACAACCTGGGCAGCGCGAAACGACAGCGCAGATCAATCCTACCCAGGCAGGAGTCAGACCAGCAAACCCGACCCCGACGCTTGCCAGCTTCGTGGTGAGAGACTGCCTCAGTGACAGACGCGCCGCAACCAGACCAAGGCGATGACCGGATGATCCCGCTGGACAGCCACTGCAGCGCTGAGGCGGTGCTGGGCACTGTCGGTGTGGTGAAACAGCTGGTCAGCGTCGATGAGACGGTCGCGGCGAACCGTCGGTGGTGGGACGCCGATGCTGCGGACTATCTCGCCGAGCACGGTGATTTCCTCGGTCCGGCGGATTTCGTCTGGTGCCCAGAGGGGCTTCGCGAGTCAGACGCCGGCCTGCTCGGCGAGGTGGTCGGCCGCCGGGTACTGGAGGTCGGTTGCGGGTCCGCGCCTTGTGCGCGCTGGCTGGCTGCCCATGGCGCACAGGTCGTCGGCCTGGACCTGTCGGCGGCGATGCTGTCGCACGCGGTGGCGGCAGCCGGTGAAACCGGAATCTCGGTGCCCTTGGTGCAGGCCGACGCAGGTCGATTGCCCTTTGCCCAAGGGAGCTTCGACCTCGCGTGTTCCGCCTTCGGTGCGGTGCCGTTCGTCGCGGACTCAGCCGAGGTGATGAGAGAGGTCGCCCGGGTGCTGCGCCCCGGCGGTCGGTGGGTGTTCGCAGTGACCCACCCATTGCGCTGGATCTTCCCCGACGACCCGGGGGAGGCCGGTTTGACCGTGGCGCAGTCATATTTCGATCGCACCCCTTATGTCGAGGTGGACGGCCTTCGCCACCCCACTTATGTGGAGCACCACCGCACCCTGGGTGACCGGGTCAGGGAGATCGTCGCCGCCGGTTTGGTGTTGGAGGACGTGATAGAACCGGAGTGGCCACCCGACCTGCGTCGAGAATGGGGCCAATGGAGCCCTCTTCGTGGCGCGCTGTTCCCGGGAACCGCGATCTTCTGCTGCCGCCGCGGCTGATCGGCGCCATTCGGAGCCGAACGGCGGTCACCGTAGTCAAGCATCCGAGCTCAGTGCGCGGCGTCGTTCCAGCTGTGGCCTAGGCCGATCGAGACCTCTAGGGGGACGTCCAGGGCGTACGCCGAGGCCATCTCGCGTCTCACCACCGCTTCCAGGGCGGGGCGCTCGCCCTCGGCTACTTCCAGTACGAGCTCGTCGTGCACTTGCAGCAACATCCGGGACCGTAGGCCTTCGACGCGCAATGCGCGCGCGACGTGCAGCATTGCGACCTTGATGATATCCGCGGCGCTGCCCTGGATTGGCGCGTTGAGCGCCATCCGTTCGGCCATCTCGCGGCGCTGCCGGTTGTCACTGACCAGGTCGGGCAAGTAGCGCCGGCGACCCATGATCGTGGCGGTGTAACCGTCCAGCCGGGCCTTCTCCACGATGGTGCGCAGATAATCGCGGACCCCGCCGAACCGGGTGAAGTATTCATCCATCAGCTCCCGAGCCTCTTCGGTGGAGATCCGAAGCTGCGCGGAGAGCCCGAACGCGGAAAGGCCGTAGGCCAGGCCGTAGTTCATCGCCTTGATCTTGGCGCGCTGCTCGCCGCTGACCGCAGCGGCGTCCACCGCGAATACCCGCGCGGCGGTGGCGGCGTGAAAATCATGCCCGGAGGTGAACGCTTCAATCAGCGCAGTGTCCTCGGACAGGTGCGCCATGATCCGCATCTCGATCTGGCTGTAGTCCGCCGTCATCAGTTCCGAATAGCCCGGGCCCACCACGAACGCCTGCCGGATCCGGCGTCCGGACTCGGTGCGGATCGGAATGTTCTGCAGGTTCGGCTCCGTCGAGGACAGCCGCCCGGTCGCTGCGATGGTCTGGAGGTAGGTGGTGTGGATTCGCCCATCATCGGCAACGGTTTTCAACAATCCATCCACCGTGGTCTTCAGCCGGGTCGCGTCCCGGTGCGCCAACAGATGCGCCAGGAACGGATGCGCGGTCGACTCATAAAGTGTCTGCAGCGCATCGGCGTCGGTGGTGTAGCCCGTCTTGGTCCGTTTGGTTTTGGGCATGCCCAGCTCGTCGAACAACACCACCTGCAGCTGTTTGGGCGAGCCCAGGTTGACCTCCTTGCCGATCACCCCGAAGCAGTCCTGCTCGGCCTGCTTCACCGCTGCCGAGAAGCCGGCCTCCAGCCCGGCCAGCACGTCACCGTCGATGGCGATGCCGGCTGCCTCCAGGTCGGCCAGCACGGCGAGCAGTGGAAGCTCCAGGTCAGTGAGCAACGACCGACCGGCGATGTGATCCAGCTCGGCGTCCAGCGCCACGGCCAGCTCGGCGACCGCCCGGGCCCGCAGGATCTCGTCGGAGACCCGGGCGGCGGTGTCTTCGTCCTCGAACAGGCTCGGTTGGGCAACCTCGCCGGGTTCGACCCGTAACTCCTTGCGCAGATATCGCAGTACCAGATCGGCAAGGTCGAACGACCGCTGACCGGGTCGGACCAGGTAGGCGGCCAGCGCGGTGTCGCTGGTCAGCCCCGCCAGGGTCACACCGCGCGCCCGCAACGCGTGCAGCAGCGGTTTGGCGTCATGCGCGGCCTTTGGCACGGCCTGGTCAGCTAGCCACTGCGCGAGCGCCCCCTCGTCCTCGGGGGTCAACGTGCGCGGATCAAGGTAGCCGCCCTCGCCGTCGGCAGCGGCCAGGGCCAGGCTTTCCAGATCCCCGGCGCCGCGCGCCCAGCTACCGCGGAAGGCCAGTCCGGTCCGCTGCCCGTCCCGGGCATGCGCATCCAGCCAGCCGGCCACCGCACCGGCCTCTATCATCCCGCCCCGGGCTTGGAAGCCCTCCTCAGCTTCCGGCTCGGGTGCACTCAATGTGGCGAACAGCCGGTCCCGCAGCACCCGGAACTCCAGCTCGTCGAACAGCCGGTGCACCGCCTCGCGGTCCCACGCTTTGAGTACGAGGTCGGCGGGCTGGTCGGGCAGATCGACATTCCGGACCAGCTCGGTGAGCCGGCGGTTGAGCAGCACCGACGCCAGGTTTTCGCGCAGCGCGTCGCCGGCCTTGCCCTTGACCTCATCCACCCGATCGATCAAAGCGTCCAACGAACCGAACTCCCGCACCCACTTCGCCGCGGTCTTATCTCCTACCCCAGGGATGCCTGGCAGGTTGTCCGAGGGGTCGCCACGCAGTGCCGCATAATCCGGGTATTGCGACGGGGTCAAGCCGTAGCGCTCGGCGACCTCGTCAGGTGTGAACCGGGTCAGGTCTGAGACCCCCTTGCGGGGGTACAGCACGGTCACCTGGTCGCTGACCAACTGCAACGCGTCTCGGTCCCCGGTGCAGATCAGTACCTGGAAACCCGCCGCCTCAGCCCGGGTGACCAGGGTCGCGATGACGTCATCGGCTTCGTAGTTCTCCTTGGTGAGCACCGGGATCCCCAGGGTGCCCAGCACGTCATGAATCAGCGAGACTTGGCCGCGGAACTCGTCGGGCGTCGTGCTGCGGTTGGTCTTGTATGGCGCGTAGGCCTCCGCGCGGAAGGTCTTGCGGGAGATGTCGAACGCTGCAGCCACGTGACTGGGCTGCTCGTCGCGCAGCAGGTTGATCAGCATCGAGGTAAAGCCGTACACCGCGTTGGTTGTCTGCCCCGTCGTGGTGCGGAAATTCTCTGCAGGCAGCGCGAAGAACGCCCGGTAAGCCAGCGAGTGGCCATCGAGTAGGAGCAACCGCGGTGGAGTAACCGTCACGGCCCGCGAGTCTAGGCCGCAGCACCGACAGCCGGCTGCGCCAGCACCTAGAGTGGCGAGTTCCTCGGCCTGGGAGGTTCTGGTGACCACGTCCGGCGTGCCGTTCGAGGTCGATCCGGCTGCCATCGAGCTGATGGCCCGTTGGGCTGGCGAGCAGCTCACCGAGCGGATCGGAATCAAGATCACCGAATGGGACCCGGAGCGGGTGGTGGGGACCATGCCGGTTGCCCACAACCGCCAGTACTTCGGGCTCCTGCACGGCGGGGCGAACGCCGTGCTGGCCGAAACGCTCGGCTCGATCGCGGCCTCGATGTGGAGTATGCCGGAGAAGGTTCCGCTAGGCGTAGAACTGTCCTGCTCGCACCATCGGTCGGCGACCGACGGAGAAGTCACCGGTGTGTGCACGCCGCTGCACCGCGGCCGCACGATGGCGACCTTCGAGATCCGGATCAGTGACGACCACCAACGTCCGATCTGCACAGCCCGGCTCACCTGCCTACTGCGCGACCGTCCTCCAGGTTGACGCGGCCGCTGGACATGTCCTTCCGGGGGTTGTGATCAGCTCGGCCCTTCCCGAGCTCAACCACAGCGCAGTCCACGAAGCTAGGCGACCCGTGCTGGTCGCTGCGCGCGTCAGACTCGTTGGCAGACCTGCTGGCTGGGGTGCGCTGCCGATAGCTCACTATGGGCACTTGCTCGGCTGGCGGTGGCTGAACCGAGCCGCCGGCCGACATCTATCCCGTGGAGGAGGAGCACCGCCGTGCGACCAGCAGGGCCTGACCGGTCGACGGAGGGAGCACGGCCGGAGAATTCCGGCTTCACCCGGCCAGTTACCGGCCTGCTGCGCGCGCTCATCGTCGCCCTGATCGCGATCGCCGGCCTGATCGGGCTGGCAGTTCCGGCACTGGCCACCCAGCAACCGCCACACGGCACATCATCGCAGCCAGCTCCGCCCGAGCAGCCAGCTCCGCCCGAGCAGCCAGGTCTGCCGGTCAGCGGCACGCTGCGCAANGTCGACGGCACGTTGCTGGCCGGTGTCCGGGTGCAGGCCTTGGATGCCGGCGGACGGCAGGTCGCCTCGACTACGTCGAATACCGGTGGTCGCTGGGAACTGACCGTACCCACCCCGGGCGAGTACACCTTCCGGATCGATCGACAATCCCTGCCGCCGGGCGTCACCGTGCTGCAGGGCGAGGTGGTCCGCGATGTGGCGCCGGGAACGTTGTCGCTGGTGGTGTTCCGATTCGGCGCGCAGCGTGCCGGGCTGCAGACATCGGCGAGCGCCACGGCCCTGCGGGTACTGGTCGACGGCATTCGGTTCGGCCTGGTCATCGGCATCACCGGGGTCGGCCTGTCACTGATCTTCGGGACGACTGGGCTGACCAACTTCGCGCACGGCGAACTGGTCACGATCGGAGCCGTGCTGGCCTGGACGCTGAACGTCACTTTCGGGCTGCAGCTGGTCTGGGCCACCTTGCTGGCGATCGCGGCCGGCGCCGCTGTCGGCGCGGCCACTGACCTGGCTATCTGGCGGCCGATGCGGCGGCGCCGCGCCGGTCTCATCGCCCAGCTGGTGATCTCCATCGGGCTGGCGCTGGCGCTGCGCTATGTGGTGCTGATCTACTTCGGCGGCCGGTCTGAGTCGTTCGCCGATTACACCAACCAGGTGGAACGCAACTACGGGTTCATCAGCATCACCGACAAGGATCTCGCCACGATCGTGATCAGTCTGGCCGTCCTGGTCGGGGTCGCACTGCTGCTGCAGCGGACCAGAATTGGCAAGGCGATGCGGGCGGTGGCCGACAACCGGGACCTGGCCGCCTCATCGGGCATCAACGTCGAACGGGTCGTGCTGTTCGTGTGGATCCTGGCCGGCGCACTTGCGGCGTTGGGTGGCGTGCTGTTCGGGCTGTCCGAGTTGGGCGGCACGGTGCAGTACGAGATGGGCTTCAACCTGCTGCTGCTGATGTTCGCCGGAGTAATCCTTGGTGGGCTGGGCACTGCCTACGGCGCGCTGCTGGGCTGCCTGGTCGTGGGAGTGCTGGTGCAGATATCCGCACAAGTCATCCCGGTGGACCTTAAATACCTGGGTGGGCTTGCTGTCCTCATCGTCATCCTGGTGATCAGACCGCAGGGCTTGCTCGGTAGCCGGGCGCGGATCGGGTGAGCAGATGATCGACATTGCGAGTCTGCTCGCTAACGGCATCGCGGCGTTGGTCGGCCCGTCGGCGATTTTTTTCGCCTTGCTCGCGATCGGGCTTAACATCCACTTCGGCTACGGTGGCCTGCTCAATTTCGGTCAGATCGGCTTCGCGTTGGTCGGCGGATACGGAATGGGCATCGCGGTGCTGAATTTCGGCCTGCCGCTGTGGGCGGGAGTGCTGGTGGGGATCGTCGCGGGGATGGTCCTCGCGCTGTTGCTCGGGATCCCGACGCTGCGGCTGCGTGCGGACTATCTGGCGATCGTCACGATCGCGGCTGCGGAGATCCTGCGGCTGATCACCCGCTCGACGTCGATGACCGATTTCTCCGGTGGCACCCAGGGTCTCACCGGCTACGGCGGCAGCTTTCGCCAGCTCAGCCCTTTCGACAACGGTCATTTCTATGATTTTTTCGGAGTACGTTTCTTAGGCCAGGATCTGTGGGCGATCTGTGTGGGCTGGACTGTGGTGGGCCTGTCGCTGACCCTGGTGTTTCTCCTCGTGCGCAGCCCGTGGGGCCGGGTCCTCAAGGCGATCCGGGAGGACGAGGATGCAGTCCGCGCCTTGGGCAAGAACGTCTTCGTCTACAAGATGCAGGCGTTGGTGTTGGGCGGGGTCTTCGGTGCGGTCGGCGGGATTGTCTTTGCGCTGACCACGCAGTCGCTCACGCCGGACTTCTACTCGCCGCCGCAGACTTTTTTCGCCTACGCGGCCCTCATCATCGGCGGCGCCGGTCGGGTGTTCGGTCCGGTCATCGGCTCCATGATCTTCTGGTTCGTGCTCTCGATCACCGACAATTTTCTGCGCCAGGCCACCGCAGGTAGTAACCCATTGATCTCCTTCATCGATAATCAAGATGTCGGCGCTATCCGGTTCGTTCTCGTGGGGGTGGCTCTGGCCGTGTTGATGGCGTTCCGACCGCAGGGCATCTTCGGTAAGCGGAGTGAGGTGCTGCTCGATGCGCGGTGAGCTGCCAGCCGAGGTGCCCGCGCAGCCGGGTGCCCGCAAGCCCGACCCGGTGCTCGTGATCGATTCGATCACTCGCTCATTCGGCGGCGTGCGGGCCGTCGACGTGACTCATCTGGAATTCCAACGGGGCTGGATCACCGGCCTGATCGGCCCGAATGGCGCCGGCAAGACCACCCTGTTCAACTTGCTGACCGGGTTCGACCGGCCCGACACCGGTCACTGGACCTTCGACGGCATGCCACTGTCCCGGCTTGCCCCGCACCAGGTGGCCCGCCGCGGGGTGGTCCGCACATTCCAACTCACCAAGGCCCTCGCCAAGCTCACCGTGCTGGACAACATGCGCCTGGCCACTCCGAAGCAGACCGGCGAGCGGTTCTTCGGTGCCCTGCTCGGCACCTGGGGACGGCAGGAGCAGGCCAACACCCGCAAGGCGATGGAGCTGCTCACCCGGTTCCAGCTGGATTCCAAGGCCGACGATCTCGCCGGCTGCCTATCCGGCGGCCAGCGCAAGCTACTGGAGATGGCCCGAGCGCTGATGATGGACCCGGCTGTCGTGATGCTCGACGAGCCGATGGCCGGGGTGAACCCCGCGCTTACCGAAAGTCTTCTGCAACACGTCAAGTCGCTGCGCGATGACGGTATGACTGTGGTGTTCGTGGAGCACGACATGGACGTCATCCGGAACATCAGTGACTGGGTGGTGGTGATGGCCCAGGGCCGCGTGATCGCCGAGGGCCGGTCCGAGGCATTGTCGTCCAATAGGGCGGTCGTCGACGCTTACCTGGGCTCGCACCACGACCAGGTACTGGAGTTCGACGCCGATGGCAACCCGGTGGGCCAGACGGCGATGCTCGTCGCCGAGATCGAAAGCGAGCTCGAGGCGGCCATCGAACGCGGTCAGGATCTGTCGGCGTGACCGCCTCGACCGATGGCTCGATCGGTGTTGGGGTGTCGCCCGCGGAGCTGGCCGCGACCCCGCAGCGACACCGCGAGCTGGCCCAAGGCGCGCTGTTGCGGACCGACGACCTGGTGGCCGGCTACCTGCCGGGGGTGAACATCTTGCAGGGGTGCAACTTCTACCTCCGCGAGGGTGAGATCGTCGGCATTATCGGGCCCAACGGTGCCGGCAAGTCAACACTGCTCAAGGCGATGTTCGGGCTGATCCCGGTGCGGGAGGGCACAGTCACGTTGCGCGACGCCGACATTACCGCCGCCAAAGCGCACACGCTGGTCACCAAGGGTGTCGGCTACGTGCCGCAGAATAACAACGTGTTTGCCTCGCTGACCATCGAGGAGAACATGCAGATGGGTGTCTACCTGCGGCCGCGTACCTTCACCACCAGATTCGACGCGGTGTGCTCGCTGTTCCCGCTGCTCGGTGAGCGGCGCAAGACCAAGGCGGCAGCGCTGTCCGGCGGCGAGCGGCAAATGGTTGCGATGGGTCGAGCGCTGATGATGGAACCAGCAGTCTTACTGTTCGACGAGCCTTCTGCCGGACTGTCGCCGATGTTCGCCGACGAAGTGTTCGTACGCTGCAAGAAGATCAATGCAGCCGGCGTGTCTATTGTGATGGTGGAGCAGAACGCCCGGCGCTGCCTGCAGATCTGCGACCGGGGTTACGTGCTTGACCAGGGCCGCAACGCCTACACCAACACCGGCGCTGCCCTCATGAAGGACCCTAAAGTAATCGAACTCTACCTAGGCACCCTGGCCGGATCACGCGCCGTCATACCGCATTCAGTGGGCTGAGCGAGGTGATTCGACGCTCCGAAGGCCCCGCTGGATGCGGTGTCATCATCGTCAGCGGCCCACTACGCGGTACTGGATGGCGGCTTCGTCGATCTTGTTCTGCGCGTTGAATTTCAGGATTCCGTAGGAACCCACGGCGCGCTCACCAGCGGCGGAGAAGTCCAAGGTGCCGGTGACACCGTCGTAGTCGGGGTTACCGCCACTGTCGATGATGTCCCGGCACTGGCGGAAGGTGGTGCATTTCTCGCCGTCCTTCGTGATCCCGTTGATCTCCGAGGCGATGTCCACCCCCTTGGTTGACTTTGCCCGCTCGGCAGCCAGCGCGACGATGACGACGGCGTCGTAGGCTTCACCGGCGTAGTTGGTGTCGACCACTCTGGGATCGTCGGCCCGCAGCCGCTGCTCGAAACCGGGCGACAGCTTGCTCAACGGAGCGGTGCCCTTCATGCCGTTGAGCAAGCCGGGCGGCAGGCCCATGCCCAGCGCGTTGCCCATGTTGCCGTCGGTGCCATAGACCAATTTCTGTCCCGGCCCGACGCGTACCTCGCTCATCCGGGTCAGGATCTTCTTCGACTCATCAAAGCCGATCACCGCGATCGCGTCCGGGTTGAATTGCCTGACGTCGTCGATCTCGGTGTTGTACGACGTCGCGTTTGGATCGTAGATGATCTTCTGAATCTGGTTTTGCGGGATGCCGGCGGCACGCAGGTTCTGCACCGTGTTGTTGGCCAGCCCGCTGCCGTAGGGATCGTTGCGAGCCAGGATGGAGATCCGTTGCGCACCGTCGGTGGCCATCAGCGCCGCCAGGGCTTGGGCCTGCAGCCGGTCCGGCGGAGCGGTGCGGAAGTAGAGGCCCTTATCGGGCCAGCAGGTGAACTCGTCGGAGGTGTTGGCCGGTGAGAACTCGACCAGGCCCGCACCGGTGATCTTGTCGATGACCAGTTTGGTGACTCCGGAGGCGGCCGCACCGATGATCACCTGCGCGCCTTGGCCAAGTTCCCGGTCCACAGTCTGGTTGGCCGTGTCCGTCTTGTCGTCACCGGAGTCGCCCCGGATGTTGACCACCGGGTTGCCCAGCACCCCACCACCCGCGTTGATCTCCTTGACGGCCATGTCGATGGCCGCGAACTCGGGGGGGCCAAGGAAGCTCAAGCTGCCGGTCTCCGGCAGCAAGGTTCCGATCTTCAACGGCGCGGTGTTCGGCTGCCCGCTGGCTTTGGCCTGCACAGCGTCACGGGGATCACACTGCTTCGCGGGCGGACCAGCGGTGGCTGGTCCCGGGGCCGTCGTGGTTTTGCCACCGCCGCAGCCGGCTATCACGACCGACAGGGCACCGAGAAGGGCCGCCGCGCGGACAACGGTGCGGTGCGCCATGCGTGTCTCCTCAGAACAGATGCCTGCGACTGCAGCCGTGCGGTGTCTCGCGATGCGATCGTCAGACCGTAGTGCTGCCGCTGCAAGGAGGGCACGGCCGGTCGGTTGTCGTGACGAAGATGTGATCCTGGCCGACAAGCGTCCGCAAACGCACCTACGACCGTGACGCTGCGAACGCTCGGCCCTCAGGCGCTGCTAGCATCCGAGTGCTCGACGCTGAGCGATGTGCTGGCCGGGGTGGCGGAATGGCATACGCGGACGCCTCAAAAGCGTCTGTCCCTAGGGGCATGCGGGTTCGAATCCCGCTCCCGGCACACGTGATACGCCGGCAACCGCTGGACCTGCAGCAGGTGGACGACAATTCTTGCTTGACCTGTGTCACTGCGAACGTCTTGTACGTGCTAGGGGTGACCGATACCCCGGACACGCAGTGGGTTGATCGCGAGGTCGGTCGAGAGCCGGGCAATGCGGCGCAGCGGGTCAGGGCCCGGCGTTTCCTGCTTGAACAGGGCCTGTACCTGCAGATGGTGTGTGCCTACGAGCCTGAGCGGTGCCTGCAGGAGGGCTTCGACTACCTCCGGCACTATTACCGCCAGGAGTGGGACTCGTCATGGGACAAGTACTGGACACCACATCGGCTTGCGCGGCACCGCCGCGAGTGTCTCGCGGCGCAAGAGCTCAGCATCTTCGGTGCCAGGATGCTGACTGAGTACCGGCAGCCCACGCTCGCCGACATCTGCCACGCACTGGATCGCGGCTGCATTGTGTGGCTTTCAGTCGACAACGATGGGGGTGAGGTCGACTGTCACGCGGTGCTCGTCTACGGCCAGCGGGGCAACGTGTTCGACGTCTACTCGCCAGAGATCGCAGATAACTGTCTGCAGCAGTACCGCCGTGGGGACCTCGACAGGGTGTGGCTGCGCAGCGAGGGTATGACCGCGGTGTGGCGCCGTGAGCCAGGAGACGAGTAGTGGAAGAGGGGAGCCGGTCGAGGCGTTAAACCTGGTGGAGGTGGTTGACGGAGTGACCTGGGTAGAAAACTGCATCGAATGCGGTGAAGAGCTACTCGAAGAACGGGCGCAGCTCGGGTACCGGTACTGCACGAAGGCGCAATGCCAGGCAGTGCACTACCGCGGGGTGGCGATCACCGCTGTCGGGGTCAACAAGAGCGCCGACAGCTTCATCGTCGCTGATGAGGCCGAGATCCGGCGGCGCGGCGAAGCCGGGGAACTCGCGAAGAAGGACGCCGCCCTGGGGCTCGACTACCGGGACCGTTGCACGACACCCGTCGGGCCAGTCGCGGACGCCCGCGCCGTCCGGATCCCCGAACCGAGGACCGCATCGCCCCGCAGACCATCGCCTCGCAGACCATGGAACGCTGAGCAGGAGAAGGTCGTCCGGCTCTATCACGGCATGGGGTTAAACCCGCGGCAAATCGCGGACCGGGCCCGGGAGAACACTCCGCGACTGCGCATCACCGAGCGACTGGCCACCCAGATTATGTCCGCGCCGCCCAGAGGTAGCAGGTCGCGCTGATTCGATGCCGGGGTTGGTGGGTAAACCACGGCAAGAGCTCTTCGACACCTGAGGGGAGACAGCACCCGAGAGGGGACATCGATGGTGACCCAAGGCCAGGCGGATCAGTACCGCAGTCAGGCGGGCGCAACGGCAGTGGAGCGACTCGAGCAGGAGCTGGCAGCCTTGCACCGCCGCCGGCAAGAACTTGTTGAAGGGCTGGACAACCGGGATTCGGTTGGAGACTTCGCGGACGCCGCCACGGCCCTGGAGCTTCCCGAAGACCTCTCGTGGGTGGACGAGCGGATCGCCCAGGTGACCGAGCAGATCGGACAGCTTCGGTGCGGGACCGCTGCTGGGGGCACCGACGAGTTGCCAGACGGAACAATGGTGACCCTCCGGTTCGCCGACGGAACCACGAGGACCATGCGCGCGGTCGCGATCGCAGAGGAGATCATGGACGGTGAAGAGTCCACTGCGATGACGACCGGTAGCCCGCTGGCCCGTGCCGTGGTCGGTCGCAGCGCGGGTGACACGATCACCTACCAGTCGCCGTCGGGAGAGGTCCGCGCCGAAGTAGTCGCGATCGAGACGCCCGCTGGCACGAGCTGACTTGGGAGCACGACCTGCCGGATAGTGTGCTGGCCGCCTTGGAATATCGACATGGCCACCCCGGTTGAGTCTGTTTGACTCAATTTTCTCGCCATGGGGTGTGACTATCTTGACCAAGACTGTGCAGTTGCCGGTTCTACCGCTCACTGATGTGGTGGTGTTGCCGGGAATGGTGGTTCCGGTGCGGCTCGCGGACGCTGAGATCCGGGCTGCCATCGACGCTGCTCGGGCCGCGACTTCTGCGGATCCGGGCGCCGAGGCGCAGGTTCTGCTCGTGCCCCGGCTTGAGGGTAGGTACGCCTCGGTGGGTGCGCGGGGCGTGGTGGAACAGATCGGCCGGCTGCCCGGTGGAGAGCAAGCAGCAGTGGTGCGGGCGACGGCCCGGGTCCGGATTGGAACGGGCACGACGGGTCCGGGGGCCGCGTTGTGGGTGGAGGCCACCGTCCTGGATGAGGCAGCGGTCGACGACCGAGCGCATCAGCTTGCCCAGGAGTATCGAGCTTTGATGATCAGCCTTCTGCAGCGACGCGGTGCCTGGCAGATGATCGACTCGGTGCAGCAGGTTGACGAGCCTGGCGCGCTCGCTGATCTCGCCGGGTATGCCTCCTATCTGACCAAGGAGCAAAAGCTCTGGCTGCTGGAGACCCCGAATGTGGAGGTGCGGCTGGGCAAGCTCCTGGAGTGGGGCCAGGAGCACCTCGCCGAGCTCGACGTCGCGGAGACGATCAACAAGGACGTCAAGGACGGCATGGAGCGCCAGCAGCGGGAGTTCCTGCTGCGCCAGCAGCTCGCCGCGATCCGCAAGGAGCTGGCCGAGCTCGATGGCAAGCCCGCCTCCGAGGAGGCGGACTACCGGGCCAGGGTGGAAGCTGCGGCGCTGCCCGAGCACGTACACAAGGCTGCGTTGACCGAGGTCGACAAGTTGGAACGGACTGCCGAGTCCTCACCCGAGGTTGGCTGGATCCGTACGTGGCTGGACACCGTGCTGGAGATGCCGTGGAATTCCCGCACCGACGACACCTTCGACATCGCCGGCGCCCGTGAGGTGCTCGACGCCGACCATTTCGGGCTCGACGAGGTCAAGGACCGCATCATCGAGTATCTGGCTGTGCGCCGCAGGCGTGCCGATCGCAACCTGGGAGTCGTCGGTGGGCGACGCAGCGGGGCGGTACTCGCGCTCGTAGGGCCGCCCGGGGTCGGCAAGACGTCGCTCGGTGAATCGGTGGCCAGGGCGATGGGACGCAAGTTTGTCCGCGTCTCGCTGGGTGGCGTGCGCGACGAAGCGGAGATCAGGGGGCACCGCCGGACCTATGTCGGGGCGTTGCCGGGTCGCATCGTGCGGGCCATCTCTGAGGCGGGCACGATGAACCCGGTTGTGCTGCTCGACGAGGTGGACAAGCTCGGCTCGGACTACCGCGGCGACCCGACAGCCGCGCTGCTGGAAGTGCTCGATCCGGCGCAGAACCACACGTTCCGCGATCACTATCTCGAAGTCGAGCTGGACCTGTCCGACGTCATGTTCCTGGCGACGGCCAACGTCCTTGACTCGATTCCCGCGCCACTGCTCGACCGGATGGAGCTCGTCTCCCTGGACGGGTACACCGAGGACGAGAAGGTCGCGATCGGCCGCGACCATCTGCTGCGGCGCCAGCTCGACCGGGCCGGACTGAGCCCGGAGGAGGTGCGCGTCGAGGACGGTGTGCTGCGCCGGATCGCCGGCGAGTACACCCGGGAGGCCGGAGTGCGGCAGCTGGAGCGTTCAATCGCCCGAATCCTGCGGAAGGTGACCACCCGGCTGGCGTTGAAGCAGCAGGCGCTACCGGTCCGCATCGGACCAGGTGACTTGCGGGACTACCTCGGTCAGCCCAAACACACTCCAGAGTCCGCGGAGCGAACGGCCGTGCCGGGCGTGGCGACCGGGCTCGCGGTGACCGGCGCCGGCGGCGATGTGTTGTTCGTGGAGGCCGCATTGGCGGACAAGGAGACCGGATCGACAGACGTCACTCTCACCGGGCAACTCGGTGACGTGATGAAGGAGTCTGCGCAGATTGCGCTGTCCTACTTACGCTCCCACGGGTCGGAGTTGAAGTTGCCAGTCGGTGACCTGGCCGAGCGTGGTGTGCACGTGCACGTTCCGGCCGGGGCTGTGCCCAAGGACGGACCTAGCGCCGGGATCACGATGACCACCGCGCTGGCTTCCCTGCTGTCGGGACGGCCGGTGCGCGCTGACGTCGCGATGACCGGTGAGGTGTCGCTGACCGGGCGGGTACTGCCGATCGGCGGCGTGAAGCAGAAGTTGCTCGCCGCGCACCGGGCCGGGATCACCACGGTATTGCTGCCCCGGCGCAACGAACCCGACCTCGACGACGTGCCGGAGTCGGTACGCCAGGAGCTCACCGTGCAGCTGGTCGGCGACGTCCGCGAGGTACTCGAACTCGCCCTCGAATCGGCGACTCCGGCCACAGCCGCCGCCTGACAGATCCACCTCAGCTCTTGCGCAGGGCCTGCCCGACGAGTTCGGCGCAGGCCCTGGCGAGCGCTGGCGGTAGCTTTGAGGGATGGACGAGAACCGGGCCCGACGGGTCGCCGACGCGCTGCGCGATCGCGGGATCGACGCCCATCTGGCGAGGGTCGGTGTGTATCAGAGCGGGGTGCGTGTGTCGCTTCCCGATGGGCGGGAGGCGATGTGGGACTCCGATGGCACCGCGAGCCTCGAAGCCCAAGTGATGCGTGACGGTGTTCTCGTCGGCTTCGTACCCGTAATCGAAGGCTCGGAAGACTTCGATGAGTCTCAGGTGGTCGACGCTATCGCCAGAACCGACTACGAGCAGCCGATCGCGCGCCAGCATCGCATCGCACCGCCGCCCGCCCCTGCACTCCCGCCCGAAGGCGGCCTGTTCCGGCGTTTTCTCGACGGTTTCCGGTATCGATAGCAGCGGTGGAGAACCGGTGCTCCGCCGGGCGGACCGTGCGGTTTGCTCTCGCGTCGACCGAGGTATACCGATGCCGTGATTGAACACGCGAGATCCTCGGAAGGGACCTGCACATGTCAGCTTCCACCACCCATCAGCGACTGCGGCACGCTCTGGAGGATGTCGACTTCCCAGCAGAAAAGGATCGGCTGGTCGACCAGGCGCTGGAAAACGATGCAGATGCGCAGACTGTCCGGGCGCTCCGGGCCATCCCGCCCGTCGAGTACAGAAGTCTGTCGGAAGTGCTGTCCTCCGTCTCGCTGGACGACGAGAAGGACGTGGTGCCGCCCGGCCAGCAGGCGCAGGCACGGCGTACGCACACCAAGCCCGGGCTGGCCGAGAGCGCCAAAAACCAGTCCCCGATCAACCCCATCGTCGAGGAGCTGGGTACGAACCGCGGAAGCTGACCGGGCAGTCTGTCGGGCGCTTCCGCCCATGTGCGGTATGCGTTGTGAGGGGATGTGACATGCGTTATCGGCAGTTGGGTGAATCCGGTCTCACGGTGTCGGTGATAGGCCTCGGAGGGAATAACTTCGGTGGTCGCATCGGTCTGGAGGAAACGCGTAGCGTCGTCGATGCTGCNCTCGACTGTGGCGTGACGCTCNTCGACACCGCCGACATCTACGGCAATCGCGGCGGATCAGAGGAGCTCCTGGGCCAGGTGCTGGCGGGCCGGCGAGAGCACGTCGTGCTAGCGACGAAGTTCGGCATGGACATGGGGAACGGGACAGTTGCGCGGGGATCGCGCAGTTACATACGACGCGCGGTGGAGGCAAGCCTTCGCCGTTTGCAGACCGACTACATCGACCTCTACCAGTACCATGCGCCTGACGGGGTCACTCCGCTGGAGGAGACACTCGCGACGCTTGATGATCTCATCACGGGCGGTAAAGTGCGATATATCGGTTCATCGAACTTCGCCGGATGGCAGGTCGCCGATGCCGATTGGATTGCTCAGACCCAGCATCAGGCTCGGTTCGTGTCGGCGCAGAATCACTACAACCTCCTGGAACGTGACGCGGAACAGGAACTCATACCGTCCTGCGTGAATCGCGGAGTTGGCGTGTTGCCGTATTTCCCCCTGGCGAATGGACTGCTCACCGGCAAGTACAGTCGTGGACAGGCTGCACCTCCTGGGACGCGCTTGACCGGGCGTGAGTCGGAGTTGACAGATGACGTCTTCGACAAGCTCGAAGCGCTGGAGCGGTTTGGTGCGGAGCACGGACATTCGCTGCTGGAGGTCGCAATCGCCGGATTGGCGGCCATGCCTGGGATTGCTTCGGTCATCGCGGGCGCGACGAAACCCGAACAGGTCCGAGCCAATGCCGCCGCCGGTGACTGGGAATTGTCACCGGACCATCTCGCCAAGCTTCGGTCGGCGCTGAACTGAATCCAGCGGCGCGACTGACCGCCCGATCCGGGTCTCGGCCGCCGAGGCGGCTGCGCCGTCTTCCGCGGCTGGCCCACACCGCGATGGCAGCACCGGCAGCCCATAGCTGCCCGTTGACACGCTTGCTTAGCGAAGCCTAACCTCATAACACCAAAGAGTGAGGTGAGGCTAACATGCTACCCACAGTGGTGATCAAGCTCCGCGGAGGTGCAGTCCTCCTGGTTTCCACTGCGTTTCTGATAGCTGGCTGTAGCAGGCCAGGACCGCCTGCACAATCGGCCCCCTCAGCGACCGCCGTATCGATCGCTCTGTCGGACGCCGGCTGCGAGCCGCAACCGGCAAGCGTGCCTGCGGGTCCGGTGACATTCAGGATCACCAACTCCGGATCGCGCTTTGTCACCGAAGTAGAGCTGTTGCGCGAGAGCAGGATTCTGGGTGAGAAGGAGGGTGTCACGCCGGGCTTGTCCGGTAATTTCTCGCTGCGCCTCGACGATGGCGGCGCCTACCGAATTCACTGCGCCGGCGGCGCGGTGAACAGCTGGCCCTTCACCGTCACGGGTGGCTCCGGCCAGCCGGGTACCGCGCCCGAAAACGCTTCGTTGGNCGCCGCGACCAAGGGCTATCACGACTACGTCGTCGCCGAGGTAGACCAATTGGCGACCGCCACCAAGCAGTTCACGGATGCAGTACGCGTCGGCGATATGAACAAGGCCAAGCAGACGTTTCCGCTGGCGCGCGTGCACTACGAGAGCATCGAGCCGGTGGCCGCGAGTTTCGGTGACCTGGACCCGAGCATCGATGCCCGCATCGACGACGTCGACAACCCCGCCGACTGGACCGGCTTCCACCGCATCGAGAAGGCAATGTGGCAGGACAAGACGCTTGATGGGATGAGTCCGATGGCTGACAANCTTGACGCCGACATGATCACGCTCAAGTCGAAGGTGGCTGGCGAAACATACCAGACGGCGCAGCTGGCCAACGGTGCCGTCGAGCTGCTCAACGAGGTCTCAACAAAGAAGGTGACCGGGGAGGAGGACCGGTACTCGCACACCGACCTGTGGGATTTCGCGGCCAACGTCGACGGCGCACGCAAGTGTTTTGAGCTGCTCAAGCCTGCACTGGCGGCCAAGGACCCGGATCTTGCTCGACGGCTGGAGGGACGCTTCACCGACGTGGCGGACAAGCTGTCGACGCACCGCCAGGGCGATGCCTACGTCGACTACAGCACAGTTCCCGAAGACCAGCGGCGCGGGCTTGCCGACGCGGTGAACGCGCTGGCCGAGCCGTTGTCCAGGGTCGCCGGGTTGGTGGTCTGACATGGAGCCCACCTCGGCTCGTCCGATTGGCGGCTGCGGTGCGGTGTCGCGGCGCCGCCTGCTGGGCGGTGTTGCCGGGCTCGGGTTCCTCGGCGCCTCCGGTACCGGGCTCACGAGCTGCGCGCGCGCCACCGACACCGCTGGTACCGCCCAGCAGGCCATGGCGTTCTACGGCAGTCACCAGGCCGGGATTACCACTGATGTGCAGGACCGGTTGGCTTTCGCTGCTTTCGACGTCACGGCCACTCGCCGCGCGGACCTCGTGGACATGCTCAAGACGTGGACCGCAGCGGCGGAGGCGATGAGCCGGGGCGTCATGGTTCCCGGCGACTCGCACGCCGGAGCGGTGCCTCCGGCTGATACCGGCGAGGCGGTGGGGCTGTCTCCTGCTCGGCTGACTGTCACCATCGGATTCGGACCAGCGCTGTTCGACGGACGGTTCGGGTTGGTGCCCCGGCGCCCGGCGGCGTTCGCCGCGCTTCCGGCCCTGCCCGGTGAGACCCTCGACCCGGCCTGCTGCGGAGGCGACATCGCCGTCCAGGCCTGCGCCGACGACCCGCAGGTCGCGTTTCACGCGGTTCGCAACCTCGCCCGGCTGGGACGCGGCGCAGTGGTCACCCGGTGGACGCAGCTCGGCTTCGGTCGCACCTCCGTCACCGGTACGAGGCAGGAAACGCCCCGCAACCTGATGGGATTTAAAGACGGCACCCGCAACATCCGCAGCGACGACTCGGCGGCCCTGACCAAATACGTGTGGGTCGGCGCTGAGGCGGGGCAGGACTGGATGCGCGGCGGGAGCTACCTAGTGGCGCGCCGAATCCGGATGTTCATCGAGACCTGGGACCGGGACGTGCTCAGCGATCAGGAGGCGGTGTTCGGCCGCGCGAAGTACACCGGCGCCCCGCTCACCGGCAAAGGCGAGTTCGACAACCCCGACTTCGCGGGCCGCACTGCCGACGGCGAGTTGGCTATCCCGGACAACGCGCACATCCGGCTAGCAGCGTTCGAGGCCAACGATGGCGTGCGGATCCTGCGCCGCGGGTACTCCTTCACCGATGGCATCGACGCGCGGACCGGCACGCTTGACGCCGGCCTATTTTTCATCAGCTTCCAGAGGGACCCTGCACAGTTCGTCACGCTGCAGCGCAAGCTTGGGAAACACGATGCGCTCAACGAGTACATCCGCCATGTCGGTTCCGCGCTGTTCGCCTGCCCGCAGGGTGTCGCGGATGCATCGGGGTATTGGGGGCGTGCGCTGTTCGAGGGTTGACCGGCCCGTTGCGGAGCACTCACAAGCTGCACTCAGGCCACTCTCAGGTTGCGGCGGTGTACTCGAGGGAGACGAACTGTCCCGATCTCCCGGAGAGGGGGGGCCGTGAGCGAGGTCGACCGTCCGGGCGGCTACTGGCCCTCGCAGGTTCCTCCGCCCCCGAGAAGGCATCCGCTGCGCCTGGTGGTTGTCCTGCTCGTCGCGGCGATGTTGTCTGCAGTAGCGCTCGGCGTGGGTCGGGCCGCCTGGCAGGCGGCTTTCACTATGCCGTTGGTGTCGTCGCTGCGGGCGCCGTCAGCAGTCTCCCCACCGTGGGCGCGCTCGACGATCTCGCCACCGGCCAGCCTGTCCGGTGGGTTGAGCGGGTCGGCGGATCTCTCGGCGCTATTGGCCCGGGTCGCTCCGGGTTTGGTGGACATCAATACTCAGCTGGGCTACCAGAACGGCGAGGGCGCCGGCACCGGAATCGTGCTCAGCCCCTCCGGCGAGGTGCTGACCAACAACCANGTGATCAGCGGTGCCACCAACATCACTGTGACCGACATCGGCAACGGCCAGACCTACCCGGCAACGGTGGTGGGNTACGACCGCAATCATGACGTCGCCGTGCTCCAGATGCAGGGTGCCTCTGGTTTGCAGACCGCCTCGATCGGAGACTCANACGCGGTCNCAGTCGGGGATGAAATCGCGGCGATCGGCAACGCCGGTGGCGTCGGCGGTACCCCGAGCATCGCAGGAGGCACGGTGTCCGCCCTCGATCAGGCCGTCACCGTTAGCGACGACACAACCGGAAGCAGCGAGCAGCTCTCCGGGCTGATCCAGGTCGCGGCCGACGTGCAGCCTGGTGACTCCGGTGGCCCGTTGGTCAACACCGCTGGACAGGTCGTCGGTGTCGACACCGCGGGCTCTGCCGGGTCCCGGTCGCAGTCCTCCGGCGGCGAGGGAATGGCGATCCCGATCAACGACGCGATCGCGATCAGTAAGCAGATCGATAGCGGTACCAGCTCCGCGAACGTCCACATCGGACCGACCGGCATTCTCGGCATCATGGTGCGGGAGCCGACTGCCCATGCAGGGCACAACGGAGTGAGAAGCCGGTACGGCGCTACTGTTCCTGGCGTCCTCGTTGCGGGGGTCACTCCTGGCTCGCCGAGTGAACAATCCGGGCTGGCGGCCGGGGACGTCATTATGTCGTTGGACGGAGCGGCGGTCGATTCGCCCACGACGCTCACCACGTTGCTGACCAGCCATCACCCCGGAGACCTGGTGCGCGTGGCGTGGGCGGACCAGTCCGGTCAGCAGCAGAATGCAGCGGTGCGGCTGGCGGCCGGCCCACCAAGCTGATGGGGTGCATTCCAAATCTCGGTTACCGGAAGTATGCCTGCAGTTAATGTCGATTAAGCCTATCGACAGATTCTGGCCATCGGACCGGCATAGCGTTGAAGCCACTTGTATCAATGTTGTGCCGGAGCTGGCTGGGGGCACGCTTGATGAGCAGTTCGGGGACGAGGCGTCGGTGGCGGATCATAGTGGGAGGTGTTCTGGCCACCACTCTCGCACTGGGAGGAACCGCGCTGGCCGGGGGACTACAACACGCCGGCCCAGGAAGCGACGGTACTGCCGTGACCTCGATCGGCTACCGGGTCACTCCAGCCGGGAAGCAGACCGCCCTTGGTGATCTTCCATTGGGTGCTGTGAGCTCACCCGACGGCCGCTGGTTGGTGGTCAGCAACGATGGGCAGGGCGCCCAGTCCCTGCAAGTCATTGACACCGCGGCCAGCAAGGTAACTCAGACGCTGTCTTACCCGGCGCCCAAGGCGTTGTTCGTCGGCTTGGCCTTCGCCCCGGACGGGAGAACGCTGTACGCCAGCGGCGGCGGCAACAATCTCATCCGCCGGTACGCGGTGAACGGCGGCACGCTCACAGAAGGCACGCCACTACCGCTGCCGACCACTCAACCGGCCGGGACGAAGATCAAACCGCTACCGGCAGGCATCGCGTTGACACCCGACGGGCACCGGCTGCTCGTCGCCGACCAGCAGGCTGACGCGTTGTCGGTCGTAGACCTGGCGACCGGTACGGTGCACACTGCCGCCGCTGGGCACCGTCCCTACGCCGTGGTGGCTTCGGTCGACGGGCACAGCGCCTACGTCACCGACCAGGGCTCCAACACGGTCTCGGTGCTGGACCTCACCGGCCCGGAACCGGCCGAGCAAAAGACCATCACCGTCGGCACGCACCCCAATAAGGCGGTGGCCTCAGCCGACGGGCGCACTCTGTATGTCGCCAACGGCGACTCCGATGAGATCAGCGTGATCGACGCCGCCTCGACGGCGGTGACGCGCAGCATCAGCCTCGCCCCATACCGGGATGCGCAGGTCGGCAGCAGCCCCGATGCGCTGACGTTGTCCCGGGACGGGCGCACCCTGTACGTCGCCAACGCCGGCAACAACGACGTCGCCGTCATCGACCTGGCATCCGGACAGGTCAACGGCCTCATCCCGACCGGCTGGTATCCCACCGCGCTGGTCGCCACCGATCGGGCGCTGTTCATTACCAACGGAAAGGGCCTGGGCGCGGGTCCCAACGGCGGACCAGGCCACCCCAACCCGTACGAGGTCAACACACCCACAGCCGAGCAGTACGTGGGCTCGATGATGGTCGGCACACTGTCCACGGTCCAGATCCCCGTCCGAAGGGATCAGCTGCGGGAGTGGACCGCGCAGGTTGCACGCAACGACGGATTCGGCGCGAACGGCGACGTCCGCGCCGGGGGTCANGCATCGACCATCGTGCCGCGCCATGTGGGAGAGCGCAGCCCCATCCAGCATGTGATCTACGTGGTCAAGGAGAACCGGACCTACGACCAGGTATTCGGCAGNNTGGGCAAGGGCAACGGCGATCCCAAGCTGAACCTCTTCGGCGCGGAGTCCGCACCCAACGCCCGGGCGCTGGAACGCGAGTACGNAACTCTGGACAATTTCTATGCTGATGCGGAGATCAGCGCGCAGGGTTGGAACTGGACTGTCGCGGCCAACTCGAACTCCTACTCCGAGCAGCTGTGGCCAGCAAACTACTCCGGTCGGGGCGCTCCCTACCCGTCGGAGAGCGGCGATCCGGCCACCGCCCCGAACCGCGATCCGAGCCAGGCATACATCTGGGATCGCCTAACCGCGGCCAAGATCTCCTTCCGTAACTACGGTTTCTACGTCGACACCGAATCCGACGGCAGCTCCAAGGCCACCGATCCGCTGCTCGACTTCAACACCGACCACACGTTCCGTGGCTTCGACCTGTCCTGCCCGGACAGCCCGAGCAGCTTCACCCCGCGCGCCGCGAACTGCGGCTCGCCCCGGTTCACCGAGTGGAAGAAGGAGTTCGACGGCTACGTCAAGAGCGATAACCTGCCCACCGTCGAACTTCTCCGGCTGCCCAACGACCACAACGCAGGCACCAAGCGCGGCGCCCCCACCCCTCGGGCGTACATCGCCGACAACGATTGGGCACTCGGCCAGGTCGTGGACGCCGTATCGCACTCGAAGTACTGGGCCAGCACCGCCATTTTCGTCACCGAGGACGACGCTCAGGACGGGCCGGACCATGTCGACGCGCACCGCACCGTGGCCGAGGTGATCAGCCCGTACACCAGGACGGGCCGGGTCGACTCCACCTTCTATAGCACCGCTTCGATGCTGCGGACCATGGAGCTCATCGTGGGCCTGCGCCCGCTGACCCAGTTCGACGCCTACGCCACCCCGATGCTCGCCGTCTTCAGCGCTAAACCGGACCTCAACCCCTATGCGGCGACCAAGCCCACTCAAGACCTTCATGAGGTCAACCCGGTCAACGCCCCGTTCTCGGCCCAATCCGAGGTCGAGGACCTCACCAAGGAGGACCGGATCAACATGACAGAGTTCAACGAGGCGATCTGGGCCAGCGTGAAGGGTGCCAACACCTCCATGCCCGCTGCTCAGCACACTGTGTTCCCCGCCCCAGCCGACGAGCAAGCCGCCGACGGTCACTAGTCAGCCCTGCGTACGGGTGCCGGTGGCCGGGTCGAGGATGAGATTGCCAGCGCGGTGGTGTGGAAAGTCGAACATGCCGGTGAGCGGCCGGGCGAGGGAGTCGAAGGAGCCGCCGCCGAGGCGTTGCCCGGACAGCCAGTTGTCTTCGACGAAGCGCAGGATCGAGGTCTGATCGGTGACCGTGTGGTCGATGAAGTTCTGCTTGGCGAATGGGGAGATCACCAGTAGCGGCAGCCGCGGCCCGTAACCGCAGCGGTCCGGGAAACCAGCGAGCGGCGTCGCGGTCGATCCGCAGATTCCCGATGTGGTGAGCGCGTCCTGCGGCGACTGGCTGGGGTTGACGTTCGGGCTGGGCTGGTGGTCGTACCAGCCGTCGGAGTCGTCGTAGGCAATGACGACGGCCGTGGAGCGCCACTGCGTCGACCGCTGCAGCGCGTTGATGGTGTCGACGAGGAAATGCTGCTCATCGAGCGGGTCGGAGTAGCCGGCGTGACCGTCCTGAAACTTGGCGGCCTTGAGAAATGACACCGCAGGCAGGTTGTCGGCCTGCAGCGCGGTGGTGAAGTCGGTCAGATCGTACTGGTGGTGGGCCGCGTCGGTGTGCCCGATGGCGGCTGCGGAGGACGGCGGCAGGTGATGCGGGTTGGCCGTCGAGGCGTAGTACTGAAACGGCTCGTGGTGCGCGCTGTAGTCATCCACCGAGGCGCCACCGATGTTGGTGTGGGAACTCGCGCAGGCCGCTTTCCTCCCGGTGGCCGGATTCGCCAGCGTGGTGGGCCGGAAGCCGCCCTGGAAGAAGCCCCAACTCACTTTCTTCGCGCTGAGCAGGTCACCGACGTTGGGACCGCTCATCGCCACCATGGTGCCGGCCGAACAATCGTCGAAGGTCGGATCCAGGTCACCGATGATGGTGCCGCCGGCCACCGCGTTGCTCACCGAGGTCGGCGTCGCGCCGTGGGTTTGCCCAGCGACCAGGTTGAGCGCCCCGGGTGTGGATGGACCGAACACCGTGTTGTAACTGTTGTCGCTCATGGCGAAGTGCTGGGCGTAGTTCCACAGCGCGGTGACGGTATTGCCGTCGTAGTAATCCATGACCAGTCCTGGTTTGCCGATGTCCGGGGCTGCGCAGGACGCGGTCTGGGTGTTTTCGACGAACTTGTCCATCTTTGTTCCGTCGAACGCCTTCTGCTCCGGGGTGTAGTCGTGGTCCTGGTCGCAGGTCAGTGCCTCGGATCTGTCCAGCCGTACGGGATTGGCGGCGTTGGGGTTGTGAGTGAGCAGCGCCGGCGTGAGGCCGTTGACTGGGGGAGTGCGCGGCGCAGCGCGAAAGGTGGGTTCGCCGGCAGGGTTGGCCGCGTTCGGGTAGGTGGCGAAGTAGTGGTCAAACGACACGTTCTCCTGGAAGATCACGACGAGGTGCTCGATCGGCGTGGCTGTGCTCTGCCTGTCGTGGTCCGTTGCACCCACTGCGGCCGGGACGGCCGAGAGAAGGGCGGCGGCAATAGCCGCCGCTGCAGCCATGACGGGCAGCC
>JGI12053J15887_10000027_pt1 | contig 37060 bp, 34 predicted proteins | sample MedBloCAOM1_O3_FD_15887 | JGI IMG/M metagenome (IMG submission 15887)
CCGCGCCAAAGCTGAAAATGTCGGACCGCGCATCGCTGGCCGTTCCGCGCACCTGCTCCGGCGACATGTACCCGATGGTGCCCATTCCGGTCAGCGAGGTGATCAATTAACGGGCGTGGCGTTGCGCTCGCCCAGGGTCACAGAGTTTGCTCCGGGGCGCAGGTCGATCTTTAGATCAAATAACAAGGCCTGTTTATTGTACTGAACTGCGCCATACACATAATAAGTTCCGGCAGCGACCGGAGGAAACGTAGCTTTGCCGTCTGCGTCAACCTTGACGCTGCCCGCGCTGTAAGCGGCCACGGCAGACAGTAGCTGTTTACATTCGTTCGGTCCCTTCTGACACTCTGCTTGCAACGCGTGAAAGGCCGACGTTCCGGCAGGAATCTGAATACCACTGTTTCTTACGATATTGTTGAAGCTCTCTTTCAACAAAATCATTGCGCGTCCAGCTAGAGGATTAGGCGCTCCCGGCTGAGTCGGGAATCCTGACGAAATGGACAGCGAAGCATTTGCCGCTGATGGAGTCGCACCAGCCGCAGCAGTGTTTGTTTTGGCTGAAGGCGCAGCCGGCGCGTTAGTGTTCGCCGATCCACCGGCAACGAGGGTGCCGATGGCGCAGCGGCCAATCTTGGGCGCAAAGATAAAAGGATTCTTGGGGTCTTCGGTTGTTCCGGTAATCACCCTTCCGTTTACCTGAACAGTGGCATCCGCAAAGAGTGAACCGTCCGGCTTCAATTGAAGTGTGATCGGATTGGTGTCGTCATGGATCTTGAGGAGTATCTGGTTAGCATTTTTTTGAATGGAATATTCGTGCGCGCGTTCGGCATCTCCGCAGGCGACGGTCGCAGATTCGGGATGGAAGGTAACGCTAAAGCCCTGCTGGCCAGAGTACCTGCCGCTCATCCGCAGGCCTGGACTTGGCGCTTTACCCAGATTGAGCATCTCGTTGGCCGCCTGCTGTGTCGTTCCACCTTGCATGAGAACGGAAGTGCCGCTGAAAATCGTAGTGATCAAGCCAAATGGATTCTCGATGTCTGGAGGAAGCGGGGTGGGGCCAGTCGGAGTCATAAGTCCAAGATTGCAGTCGACTGTCTTGTTCACATATTGAGTAACAGCCCTGGTGCCAGTGGGACCGTAAACCATCTGGGTGGAATCTTCGGAGTTGGTAAAGACCTGCCCATTTTGTTTAGCGTCGGGATAGTTCTGGGCTTCCAACGGCGTCAGCTCTCGTTGTGTCGTAGTTTTCTGGGCGGTCATTCCCATAGTCTGCTCGGTCGTTGACCCCGCGGGGACTTGCCCGGTTATTTTGACTGGTCCAGATGCTTCAAGCTTTCCATCCTGTCTCAAGGCAAAAATAACCGGCTTGGATCCATTGTGAATCTTGACGAGGGCTTGAGTGTCCGACAATTCCACGGTGTACGGTTGGGGAGAAGGGACTCCGCGACAACTCATTGCCGCTTTATCGGGTTGGAAAATGACGCGAAATCCTCCTGGGCTAGCGTAGTCGCCGGTCATGCGCAGTCCTGGTGTGGATGGAATCTTCAGGCTGATTCCCGTCATTTGGTCGAATCCATTACCCAAGACTTCCGAGAAACAGTTCCGTTGACTTCTTCCTGATGCGATGCATCGTCTGAGCTCCGCCTTGCTCCCAGGTTGGACTTCTCCTGTGTTTGTGGCTGAGTCGGGTGCTGCCTGTTGGGCCTTCGCACTTTCGTATTGCTTCCGCTCAGCATCGAAGTGCGCCTGAGCATGCGCGCCGTTCGCCCTTTGAACCCGTTGATACCCCGCGCGAAATGCCGGCGAGAACAAGCGGTTAAACCATTCTTGATAGAATGCAGCGTCCATTTCGTACTGGCCATGCTTCCGCTCAAACGCTTTGGCTTCGTCAGGTGAATGCGCCTTGGCGTAGGACTGTGAGATCTCGTAGGCCGCAAGATTGTATGCGCCGATCACGCGCTGCTCGTCGGGTGTCAGGGGCTCGCGGACACTACGATCTGGACCTTGGCTTCGTTGCACGATGTACGGCAGGTAAGTGAAGACGGCCACCTGGCGGGCTAGGGTATCGTCTGGACTGGCGCCCTGAATTTCGCTCTTCACACGCTCTACTGAAGGCATCTCGGTGAGATATGGCGGATTCATCGGCTGGCCTGGTTGGGTTGGCGCTGCGCCGGGTTTCGCGTTTTGCGCGGTCTGGACTTTGCAGATTTTTAACCAGCCATCCATCTGGCCGCGAACGTTGTGGATCTCGACGATGAGTTGTCCGTTTCTCTCCTGGCGCCAGTAGCAGACCTGACCGCGGGGATAGGTATCGCACCGCGTGATGATGTTGTCGGTGCCATCCGGGCAGTGATAGGGGACATTGAACTGGAGAGGTTCCTGGGCGTCCGCAATCGACGCGGATAACACGGCGCCCAGGACGATGGCTGCAATCCTCAACAAAGACGAAATGTGTGTCGCACGCATAATCGGGCACACTCCTTGCGTGAAGATTAAGTTCTGGCCCGCTACTGTTTCTTTTTCGTCAGTCGCCCGAGCATACCGCCTTGAGGGCCGTTGAGCGCTCCATCGTCGTCCATGGTGAAGACGGTCTTGTCACCCTCGCAAACTAGCGTGACGGTCTTTCCGCTCTCTGTGTAGGTACAGGGAGTGGAAACCGGCCCAGTCGAGACGTACGCTTTGCCACCTGATTTGAATTCAATTTGAACGACTCCGCCGTTTCCGGCATAGGTAGTGCCTTCCAATTTCCCACCACAACCAATCAGTACAGCGCCCGAGAGAACGAGTATTCCCAGGGCCAGTGCATACGATGAGCTGAGTCTATTTTTCAACGCCGTCTCCTCGACCTTCGAATAAATTAAGTCAACGCACCAGTTCAAAACCGAGCGTCGTACTCTTCTTGGTTTTGCTCCGTTTCTTGACTGCCGGAATTGTCCCAGGCTAGCGAAAGCCGGTCCTATATATCACAACTATGGCGTTAGGTGGTCTGAATAGACTTGCGTTCAGACCNTCATGGGAGGAATCGTCATCGATCAAATGGACAATATCCAAAATTTCTCGACCAGGGAGCCAATAAAATTCCCCGCCATTGCAGAAAGATTATTTTGAATTCAGTCGGCGCGTTTCGGGATTGTTCGATGTTTACGGTTTAGTTGTAATCCGGTTTTTCGCGGCATCGGCCATGATTTTTTCTATCTGGTCGGGATCGCGTGGCAAGCGTTCGCTGAGAAGTTTGTAGCCATCCGGCGTGATGAGCACGTCGTCTTCGATGCGCACGCCTAGATTTTCTTCGGGAATATAGATACCGGGCTCCATGGTGACGACCATGCCCGGCTGCAATGGCTGGCAATACTCGCCCGGATCGTGGACGTCGAGGCCAATGTGATGGCCGAGACCGTGGATGTAATACTGGCCCAGTGATTTGCCGTGGAGGTCTTTGCCGTGCGAGCTGATGTAATCGTAAGAAACCTTGTGCGCACTGTGGTCGCCTTTCTTGCAGAGATCAACCCCAGGCTTCAGCATGGCCATCGCGGCGTTTTGTGCGCCCAGAACGATTTCGTAAATCTCGCGCTGGCGGGCAGTGAATTTTCCGTTGGCCGGCAAGGTGCGCGTGATGTCCGCGGAATATCCGGAATATTGCGCGCCCACATCCAGGACGACGATATCGCCGTCTTCAATTTTNCGTGAAAGCTTATCGTAGTGCAGCACCACGGAATTAGGGCCGGCGCCGACGATGGGCGCGTAGCCTTCTGCTTCNGAGCCGCCCATGGCGTGCACTTCCACTATTTTTGCGGCGATTTGATACTCGTAAACTCCCGGCCGCATCATTTTCATGGCTTCCAGGTGTGCGTCCAGGGAAAGATCGATAGCCTTTTGTAGAAACGCGATTTCTCCCGGCGATTTAATTTCGCGCAGAGCGTAAATATTTTGGCGAATGTCTTTTAGTTTGGCCTGAGGCGCGGCAATTTGGAGCCAGTCGACGACGGCTTTCTCGTGCGGGTAGCCGCCCAGTTCTTTTTCATAGGGAAGAATGGTGTAAACGGTCGGGAAGTTTTTGGCGAGCTTCTCGACCTCGGCGCGCATTTCGGCGAATGGTTTGACTATAGCGAACCCGGTGCGAGCAGCGATATCCGGATCGGTGGGCGACATGCGAGCGCCATTCCATTTTTCTTTGGCGGGATCCTTCGGAGGCAAGAAGAGAATTTCGCGCGGGGCCGATGAAGCGTCATCGTGCGTCGCGACAGACGATCCATTGTTGTGTTTTGGAGCGGGGGAAATAATCAGCCCGGCGCCTTCTTCGTTGTGGCCGGTAAGATAGTAAAAATTTTCTTCCTGCGCGAAGACATTCGCCTGCGAAAACTCTTCGCGCCCGGTAAAGCCCCACAGAATGATGGGACCGTCGGCTTGCGCGGAAAGTTGCGCGCGGCGCCCGGCGTAAATGCTGTTCGGTTCGCGTTCGCGGCGTTGTTGCGCGCTCAATTGTGGGGCGCTCAGGCCGGCGGCGAAACTTAGTCCGGCCATTGCCGTGAAAAGCAGAAGCCAGGAACTCCAAATACTCCCGCGGCCTCGCAATGAAGCCAAAGGGGAATCCGGCGCGCACGGTTCTTGCGTGTGGCCAGAAGCGTGACGACTCACAAATTCTCCTTGAATAACCACCACAGCGATGCGGCCCGGGGCAAGCGGGGGTGTTTCCCAAGAGCACTCTTACGCTAAATGCCAGAACGCCATCCATCCGGCGCGGCGCAAATAGCCCACTCATGTTCTACTGCGGCGATTGTATCTGAATTATTCCCGGCAACCAAAATGGCCGCCAAACCCCTTATGGTGCGTTTCACTGAGATTTTGAAGAGCCGTTTACCTAAGCTCTCCGGACAGCGTGATACGCTGGTAAAGACGGCCGTAAACAGCCATTTCGATCGGGGACCATTCGATTGCCCAAGCGCTTCGTTATATTTCTCACCGTCTTTCAAACAGTTTTAATTGGGGTTCATGGACTTCTTTTTCTCACCTGGGTTTATTTTTGGGCGCCGCATATTCAGGGAGACGCTCAGGTTTATGATTTCAGTCCGTTACCTCATTGGCGGTTGCTGATTGCGCTGGCGATTTTGTCGGTCAGCTTTCTTGCTACGTCCCTGATCGGTTTTCGCCTTACAAATATGGTTTTGCGATCGGTGTACCGCATCACCGCGGTATGGCTGGGATTCGTAAACTTTGCATTTTTCTCGAGCGTGCTGTGCTGGCTGATGTATCTGGCGTTCCGGTTAGCTGGGGCAAGAATAGAGCGGCATTATTTCGCAGGAGCTTTCCTAGGATTATCCGTAGCAGTGACCGCCTACGGAGTGATCAATGGTGAGTGGACGCGCTTAAGACACATCACGGTGAAACTGGCGGGATTGCCGGAGTCCTGGCGTGGGCGGACAGCCGTTTTGGTTAGTGACCTACACCTGGGAAACTATCGCGTGTTTGGATTCATTCGGCGCGTTGTAAAAATGGTGCTCCGGCTGAACCCTGATGTGGTTTTCATCGCCGGCGATTTGTATGACGGGACCCCTGCCGACCTCGCGCGGCTGGCTGAACCTCTGCGCTTGCTGAAATCTCCGCTTGGCGCATTTTTTGTGGAAGGCAATCACGAAGAGTTTTCCGATCACACCAAATATGTGAAAGCAGTGGCAGCTACGGGCGTGCGTGTACTCAAAAATGAAAAGGTAATTGTGGATGGTCTGCAGATTGTCGGCGTTACCTATCGAGACGCCACACACGGCGAGCATTTTCGCAAAACGTTGCGAAGAACGGGATTCGATCGGGGCAAGGCAAGCATTTTACTGACGCACGCGCCCGATCGTATTCAGGTTTCCGCCGAGGAGGGAATCTCGCTGCAGCTTTCGGGGCACACCCATCACGGGCAATTCTGGCCATGGACGCTTGCCGCCGAGCGAATGTACGGCAAATACGTCTACGGGTTACAACGCTTGGGCGAAATGCAGATTTACACTTCGTGCGGGGCCGGTACATGGGGTCCGCCGTTGCGAATAGGAAGCAGCCCGGAAATCGTTGCTATTGAATTCGTCTAAAAACTGGCGCTCGCTACCGACATTGTCACCCGAAGGAAGGAGTGATCAGCCTCCGGATATATCCTCTTCGTTTTGTTTGACGCAAAAATTCAAAAAAGTTAACCTCCGCGGTATATAACTCGGAGGTTAGCATGCGCAATTCTCCCAGTGAGGCCCGCTTAGCGAAGAATAGTTTAAAAGCCGGGAGCGCCTGAGGCCGCGGGCCGCATTTCCGGTGTTTCCACTTCGAAGCGGAGATTTGCCAGGTAGGTTTGACCCAGCGACATGAAACCGGTGTACAGATAGCCCCATACAAAGAGGAGCAGAAACGGGACGGTAGCGTAATTTTCGTTGGCCACGGCGTAAACAACGGTTAGCGCGAAATACACGCCTAGGAAAATTTCCGCGTAAGGCATCCATCCGGCTTTATTTCTATAAGACTTCTTGGCGTAGGAACCTTGTTTGCCGGCAATGTTGTACTTGGGCGTGCGCGCAAATTCGGTTTTCTTTCCGGTGATGGCTTCGATCACCGCTTGCGCGTTGCGAACGGAAATACCGATCCCGGTGGCCATTACGAAAGGCATATAGAGAAAGGTGCGGTACCAACTTTTGGGATGCAGCTCTTTTTGCGCCACCAGATAAAAACTCGAAATCGAACAGGTGGATGCCAGAAAGAGCGGCAGGTCGATAACCAGCATCTGAATCCAGCCCTGGTAGAAACGTACAATCATGGCGGGCAGCAGCATGGTAGAGAGCAACACCATCAGCGGGTAGCTGATGTTGGCGGTGAGGTGGAAGAAAGCTTCAGATTTTACGTGCCAAGGCACATTGGCTTTAAAAACTTTTGGCAGGATTTTCTTGGCTGTTTGCATCAAGCCCTTGGCCCAACGCGCTTGCTGAGCTTTGAAGCCGTTCATATCCACGGGAAGCTCAGAAGCGCACTCGATGTGCGGCAAATATAAAAATTTCCAGCCTACCAGCTGCGCGCGATAAGAAAGGTCGGTGTCTTCCGTGAGCGTGTCGTGCTGCCACCCGCCGGCCTGATCGATGGCTTTTCGCCGCCACAATCCCGCGGTGCCGTTAAAATTAAAAAACGTACCGCGGCGGGAACGAGCGCCATGCTCTACGACGAAGTGGCCATCGAGCAAAATGGTTTCCACCTGCGTGAGCAGCGAGTAATCGGTGTTGAGATACGTCCAGCGCGTCTGCACCATGCCGATACCGGCGCCGCCACTGGGATTCATGAAATACGGAATGGTTCGTTGCAGAAAATCCGGCGCGGGAACGAAGTCGGCATCAAAGATGGCCACAAACTCACCTTTGGCACTTTTCAAGCCGTTTTCCAACGCTCCAGCCTTGTACCCTTCGCGATTGCCGCGATGAATATAGGTTATGGGCATGCCCTGAGCGGCGAAACGCTCAACACAGTTACGCGCGACCTGCTGCGTTTCATCGGTGGAATCGTCCAGCACTTGCACATCGAGAAGCTCGGTCTGGTAATCGAAGCGCGAGATGGCCTCGACGAGTCTCTCGATAACGTAGCGCTCGTTGTAAATGGGCAGCTGAATCGTGACGCGCGGCCACTCGGTAACCGGCGGTGGCTGCGCCGGAACATTCTTGCGGTACGCGTAATAATCGTAGACTAGCCAATAGCGGTGCAGCCCATAGAGCGCCAGAATAAAAAGCACGATGAAGTAGGGAATCATCATCGCCAAGTCGAAGCCATTGGCGTGGTAGACGCCCGAAAAGGTGCGATCGGTGATTTTGTGCCAGTAATGGCCGAGAGAACTCTGCGCGGCCAACAAAGCTACGAACGATGGAGTCTGCACGATAGTCTTTACGCCGATAACAGAGTCTTACACGAGCGTCTCAGCGAGGATGATTATAGTGCAAAACCGGGTCGAAACTTCCTTCCCACAAGAAAAATAGTGTAGATCGCTGATTTCTAAGCTATAGGTTAGAAACACCTTAACCTCGATATCAGCTCAGATTCGCATTATCATCTCTTGGTGGATGTGAACGAAGGAACGCGCACCAGAATATTTTAGGTTAAATGGAATTTTTTGGTAACGGCCGCACGAGATTGAGCGTCCCTAAGATTAGGATGGCCAGAGTCAGTTGCTTACGGGCGTGACCGGCCAAAACTCTTTGATCAGGAACCGCCAATGACAAACCAGAAAATGAGGCGACGAGATTTTATTCGATCCACTAGCTATGGATTTGGCGGGGCCTGGCTGGGCGGGAGTGCGTTGGCGCACGCGGCATGGAGTCACGCAACCGCAGCACGCGCGGCGTTTTTGAGTACGCCACTGCAGCGTAAATTTACGGCGGCCGACACCGTCACGCTGGGTAACACCAGTATTACCACCAGCCGCCTCGCGATGGGCACCGGGACCGTGGGAGTTGGGCACCATTCCCATCAGAGTGATTTGGGAGTGGCGGGACTTTCCGCGCTGCTGCTGAACGGTTACGAGCAGGGTTTGCGATTTTTTGATGCTGCGGATTCTTACGGCAGCCATCCGCATGTGGCGGAAGCGTTGAAGCATGTGCCGCGCGATAAAGTGACGGTGCTTACGAAGACGTGGTCGCGCGATGCCGCTTCGGCGCGTGCGGACCTGGATCGCTTTCGCAAAGAACTGGGCACGGATTATCTGGATGTTTGCCTGATGCACTGTGTGACGGAGGGCGACTGGACGGAGCGCTACCGCGGCGTGATGGATGTGTTCTCCGAGGCCAAGCAAAAAGGCATCATTCGCAGCCACGGATGTTCGTGTCACAGCATCGAGGCGTTGCGCGCAGCGGCGAAGTCGCCATGGGTGGAAATCGATCTGGTGCGCATCAACCCTATAGGCTCGCACATGGACGCCGACCCGGAGACCGTGGTCAGCGTTTTGCGTGAGATGCGCGCGTCCGGGAAGGCCATTGTAGGGATGAAAATTCTGGGGCAGGGAGATTTGAGCGGGCGCCAGGATGAAGCGATAAAGTACGCGTTATCGCTGGGGCTGCTCGATGCCTTTACTATCGGTGCGGAGAGCAAGAAGCAGCAGGATGATTTGATTCGGCGAATTGGCGCCGCGGCCTGAGAAGGAATTGCAAGCTGGTGACATTTCCTGGTGCTAGAATCCCCGGCACTATGGTCTTAACCAAAAATGAGCTGGTCGCTTCCCTGAAAAACGAAGTGCGCATCCTGTTGCATCTGGCTGGAAAAATCGACAAAGCGAAACTCGATTACCGGCCAACACCGCGGCAGCGCAGCATTCTGGAACTGGTGCAGTACCTGGCCATCATGGCACCCGCCCACATTGCCGCAATCAAGGGTGGGGATTTCTCGCGACCAGGCATGATATCGGTGTGGAGACCCGCGGAAACTGCGGCAAAGTCGATGAACTTTGAGCAGGCTGTCGACGCGATCGAACAGCAGTCAGAACGATTCGATCAAATATTCAGCGATTGGAGCCAAGCCGATCTTCGCAGCGAAGTCGATATGTTCGGCCATAGGGTTACCCGAGGCGAGTTGCTAGTAAACCTGGTCCTCAGCGGTTTCGCGGCATACCGGATGCAGCTTTTCTGTTATCTCAAGTGCTGCGGCCGGGAAGAGCTGAACACAGTAAATTTATGGATGGGCACGGACGCGGCAGCAAGCGCGTCCTGAAAAGAATATTTTGAGTAGCTAGGTAACCTTATTCTGAGTTACTCCCGTAACGTTTCTCTGAGTTACTTAGGGAATCAGCACGATTTTTCCCGCTGAGCCTGGCTCGAGAATTTCTTTGTGGGCGCGCGCCGCTTCCGCGAGGGGGATTTCTTTGGCCACCACTGGGCGAAGGGTGCTGTTAGAGAGTCCGGCGTTCAGCCCGGCATAAATTTCTTTAGTTTCCTGTTCTGCAAGGGCCCACAGGGTAAAAGCGCGAATGGACCCTCGCCTAAGCATAAGCTCGCGAGGGTTAATGGTAGTTTCGCCGCGATTACCGATCACGATCACTCGCCCGTTGGTGGCCAATAGCTTCAGGTCCTTCGGCAGATTCACATTGGCAAGCATTTCCAGAATGATGTTTAGACCTTTGCCGCCAGTGGCTTTCAGGATTTCGTCCTCGTAACCTGCTTTGGTGTGATTGAAGACGTGGTTTGCACCTTCACGTTTGATGAGCTCAAGGCCCGGCTCCGTACCAGCTGTAGCGAAAATGGTCAGACCGATCGCGCGTGCCATTTGCAGAGCGGCGGTGCCTACGCCTCCACTTGCGCCGTGAACGAGCACTGTTTCGCTCGCACGTGCCTGCGCGGAATGGTAAAGAGCGTGATACGCGGTGGCATAAGGCACCCATATCCCAGCACCTTGTGCGAATTCGATGTCGTCCGGTAGTGGCTGAACCTGGTCTTCCAGCGCGAGAGTGTATTCGGCGTACGCTCCGGATAGCGTGCGCGCGGTGTAAACGCGATCTCCGGGTTTGACCTTGGTGACGCCGGGGCCCACAGATTCCACTACTCCGGCAGCGTCGGAGCCGGGGGTGTACGGCAGTTGCGGCTTGACCGCGTAAGTTCCCGCTCGCATGTTAGTGTCGTAGGGATTTACCCCTGCGGCGCGCACGTGAACGAGCACTTGTCCGGCCGCGGGAGTGGGAGTGGGCACTTCTTCCAGCTTCAAAACTTCCGGCCCACCGAATTGGCTGACGCGAATCGCTCTCATGCAAACCTCCGATAATTTTTAATTATAAATTTGCCGATTAGAAATGATCGTCGACGGTCACGGTGGTGCCGTCTTTTTTTTCGAGCAATCCGGATTGGTGAGCCCAGGCGGTGGTCTGCCAATTGTCCTTGCCTTTTTTCTGCGGAATCCAGGGCGGCAAACGCTGGCTCAGATGCATGGCCAGTGAATAAACGAAAGGTTCATACATGGTGCGCAACTTAAGGAGTTCTCGATCCGCCTCTTCGCCGTCGTGAAGTTTCGTGCCGTGCGCCGCGAGCGTGTCGCGAATCAGGCGCAGATCGGTAGTGCTGAGGCGATCTGTAGCCGGGGCGCGAGGGGGTGTGCTAAAGACTTGCGACAGATCCACGACCGCGTGACGCGCAATTGCAAAAGTAAGCTCAGCCTGACGCTCGCAGGCCCCTTCAATACCGCTTTTTATCAAAGCGCAGGCGTCCAGGATGGCAGTCAGCGAAGAGATCCAGGACTGGTTGTCGTGTTGTGAACGAAAATAGGCGAGCACTGGGTAAGAAAGATGGCTTTCCATCAACTCCGCGCACCACAATTCCCATTCCTCAAGCAGATCGCGTAAAGCTTTTTGGCCTTCCGGGTAGCTGTAACGCCGCAGAAGTTCGCCGGCGGTGGGCGGCGTACCTGCACGCGCGTCGAGCAGAGAGATGTTTACTTCACGTCGAGAAAAAGAACCGTAGATAAAAGGAAGATAGCCCACGATGACCGCTAGAAATCCATATCCTAATCCTGCTTCCGCGACGAGCAAGAAGCGCGCTAGTGGCCCGTTCGGAACGGCATCACCCAGGCCCAAAGTGAAAAACGTGGTGCTGCTGAGATACAAGTCCATGGCGAAACCGGCATGGTCCGGCTGGCGCACGCCAATCGCGGAACCCGCGCCGTATTGCATGATGCCGAAGCTCAGCACCAAGCCGAGCGCCCAAAGGGCGATGAGCAGTAACAGGGAACAGGGGCCATAGCCACCGAGCAACGCCTCTCGGGTTTTGCGAGAGGGAATTTTGCGGACCACGAATTTCCAGAACGCCCACGTCGTTCCGTAGAAGAGACGCGCGAGGCGAATTTTTCGCGTGACGCGGCGCGGAAGAATAATGGCTTCAAATGTGTCAATCAGAATGACGATGGCTAACGTCAAGCCGCCGAAAAGCGCAAGTGGGTGGGGAACGATGTGCGCCATTTAATCCTTAGACTTCCATGATTTGTATGCGCCAGATTATGACAGAAAGCGCTGGTGGTTCAGGATTGCAGGCGCGCGTTCACGGTGATTTCGGCTTTGAATAGTTTTGAAACCGGGCAGCCGGTTTCAGCGGCTTTGACAGCCTGGTCAAATTTGGCTTTGTCGGCGCCGGGAATGTTGGCGACGAGGTCTAGATGGCTTTTGGTGATGGAAAAACCTTCACCGACTTTGGCCAGCGTAATGGTCGCGGTGGTCTCGAGTTTCTGCGCGGTCATGCCGGCGTTACCGAGCTGTGCGGACAATGCCATGGTGAAACAACCGGCGTGCGCCGCAGCCAATAACTCTTCCGGATTTGTGCCCACACCATTTTCAAAACGAGTGCTGAACGAATATGGCGTTTGCTTCAATACGCCGCTGTCCGTCGATAAAGAACCTTTGCCGTCCTTGAGTCCGCCGGTCCACACTGCTGACGCTTTGCGATCCATGTGCCCTCTTTCTTTGCGCTGTTACATAAACATTCGATTCTGCGCGATTGTGGAAGGGTATATTGGTCGCAGCAAGATGTCGAGAAGCGGTTGTTTGTTGAGCTCTGATGATGGACATTTTGAAGCACACTGGGCACCGGCCATGGCCGTTGCCGGGTGGTCCGTGGATCATGAAGCAGGAGTGGCACGATTTGTTGTTCGCGCACTGGACCGTGCCGGTGGAGGTATTGCGCCGGCTGATTCCACGGGCGCTGGAAATAGATACGTTTGGCGGGCAGGCGTGGCTGGGTGTGGTGCCGTTTCGCATGTCGGGCGTGCGTATGCACGGGGCACCGGCAGTTCCGGGGTTTTCGCGGTTTCCCGAATTGAATGTACGCACTTATGTGGTGCGGGACGGAAAACCCGGCGTGTGGTTTTTTAGTTTGGATGCGGCGAATGCGTTTGCGGTCTGGGGCGCGCGAATATTATTTCATCTGCCGTATTTTTTGGCAGCCATGAGTTGTGCAGAAGACGCGGGCTGGATTAGTTACCAGAGTCAGAGAAAAGATCGCAGGGGCTTAGCGGCTTCGCTGCGGGCGCGTTACCGCGCGATTGGGGAAGTTTTTCACGCGCAGCCCGGGAGCATCGAGCATTTTCTGGCGGAGCGCTATTGTCTGTATACCGCGGATGAGAAGGGACGCATTATTCGCTGCGAAATTCATCATCCGCCATGGCCACAGCAATTGGCGGAAGCGGCGCTTCAGGAAAACACTATGGCGGATGCGGCGGGAATCACGATCACAGATCGGAAGCCGGAATTACTACACTCTTCGCGGCGTCAAGAAGTGGTGGTGTGGGCGCCGCAGGTGCTGAAATAAATCACGCGGCGCTCTTACCATTTGTGAAAAATAAAAAACGATCCGATGGCCACGAATGTGAAACCGGCGGCATAGTTCCACTTGAACTTGTCGCCTAGATATAGCACGGAAAATACCGAGAAAACCGTGAGGGTAATGACTTCCTGAATGGTTTTGAGCTGCGCGGCGTTGAATTCGTACGAGCCGATGCGGTTGGCGGGCACCTGGAAACAATATTCGAAGAAGGCGATGCCCCAGCTGGCGAGGATAACTTTCCAGAGCGACTCGTTGCGATATTTCAGGTGGCCGTACCAGGCGAAGGTCATGAAAATATTTGAAATGGTGAGCAGGAGAATTGTTCGCATCGCCGATGTTTTCCTCGACGTGAATAGTAATGCGCCAGGGCTGAACGGCAAATACACATTTGTACGCGGGTATGAGAGCGGTCCTGATTCGAGAAGCTTGAAACTTAGACGTTGAGGGTGAGCGAGACGAGGTCAGGACGAGTGGGCGGCGGGATGGGCGGCATTTTGGAGCGATCCACTGGATTGTAGAGCGTGTCGCGCTCGACGGGGACGCGGCCTGCGGCGCGAATGAGGCGTTCGAGCTCTGCGCGCGACGTAAATTCAGAAGTGACCGCGCCGGCATCGTGATAGATCTTTTCCTCCACCACCGTGCCGTCCAGGTCGTTGGCGCCAAAGCGCAGCGCGATTTGCGCGATCGCGGGAGAGAGCATGATCCAGTAGGCTTTAATGTGTGCAAAATTATCGAGGAGCAAGCGCGATACCGCGATGTTGCGCAGGTCAGCGTATCCGGTGGGTTTGGGAATGTGCGAAAGCGCGGTGTTGTCCGGGTGAAACGCCAAAGGAATAAACGTGACGAAGCCGTGGGTCTGGTCCTGCAGCTCACGCAACTTGAGCAGGTGATCGACGCGCTCTTCTTCGGTTTCCACGTGGCCGTAAAGCATGGTGGCGTTGGAATGAAAACCGAGTTCGTGAGCCTGGCGCGCAATGCTTAGCCACATCTGGCCGCTGACTTTGTGGTCGCAGATAAGTTTGCGCACCCGGGGGTGGAAAATTTCCGCGCCGCCGCCTGGCAATGAATCGACGCCGGCGTCTTTCATTTTTTGCAGCGTTTCCTTGATGGAGAGCTTGGCGATGCGCGCGAAGTAGCCGACTTCCACCATGGTGAAGGCTTTGAGATGCACGGTGGGACAGCGCTGCTTGAGGCCGCGAATCATGTCCAGAAAATATTCAAAGGGCAGATCGGGATGCAGGCCACCAACCATGTGGAACTCGGTGGCGCCTTCGCGCACGCCTTGTTCAGCGCGCTGGTAAATTTCTTCGAGAGCGAAGGTATACGCGCCGGGAGCGTTGGGGTCGCGTCCGAAAGCGCACAGTTTGCAATGCGCGACGCATACGTTGGTGGGATTGATGTGCCGGTTGATGTTGAAATAGGTGATATTCCCGTGGCGTTTTTCGCGTACGTGGTTGGCGAGCCAGCCCACCGCGAGGAGGTCGGGTGAGCGATAAAGCGCGACGCCATCTTCTTGCGAGAGACGCTCGCCGGCGAGAACCTTTGCGGCGATGGGTTTCAAGCGCTGGTCGGTGATGAGTAACTCGGCCACGTCTTTGCTTATCTTATCCTTTGCCGGAATAGCTGGCGATCACGGCATTTATTTCGAAAATTTCGATGTGTTCAAACGCGCCAGAGGGCCACTGCGGCGCCCCAGAATAAAAGAAACGACATACTAATATAACCGTTCATTGCGAAAAACGCAGCGTCCAGCTTGCTGAGATCGTCTGCTTTCACGAGCGAATGTTCGTAGGCGAGCAGTGCGGCGACTACCGCAATGCCCAGCCACGCTGGCCATGGCAGCGCGAAACTGCCGGCGAGCCATATAAGCAGCGCGACGACGCCGACGTGCATAATTCGCGCGATGAGCAGCGCGTTAGCAACACCGAAACGCTGCGGAATGGAGAAAAGACCTGCGCTGCGGTCGTAGTCGATGTCCTGGCACGCGTATAGAACGTCGAAGCCGCCGACCCACAAAGTGACGGCTGCGCAGAGAATCAAAGTGCGCGGATCGAAGCCGCCAGTAATGGCGATCCATGCAGCTGCGGGTGATATACCCAACGCGAAGCCGAGAAAAAGATGCGACCAGGTAGTGAAGCGCTTGGTGAAGGAATAGAAAAAAAGAATTGCCAGGGCCAGCGGTGCGAGTTTGAGAGCCAAAAGATTCAGCTGCCACGCCGCAAGAAAGAAAACAGCGACCGCGATCAGCGTGAAGGTCCACGCGAAAGGCACGGAGAGCAATCCGGTGGCGAGCGCGCGCTGCCGGGTGCGCGGATTTTCGCGATCGTAGCGCAGGTCCACGATGCGATTGACGGTCATGGCGGCGGAGCGGGCTGCGACCATTGCAACTACCACCCATGCGAGTTGAGGAAGCGTTGGCCAACCGTGATGGGTGGCTCGCGCGCCGAGTAGCGCTCCCGTCAGCGCGAACGGCAGGGCAAACACGGAATGCTCGAATTTGATCATTTCGAGCACGATTTTGATGCGGTTGGGTCTTTTCACAGTGGGAACGATGCCGGGTGCTAATTCCGTCGCCAAAATCAAGCCTCTGCTTTTTCGCTGCCACGGCGGAAATGCCTAGCCGTGGCTAAATCATGGGCAATTTGCGGATACGTTCAGTGTCGCAATGGGGTTGGGGCAAGTCAAGATTGGGAGTGCTGTACGTCGCCACGGTGTGCAAAGGGACTCGACGTTATACTCTAGATTCCCGGCGGAAGGAGAGCCCGATGGCGAGCGCCCTGGCGAGCGCGGTACCAATGGAAACAGTTGTGGAGTTCATTAAACGGATCAATGCGGGAAATGTGGACAGGTTGTGCGAGCTCATGACCGAAGATCACGTATTTCAGGACGCGCTGGGAAAACGGTTTATTGGGCGCGAGACTTTGCGGGGCGGTTGGAAGATGTATTACTCGCAGGTTTCGGATTACAAGATACGCGGCGAGCAATTTTTCGTGGATAAGAATCTTGTGGCGGTGTTTGGTACCGCTAGCGGCACGAGCAAGCGCGATGGCAAATTGTCGAATGACGGCTTTTGGGAGATACCGGCGGCGTGGAAAGCTACCGTCCGCGACGGGCTGATTGCCGAGTGGTGCGTGTATGCGGAATCTTCGCGCGCGTGAAGATCTGTTTGAGCCTCGTTGATAAAAAGAAAAAATCGTTATGACCGAATCTGACCTGCTGCAGTTGCTTGATGAAGTGCGCTCCGGGGTGCTGGCTCCCAGGAAAGCCATGGAGCGGCTGAAACTGCTGCCGTTTGAAGATCTGGATTTTGCCAAGGTGGACCATCACCGCGCATTGCGACAGGGATTCGCGGAAGTCGTTTTTGGGAAAGGCAAGACCGCGGCGCAGGTGTCGGAAATAGTCACGGCGCTGCTAGGGCGAAAGCCTGGGCGACAAAATATTCTGGTGACGCGCGCGGATTCGAAGATGTTTGCCGCGGTGAAACGAGCTGCCGGTAAGAAAAATGAAGCTGTGAAGTTTCATCCGCTGTCCGGCGCGATTACCATCGAGCGCAACCAGAAAATATCCGGTAAGGGAACCATCGTCGTGGTTTCCGCGGGGACCAGCGACATTCCCGTGGCCGAAGAGGCGGTGCTTACCGCGCGTCTGATGGGTAATCGTGTGAAGCATCTTTATGATGTGGGCGTGGCGGGGATTCACCGGCTGTTGAAACACAGCGAAGAATTGATGCGCGCGCGTGTGATTATTTGCGTGGCGGGGATGGAAGGGGCGCTGCCGAGCGTGGTTGGAGGATTGGTGGCGGTGCCGGTGATTGCGGTGCCGACCAGCGTTGGTTATGGCGCGAGCTTTGGTGGAGTAGCGGCTTTGCTGGGGATGTTGAATAGTTGCGCGTCGAACGTGACGGTGGTGAATATTGATAATGGATTTGGCGCGGCGCGCGTTGCGAGCTGTATCAACCGACTGTGAGTTGAGTCGTCCAATAGCATTCGCAGAACCCCGACGCCTTGACTACGCAGTACTCCGCCACAAAAGGTACGAGAGAAATCACCATTCCGAAAAAGATGCCGATGTTTTCCCTTGAGAAGAGCCGACGTTTTCTTTTTTGTTTCATTATTTCATACAGGCTTTAGCAGGACCTTCATTACGCCGGGTTGCTGCGCGTATTGGATCGCGGCTGCGGCTTGGCTGAGTGGAAATGTGCGCGTGATGAGAGGGCGTGGGTCGACTTTTTTGGCGCGTAATAGCGCGATGGCTTTCGTGAAGGGCCCGCAGCGCGATCCGATCAGCGTGATTTCTTTCACCACNAGCGGCCAGGTTTCCACCGGGGCGGCGCCGTGAAATGTGGACTTCAAGACCAGCGTACCGCGNGGCTCGGTCATGTGTTGCGCGAGAGCCAAGCCCGAAGGCGATCCGGTGGCTTCTACGACGAGANCGAAATTATCTTTCACACGTTTTAAGTCCGAAGCGTCGCCGCGAACTATTTGTGTTTTGATACCGGCCGCAGCGGCCTGCCGCAATTTGTCTTTGTGCTTGCCATACATGACGACCCTTGGCAGCGCGGTGCCCAGGACGCGCGCGATTAATTGCGCAAGCTTGCCGTCGCCCAGGACGGCAGCGTTGCCAAATTGTTTTATGTTGATCTGCTCCAGGATTTCGCAGGCGGCCGCGAGGGGCTCGACGAATACGGCTTGCTCGTCGGTGATGGAATTGGGAATGAGACGAAGATTCTCAAGCGGCAACGCCAGATATTCGGCGAAGGCGCCGTCGTGATTCACGATGCCGAGAACGGTGCGGCGCGCGCAATGAGTTGTGAGGCCGCGGCGGCAGAAGGCGCAGACAGGTCGGTAGTTGTATGCGGAACACGGAACGTTGATTTCGCCAGTGACGCGTTTGTCGAGCCATTTCGTTTTTTCTTTTGCGGAGATGCCATTAACGGCGGTGACTTCGCCGACAAATTCGTGGCCGGGAACTCCGCGAAAGGCGTGATAGCCGCGGAGAATCTCCACGTCGGTGTTGCAGATGCCGGCGAGGAGAACGCGTACGAGTGCCCAGCGGGGACGAAGTTTTGGGAGCGCTTTGTTTCGCGCGCCTAGTTTTTTATTTTTAACCGTGAAGGCAAGCATGGAGTGTTTTTTTGAACTAATGATTGTGCACTAACTGAGGGCCGAGGCTAATGAGGTTGCCAGCAGCGGCTCTTGCTCAGGAAACACGGTGCGCAGATCAAGGATTACGCGATCTTCTTCGACGCGAGCGATAACGCAGACGCCGTTGGCCGGGCGCCGAAGGTGTTGTTCTAACTTGGCGGCAGCATACTTCTGGCTGGAGACGCGAATAACTTTTGAGGGTAGAGATTGGTCCGGTGTGGAACCTCCGCCGGCCAAAGAAAAGCCATCTGCAATTTCCATCTTGGCGTCAGAGGATGGCAACAGAGTGTGCATGTGGCGCAGAAAATTCTCCGCGCGCTGCTGTAGTTCTTGCGCGGTCATGCGAATCATGCGTTGCGCGGGGATTTCGTTCCACGCGGAGCGCAGNTAAGCATTAAGGGTAACCTCCAGCGCGGCGATGGTGAGCTTGTCGACGCGCAGCGCNCGAAACAAGGGATGGCGGCGCACGCGCTGCACTAAATCTTTCTTGCCCGCGATAATTCCGGCTTGCGGGCCGCCGAGGAGTTTATCGCCGCTGAACATCACCAGGGAAACGCCGGCCTCGATGCTGTGGCGCACGGTAGGCTCCGCGAAGCCGCTGCCCGAAAGATCAACGAGAGAGCCGGAGCCGAGGTCCTCCACCAGCGGCACGGAAGTGCGTTCGCTGAGCGCGGCGAGTTCGGCGAGCGAGGGCTTTTCGGCGAAGCCGCTAATTTTGAAATTGGAGGGATGCACGCGCAGCAGCACGCGGGTCTTCTCGTTGATGGCGGTTTCGTAGTCGCGCAGGCGCGTGCGGTTGGTGGTGCCGACTTCGCGAAGAATGGCGCCGCTTTGCGCCATGATTTCCGGGATGCGGAAGCCGTCGCCGATTTCGATCAGCTCGCCGCGAGAGACGATGACTTCGCCAGCCCTGGCTAAAGCCGCGAGAACGAGGAGAACGGCGGCCGCACAGTTGTTAACGACGATGGCGTCTTCCGCGCCGGCTAGACGCGCGAGCAGTTCGCCGGTGTGATCGTCGCGCTTGCCGCGAGCGCCGGATGCCAAGTTGTATTCGAGATTGCTGTATTGCGTGGCGGCATTTTTTATGGCCTCGACTACCGCGGCAGATAGAGGGGCGCGCCCCAGATTGGTGTGCAGGATTACGCCGGTAGCGTTGATCACCGGCTGCAGCGAGGGCTCGAGCATGCGGTCGGCTTCGGCAGCGATCAGTTCTTCGATGGAGTCAAAGTCGAGCGATGTGACGGTGACCGCTGGGTTGACGGATTGAGGTGCCGTGATTTGCGCGCGGACGGCACGCAACACCTCGCGGATCAACGCCACCAGCTGATCGCGATCCATGCGTTTTGCATACTCTGCCAAACACGGGCGCAACAGTAGTTCATCGATAGAGGGAATGCGCCGTAATTGCTCTGCCTGCTCCCGGGAGATGGCACGTTTCGTGACAGCGATCCGGTAGGCTCGATGTTTACGCGGTTTTCGGGCGTCCACGGCAGTATTTCAGCACAGGCCAGCGGTCCACGGCAATGGAAGCCAGGCTACGCCTGCGGTATTCGATTCGCACGAAACCCTGCGAGTAAGATTGACCGCAGCACAAGGTGCTTCTAGCATATTAGTTAGAGGGTGTCCCAGCGTGGCCGTAACGACCACCACCACGATTGACGAAGAATTGAATCAGTTCGAAAAAGACATCCGCCAATTGAAGATCGAGTATGAACAATATTTTGGCGGAGGACGAAAGCGGCCACCGACGGAAATTGAGTGGCGGCTCGAACTGATGGCGAAGCGCTATGCAGAGCGTAGCGGTGAGCTGAAGTTCGGGCAGCGCTTCCGGTACAACAACCTCTCCCAGACGTACGCAAAATACAAAGACGTTTTTCGCAAACGACTGCAGCAGAAGGAAGAAGGCAAAGTGTCGCGGCACTTTGGCTCGGCGGCCAAGAAGATTGAAGCGGAGCGCGCGGAAAAGCGTGCGGANTCGCGATCAAAGGCCGAGGCGGCCGCGGGGGCCGAGGACCGCGCGGAAAAGGCNCTGTTTCGCGTGGTGTGCTCCANNCCGGAGCAGGAGGCAGACAAGATTACCAAGCTGTATGAGGCGTTTTTGGAGGCCAAGCAAAAAGCGGGCGAGGATACCATCAAGTTTACGCGCTCGAATTTCCACGAATTTGTCATGAAAAAGACGAAAGATCTACAGAAAACCAAGAATTGCAAGGACGTCGAATATGTTGTGGAAGTTACCGAGGGGCACGTCAAGCTAAAAGCCCTCGTAAAGACTTAGTTCATTCCAAAACATTTTCGCAATTGCTGGATTCCTTCCTGACGTTTCCGTCCCACCCTGAAAGCCGTTACATATCGAGCGAGAAAAGAGCGAGTGAATTTGCCGCTCCGTTTTGCTTTCGCCAGTGTGCGGCGCTTACACTGTTGGCCGTTCGTATCGGGAGGAAGTACATGGCGGTGCAGCGCACGTTGATCAGCGTATTCGATAAGACTGGGATATTGGAGTTTGCAAAGCAGCTGGCCGCGCTGCGCATTGAAATTCTGTCTACGGGTGGCACGGCGAAATTGCTGCGCGACGCCGGAGTCGCGGTGAAAGATGTTTCGGAATTTACCGGTTGGCCGGAAATGCTGGGTGGACGCGTCAAGACGCTGCATCCGAAAGTGCATGGCGGGTTGTTATTCCGGCGCGGACATGCGGAAGATCAGAAGCAAGCGGCGGAACACGGAATTGCGCCCATCGATCTGGTGGTTGTGAATCTTTATCCCTTCGCGGAAACGGCCGCGAAAGCGGGACTGACCGCGGGAGAGTTAATCGAAAACATTGATATCGGTGGGCCCACGATGTTGCGGTCGGCGGCAAAGAATTTTGAAAGCGTGACAGTGGTGACCGATCCGGCGGATTATCCGCGTGTGGCTGCGGAATTGGAAGCGCAGCGGGAAACTTCGCTCGCGACGCGACTGGATTTGGCGCGCAAAGTTTTTGCGGCAACGTCGAGCTACGACGGCATGATAACCACCGAGCTGGAGCGGCTTTCCGCGAGAGCGCCATCGATTGAGTTGAGTGAGAAACAGCCTTTGCCGGAACGGTTGCACATTGCTTTGCGGCTGCAGCAACCGCTGCGCTATGGGGAAAATCCGCACCAGGCCGCAGGGCTATACGTTCCGGCGGGCAGCGCGCCGCGCGGGCTGGCATCGGCGAAGCAGCTGCAAGGCAAGGAGCTTTCCTACAATAATTTTGTTGATTTGGAAGCGGCGCGCAGTTTGGCGGGAGAATTCCCGCGGCCGGCCGCGGTGATTATCAAACACAATAATCCTTGCGGAGCGGCGGAGCAGGAGACGCTGCTGAATGCGTACCTGAAGGCCCTGGCGAGTGATCCGGTTTCCGCGTTCGGAGGCGTTCTGGCTTTCAACCGGGTGGTGGATGCCGCGACGGCCGAGGAGGTCGCCAAACTTTTCGTGGAGTGCATTGCCGCTCCGGGATTCGACGAAAAAGCGAAGAGCATTTTTGCCGCCAAGAAGAATTTGCGGTTGCTCGAACTTCCTGGGAACGGATTGGAGGCGGATCGGGAACTACAATTGAAGCGGATTCTGGGAGCCGTGCTGGTGCAGCAGCCGGACCTAGGAGAAATTAGTGAGTTGCGCACGGTTACTAAACGGGCGGCCTCCCCGGAAGAAATGAGCACGTTGCGATTTGCGTGGAAAGTTTCGAAACACGTGAAATCCAACGCCATTGTATTTGCGAAAGATGGCGCGACGCTCGGTGTGGGCGCGGGACAGATGAGCCGGGTGGATTCCGTGAAATTGGCGGTGATCAAGGCGCAAAGTTCGTTGCAGGATAGCGTGGTGGCCTCGGATGCGTTTTTTCCGTTTCCCGATGGCGTGGAGGAAGCAGCCCAGGCTGGGGCGACGGCGGTTATTCAGCCGGGCGGGTCGGTGCGCGACGCGGATGTGATAGCGGCGGCAGACCGCTTGGGAATGGCCATGGTCTTTACGGGCATGCGACATTTTTTGCACTGAGACGAGTTACGGCGGAAAGCTTGCTTATTCATTTCCAAAAATCTCGAACCGCCGACAAACGGCCTGATGCACTCAGAGCTTCGCAAAGTCAGGAAATTGGGGTTCCGCGACGGTCCGGTTCACCGACCGGAGTACTGGGCTTGTTTCGTGCAGCGCCTGGAAACGGGGCCGGGTTTCACTTTTGACCACGCTACAGGCCCATGGGATACTTTCTTTTTGGGGCACTCATGAACTCTCAACGAATGATTCTCGCGTTCTTGCTGGCCAGTGCCACGGGCGGCGCAAGCTTGTGTCAAACCGGAGGCCAACTGGCTTCACCGGCGGAAACGTCCCAAGACAAGAGCAACGTGCCGGCCGCGACCTACGATAAGCACATTACCGAGTCTTCTGGCCAGGTGGCCAAGACTCCTACTCGCGCGGACGCCTATTACAACTACACGATGGGCCACATCTTCGAGCAGCAGTACGAGTCCACCAGCAAACCCGAGTATGCCACGCAGGCTATCGAAGCCTACAAAAAGGCTTACGCGCTCGATCCTAAGTCTCCGGTGATTGGCGAACGGCTTGCCGAAATGTATTGGAAGGCGCAGCGCACCCACGAAGCGGTAACGGAAGCGCAGGCGTTGTTGAAGCGCGATCCGAATGACATCCAGTCGCGGCGGCTGCTGGGCAGGATTTATCTGCGCAGCCTGGGTGATTTCAGCGTGGGCAACGGGCAATCCGAGATTGTGGAACGCGCGATCGAGCAGTACGCGGAAATTTACCGATTGGATCCGGGCGACGCTGAATCGGCACTATGGCTGGCGCGACTTTACCGCTTGCGCAACGAGCACGACAAGGCCGAAGCGGTTTTGCGCGGCATGTTGAAAGAAGATCCAGAGAACGAGCCGGCCATTGAGCAGTTGACGCAACTGCTGCTGGATGAAGGTAAGGCTCCGGAAGCGATTGCGCTGCTTGAAGAAGTCACGCGACGGTCGCCATCACCGGCCATGCTCGATTTGCTCGGCGATGCGTACACGCAATCGCACGACTTGCCTAAAGCCGAAATTGCCTATCGCAAGGCCACGGAGCTGGATCCTTCCGAACTGAGCCACCAACGCGGGCTGGGCCAGACTTTGATGGCGGAAGAAAAATATTCCGACGCGCTGGCGGTTTATCAGAAATTGACGGATTTGATGCCGGATGACGCAGACGTGTATTTGCGCATGGCCCAGATTTACCGCGAGCTGCATGACTTGGGCAAGGCCGAAGATAACCTGGTGAAAGCGCGGCAGTACGCTCCGGGCAGTTTGGAAGTGATGTACAACGAGGCGATGCTGTATCAGGCGCAGGGGCGAAATGAGGATGCCATTCGCGTGTTGTCGGACGCGGTCACGGGCATCAAAGCGCAGCCGGCGGGCGCGCCTTCGAGGGCACGTTCGCTNGCGATTTTGTACCAACAATTGGGCCAACTGTATCGCGACACACAGAATTATCAGGCGGCTATCTATACCTACCAGGAACTTGGGCGGCTTGGTGAAGAAGAGGATCGACGCGCGCGCTTGTTGATGATGGATATTTATCGCGCGGCGAAGGATTTGCCGAAAGCGCTGCAAACGGGCAAGGATGCGGTGGCCAAATATCCGGGTGACATGTCGCTGCGTTCGAGTGAAGCGCTGTTGCTGGGCGAGAGTGGGCAGACTGACGACGGCGTGAAGATGCTGCGCACGCAACTCAGCGGGAAGCCGGGTGACCGCGAAGTTTATCTGAACATCGCGCAGGTATATGAGCGTGGGCGGCGTTACAAGGAAGCGGAAGAAGCGGCGAAGGCTGCGGAGGTTTTGCCGGGGCAGCCGCGTGATAACGAGATGGTGTGGTTTTTGTTGGGCGCTATTTATGAACGGCAAAAGTTTTTTGATCGCGCGGAAGAGCAGTTCAAGAAAGTATTGGCGGTCAATCCGCGCAATGCGCCGGTATTGAATTATTACGGATACATGCTGGGCGATCTGGGGATTCGACTGGACGAAGCGGAAGCTCTGGTGCGGCGTGCGTTGAAGGAAGAGCCTTTTAGCGGCGCTTATCTCGACAGCCTTGGTTGGATTTATTTGAAGGAAAATAAGTTGGGCGAATCGGAAGTCGCGCTTCGCAAAGCCCTGGAGCATGAAAGCCATGATGCGACCATTCATTCGCATCTGGGCGATCTCTATGCCAAGACCGGGCGCCCGGAGATGGCGGCCTCGGAATGGGAAAAGTCGCTAGCGGAGTGGAAGCATTCCCTGCCCGCGGACGTCGAGAACGATAAAATCGCGGAACTGGAAAAGAAGCTCTCGCAAATGAAGCACCGCGTCGCGCAAAAATCCTCTGCGCAAGAGACCAAGCCCCAATAAGGCGCATGCGCGAAGTACGCATTCCGTCCTTTGCAAAAATTAATCTGCGCCTNGACATCCTGGGGAAACGTGCTGACGGTTATCACGAATTACGCACGATTTTTCAGACCGTGTCGCTGCACGATGAATTGTGTCTGCGCGCCAGCAAGAGCAGCGAAATCTCGTTGACGATTCACGGAAACGACGAGCTTGCGCGCGAGCCGGTGAAAAAGAATCTCGCGTACCGGGCGGTGGAGGCTTTGCGGCGTGAACTGAAGATTCGCGGCGGTGTCGAACTGGGATTGCGGAAGACGATTCCGTCGGGCGGCGGATTGGGCGGCGGCTCCAGCAACGCAGCAGCGGCGCTGTTCGGGTACCTGCAATTGATCGGCCGTAAGCTGCCTATGGCGGTTTTGCTAGAGTTGGCGGCGTCGCTGGGCGCGGATGTGCCCATATTTTTATTTGGCGGACGCGCGCTGGGAGTGGGAATAGGCGATGAGATTTACCCGCTGCCTGATATTAAGAAGCTGGCGCTGCTGATTGTTGCGCCACGAGATATTCGTGTGCTGACGCCGGAGGCGTTTCGCTGGCTCAACGCGCCTCTGCGCAACGCTGCTACGTTGACAAAACTGGCTGCAGACCCTAAACTTTGGGAGTTCTGTGCTCTGTCCTGGAGCGCGCAGGGGAACGGCCTTTCTAACGATTTTGAGAAGCCAGTTTTCAAGCGCTATAACCGGCTGGATCAAATCAAGCGGGTTTTGCTTCAAAAGGGAGCTGCAGAAGCCTCGTTGGCGGGTAGCGGTTCGGCGGTGTTTGGAGTTTTCCCGAGCCCAACGATGGCGCGCCGAGCCGCTGTTGGGTTTCCGCACGACTTGACCTTCGTTTGCGAGACAATTTCGCGCGACAGGTATCTCCGCGCTGTGAAAAGCGCGCGTGTCGTTCGTTGAGCCGCAGCGTCCGCCGTGTCCATCAATGATTGAAGATTGAACGTTTAGAAAAGTCTCCGGCGCGAGCCCACCCTTTGCAAAACCCGCAAAGGGTAGGCCACCCGAGAGCAAGAGAAATGCAGGAGCGCGCGCTTCGTGGATGACGACCGCTTCAAAATATTTTCGGGCACGGCCCATGTGCCGCTGGCCGAAAGTATTTGCCGCAATCTGAATGTGTCGATCGGTAAGGCGTTGCTGGGGCGTTTCAGCGACGGCGAGATTTATTTTCAGATTCTGGAAAATGTACGCGGCGCGGATGTTTTCGTGGTGCAGCCGTGTTGTTATCCGGTGGATAACCATCTGCTGGAGTTGCTGCTCATGATCGACGCATTCAAGCGGGCGTCGGCGTGGAGAATTACCGCGGTGCTGCCGTATTACTGCTACGCGCGGCAAGACCGGAAGGACAAGCCGCGAGTACCGATTTCCGCGAAGCTGGTGGCGGACTTATTGGAGACGGCGGGGGCCAGTCGGGCGTTGACGCTGGATCTGCACGCACCGCAGATTCAGGGCTATTTCGACGTGCCGGTGGACCATTTATACGGCTCGCCAGTGTTGGTCGAATATTTCCGGCAGATGCATTTGCCGGATTTGACGGTGGTGTCGCCGGATGCGGGCGGCGTGGAGCGCGCGCGATCGTTCGCAAAGAAGTTGGGAGCGCCGCTCGCGATCGTGGATAAACGGCGCGTGGATGTGGACGTCAGCGAAGTGATGAACCTAATCGGAGATGTTCGCGGGCGGAGCACTTTGATCGTGGACGATATTATAGATACCGCGGGGACGCTGGTGAAAACGGCCGAAGCGTTGGTGCGCGAAGGGTCGACGCAGGTGTTTGCAGCGGCTACGCACGCGGTGCTTTCGGGCCCAGCGGTGGAGCGCATCGAAAAGTCGTGCATTCGCGAGGTGGTAGCTACTGATTCTGTGCCACTGGGCGAAGAGGCGAAGAAATTAAAGAAACTGAAAGTATTGAGCGTGGCGGATTTGCTGGCGCGCGGGATTCGCTCGATTCACGAAGAGACATCGATTAGCGAATTGTTTATTTGAGTTTTGCAGGACATTGTCGCAGAACCGATTTATAAATGGGATTGCATAGCAGCATGAGGGAAGGAAATTAAGATGGCTCAAGAGAAAATTGTTGTGGAAGCGGCTGCCCGCGCCAAGCGAGGCAAGAATGAAGCGCGCCGATTGCGAGCGACGGGTAAGGTGCCTGCGGTGTTATACGGCGGCAAAGGTAATGCCATCACCCTGGCGTTAAATGCGAAGCAACTGGGCGCGATATTCCGTTCCGAGAGCGGGCACAACACTTTGTTTCAAGTGGACCTGAGCGGTAAGCACGAACCGGCGATTTTAAAGGATTGGCTGGTGGATCCGGTCACGGGAAACCTGCTGCATGTGGACCTGCTGCGCGTGGCCATGGATGTGCGCATGCGGGTAAAAGTTCCGGTGCATACCTTTGGCGAGCCTGCCGGTGTGAAACAGCAAGGTGGCGTGTTTGAAATCGTGACGCGCGAAGTGGAAATCGAATGTTTGCCGGCGGAAATTCCGACGGAATTTAGGGCNGACGTGAGCGGCTTGATGCTGGGGCAGCAGTTGCGCGCCGGCGAGCTNCCCATTCCTCCCAACATGAAGCTGGTTACCGATCCGGACCGCGTACTGGCGCACGTTGTGGCGCTTCGCGTCGAAGAAGAGAAGCCCGTGGATGCGGTGGCCGCGGATGCTGCCGCACCTGCGGAGCCGGAAGTCATCAAGAAGGGCAAGAAGGAAGTGGAAGGCGAAGAGGGCGAGGAAGAAGTCAAGCCCAAGGCCGCGGAGAAGAGCGACAAGGGCGAGAAAAAGAAGTAACACGCGGCGGCTAGCGCTGCTTGTTCTGGTCCACATGAGCTGCGGAACGATTCACGAAATGCTTTGCGGGAAATGCGGAGTGTATGCGGCTGATTGTTGGACTTGGCAATCCCGATCCGGAGTATCAGTGGACGCCGCACAATCTGGGATTCATGGCGTTGGACGAGCTGGCGAATCGAAACGGGATTCGCGTATCGCGGCCGGAAGGCAAGGCGCTGGTCGGGCGGGGAAAGCTGGCGGGAGAGGATGTGCTGCTGGCGAAGCCGCAAACGTACATGAATCTGAGCGGCATTTCGGTGCGCGAGCTGCTGGAAAAGTACGAGCTGGGTCCGAGCGATTTGCTGGTGATGTGGGACGAAGCACAGTTGCCGATGGGCACGATTCGCATCAGCGGCGAGGGCAGCGCGGGTAGCCACAACGGTGCGATGTCGGTGATCGGGTCGTTGGGGACGCCAGTGTTTGCGCGATTGAGGCTTGGTTGCGCGCCAGAACATGAGGTGAGCAGCCGCAAAGAATACGTGCTGAGGCCCATGCGCAAGGCGGAATTGGAAGTCGCGGCGGAGATGATCGCGGAAGCGGCCGACGCGGTGGAAATGATCGTGGCGCAGGGAATCGATACGGCCATGAACAAGTACAACCGGCGAAAGGAACCGCCGGCGGAAGAAACGCAAACGGATAAATGAGTTTGCCGGGCGGGTGCCCGGAGAGAAGAGAAACGAGGGCAACATGGAAGAGCGGCTATACGATTTGATTTTTATTGCGCGGCCGGCGACTGCGGAAGAGGACGTGAAGAAAGTGCTTTCGGTTATCGAGCACACCTGCACCGAAAAGGGCGGGAAGGTCGAGAAGGCGGAAACCTGGGGCACGCGCAAGCTGGCGTACAAAGTGGCCAAGCATCGCGAAGGCATGTACTACTACCAGCAGATTCGCACCTCTCATCCGGATTTGATCGCGGAACTGGAGCGGCGTTTGCGGGTGCAGGATACGGTCATCAAGTATCAGACGGTGCGGCTGGATGAAGATTTGAAGCGGCAGAAGAAGCTTATGGACCGGCGCGACAAGCGCACCGCGCGGCGTCCACGCCGTGCCACGACTCCTGCTGCTCCGTCAGCGCCATCGGCGCCGCCGGCTGCACCGGAGCATAGCGCTCCCGCAAGCTAGTTTTGAATTGATCGGGCTGCGCTTTTTTAGAGATCGGGTTGAGGCTGAGAAAATTTAATTGAGATTGCTTTTGCGGTTCAAGTGAAAGGGTGGCGGGTATGGCAGAGGAACAGAAACAGGCAACAGCGCCGAGCGCACCTCCGCGGCGTGATGGCGGTGGCGGCCACGGTGGCGGACACAGTGGCGGAGGCCACAGTGGTGGCAGTCATGGCGGGCCGCGGCGTGAAGGCGGCGGGCCGGGCGGGGCTGGTCCAGGCGGACCGCGTCGTGGGAAGCGCCAATATTTTCGTAAGAAGAAGGTCTGCAAGTTCTGCGTGGAGAAGATGGACTTCATCGATTACAAGCGCGCGGATATTCTGTCGCAGTTTGTGCAGGAACGCGGCAAGATTCTGCCCCGGCGCATGACCGGGGTGTGCTCGCGGCACCAGCGGTGGCTGGGCGTGGCGATCAAGCGGGCGAGAAATATCGCGTTGCTGCCGTTCGCGGGAAGCGCGGCGGGGACGCAGCAGCCTCGCGCAGTGGTAGCGCCGGCGGCTGGAGCTCCGTCCGGAACGTCGGCCGGTAGTCATGGCGCGGCGCCGGCAGCTGCGGCGACACCGGCGGCCACGGGAACATCCTCAGTTGGGGCACCGACAGAAGTTTCCAACGCATAAGATTTAAGAATCGCGATCAGATCAGTACAAGGGACGGGAGCGAAGAGGAAAGAGCATATGCAAATTATCCTTCAGGAAGATATCGAAAAGCTGGGGCACCGTGGCGATGTTGTGACCGTGAAGCCCGGCTACGCGCGAAATTTTTTGCTGCCTCGCAAACTGGCGGTGGAGGCCAGCGCGGGGAATTTGAAGGCCATTGAAAAGATTCGCGGTTCGCTTGCGAAAAAGACGGCCACGGAAATGGAAGCGGCGCAGAAGCAAGCTGCGGCGCTGAATGGCGTGGAGCTAAGCTTTACACGCAAGACCGGCGAGAACGATCAGCTATTCGGCTCGGTAACCACTGGCGACATTGCTGACGCGCTTGAAAGCAAGGGCTTCAAGATCGATAAGCGGCAGATTCAGACGGCGGAACCGATCAAAGCGCTGGGAGATTTCCGCGCGACGGTGAAAGTTTTCCGGGATATCACCGCCGAAGTGAAAGTGCAGGTGCAGAAGGAAGGGCAGCAGGCGTAAATTATTTTTAGTTTCACGCGTTAAGAGGCACATTTAGATGTGCCTCTTTTTTTTGTGTTGATAGGAAAAAAGTTTTGCGCAACAAGATTCTTTGATCGAAAAAGTTTTGCACAAACTTTTCGCGGCTATGCACAGGTTGAGATTGGATTGATGGTTGACGACGGTTTCAGTTCAGCACACAATGCGTTTCATAAAAATAGTTCGATTCGGTGCAAGCCCGATCGAGTCGTAAGCGTTCACCAATTATAAAATTTCTTTCCCTTGCCCTCGGGCCGGGAACATGCTACAAATTCGCCTAGGCGAAGACAAAGCGAAACACGAGGTGTGCCCGAGTTATGGCTGTTGATAGCACCCTAGAGAGACCGCTGCCAAGCAATCTGGACGCCGAGCGCTCCGTTCTTGGCGCCATTTTGCTGGATAACAACGCGCTCAATCCCGCCGTCGAGCATTTACGTCCCGAAGATTTCTTCATGGAGCAGCATCGCCGCGTGTTTACGCAGATGATTGCATTGGGCGAGAGCCAGCAGGCCATTGACCTCGTTACGCTGACGGAAGAACTGCATCGGCGCGGCGATCTGGAAGCTTCAGGTGGCGCGCCGTACCTGGCGGCGCTGGCCGACGGCATGCCGCGGGTTTCGAACGTGGAGCACTACGCGCGCATCGTGAAAGAAAAAGCGATGCTGCGGAATCTGATTCACGCTACGCACAATATTCAGCAGCGCGCGTTTGAAGGGGAGGATGGCGCCGACGCCATTCTGGATAACGCGGAATCCTCGATTTTTGCGCTGGCGGAAGATCGCGTGCGCGCCGGGTTGATTCCGGTGAAGGACATCGTTCGTGACAATTTCGAGCGCCTCGAAAGAATTTTTCGCGAAGGTAAAAGCATCACCGGGGTGGCTACCGGATACGGCGAGCTGGATAAGCTGACCTCCGGGTTGCAGCCGTCGGAATTGCTGATTCTTGCGGCGCGGCCATCGCAAGGAAAGACCGCGTTGGCGTTGAACCTGGCGGAAAATATTTCCATTCGCGCGGGGCATCCGGCGGCGATCTTCAGTCTGGAAATGTCCAAAGAATCGCTATTACAGCGCCTGGTGGCTTCGGTGGCGCAGATTGACGCGCACAAATTCCGCACCGGGCATTTGAGCAAGGAAGATTGGCGGCGCATGACCGAGGCGCTGGGAGTAATTTCCGCCGCGCCACTGTGGATTGACGATGCAGGGTCCATCAGCGTGCTGGAGATCGGAGCGAAGGCGCGGCGGCTGAAGCGGGACAAGGGGCTTTCGCTGTTGATTGTGGATTATCTGCAGCTCATCACCGCGCGGGGACGCTTCTCCAATCGCAATGAAGAAGTGGCCAGCATTTCGCGCGCGCTGAAGGGGCTGGCGAAGGAGTTGCAGATTCCGGTGCTGGTGCTTAGCCAGTTGACGCGCGCGCCGGAACGCGATGATCGCGGGCCGCAGCTTTCCGATTTGCGCGAGTCGGGCGCCATCGAGCAGGACGCTGACGTGGTCATGTTCATCTACCGGCCGCACTTTTTTAAGCAGGGAGCTACTCCAGAAGAGCGGGAAGAGACGGAGCTCAAGATTGCCAAGCAGCGTAACGGACCAACGGAAAGCGTGAAATTTGTGTTTCGCAGCCGGCTTACGCGCTTTGAAGAGGCCGCGCCGGATGCGTTTTCGCAATTCGCAGCAGACGATATGTAGATCGTTACGTTTTGTTATGTAAGGGTGGACACGGCGCGGCCTGCGAGCCACGCTTATGGATACGATTGCGACGCAAGCGTTGGAGTAGCCTGTTCTGACCTGAAACTGCAAGCCCTTTCCGCATATCGCGTTAGCTACANTCCTTCCNGCCTCCCTCTCTTCTTGGTCGACCGGTANCCAGCGTGCCTGTACATAGGTGCAGTTGCCCACTGTTGTCATTCACGCGGCAATTTTCAGGCGTACAGCCGCCGCTNCCGCGTGGATGACGTAAACTGATTTTCCCTGGAATAAACATGGCGCGAGCACGGAAAAATCCCACGACCCTGAATATGCGACCCGTTTGGGCGGATGTTTCGCTGCCGGCACTCATACACAATTTCGAGTCGATTCGCGCCTACGTGAATCCGGGAAGTGAAAAGCGGCGTACGCCGCGGCAAGTGCTGTGCATCGTGAAAGGCAACGGGTACGGCCATGGCGGGCCGCCCGTGAGCAAAGCCCTGGAAAAGGCCGGGGCGGACTGGTTTGGCGTGACCTGCACGGAAGAAGGGATCGCGCTACGCGAGGCTGGCGTGCGCAAACCAATTTTGATCCTGACCAGCTTTGTGCCGGGCGAAGAAAAGCGATTGCTGGAACACAATTTGACCGCGGTGATTCACCGCTGCGAACAATTATCGCAACTGGAAAGCGCTGCGGCCCGTCGCGGTAAGAAAAAAATTTCGTTTCACCTGAAAATCGATTCGGGAATGAATCGGTTGGGCATAGTTCCGTCGAGCGTGGATTGCTTTGCGCGGCAACTGGCTAAGTCGCGACACTTGCAGTTGAGCGGCGTGATGACGCATTTTGCCTCTTCGGAAGCGTTTTCCGATACGGTGGCGGGGCGGCAAACCCGCGAGCAAGAAGAACGGTTTTATGCGGCTGTGGAGCGCTTGCGCGCGCTGGGAATCGATCCTGGAATCATTCATCTGGCAAATAGCGCAGCAATCGTGACGCGCCCGGAAACGTGGGCAGACATGGTGCGCCCGGGCGCGATTCTGTACGGCTACCACCCTGGATACGAGCCCGTGGAGCAGCGCCTGGAAATCGAGAAACGACTGCCACTAGAGGCAGTGATGAGTTTGCGCGCGCGGATTATCAGCTTGCGTGACGTGCCCGCGGGCGCAGGTGTTGGTTATGGATCAAGTTTTGTAGCACAGCAGCCTTCGCGGATCGGCGTACTTGCAGCAGGATATGGAGACGGCATTCATCGCGGGCTGAGCAACCGCGGTAAGGTGCTGATTCACGGAACCCTCGCACCCATGGTTGGAATTATTTCGATGGACGTCACCATGATCGATGTTACGGCGGTGCCGGGAGTTGAGATTGGCGACACCGCAACAATTTATGGAACGGACGGAAAATTCAGTCATCCGGCGCATCTGGTGGCACGTAGTGTCGGAACGGTTACCTCCGATCTGTTGTGCGCGGTAAGCCAGCGTGTTCCGCGTTTTTACCTGCCCTAATTCATATATTTAGTTGATTGACAATTTCTATCACTAGTTGGTAATGTGCCGGATCGTTGCAGTTGGTATCATGAATAGGTGTTTTCTTATCATTCATGCGGATTTCCTATCGGGGCGATTAAGATTTTTCGGCGCCAGAGGATGGATATCACCTTGACCTGTTACGAACGACGGGGTATATAAGCGCTACTGATTCGCGGTAGGGGCTACGGCAGAGTAGATCTGAGGTCCTAGCGTTCGCGGACCGAGTTAGACGTTTGGTGGAATGTTTTCTCACAACTATTTCGCATGAATCGAAAAACTCCAGGCACCAGACCGCGTTCGACACTTTCATCAGTTACGCCAGTTACGGCACCAATACGGGCCGCCGATAACCGCGCAGCTCCGCAAATTGACTCCGCAGGGGCCGTTGATCTAGCGGACGCTTCCCAAACAAAACCATCGACGCATTGGGAATTTTGGATTTTACGCGGCTTGTTTACCGTGTTGATCGGAGTGCTTTGCTATGCCTTCGCGCCGTCTGGTTTGCGCGGCAGCGCTGCGGGAGTTGGTTTGCTGCTGGCGCTGGTTATCGTGCTTGCGGAATACCGGCTGGCGTACGCGAGCATTGGCGGATTGATTGGCGGAGCCTGCGGAGCCCTAGCGGGAATGAGTGCGGCGTTGTTGCTGACGCTGATCATTTCGCGCACCTCGCAGCCACCTTCCACCAAGACGTTTCTGGATTTCATCTCCCTGTTGGCCTTCAGTTATCTGGGGATGGTGACGGGCTTTCGTTGCGGTGAGCACTGGCGTGTTCCGCGGCGCAAAGCGAAAGCGAGCAGCGAAAGTCGCGCAAACGAGTTGATGAAATTACTAGATACCAGCGTGCTTATCGACGGTCGCATCGCCGAGATTTGCGAAGCACAATTTCTGGACGGGGTGCTGGCGGTGCCGCAATTTGTGCTGCATGAATTGCAGCTGGTGGCCGATTCTTCCGATCCGTTGAAGCGGCAACGAGGGCGGCGCGGGCTGGAAGTGCTGCAGCGAATTCAGAAAATGCCGCAGGTGGAAGTGCGGGTGGTGGATGACGATTTTCCGCACACCGCTGATGTGGACCACAAGCTGATTGAACTGGCGCGGCGCACCGGCGCGAAAATCGTAACGAATGATTTTAATTTGAACAAAGTGGCCACGGTGCAGGGATTTTCCGTGCTTAACGTGAATGAGCTTGCCAATGCGCTGAAGCCGGCAGTGCTGCCGGGCGAAACGATGCATGTGCTTATTCAACGCGAGGGCAAAGAAGCCATGCAGGGAGTGGCGTATTTGAGCGACGGCACCATGGTGGTAGTCGACGGCGCGCGCCGCATGATCAATAAAAGTGTGGATATTATCGTGACCTCGGTGCACCAGACGACCGCAGGCAAGATGATTTTTGGCCGGGTTGATGAACGCGTCGAGCCGGCCGGTCCTTATGCGCGGGCCGCAGCGGCGGGGCGCGGGGTCAGCGGTAATTCGACGCCATCGTACAGCACGGGGTCCAGCGCCGCGCGAGAAGAGGAAAATAATCGCACCACTGATGCCCAGGATAGCGATAATCGAGCCGGTGACCAGAATTCATCGGGGATGCCCCCACAAACGGAAGGCGAATAGTGCGTAGTTAGCGAGAAGCGCCAAAGAACCCCGCAACTTTCCACTCGGTATATAATTATCCGTTCATCGGATGTTCATCGGATAGACGGGCCACACACTTTCAAACGATAAAATGGGACGAATCACTGCCATTCTTCCGGCTTCGGGGCTGGGCACGCGCATGGGCGCGGAGACGCCGAAGCAATTTCTGGAACTCGACGGAACGCCAATTGTCATTCACAGTTTGCGGCGGATTGCGGCGTGCCCGCTGGTCACGGAAATTATTGTGGCTACGCGCGCTGATGTAATGGAGTCGCTGCACAACAGGATTCGCGCGGAAAAGTTTACGCAATCTGTGCGGATGGTGCGCGGCGGAGATTCGCGGCAGGATTCCGTGGCGCAAGCTCTGCGCGAAGTGCCTGCGGATACTGAAATTATTTTGGTGCACGATGCGGTGCGGCCTTTTGTTACCGTAGACCAAATCACGCGGGTTATCGAAGAAGCGCGGAAATGTGAAGCGGCAATCCTAGGCATTCCTGCGATGGATACGGTCAAGGAAGTGAAGCGGGCCAGTTTGCCGGAAGATGTAGCGCTGATTATCGGGACGATTCCGCGTGAGCGGGTGGTGCTGGCGCAAACGCCGCAGGCGTTTGCGGCGAAACTTCTGAAAGAAGCGTTTGCGCGTGCGGAGGCCGACGGAGTGAATGCTTCGGACGAAGCCGGGTTGGTGGAACGCCTTGGTCACGACGTGCACGTGGTGTTGGGGTCGGAGCGAAATATTAAGATTACGAGACCGGCGGATATGGAACTGGCGCGGTTTTACCTGGAACGTGAGCGCAACAAAAAGTGAGCGTACGCTGCGGCATTGGCTATGACCTGCACCGGCTGGAAGCGGGGCGCAAACTAATTATCGGCGGGCTCGAAGTGCCTTTTGATAAAGGTCCGGCCGGGCATTCGGACGGCGATGTTCTGGCGCACGCGCTTTGCGACGCACTTTTGGGGGCGGCGGGGTTGGGTGATATTGGCACGCATTTTCCGGATACTGACCCAAAGTGGAAGGGCGCTGACAGCATGCAGTTTTTGGAGCACGCGGCGCGGCTACTAGACGATAAGGAATTCTCGATCGAGCATATCGATGCGGTGGTGATTCTCGAAAGACCTAAACTGGGCCCACATTTTCCGAAGATGCGCTTGGCGCTGGCGAAGGCGCTCAGGGTGACGGCGGACCGCATTCACTTGAAGGCCAAAACGAATGAAGGCGTTGATGCGGTCGGGCGTGGTGAGGCGATTGCCGCTTATGTGGTGGCGACGCTGGAGACCATTTGACGGCTTTATTTGTGAAGAAACTTTCTTGACCATTTGCTGTTTCCACCGCCAACATTTTTCTGCTGTAGGCTTCCTGCCACATGACTTCTGAACGGCGAACGCGGGATTCGGTTGCTGCGCCTAATCTTTTTACTGGCGCCCACGTCGCGGAGATACTTCGCGAGCGTGGATGGACGGTGGGCGAAGAGTCTTCTCCCGAGTTGCAGTCGTGGTGTGAACGCGCGGCGGGCATGCTTGGATCACACGTGGCTGATCGCGCCGCACTCAGCGACCTTGTTGAATTGATCTTCCACTATGACGCGGAGAAAGTGCTGGAGCTAGTTGAAAGCCATGCAGTGCTGGCGCGTTATGGGGCCAGAGAAGTGGTGAGGCGGCTGGCACTTTTGCTGCTGGATAATGGCCCGCTGAATTCGGAACGATTTAAGGAAATAATCACGATCATGAAAGAAGGTTCGGACTTGCGGAGCCGGGATTTGTTTCATCCGATTCGCCTGGCATTGGCCGGCAAGGCGGGCGAGGGAGAACTGGATCGGGTGATTTTGCTGATTGACGAGGCTGCGGCGTTGCCCTTTGCGGTGCCGGTGAAACCTGCACGTGCACGGATACTAGAGTTTTGTTCCGCGCTTGATTAAAAATGTCGATCTGTGAATTTTGGTTGAGTTTTTCTATACACTGTCTGCTCGCATGAGTCCTCTGATTGACCGGTTGACGGGTATTAACGCGGTGCGCGAAGCGCTGCAAGCGGGCGGCGCGATTGATCGCGTGGTCATTGCGCGGGGGCGGCAGGACACTCGTACGGAAGAGATCGTGCAATTAGCGCGCGGGCGCGGGATCCCGGTGCGATTTGAGGATCGCAGCCAAATCGACCGNCTCGCGAACACCAAAGATCATCAAGGAGTGGTGGCGTTAGCGGCGGCGCGGGCCGCGGGATCGCTCGAGGATATTCTCGCGCATGCGACGAGCGGCGGGCACGGCGGGTTGAT